>Ga0172362_10000057_pt1 | contig 66702 bp, 56 predicted proteins | sample LakKivs1_kivu2a2_FD_114534 | JGI IMG/M metagenome (GOLD analysis project Ga0172362, IMG submission 114534) | Sediment microbial communities from Lake Kivu, Rwanda - Sediment s1_kivu2a2 | ecosystem: Environmental > Aquatic > Freshwater > Lake > Sediment | place: Rwanda: Western Province, Lake... | reverse complement strand
TCTTGTTTCATGGAAAGGGTACCTCCTGGTTTGGATCCCAGGTTAATAGATTTTCACCTAAAGATTGCAGAAGTGAGAGTTCTTGAGATGCATAATCATGTTGAAGCGCATAACTCAACGCATTGGCGACAATATCCGTCGGTGCTGAATTTCCCAATCGTGCCAATCGCCTCACTGCCATGCCGAGGTTATGGTCAGCCTGGTAGGCCTCAGCGACCATCAATACATAATCTGTCTTGTAATCCACCCTGAGACTCGAAGGTGCAATATCCACATATTCAACCGGATTTACCACCCAGCCATAAAACAGACCCGCCGCTGCTCCAAGGAGTACCGCAATCAGGAATTTTGTCCAGCGCGACACAGTCACTCATCCTCATAAACAATATTATATTGACCTGCTAAGAACACTGGAATTCTACCATTGCCGCTTGCTATTGGTTGGAAAATCTTGTACAATCTATTTATAAAATGCCGATACCTTAAAGCAAGTCCAATGACCGAAGGAGGGAAGCCGACATGGATATTATCAAGGTTTCAGGCACCTCTCGTACCTCTGCTGTGGCTGGCGCCATTGCCGGGGTTGTCCGCGAAAATAAACGTGCTGAAGTGCAGGCTATCGGGGCAAGTGCAATCAATCAGGCTGTAAAAGCGATGGCACTTGCACGGGGTTATCTCACGAATGACGGTTATGACATCATCATTATCCCTGAATTTGTGGATGTCCAAATTGAAGAAAAAGTTCGTACAGCCATAAAATTCATCGTGGAACCACGTTGAGGAGTACTTATCCGCCCTCCACTGCTTTTTTTAATTGGTCATAATTCCACATCCAGGCCATCCGGTTGATAAAATCTGCCAGAGAAGAGCTTGTCTTGCGCATTATGCGTACCGCTGCACCTACCGGGTCTTCCCCCGATGCGCCTCCCGGTTGGTCGGCATATGCGCCGTAAAAGGCAAAATAGGCTTGATTGAGCTTACGGATGTGATAGCCATTCTCCCATAAAAACACCCGGCGTTGCTCCATATAGTCTTCTGCAGCCTCGATTTGCCCATCCATTAACAGGCTGTCAACGGTGATACGCGTCAGGTGCATTTCTGCCTGGAAATTAAAAACTGGGGGTGAAATATCCTGCTGTTGTACGCTGGTTGATTGATCAGGAGGATTTTCAGGAGGCAGGAACTGCGGGTAATAACGCGCAACCACAGCCCTACCCAGCTCTTTACCGGCAATAGATGCCACTGTTTCATTCATGGTGCGCAATTCGGGACTTTTCATATAACTGATCCCTAACGGATGCAGGGTGAGATAATTATGCACCCACTCATGAGCCACCACTTCAACCAGCCCATTAATATCAGTGGTCTCCATCACCATAGTGGGGTACAAGCCAATGCCACCAATCTCCACAACGAGAGAAGAAACACCCAGTGATTTATCCACTTGCGCTTCCAATGCTTCCTTCTGGTCAACACTGATATCCGGCGAAATGGGAATATCCGCATCCTGCCGTATCGCATTGCGAGGCGAGATGATCAACGCGTCAGGTGGCGGCGTGGTGTGATAAAGCACCGGGGGTATGACTTGCCCGGCCAGCGCCAACCCACTATCAATGGCAATTTCACTCACTTGCTGCTGGATGATTTCCTCCACCATGGGTTGAAGTGTTGAAAGCTGTTCCTGTAGTGCACTCAATTGGGTGAGCAATGGCCCCGTTTCATTTTCTGGATCAGCTATTAGCGGATCGGAATAAATATCATTCAGCCGGCCCCGAAGATCACTAATTTGCTGAAGTAAATTCAGGTTTTCAAGTACGGTATCTGACCTGTAATCATCTGGCAAATAAGCGTGCGCATCCAGAGCAAACTGTCCGATCTTCAATGCAATCGCCTTGAAGGTCCACGAAGCATAATCAAATTCCAACGGACGCGTCAGGGAGTGTACTCGCTCAAATGGATCTGAAGCAGAAGCAACACTTCTCTCTAATAGCATTGGCACGAGCAAAAGGGTGATCGTCAACCAGAAAGAGGTCTTAAAAGACACATTAGAGATAATAACCTCACCTTTGCTGGATGTCAAATTAATCTCTGTCTAATTAACTGTTTCTCCATGCTATAATCAATCTTGATGAATTTCCTCATCACCGGAGCAGCTGGATTTCTGGGATCGGCTTTAGCCAACCGCCTTGCCTGGGAAGGGCACCAGGTACGAGGCCTGGATGACCTATCGACCGGAGATCCCGAGGCACTGCACCCTGAAGTCTTGTTCACCCGCGGTGACGTTAACGACCGCCCCAAATTATGGACCCTGCTACAAGATGTGGATTGTGTATATCACCTGGCAGCCCGGGTTTCAGTGCCTGAATCCATTCTCTATCCGCGAGAATATAACTCGGTTAACGTAGGGGGGACGGTAAGCCTGATGGAAGCCATGCGGGATGTGGGTGTACATCGCGTAGTGTTGATCTCATCCGGTGCAGTCTACGGCGATCAGCAAGTTCAACCTGTTATCGAAACCACCTCACCTGATCCTCGATCTCCTTATGCGGTCTCAAAACTATCGGCTGAGTATTACATGCGTACCATAGGTGAGCTGTGGGGCATCGAGACGGTCAGCCTGCGGGTTTTCAATGCCTATGGGCAAGGGCAGCACTTGCCAGCTTCCCACCCGCCGGTGATACCGTTTATGCTCAAACAGGCTATGCGGGGTGGGACAATCATCATCCACGGCGATGGGACGCAAACGCGTGATTATGTCTACGTGGACGATGTGGTCAGCGCCATGGTGGCTGCTTCCACCGCCCCCGACCTGAATAACCTGGTCATTAACGTGGGCAGCGGCACCGAGGTGTGCGTGAGGGACCTGGCCAGCCTGATCATCCAGGTTACAGGAGGCAAAGCCGAGATCGTATATAATACGCGCACTGACCCGGGTGTCTCACGCCTGTGTGCTGATATTACCCTGGCGCGTTCCAGGCTGAATTACCAACCACACTTTTCTCTGGCTGAAGGGTTGAAGCTCACCCTCGACCGTGATCCACGCTTCAGGAAAGACGCCACCCGCCCACTCCAACCACCTGCAAGCAATGAATGACATCCTCATTCCGGCTGATCGGGCTGGTAGCGATAATATGCTGGAATCACTCACCTGCTATACGATTGCGATGTTCCTCAAGAGGGGCAGGCAGGCTTATTGATGGTATCTCACCATAGCGTTGCATAAAGTCATCCGCCAGCATCCAAATTTCGGTACGCTCCAGTCGCCAAAAAACACGGGTGTGCAAGCTGACATCATTATAGGTATACATCAACCACCAGGAGAAAAAGTTTTGCCAGAAGAGGCCAAAGCTTCCTCTTGTTGGTTGGTAAGGTAAAACGTCAAACCCAAAATGCTGCATCATGCGGATGCCACCTGTATGATCAGAAAACGAGAATAGTGCTGATGCTCCATACAAGGCTCGAATGTGGGCATACTTCTCGCTAGATTGCATTTCTCTGGCAATCAGCTTGAACGAGTGGAGAAGCAACCTTTGGGATTGAAGAGCCCAGCGAAGGTCTGCTCCCTCTGCTGGTAGCTTTGGAATATGCTCGTTCCAGATATGCAACCCCAATATGGGATCGCCTTTTAATATTTTTTCTCCCTGGATGGTCACACTACGTGGGGCGTGCCTTAACTGAATGCGGAAAATACATTTAGCGTCCAAGGTAAATTCGTAGACCGCATTCGTTTTACGTAACAATCTATCGATGAAACGTGCCAATGCACGCATCTACTCACCCACGATTAACTTGATAATTCTCATATATCCCCTATCGATTTCCCTTTCCACTCCATAATGTCATGCTTCGTTCATTTTGTCACGTTTTTTTCTGCGAGCTGTGAAACTTCAATAAAAGACTAATCTGGCTTTCACAATTTTACTCTCATGCTATACTTATTTATGCCATACATCCCGACTGATTTTTGAACAGGATATTTGCATGTTTGAACTCCGCTCGCAACCCTTGCTTTCCTCACGTAAATTCCTGGTCAGGCAGGTAGTATACCTGCTGATCGCTCTTGGCATCATCGCCGGGTCATTGGTGATGGGCATATTGGGCTATCATCTTCTCGAGAAGCTATCCTGGGTCGATTCATTATTGAACGCAGCCATGATCCTGGGAGGTATGGGCCCGGTGAACGAGCTCAGCACCACCGGTGGTAAAATCTTCGCTTCGTTCTATGCCCTCTACTCTGGCATAATCTTCCTGGTTTCGGCGGGTGTGATTTTAGCCCCACTCTATCACCGTTTCCTACACCGGTTTCACATGGATGAGGATGGTTCCTGACCGATTTTCACAGTGCTGGATGAGTGAATTGCTGTAAAAATCACCTGAAGCTTGATCAATGCCTTTATTCTGGATCTGCCTGGCTCTGCTGTGCGGCATATTGTTTTCATCCAGCCTCTCTATTCATTCTTCGGCCTGGATCTTGCTCGCACTGATCGCCACCATTGCATTTCTTCCACCCATACACAGGCATTTGTCCGCGCCCCGCTCGCACCAGGAGGCGCGTATTGCCAGGGCGCTAAAAATAACAACAAGGTCAATCTACCCGCTGATGGTTGTGTTCTTCTCAGCGGGTGCGATCCGTTACCAATTAGCTCAACCAAAGATCGACCCGGCTTTTATTGCCAACTATAACGACCAGGCAGCGCCATGCATTATCCAGGGAGTGATAGTTGAGCCGCCCGATGTGCGTGATAGCTATACAAACCTGAGGCTTCAAACGGAAAAGTATCAACAAATAAACACTGACCTACCCATTCAGGTCCATGGATTGCTATTAGCAAGGGTCGCCTCCTACAAAACCTTCGAGTATGGCGACCTGGTTCGCTTACAGGGATCCCTGCTGACGCCTTCTGAAGATGAGGATTTCTCTTACCGCGATTACCTGGCCAATCTGGGGATTTACAGCTATATGAACTATCCCACCACAGTCTTGCTGCAAGGCGGCTCGGGCAATCCTTTTTATTCTGCGATGTACACATTCAGGCAAAAGGCAGTCGATGTGGTGTATTCCTTCTTTCCTGATCCGGAAGCATCCTTGATAGCAGGCATACTGCTGGGTGTTGAATCAGGAATATCCCCTGATGTGCAACAGGCATTTCGCCTGACAGGCACCAGTCACATCATCGCCATCTCGGGATTCAACATCTCCATCATAGCCGGGTTATTCATATTCTTATTCAGCAGGTTATTGGGGCGCTACAAAGGGGCAATTCTGGCAGCCGCAGCGATTATTTTTTATACCCTGCTGGTAGGAGCGAACGCGGCCGTAGTCCGGGCAGCCATCCTGGGTCTGCTCGTGCTGGTCGGGCGCCTGATTGGCCGCCGCCAGGCAGGTTTGAACAGCCTGACACTTACCGCGGCAATAATGGCAATCATTACCCCCAGCGTGTTGTGGGATGTGAGCTTCCAGCTGTCATTTGCTGCCACACTGGGCATCATGCTGTATGCCGACCCTTTTAGCGATTGGTTTATAACGGCTGCAAGCCGGTTCATCCCCCAGGATCGGGTTATAAGGATTGCAGGACCGGTGAGTGAGTACTTCTTAATCACCCTGGCAGCCCAACTGACCACCCTCCCATTGATGGTCTATTACTTTAAGCGCATTTCACTCACTTCATTGTTCGCCAATCCGCTAATATTGCCGGCGCAACCGGCATTGATGGTGATGGCAGGCCTGTCAGTGATGGTCGGTTTGATCGTTCAGCCATTGGGGCAATTGTTCGCCTGGATCGCCTGGACGTTCGCAGCCTACACCATCCATGTGGTTGAATGGCTGGCAGCTTTCCCCCATGGTTCCATTGCATTGGGCCAATTGACATTTACCACAATCCTTCTCTTCTATACCTTATTGTTCGCAGTCACCTTCCTCCGAACCCAAATAAAGAATCTATCCGGCCGCTTGATGCCTGCCATCCCCTTGGCTGCCCTGGCATTGGCGACCATTTTGGTTTGGAAAGCGGCTTTCTATGCACCCGATGGTCGGTTACACATCACCGTACTGGATGTGGGCACCGGAGATGCGTTGTTGCTCCAATCTCCCACCGGGCGTGAAGTACTCATCAATGGTGGCCCCAGCTCAATCCAGCTTTCCGATGCTTTGGGTAGGCGAATGCGACCTTTTGAAAAAAGCTTGGACTGGTTAATATCGGCGGATATCGACGATGAAGATCTGGCGGGCATCCAACAGAATATTGAAAGGTTCCCACCCGTCAACGTGCTTTGGGCGGGTAATATGTTCGGAACACGCAGGATAACTGACCTGCAAGATAGTTTTGCATCTTCCTCCATCCCTGTCACGCGCATGCAGGCTGGTCAAAAACTTGAGCTAGGGGATGGAGCTGAACTTTCAGTTGTATCAGTAAATAACAGGGGAGCAGTACTATTGTTGGAGTGGGGTTATTTCCGTATGCTGCTGCCTATGGCGCTGGATTTCAATGCGCTAGATGCCATTCTCATTGATTCGACTATGCGCAACATTTCTGCGCTGATGATGGCAGAATCCGGCTTTGCTCCGCTCAACCCGCCTGAATTGATCAAGTGGCTCAACCCGCAGCTCGCAGTAATCAGCGTAGCAGCAGCAGATAAGAGCGGATTGCCATCGCCCGAGACGATAGAAGCTTTGCGAGGTTACAACCTGCTGCGAACCGACCAGAACGGCTGGATCGAGATCACCACCGATGGGGAACAAATGTGGGTAGAGGTGGAAAAATAACAGCAAACCCTATCAATCTTAATTAGGCCATGGTGCACCATCTTGCATAGCCTGCCCATATTCCTGCAACCTGGCATCGTCAAGCCCACGGATATCCCCTAGGAAGGGAAAATCATCAGGTGTTACTTCCAAGCGTGCATAGGGTTTTACCGCTTCAAGGCTTGCCAGCTGTGGCACCAGCACTGTCAATTCACCAAATCGTAGGGAAGGTTGGTGTATAAAGGTCTTGTTGGGGAGTAGATATACCGCACCAACTCGCCATGGCTTTTGCGCAAGAGCATTATGACTAATCGAAAATACGTAGCGTGGTTCACTCACGATTCCGGCTTCATTAACTAACCGGATACAGGCATTACTGGTTGTTATTGAGTAGTGTTCCCGATCCAGGATGGCAAAGAACAGTGCCCACAGGCCATCTCCAGCTGCATATACGGCTGTCTGTGCGCCAAACTCGTTCAAATCGATTGATTTGCGCGGCTTAAAGACCTGGATATTGAGGTCACCGGTGCCATGCAAGACAACACCATGTTTGTCACTGATGTAACATAAAAACTGCCATTTGGGGATAGCAAACGTGTAATCGATATTCGTGACTTTCCCGGCAGTTTTTAAATTTTCGAGCAACCGGTCAAAGTCAGAACTTGTCCTTGCGTCAATATTAATCTTGGGGCGCTGCAACCAATAATCAGGAAGTTCCATGACCTGTTTTCCTTTTCTATGGATTATGAGCACAACAAATGGTATGACTGTGTTGCACTAAACGATTTGATCTTGGTAAAGCCAATCCGCAAGGTATTCTAACCATTTCGTCTATTATAATTTTTATTTTTAGTCCATTAAGCACTCCCCATAAATAAATCGCTTATAAAATATCTCATTGGTTTTAATGTGTGCTGGCTTAAAATACATCGTCACTGGATTGTTTATCTTTTTTCACCTGATCAAAGGCGAAATATACATCTCTTTTCCAGCGCCAAGAGTTCATGAACCACAACCAGCCAAATGATTGCATCCCTTAAAAATTAATGTTATAAACATATTAAACGAATAGGTTGCCTGTATTCCGTTTGTCAATGAAATAAATAACTTCATCACGAAAACCAGCCGTTGATCACATTTGACCCTGAACCAGAGAAACTACTCGAGTTGATAAGGTCCTTGACATATTCATAAAATACAGATGATGTTTACCTAGAATTGATTGAAGGAGGGTATCACATGGAAACTCGTGCCGGAAAAATCACTCATTATTACGACCGAATCAGTGTGGCAGTATTGATTTTGTTTGAGGAATTAAAAGTGGGAGATACGGTCCACATCCAAGGCAAGATGACAGATATTACTCAACGAGTTGCCTCCATGGAGATCGAGCATCAAAAAATCCAATCTGCTGGACCCAATACAGAGGTGGCGCTTAAGGTGCTTGAGCCCGTAAAAAGGGGGGATGTTTTATATAAGGTGACTGGAGAAGAATAAAAACCGACATTAGCCTGACCAATCATGCAGGATTACTGAGCAGCCACCAACAGGATAAATCAGAATGGTTAGAGCGATTGCGAGTTAGAACAATCATAACCTTCCAACTCAGCTGATGAAAATTTTATACCTGTTTTGATGGACTTCGGTCATCAGCGCCAGAACATTTTCAGCCAGAGGATGCTTTTCGAATTGAAGAGGCCCACTTCGGATTTTCATGGGGAAGGAGCGATAGAATTTAACCAGCTCTGCAAATGGAAGTACCAACACCGCATTGGCTCTTCCCCCACCTCCCTGCTGAGCATCAAGAAATGCTAAATCGCGCAGATCACGGTCAGTATACCGCTGGTTATTCGCCAGTAAGCTCGATATTAATTCATTATTCTCTATTCGGGCCTTAAATATGTAATAGATTCGCGTGGTCATAGAGCCAGGTGATCTCACGTTTTCTGTTCTTACCGGCTGATCTTCAACTACCATTGCCTCAAACTTTACTTGGTATTGATCTTGATTTATGCCTAATTGCAAAGTATCCTTAAATTCTTCAGCCAATTCACGTCCGGGGCTGTAATCCAGAATACCTATCTGGGGGTTTAAAGCATGCTCCTTACAAAGCTTCTTTACACTATTCCATGAAGCAGGGTTAATATATATACGCAGGTCAGCTTCCTGGCGCGAGCGCTGGCTGTCATAATGGAAATCACCGATTGAATTATTGAAAGCCTGCTCGTTAGCAAGCCGAACTGCGCCTCCAAACGGTTTTGCCTTGACCATGATCTCAGTTTTTTGCTGGTTTTCCCGCAGCGTTGCAGTCCGTTCGAGCGCCAGCATACGCCTGCCATCCCCCGCGTTGATTAAAATTAATTTTATGAGGCTGGCAACCGATACCCGCAAATTTAATTGCTCAGTAGCGCCTACTCCAATTTGCTGTTCATCGGATTTTGATGTGAGGAGACTCGCCATAATTATGCCATTTCTTCCAGCATTAACCTGGCTTCCTCCAAGTCAACCGTCGAGAATCCTTCGGTCAGTTTCTGATAAGCATCGATCAGCAGCTGGCGGCTTTGTATCTCCTTGCCCGCCTCGCGCCATAACCGCGCCAGGCTTATGGCCGCGCGCAGCTCCAGCATTACAGCACCCTGCTCACGGGCGAGCTCCAGGGCTTGCATAAACCAGGGTTCGGCATCTGAAGGTTTGTTTGGAGCGAGCATTAGGAGCAGGTTTGCCTTGATTTGGAAAAATTCCACCAGGAGCACTTTCCCGTAGCCGTTGGTTGGAATGGCGATTGACTCTTCAATATAACTCAATCCCAATTCAGGCTTACCAGCTTGCCCGCAGACTTTTGCCTGCAAGCTGCGTAAAATTGGCCAGAATATTGGCGGGCTTTTCAAACCCTGGTACAGGTCCATCCCATGTTGGATAATTTGCATTCCCTCTTCCGGCTTGCCAATCCCGGCTAAAGCCGCCCCTTGCAGGCAGTTGCCCACCGCATTCCAAATCTGGAACTGGTGCTTTTCGGATACTTCGAGAACTGCCTGGGCATATTCCAGGCTGAGAGAAATTTCACGCATCCAATAGCGCAAATAGCCATTATGAAACAAGGCATATGCCAGGCTATAGGGATGGCCAATCTCTTTAGCCAATTCCACCGATGCATTGGCTCTTTGGATAGCCTTATCAGGATAACCCAACCCCCAAAGAAGAAAGGATGAAGCGGTGTAACATGAAACCCCAGGATAATTGCCGAGCAAGAAACGCCTGGATGGATGCCATCGCCGGTCGATACTGTTTATTCCTTTGTCCATATACTCAAGCCCGGTTTGATTCTCACCAGTGAAAGCAAGGCTTGAACCGAGCACAAAATATCCAGTCATAAGCATGTAATTATCATTATTGCGCTCCGCCAATTCCAGAATCTGCCTGCCAATTGATAGACCTTTTTCGAATTCGCCACGGAATGTATAAAAGGAATAAAGGGCTCGTAAAACAGGAAACATTTGAGAACCCTGATCGGATGATTGGGCCAGTTGCAGGGCACGATTGTACGCCTCTTCAACTTCGGGGGTATAGCCCTTCACCGCCATCAGGGCTCGGGCCAGGTTGGTTTGCAGCAGAAATCTCTCTTGCACAAGCTCTGGGGTAGATGGGGATGATGATAGGACCGATAACAGGTCATGGGTAAGGTCTAATATTGCGTGATACCAACCTTGGGCATCATAAATAAGCCACAAGCTCTCGGATAATTTACGCAACTGTTCGAGGTTCCCTTGCACCACCCAATAATTCCAGGCAATCCGCAGATTTTCAATGTCAGCTTCCAGCCTTTTAATTACCGCTTGCCTGCCATCCCCAACCGGATGTTCCCATTGATACTGCGAAAAGTCGGCAAAATAGGTAGCGTGAGCCAGGCGCACACCCTGGCTGAAATCAGGTTTTCCGTCCAGGTGTTCACAAGCGTATTCACGGATTGTTTCGAGCATTGCCAATCGGGTGATCCCTGAGGGAAGATCTACTTTTTGCAGCAGATTTTTCGCCACCAGTGAAGTCAAGCTATCCAATACCTCGATATTCAGATCCTCGGGGAATCCAACCAAATCGACTACACCCTCAATGGCTTCAATCGTGGCATCAGAAAATACAGATAATAGCTCAAATAAGCGCTGTTCACCCGCATTAAGCAATTCGTAACTCCAGTCAATCGTGCGGCGCAATGTCTGCTGTCTTTCTGGCAGGTCGCGAACCCCGCTGCTCAACAACTTCAGGCTGCTCCCCACCCGGGTGAGTATATCTTGTGGCGAAAAGAGGCTTATCCGAGCTGTGGCGAGCTCTATGGCTAATGGGAGTCCATCCAGCCGAACACACAATTCCGCGACAGAATGTGCATTTTCTTCCGTCAGCTGAAACGCAGGTTTAACAGACTTGGCGCGATCAACGAACAGCTGAATGGCCTCAGCCCTGGAAAGCTGGTCGAGCGTGGTTTGTTGGGGTTCGAAATCTGGTAACTTTAAAGGCGGAACCTGGAAAACTTGCTCCCCTCGTATGGAAAGTGCCTCCCGGCTGGTCACCTCCAGCTTTATATTCGGGCATTCCCGCATCAGCTCAGCAATATCCAACGCGGCAGCCGTGACTTGTTCGAAATTATCCAATAGCAGCATGATCCTCAAAGGCTGAAAATATCGCTTCAACACCTCGATCAATGGTTGGTCACTTTGTTCTCGCAAGCCAACCGTGCGGGCAATGGCTGGTAGGACTGCTGCGGGATCGCGCACAGGCGCTAGATCGACAAAAAATACACCGCCATCAAATTTATCCTGAAGCTCCGTAGCTACCTGGAGGGCAAGGCGGGTTTTCCCGGTGCCTCCAGGGCCAGTTAGAGTAACCAGGTGCACTCCCTCGCTCATCAAAAGATCGGTTACAGACTTCACCTCTTCCAATCGACCAATGAATGGGGTAAGCAGGACCGGTAGATTTTTCCCGCGGTAGAGGTGAGGAATAACTGATCTAAAATTAAGCTGTTTTGTCTTCTGTCGATCGGCTTCGTATAACGAGATTACATCAACTGGTAAGGGGATACCGAATTGCTGGCAATATCGTTTAAGATGAGCAGCGCTATAGGTCAATGCCGCCAGTCGTTCCTCTGGGGAAAGGACGCCTTTATTGCAGAAATTTAAACCCACTGCAACTGCAGCCAACCAAAACTGGCCCCATAAATCATCGGACAGGCTTGGATGGGCTTCATGAATCCATCTTTCGAAGGATATTCTGCCTGCATTAATAACCGTACATGCGCCTGCCATCTCAACAGCAACATCCTTTGGGTCAGGAATATCGTTGCTGGCAAAGAAACTGACATAATCGACCCATTTTTCCATAGGCACGCGTTCCAATTCACGAATCAGATACGACAACTCGAGGTAGCGTTGGTCGTAGAAAAGTGGCATGCCTGGTTTAAACAGGGCGAAATCAATCAGGAAATATCCGAGCAATTCGGCCGAATCGGAGGCAAACATCGCCAAAATATTGCCGATATTCAGGTCACCATGTTGAAATCCGGTAAGTATATCCAGCGGACGGGTCGTGTTCCAGCGATCAGCATTTACCCCGTATTCTAAAGGATTGGGATAAATTTGCCCCTGGATCACGAAACCTCCGATGTGCGGATCAATGCTCAAGCTATCTTGTAAAAATAATCCAATCTGACCTTCAATCTTTAGCCTATAACCCAGCCATTTTTCTAATATCATCTGTGGGTGCAATGCTTGTGCAAAAGATGCTCCGGCATTCCAACCATTCAACAAGTTTTCGTTTGTGATGTGGAAAAGCACTTCCAACCTGCGTTGATTCTCCACCGAGGCAAGTGTACGATACTGCTGTAAAGACTGTCCGGCAATCGAGTAAAAAAGAGCAACTGCTCCCTGGTCTTCAACCTCATATACCAGTTCGGCCATGTGCTGGCTGGAAAATCGTATAGGAGCCTGGTTTAAAGCAAGCTGATGCCTCTCAACTTCAGTTTGCTTTGCTTTCGGGTTGACATGGTCGAATTTAACCACCAGATGCTGAATCTGCTGCCGATCGCCTTTCGAGACACTGACCAGGTAAACGAAAGCACCTGTACGCCCGCCGTTAAGCTCCTGTAAGGGAATGACTTCCAGGTTGTATTTTTCCCGGGTTATCTCCAATAGATGCAGATATTCGGGAGGCAAATGGCTAAAGTCAATTGGCAACATAGTGATACTTAGGTTTCAGCTTGGTATGCCGAGTATTCTGATAATAAATATTTAGAATGTATTCCATGATCATCTGCTCCTGCCCAATCCAATCCCCAGGTGAGACAAGGCTTAATCATTTCAAGGGACTGTTTATTGAGGGGTGCCTTTCTTCATATTGTCTCCTGGTTTTTATTTATCCTAATATCCAGATGCCTGTTCCCCCAGGTTTATTGACTACCGCAACAAAAGGTGAGCGGCTGATGCCGTACAACCTATAATTATTTAGATCGTGATTATCCATAAAATATGGCTATTCAATCAGCCAGTATAACCCTCATAAGTTATCGATAATTTCATTTGCCATCCTTCCTTAATGAAAGAATGGCACAAGAGTTGTGTTCATCGTCAGATCTACCTGATCTTCGTTTCAACCAGGTGGCAAAGAATTACCCAATCCGAGCTTAAGAAGACGATGTGGATTGATCGGGCGGCTTGGTGGTCGACTGAGGTGGCGACGTAGGGGCAGGCGGTTCTTGTAGCTTGAGCAGGGCATCGGCCAGGTGCTGCTTGTTTTCGTTCAGGTTACTCTCTAATTCGGAGGCTTGCCTACGTAACCTGCGTATCGAGCGGTGATGGCGAAGAATACTGGGCAGGTAGACCAGAAAGGCAATCGCTGCTCCTACCAGCAATGTCACGATCAAGATCAAAGCTAAAGATCCCTGAAAATGCCAAACGAGAAAACTGATTGTCACGGTGGCAGTATTTTGCAGGGCAAATACAATCGCAAATATGGCGATCAGTAAAGCCAGGATGACAAAGAATAACATAGGTTTATCCCTCCTTATACACAAAGCATACATTAATTATATACCTACGGCAAGCCTTTAATAATTAAGCAATCCTTATGAACATCAATCACTAAATAACACGCTTCTCTCTGGCATGGCTGCGATTCACACACAATAAATGGTTACCGTCTAAGCTGCCGGCTCATGGTCCACTCTACTAAACAAGACGAAGAAATAGTTCCACGGGTTTAATTATCGAGATAATTTTGCTTAAGTGAATCTGATGATTTGTATCTCCCTATCCACAACGGTCTTCCTACAACCCGGTATTGTACCAATTTGATTAACATGATAGTATTGCCCGAAAAGGGAGGAAGTGCAATCAGCAGGATCATATTCTCTGGGTTAATTTATTTTTAGAGGGTCGAGGGTGATCATGAAAAGTAAAACTTCTTCATCAGAAAGTTCAGTCCTAGATCAAACTTGTAAGCTCATTGAGCGTATTTTTCCAACCCCGCGCAATTTTTCAATCAAGCTGTGGGGGCAGGCAGAGCTCCCAGCGGAAGTAACTCCTGATTTCAGCCTGGTATTAAACCATCCCGGGGCACTCAGGCGCATGTTCTCGCCACCGGTGGAGCTTTCAGCAGGTGAAGCATACATTTACGGAGACTTTGACATCGAGGGGGATATCTATGCATTCTACAGCCTGCTGGATATCCTGCTCAGCCACAATTTCACCCCAACCGAAGCCACCAGGCTGGTGACTGACATCCAACGGCTGCCGAAATCAAGCACGGAGCATCACATCATCCGTCAGCCGGCATATTTACGCGGGAAATTGCATTCAAAGGAACGCGATTTGGAAGCCATCCGTTTTCATTACAACGTGGGCAATGAATTCTATGCCCTGTGGCTCGACCGGCTGATGCAATATTCCTGCGGTTATTTTCCCACCAGCAGCGAGGACCTGGATACCGCCCAGGAGAAAAAGATTGACCATATCTGCCGGAAATTGCGCCTCAGACCCGGTGAGAAGCTGCTGGATATCGGCTGTGGCTGGGGCGGGTTAGCCATCACTGCCGCACAGAATTATGGCGTGAAGGCATTGGGGGTAACGATTAGTGACAGGCAGGTTGCCTATGCGCAGGAGAAAATCGCCAGCCTGGGATTACAAGGCCAGGTCAACATCGAGATGCGCGATTACCGAGACCTGGAGCACGAATCCTTCGATAAGATCGTCAGCGTGGGCATGTTCGAGCATGTCGGGCGCACTCACCTGCCGGAATATTTCTCCCATGTATCTAAATTACTCAAGCCAGGTGGGCTGTTCCTTAACCACGGCATCGCCCGCAGTGGCCAACCAGCAGACCTGAGCCTGCTTAAAGGATTAAGTAGCGACCACCGCCCCAATGCAGTGCAATCCTATTTCGAGCGCAAGGTGCTGGGAGCCGGGTCATTCTCGCAGCATTATATCTTCCCGGATGGCGAGCTGGTGCCGGTGAGCGAGGCCAACCTGATTGCGGAGGCATGCGGGTTCGAAGTGCGTGATGTGGAAAACTTGCGCGAGCATTACGCCTTAACCCTGCGTAACTGGGTGCGTCGCCTGGAAGAGCATCATGAAGAAGCCGTTGCCCTGGTGAGCGAATCGGTGTACCGTACCTGGCGGCTATTCATGAGCTTCAGCGCAGTCCAGTTTGAGCACGCCGATATCGGGGTGTTCCAGTCACTGCTGGCCAAGCCAGCCGGAGGTAAAGTGGCGATCCCGATGAGCAGGGAGGATATTTATCGAACCTGACAAATTCGATATCAGTAAACTTTACCCGATTATTTTTTACCAGTTCGATAGCTACACATTGCTGATGAGGAGGATCAAGAAAACTTGGAACAGCGCACTCAGCAGGGCAATAGCAATATGGCTTGCCATATTGATATTTAACCTTCGATCAGAAAATACGCCAGCCAGCCAAAAAGCAAGCATTGCCGGACTCAGAAAGAGTCCAATAGAGAAGGCTCCCGCAATTACAAACGAGAAAAGCACCCCACCTGCTACCCAGGGCAATGCTTGCCAGAAAGCTGGGTTGGCAGTGTTTTTCCAGATGAGGCTGGCAACGGCCAGGGCGGAAACCAGAAGAATTTCACTAAAATATATCCCGGGTAGGGGCCACAAACGCTGGCCTGGTTGGCTGGCAAACAGAATCACCACCCCTGCGCATACAATCGCTCCGAATGCGACAAATATCCATTCCAATATGCGGAATAAGTTAGGTTTATCCATATAACTTTATTCCTTTAAGATTTCTTCGCCTTCACGTTTTTTGTTTTTCCAAGCAATCTTTCCAATCCCGTTATGCGGAGCTCATCCAGGCTAAGCAGCAAGGCAACCAGGTTATCCAGACTATTGAAAAAGTGCTGCATGGCGGAAAGGCGTTCAATATAGAAGCTGGACAGCCTATGATCATCATCAAGTTCTGTAGAAGAATGCAGCATTTCCAGGCTTGAACTTACGGATCGCAATGCCCGGTCAAATTCACTCTTTTCTCGCTCTTTTAGAATGCCCCGCACGATTTTCCAAAAATCAACCTCAGCGAGATAATAATCTTTTCGCTCACCAATCTGGATGTGCCGGTGAACCATCCCCAATCGTTCCAAGGCTCGCACATTGGTACTGACAGCACCCTTGGTGATTTTCACTTGCTCGACGAGCTGATCTAAGGATACCGGATCAGGGGAAAGATAGATTACTGCATATATAGCACCCATGGCTTTGGGAAAACCCCAAAATTGGCTGATTTGGCTCAAACCCTGGATGAAATTCTGGCGGACAGCTTGTAATTGCTCATCCATTGTGATCTTCATAATATTTAGTATATACTAAACATAGTATACATCATAGTAGGCGATGTGTCCAACAGATTAGCAATAATGCATGGAATCCTATCAAAATTGATAGCTGTGAAATGCAACTTTGATTTCAGTGCTAAAATCTAATCCTACAATTGCTCAAAAATTTAAATTGTGCTAAACTGATTACGCAGCATAGAAATATCAAGAGGAGAATGAACCATGGCCGATAAAATCCTGGTTGTTGACGACGATCCCGACACCGTCAAGTTCATCAACATCATGTTAAGCCGCCTGGGCTACCAGGTGGTTTCTGCCACATCGGGCATGGAAGCTCTCGAACGCGTGCAAGTTGAGCATCCCGACCTGATCATCCTGGACGTGATGATGCCCGGTATGGATGGTTATGAGGTCAGCCGTAACCTGCGGCGTAACCCCAAGACCGCCACCACACCCATCTTGATGTTCACTGCCAAGACCACCATCGAGGATAAACTGGCGGGATACGATGCCGGGGTGAACCTTTACCTCACTAAACCCATCCACCCCATCGATTTACAGGCTAATATCCGCAATTTACTTACCCAGAAAATAACTAAGGCTGAGGCCACCGGCGAGCATGGTTATGTGGTGGGCGTCCTCTCGGCAACCGGTGGGGCGGGAGTATCGACCATCGCACTAAACCTGGCGATTACCTACGCCAAGAAATATAACGTGAAAGTAATTGCTGCCGAAATGAGGCCCGGGCAGGGTTCATGGGCACTGGACCTGAACCTGACCGAGCCGGTTGGCCTGACCAACTTGCTGAGCATGGAGTTGAGCGATCTCAACGCGGAAACCGTGTCTAAAGAGCTGATCCAGACAAACTTTGGCATCAAGATCCTTTCCGCATCCAATAAAACTGAAAATGTGGAATACGCAGCTGCCACGCCCCAATTAGAAGCCGTGTTGGGCCACCTGACCAGCCTGGCTTCTATGGTGGTTTTGGATATCGGCACCAGCTTTCATCCCGGTTTCAACGCCATCCTGAACAAATGCGACGAGCTGATCATGGTGGTTGAGCCTCAACCGGTGCCCATCAAACGTTCCAAGCTGCTGGCCAGCGACCTTCACCTGAAAGGCTTTGGCAGCTTGAAAACCATGAGCACCGTCCTGGTAAACCGTACACGCTCGGACATCGTGCTGAACATCAGCCAGGTTGAGCAAATTTTGGGCTATCCGGCGGTGATGGGCTTCCCACCGGTTGTCGAGCAGGCTTACCGGGCTTCAGAACGCGCAGTACCGCTCATCACCGTCCAACCCGATGGGATCATCGCCATGCAGTTCAATACCCTGGCCAGCCAGATCAATGAGCGGGTGCCTGTTCATTAAACCAATTTTCATCTGAACCCAATATCCCAAGGCTTATAATCCTGGTATATAAATATAACAGGAGGGATACAGCTATGGCTGAAGAATTCAGGGTTGAGCATGATACGCTTGGCGATGTGAATGTACCCGCCCAGGCACTTTATGGGGCTCAAACGCAACGAGCGGTAAACAATTTTAATATTTCAGGGTTACGGCCTTGGCGAGCCTTTATTTGGTCAATGGCCATTATCAAACGTGCTGCAGCCGAAGTGAACCGTGACCTGGGTCTATTGGATAGAGACATCGCTGATGCAATTGTCACCGCTGCGCAGGAAGTCATGGATGGTAAATGGGATGACCAATTTGTAGTCGATCCTTTTCAGGCTGGGGCAGGTACCAGTCATAACATGAATGTCAATGAAGTGATCGCCAACCGCGCCACAGTAATCCTGGGTGGAAAACCGGGCCAATATAAGGTCCATCCCAACGACCATGTTAACATGTCACAATCTACCAATGACACCATACCCACAGCCATCCGGCTAGGCTGCTTGTGGCGGTTGGATGAGCTGTTGGATGCAGTGAATGAGCTTGCCGAGGAGCTGGATCAAAAAGCGCAGCAATTCGATGATATCGTTAAATCTGGACGCACTCACCTGCAAGATGCAGTTCCTGTACGCATGGGTCAGGAATTTGGCGCTTATGGGCAGGCCGTCCGGCGGGATGCCGAGCGTATCCAGGGAGCTGGAAATGATCTACGCCGCCTGGGAATTGGTGGCACAGCCACGGGAACCGGCTTGAATGCCCATCCCGAATACCACACCCGCATGGTCCGCCAACTATCTGAGCTCAGCGGGTTGACTCTGTCCAGTGCAGGGAACCTGTTCGAAGCGATGCAGTCCATGGCCGACCCGGCAAGCTTTTCGGCTGCCCTGCGAACGCTTGCCATCACATTAACCCGAATTGCTAATGACTTCCGCCTAATGGCTTCGGGGCCATCCACAGGGTTGGCAGAGCTGCGCCTGCCTGCGGTGCAGCCCGGGTCGAGCATCATGCCTGGCAAGGTCAACCCGGTGATGGCCGAGATGCTCAACATGTCTATGTTTTACATACAGGGGTGTGACCTTACAGTTTCGCTGGCCTCTCAGGCGGGTCAGCTGGAATTGAATGTGATGATGCCCATCATTGCCCACAGCCTATTTGGGATGATGCAAGTGATGATCGGATCCATCCGGGCTTTCAACGAAAAATGCGTGCGCGGACTTGATGCAAACCGCGAAAGGGCTGAAGGCTGGTTGGCGCGCAACGCCATCGTTGCCACGGCACTAAATCCACTGATTGGCTACAATGCCACTGCAGTGCTGGTAAAAGAAGCGCTGCAGAGGGATGTGACCATACGCCAGGTAGCATTGGAAAAAGCCAGATCAGGTGAGCTGCACCATATCAAAGAAAACCGTAAAGTTACCGAAGATGAAATTGAAGCTGCCCTGAAAGATTTTAAACAACTGACTTACGGTGGGATTGTGGGGCAGTAGCGTTTAGGGATGCCGAGAAAGCTGCTAAATGACCTGCGCATCGCGCAGGTTCTGGATCTTCACTATGTCATAGCCCAATAATTCCATCAAAATTTGCTCTGTATGTTCTCCTAAAAGCGGTGGCGGCAGGCGGACCACAGCAGGTGAAGTGGGTATTTTAAGCGGTGATGCCACCAGTTTAACCTCACCAGCAGTAGGATGGGGCACATTAACCACCATCTCGCGTGCCTCTACCTGCGGATCTTCAAATAGTTGGTCAATACTGTTGATTGGCCCACAAGGCACTCCCATTGCTTTAAGGATCGACAGCCAATGTGTAATCTCGAATTGAGCGAACAGCGCTTCCAATAATAAGATCAAGATGTTACGGTTCTCCACCCGGGTTGCATTGGTTCGAAAGCGCGGATCTTGTGCCCATTCCACCTTTCCCACCCGCTCGCAAAATTGCTGCCATTGGCTATCATTGCCAATTGCCAGGGCAAAATAACCGTCATGTGCTTTAAATGTCTGGTAAGGGACAATATTTGGGTGAGCATTGCCATAGCGCCTGGGTTTTTCACCTGAAATCAGGTAATTACTGCCCACATTTGCCAGCCAGGCAACCTGGGAATCGAACAGTGATATATCGATGCGCTGCCCTTTGCCGCTACGCTGGTGTTCGAATAATGCAGCCAAAATTGCATTACAGGCGAACAACCCTGCGGTAATATCAGCAATTGCCACCCCCACCTTGTAGGGTTCTCCATCCTCCGGACCGGTGATACTCATTACACCACCCTGGGCCTGGATGATAAAATCATAGCCGGGTAGCTGCCGGTACGGTCCTGTGTAGCCATAACCGGTGATGGTGCAGTAGATCAATCCAGGATGCAATTCTTGTAAATCAGCATAACCTAATCCCCATTTTTCCATGGTACCGACCTTGAAATTTTCGATCAAGATATCACAATGCTGGATGAGCGCTTTGAGGATTTCTCGGCCTTCAGCAGATTTAAGATTCAAGGTCAGGCTGCGTTTATTGCGGTTGACACACAAAAAATAAGCGGATTCACCACCCGCTGCAAAAGGCGGTCCCCAATGACGGGTATCATCGCCTGATACGGGCACTTCCACCTTGATGACATCAACACCCAAATCGCCCAGGAGCATCGTGCAATATGGGCCAGCCAGTACACGGCTAAGATCCAAAACCCGGACACCCGACAAAAGAGGTGGCTGTATGCTGTCCATTTATTTAATAACGAAGCAGTGCCCCAATATGCTTAAATCCATCCACGGCATGCTGGTGCTGTAAAACTTCGACTTCACCGCCAGCCTTCATCACGCGGTGAACTGCCAACTCCACCACATCAGAAATATGCTCGAACTTTTCCCCACAAAACGGGCACGCAGGCATCTCGATCGAAGTGATATATCCACACCCCTGGCATTGATATCCGGCTGCGCGATAGCCATCCTGTATGACCAATTCCTGCACGCGGCCATCATGGATCGCGCTGAGGGTGGCATCCAGATCGACCACGCTACCTTTATCCTTGGCTGCCCCGGTCACCAGCTTCTTCAATAGCTGCTCCTCTTTGTGAACTTCTGCATCCCGGCCAATCTTCATGGCTCGTTCCAGCACCTCCTCCTTACTGGCGGTCATACTCATCGGGAAAGTGCCCACGATCAGGCTTTGCCAGCTTTTGGATAACTGGCTGCGCAAGAGGGCAATGTTTTTATCTGTGCCACCTATCAGAATTCGCCGCACATAATTCTCACTGAAAAAATGGGAGGCAAATTCGGCCACATCGCGAATATTACGCTCAGTGACCTCATCCTGGTAACGGGTCTGGCCAGCCACCCCGCCGCGCACTCCTAGTTTTGCAGAAGAGCCTCCACGCTTGGTACGGCGAATATCTTCTCCTAATATCCCTTCCTGTTCCATTAATTCACCCAGGTGAAACGAAAACAGCCTGCCACCTAGCTTATCCACCAATACCACCCCATAACCACCATAATAGTCCAACAGGGAGGCCAGCGGCTTAACATACGGCCGTATGTTGACGATCACCTGGTTGCGTACGGGGATTGCCAGCGGATATGCCCGAAAGAAATCCTCCGGGCTGCATGAAAAAACCGCCACACTTCGACCATTCCAATCAAATTCCCTGCTGAAATAATTCTCAACTGCCACAACATCTGCGGGCAAATCAATATCCTTGAGCATTCCCCTTAGATTTAACTTATATAAGTCTGTATTGCCTTCCATTGGATTGGTATTCAAATACACGCTTAATACCTGATGCTCTGTTTGATAATTAAGCAACTCTTGCAAGTTCTTTTCGGTTAACATAAAAGACTCCTCTCCTGGTGAAGGTCAATATGAAAAATAAAAACCGCTTATCCTTGATTTTTTAACTCCTGGAACAATTCTATTTGGCGCGGTGTCAGGTTGTGAGGGATTTTAACCTTGATATGGGCGTATAAATTTCCCTTTACATTAGGAGAATTTAAACGCGGGAAACCTCGGCCTGCCAGGCGAATGGATTGCCCAGGCTGAATTCCTGCAGGTATGGTGAGCAACACATTACCAGAAAGTGTCTGGACGGTCACTTCGCCACCTAACACTGCAGTGTATAGATCGATTGTAACCTCGGTATGCAGATCAATACCCTTTAATTCAAAACGAGGATCTTCAGCGATCTTTATAAGCAGATATAAATCGCCCTTTTGACCACCAGACCCGGTGGGAATGGCATTCGCCACCCGTACCTTGGTGCCTGTTTTCGCCCCTGGCGGGATTTTAACTTCCAGCCGCCGGCCATCCAGCTCTAACCGGCGTGTGGTACCCTGGTAAGCCTCATAAAGGCTGATGACCACCTCCTGCTGGTAGGAGGGAGCTGCAGCCCTGCCGCGGGTGTAGCCGCCTCTACCTGCGATCGGATTGCTCGCATCGGGCATGCCGCCGAAGATACGGCGGAAAAACTCCGAAAAATCTCCACCCAGGATGTCTTCCAAACCACCTACGTGTACGTTACCCGCTTGTGTTGGGGTGAACCAATCTTCCCACTTGAACCCACCGGCCGGTTGTCCACCTTGCTGCCATTGAAAATAAGACTCGCCCAGCTGGTCGTATCGAGCGCGTTTTTCAGTATCACTCAAAACCTGGTAGGCCTCATTAATTTCCTTGAACCGCTCGCCTGCTTTTGGATCATTAGGGTTACGGTCAGGATGGGTTTTTAATGCCAGCTTGCGAAAAGCGCGCTTAATATCATCTTTGCTGGCGTTGCATTCCACCCCAAGTATCTTATAGTAATCTTTGTATTCCATATTTTAACCACCACTATATGGCGCTTATCACACAATACTAATACATTTTATGCTCATCTGGCATTCAAAGTCAAGCATTAAGGGAAATTTCTTACAATATTCTAACTCAATATTGGGTTTTCCCTGAGATCTACGCTGTATTTTCATAAACATGCTATAGTTAATCACATGTCCAGTCGAGATATAACGATCCTGTTGATTGAAGCTGACCCGCAAACCTGCGACTTAATCGCCGATCAATCCCTTCGACCTGTGGGATACCGGGTTGAAATAACCGGCTCAATTTCATCCGGCCTGGATGAAATTGAAAAAACCATTCCAAATGTAATCATCACCAGCTTGAATTTGCCCGGGTTGAGCGGAAAAGACTTGATTGTGGCACTGGCTTCCCGGTGGATCACAACTCCCATCATCGTAATGGCTTCCAAAGGGCAAGAGACAGACGTCTTGCAAGCATTAAGGCTGGGGGCAGCCGATTACCTGCTCAGACCCATCCGCGAGACCGAAGTCATAAATGTCGTTGAGAATGCCTTGCAAAAGCATCATCTGAAAAATGAGCTGGAGAAAACCACTCAACAGCTGGAGCAGTTAAAAGCGGACATGCTCAAGCAGGCGCGTGATTTTTGGGATATTTTTTCCATGAGTAAGCTGCTTACTAAAGCTGAAAACATGCATGCCATGTACCAGCAAATCATCGAAACCGTCATCCAGGTGGGCGAGGCAGAGCGGGCCTGGATATTAACCCTGGACCCGAGACAATGCAAATATATCCTTCAAGCATGCGCGAACACTTCGGAAACGATGCATTCGATGCTCAACCTGCCCTATGAAGATGAGTTTAGCGCCCTGGCAGGCATCTCTGGACTGCCGATCACCCTCCATGGAGAGGCACTAAATCGATTTAATAACACCGATCTCCTGGGGGCTGCCATGGTGGTTCCCATCAAGCACAACAACCTGCCGGTTGGCACAATCACCATTTCCAGACAGGCTGCAGTGCCGTTCAACAATCACCAGCAAGCCATGCTTGAACTGGTGGCAGAATATACATCACTTATACAGCAAACTTTCCAACGCTTCAACCTGCTGAAGCATAGCCTTGTGGTTGAGCAGCAGACCTGTATTTACCAGCAGGTAGAGACAGATCTGTGCCATGACATTCTTTCTGAGACGAGCCTGGAGATGAGCAGTCCATTGAAAATGCTGATCGAAAATGTGGATTCTCTGTTCAAACAGGACGAGCATAAGTCAACCCGTGACCAGGCGATTGCCTTGAAAAATATCCGTGAAGAAGCTGAGATGCTGACCGAGATCACGGATACGCTGGCGATTCACTCCGACGAGAGCAGGAAGCGGCTGGAAAATATCGACCTGAATATGGTGGTACAGCAGGTGGCATCGCGCTTCCAGCCTTTCACCACACTGGATCAAATTTCCTTCCGCATGGAGTTAGCATTAGAAACAGCTATTGTTAAAGCCTACGCATCTCAAATCACCAGGGTAGTTGAGGGGTTGGTATCAAATGCCATCAAGTGCTGCCCTCCAAGAAGTGAGATAAGCATCGGGATCGAAACCAGCGTCGATCATTACACTGTCAGTGTAAAAAACCAGCTGGAGCTCGGCGATGTATATCTTGCAGAAGATATATTTGCCAAAAAAAATAGGATTATAGGTTATACTGGCAGAAGATTTGGAGGAATCGGCATCAGTTTACCATTAATCAAGGAAATCATTACCGCATATAAAGGTCAGATCTGGGCAAAAAATGAAGCGGGTAGCGGCTTTGTTGTCTCATTCACATTGCCAAGATCCTGAAGCCATTCCGTTGATGGGCGCATAAAATGGGTGAACTTCAAGACATATATTACCAGGTATTGAACAACCTAGTAGATGGTTTTATCCTAGCAGACAAGGATGCACATATCCTGTTGGTAAATCAGGCCGCGCGCAGTATTTTTAATACTCAGAATGAAGGTATCACAGGTAAGGCAATTGAGGAAGTTTTTTCCCATCCAGACCTGCTGGATATTTTCAGGTCACAAAGAAAATTCCCGTATCGCAGCGAAATTAGCCTGGATAATGGGCACACATACAGCGTCCAGTCGAGCCTGATACCGGGTGTTGGATTGGCTGTTATCATGCAGGATATCACCCACTACAAAGAGCTGGACCGCAAAAAAACCGAGTTTCTAAACAGCATCTCACACGATATTCGCTCTCCATTGACGTCGATCTATGGCTTTATCGGATTGATCGACCGGGTTGGTCCGATAAACCGGCAGCAAGCAGAGTTCATCCATCACATTCAAACCAGCGTCCAGCATATAACTGCTTTGATCAATGACCTGTTGGACTTAAATCGGGTCGAGGCCGAATTTGATACTCGCGTGGGAGAAGTTAACATGAAGCAAGTCCTCACCCAAACTATAGCCAATTTAGAATATCAGATCAGCGAAAAAATGCAGGAAGTATCACTGGCAATTCCGAATGAGCTTCCATTGATATTAGGCAATCCATTACATCTTCAACGCATGGTGAGCAACCTCATCGAAAATGCCATTAAATTTACCCCACCCGCAGGAAAGATAGAAGTGCGCTGCAGGGCTGATAAACAACAATTAATCCTCGAAGTCAGTGATAATGGCCCCGGCATTCCACCTGCCGACCAGCCGCGCATCTTTGATAAATTTTACAGGGGAAGCAACTTCTCTCAGGTGACCAATGGGACGGGGCTGGGCTTGTCGATTGTCAAATCGATAGTCGATAAGCACTACGGGCGAATCTGGGTAGAATCGACACCCAACGGAACTACATTCACCGTCATCCTTCCCGTATGATCCACCTCTACAACGAATTACAACGGCGAACCTAACTATTCATCATAATTGCCTTAAAAATGCCTCCGCTGAGAGGTGAGTTACTCAGCGGAGGCTTTCGCCAAAGGAGGAAACAGCAACGAGTGCATTCATATGAAAAAAACTTATTACACTGCCTGATCATATGATACTTCAGGGGATGCTTTTTTTCACGGTCAACTGTCATCATTTGTTCGTTACTTATATCACAATGTGTTCCGTGATTTTTGATAATAATCACACAACGATTGTAATACACAGATATCGCAAGCCGGGTTACGAGGATGACATACTTCCCGTCCCAGGCGGATGATATTCAAATGTGCCGCCTGGTATGTGTCGGGAGGGAATAATTCAGCCAGATAGTGGTGGGCTTTCTCATTCGTCATTTTCTCCGGTCGAAGACCGACCCTACCCGTAACCCGCTGTATGTGAGTATCCACCGGGAAAGCCGCTTTCCCCAGGGAAAATAACAGTACAATCGAAGCGGTTTTTGGGCCAACCCCTTTGTATTTATTCAACCAATTCCAGGCTTCATCATCGGATAGCGTTTTGAGGAAATCTAGGTTCAGTGAGCCCCGCTCAGCAGTGATCTGTCGCAGGATATTTTGAATGCGAGGCCCTTTCTGGTTGGCTAACCCCGCTGAGCGGATTGCCGCGATTACCTCTCCCGGCTCAGCATTGCGTACGTCCTCCCAATTACGAAAACGGGCTTTCAACTGCCTGAAAGCCCGGTCACGATTGGTGTCATTGGTATTCTGCGATAGGATTGTGGAGACCAATTCATCCAAGATTGGCAATGACTCATGCCAGGTTGGCTCGCCATATTTCTCCAACAAACGGCGATGGACTTCTAGCGCGCACTCATACCGGTTCATCGGTCATGTCGAGTGTAAAACATGGAGATGCCCAGCCGACCTGTATTTTCCGCCAGTTTTCCACGGGAAACCCGGGCCCGTAATCGGCTAATTGTGACTGGTCCGCCGCATCAAAAACCCCGAATTGGCGCAATATCTCCAAGACGACAGCCGGGCGGACGTGACCCCGTGGGTCTCCTGCGGGAAAGTTATGCCCTTTTAGATCACCATCGGATACCTTAAATGCCACCCCCAGCGCTGGGGAACCGGGTTTAATAGCGCCTGGCATAATCCCAAACGCCTGGAAGCCCTCTGCACCCCCCTTGCAAATCACCCTCCCTTGTGCGGTTAACATGAGGCTGGTGTCGAAGTTGTCAGGCCCGCCAATCATTTCCGGGTAAGTGATCATTGCTTTAGTGATCAGGCGGCAGGTTTCTGCCCGTTCTTGCGGTAGGCCATCCGGCTGGCATAATCGGGCGAAAGCCAGCGCGGTATTTTTAAGTGGTAGCGCGTAATTAGGCGCCGAACAACCATCGATGCCAATGTGGATTTCTTCTGGTTGGAGACCGGCAATAGCTGCCAGGGAATGTAAAATTTTCTGCTGAACGGGGTGTCCAGGATCAATATATGCTAACTGTTCGGGGTCAGTCGAAACACCCAGCATGTTAGCAAATGCCAGCATGCCGGTATGTTTTCCTGAGCAATTATGGCGGTTGGGGCTGGGGGCTTCGCCACGCTCCCGCATCGCTTCGGCAGTTTTGCGGTCGTATACTGTGTGAACGCCGCACATCAAATCCGACTCGTGTACACCCGTTTTTGCCTGGATGGATTTGATGACTGCCACGTGTTCATCAGTCCCAGAATGCGAAGCGCATAAAATAGCCACCTCCTGTAAAGTGAGTTTGAAATGAGTCATGCCTCCACTTTCCAGGAAAGGCAGCGCTTGTAAGGGCTTGGCGGAGGAACGCGTGTAACTTATCACGCCAGGATCGCCATATCGGGCTACCAACCTGCCCGTTGATTCCACCACTGCAATGGCACCAAAGTGCATCGATTCAACGACATCACCACGCGTAAGCTGAAAAATCGGTAGGTATGAGGAATTGTCCATCAATTTTTATTCACCGTTGGTTTCATTAGGATGGTATCGGCGGGCGTAGTACTGGAATAAACCATGACGGTAACGCTGATAGTATTGGTCATGCAACTCGTTAGGGAAGGTAAGGTCTAACAGCAAGCCGGGTATCATGCGCTCCACTTCAGATGTTGGTGCGTTGCGCTTGACCATGCGGTCCAGGCCCTTGAGGATGCTTTTTAGATGGCGCTGTTGGGCTTTGACAGCTTCCTGAGTGATCACGCCGCCTCTTCCGCTGATGATGGTGTAATCGCGGAATGAGCTCATTAATACACCCAGCGTATCAATCCAGGCGGGTATATCCGCATTGGTTAAAAATGGGGGTTGGTTGAGCAGCACCACATCACCGACAAAAACCACTTTTACAGATGGTACAACCACCCATGTTCCGCCTGGGGCTGGCCCGGCGTGATATTCGATATAAATTTCCTGCTCACCCCAATGCAGGGAAATTTTATGGGTAAAGGTAATATCCGGGAGCGCCCATCGAGTTCCAACGATATCATCAAAGGTCTCCCAAACTGAGCCGCTCTCGGCATTCTGTCCTTTGAATACCGATGGGCGTGTGCGGAAGACCTGGGCAGTCTTTTGATGGGCAATGATGGTGCATTCCATCGACCTTGCACCCAGTGTGCGGTCTGGATGGGCATCCAGGTTGACGAGCACCCGGTTTGGCTTGCCACCCAGGTTATAAATAACATTCAGCCAGGCGCGGGCATCCTCCGCACGCAAGGGGGCATCGACCAGGATGGTTCCCATCGGAAGAAGAATAGCCCCTACCGTGACACCTGGATAAGAATTTTCAATGTAAATACCATGCTCAATTTGCTGCATAATTCTCTCTTAAGGTAGATATCACCTGCGATCAACTTTCTGCAATGGGTAATGAGAAAGTAAAACGTGAGCCAACACCCAGCCTGCTTTCGACCCAAATCTTACCACCATGGGCTTGTACTGCCAGCCGGCAATACGCCAGCCCAAGGCCCAAACCTTTGGGGCCATTCCCAGTTTTTAATCGGGTAAATTTATCAAATATTCGGTCATGCTCTGAAGCGGGAATGCCACCTCCGTGGTCCTTGATCCATACCTGTACCTGGTTTTCCACTGGGCGAGCTCCAATCTCAATATTGGTGCCTTCCATTGAATATTTGCTGGCATTTTCCAAAAGATTCGTCATCACCCTGCGGATCATATCCTGGTCGACCAGCACTTTAGGGAGTTTATCGGCAACATCATAACTGATCGCTTGATTTTTATTATCCATGGTGGATTCGATCGCTTCAACAGCTTCGTATATCAGGTCAGTAATACTAGCCAGGGTGCGGCTTCCCACCGGTTGCCCGGCCTCCAATTTGCTTAGATCCAGGAGTGACTCGGTCATCCGCTGGATGCGCCCGGTGGAGCGCAACGAGATATCCAGCAGCGATTTCATGGCTGAAGCCTCGGGAGGCAGCATGGTTTCGAGTAGATTCATGCTCGAGACCACATTCGCCAGCGGTGATCGAAGGTCGTGGTAGATCATGGATATCAGGTCATCTCTCAGTGTATCAAGCTTTTTCTGCTCGGTGATATCGCGCAATATCCACTGTAAACGCGATACATCTTCGGTTTGTATTTCTCGCACGTAAATTCTTATCGGCAGGGCATGCCCGCTGGCTGTATCCAGTGTGGATTCGTAGGATACTGTTTTACCGGTGTGAAGTTGGGAAAAACGCTCGCCCACCAGCTCCTGGTCGATCTGGTGAAGCTGGTTGATATTCATCCTTTGCAGGGTGTTTTTGCCGTAATCAGTAGCTTGCACAGCTTTACGGTTGGCCTCCAGAATATCACCATTCCAATCGCTAATCAGGATCGGATCAATGCTATCTTCAAATAAATCCTGGTAGCGTTGGTGGGCTGCCTGGAGCTGCTCAAAGAGCTGGGCATGCCGAATGGCTGTGCCTGCCAGGTCAGCAATTCCAGAGAGCACCAGCAAGGCATCCCGGTTGAATTCTGCCTGCTGTGAATTGACCGCTTCCAGGGTGCCAATCACCTGGCCGCGGTAATGGATGGGGACGCATATAGTGGACTTAGAGGACAGGCCCCGCAGCTGATCGAACTGCGAGTTGAAACGATCATCCTGGCTTACATCCTGGATAATCTCACCCTCATTGTTCCCGGCAACACACGATGAGATGCCTGATCCCTGCATTGAGGCATCAGCAGGGTTGCATTCATCGGGCCACCCGCGGGCAGCCTTGAGCACCAAATCACCACTCTGGAGGTCAACCAGGTACAGCTCAACGACCTGTGCATCCAGTGCTAGCTCGATTTGTTCCAGGATGCCCGTGAAGACTGCTTCCAAATCCAGGCTTGCAGAGATCACTGAGGCACTATTTGCCAGGTAGGTCATAACAACGGCCTGTCGCTGGCTTTCATCATACAGCCGGGCATTGATCACTGCAATACCTGCCTGATCTGCGATAGCCTGCACCAAACTTACGTGCTCGGGGCCAAAGAAACCAGGCGTTGGATGAACCAGGGTGAGAACGCCCACCAGGTTATCTCGTGTGAAAATTGGGGCGCTGATGGCTGATTTTGGCAACTGCTGCTCGTCATCCTCATACTGGCGCGGCATCCAGCGCTCATCCTGGCTTGTATTTTCAACCAGTGCCAGGCGGCGTTCCTTCACTACCCATCCTGCCAGGCCGCGATCGAGAGTTTCGCGCAGGCGATTGGTGGTATGCTCTAGGATGGTATCACCGGCGATAATGGTCGATTCAACCGGATTACCATGATCATCAAGCACGATAATCGAGCCATTGATCGCCCCGACATTCTGCATCGATAAAAATAACACGCGTTCCAATAAGGTGCGTAAATCGAGCGCCGAGCTCAACTCCCGGCTGATGTTATACAACAACTCCAGGGAAGCGCGGGTAGAGCGATCCTCTATGACCGGGGATGGCGGATTTTTCATTTAGAGCGTTGACCTGGCCTCAGTATAGCATAATTCCACATCACATTGAAATGCGGATTTTAGGATAATCAATTAATAATACTTCCAGTGCCAAGCGTGGGTTAACATTGCGGTCTATCTGACCAAGCGTGTTCTCGGTGGCCTGTATGATAAGCTGCGCCTCGTGTACTCCAATTTTATCCGCCAGATCATTGAGCTGGATGGAATAGTCCAGGTTGGTGACGGGTACGGTGCTTCTTGTGGTGAGGATAAATACGTCGCGCCACAAGGTCAGCCAGACTTGTAGCTCGCTGCGCAGCCTCTCTTTATCTTCAGTAAGCTGCCTGGCAAAAGCAAAGCGTTCTGCGCGAGAGCGTCCAAACAAACTCAATAAATCTTCTAACCAAGCACGCCTTTGTTCAGATAACCCGGGCTCCTCGATCAAGCGAACAGCATAGCCAGGCCTCCCGCCAGAGATATGTGCCAGCCGCTCGGCTTCTTCAGCAGGGATATTCTTGATGAATTGCAATCCTCGGGAGGTCTCCTCGATAGATAACGGTCGTAAGCGAAGCACCTCACAGCGCGAAACAATCGTGGGCAGCAAACTCTCAGTGCTGTCGGCAGTCAAGACGATCACAACCCTTGCCGGAGGTTCTTCCAGGGTCTTCAGCATGGCATTGGCGGCACTGGGATGGGCTTCTTCAAAACGAAGGATCAGTGCCACTTTGTAGTTTGCTTCGTAAGGCCTTAACGACAGGCTGTGCTGAAGTTCGCGCACCTGGTCAATCTTCAATACCTCTCCCTCGTGCTCCGATTGGACCACCAGCAGGTCGGGATAGAGGCAGGCTTCAATGCGCTTACACGCAGAGCAATCCAGGCACGGTTGGCCGCGCTTTGGCGGTTGAGTGCAGTTCAGTGCCTGGGTAAACCGCAATGCAAGTGTCCTGCGGCCAACACCTTTAGGACCGGTGACCAGGTAAGCCTGGCGCTGTCGCGCATGAGCCACATGCTCAGCGAGCATATCCACTGCCCATTGATGACCCATCATGCCCCAATCCATGCAATGATTTTAGCCCAGAGCCAATATCTTGACAACCGGTAAGTATAAAATCGCAGAAAAGTAGCCCATTGGCTAATTATGGTAGAATTTGCCGGATGGACCTCCTCACTGGTCTGAATACACAACAACAGCAAGCGGTCATGGCAGGTCTGGGTCCCGTGCTGGTAATGGCTGGACCTGGGTCTGGAAAGACGCGCGTGCTCACCCGCCGCATCGCTTACCTGATCGGCAAGATGGGTGCGCGCCCGTACAATATCCTGGCAGTCACATTTACCAATAAAGCCGCACGGGAAATGGAAAACCGGTTGTTAGACTTGCTTGGTGAAGCAGGCCGTGGCGTTACCCTGGGAACTTTTCACGCCATCTGCGCTCGCATCTTGCGGCGTGAGGCTGAAAACCTGCCTTTTACTTCGAACTTCGTGATCTTTGATGAAAATGACCGGCTTGGATTGATGAAACGCGTTATCGCAGAGTTGAACCTGGATGATAAACAATACCGGCCTTTAGCAATCTTGAATTCCATCTCCAATGCGAAAAATGAATTGATTCTGCCAGACGAATACCCTCAGCAGACTTACCGGGATGAGGTGGTCAAGCGGGCGTATATTGCTTACCAGCAAATGCTGCTAACCAACAATGCCGTAGACTTTGATGACTTGTTGCTTTACACCGCCTTCCTGCTGGATGATCATCCTGCAGTGCGTGAGCGTTATGCGCGCAGGTATGAGCAGGTATTGGTGGATGAGTTCCAGGATACCAACCTGGCACAATATATACTACTGCGCAGGTTATCTTCATTTCATCATAATATTTTCGCCGTCGGCGATGCAGATCAATCCATCTATCGTTGGCGCGGCGCAGATTACCGCAACGTATTGCGCTTCGAGCAAGACTATCCCGATGCGCAGGTTATTCTGCTGGAGCAAAATTACCGCTCCACCCAACAAATCCTGGATGTAGCCATGGCGGTGATTGACCCTAACCCGAACCGCACCCCAAAAAAACTGTTCACCGAGCGCAGTGAAGGGCTCAAGGTCGTCTTACACGAGACGTATGATGACCGGCAGGAAGCAGTATTTGTCGTCGATACCATTGCCAGCCTTGTAGGCCGCAAGCAAATCGAGCCAGGCGATGTGGCAGTGATGTACCGTACCAATGCCCAGTCCCGTTTATTGGAAGAGGCGTTTCTACAAGCAGGCTTGCCCTATAAGCTGGTGGGCGCCCAACGCTTTTATGGTCGCCGCGAAGTAAAGGATATCATCGCCTACATGCGTCTGGTGCATAACCCGGATGACGAGCTGAGTTTGGTGCGGGCCATTAATGTCCCACCACGTGGCGTAGGAGAAAAGACACTACAAACACTGCGCACCCAGGCACAAAAAGCAGGCCTCACCCCAGGTAGGCTCTTGCTTGAGATGGGCCGCGACCCCCAGCCATTTACAGGTGCATTTCAACATCGGGCATTGACCATTCTTTCAACGTTCGGTGAGCAATTTGCCCGCTGGACGGCGCTGGCGAATGATCTGGACCCGCTAAACATCATGGATCATATCCTGGATGAAACAGATTACCACGCGTATATAGATGACGGCAGCGATGAAGGCAACGACCGCTGGGAAAATGTGATGGAGTTGCGCCGGCTTGCTGCTGAATACCAGGAACGGTCGCTGAGCGAGTTCCTGGAAAACATTGCCCTGGTATCTGATCAAGACACCATCGAAACCGGCTCCAATGTTCCCACGCTGCTTACCTTGCACGCCGCAAAGGGATTAGAATTTCCGGTGGTCTTTATTACCGGATTGAATGAGGGCATCTTGCCCCATTCCCGTTCGTTCGATGATCTCGAAGCCATGCAAGAAGAGCGGCGATTACTATATGTAGGTATTACACGCGCCAAAGACAGGCTGTATTTGCTGTATGCTCAGAATCGCAATGCTTTCGGATACTCGGAACCAGCTGAACCCTCCCGCTATCTGGATGATATTCCTGATGAGTTATTGGAAGACACCAGTTCCCTGCGGATAATCCGCCCTTCAAGCCTAGCCAGCTTCGACGCCAGGAGCGTCAGATGGGTATCGAAGAATCAGGCTACAGCTCACGTGATCACCCAAAAATTTCACCCAGGCGCGCGCGTGCAGCATCCCGTCTGGGGAGAGGGCCTGGTGCTAAGCAGCCGCATCCAGGACGATGATGAGATAGTGGATATTTTCTTTGAGAATATTGGCATGAAACGCGTCGCCGCATCGCTGGCCAATCTAAAAGTGAAAGGATAACGATTAGCGCTTCTAAGCCATCCCAACGATTCATAGTCAGTGGATCGAGTTATACTTTTTTAATATTCCGCTGTATAATCCTCTCATGCCCATACTCGATTCCCACTCCCTGGAGATTATCAGCAGGAGCGCAGACCAAACCCGGCGGGTGGGCATGCGGCTTGGAGCACTGCTCAAACCCGGCGACCTGGTCGCGCTGGTAGGTGATCTTGGCTCAGGAAAAACCACGCTGGTTCAGGGTATCGCCGCGGGTTGGGGAACGCTGGATGCTGTCTCCAGCCCGACTTTTGTGCTGGTAAATGTCTATCGTCATAGCGACGGTTTGCGTCTGTTTCACGTGGACGCTTACCGTCTGAACGGTCCAATTGAAGCACTCGATCTCGATTTGGAGAATATGCTTGACCAAGGTCCCATGATTGTCGAGTGGGCGGAGCGCGTCCAAACAGTGCTGCCTGAAGAAGGTTTATGGGTCCACCTCACTTATATAGATGATGTCCAACGTGACCTGATATTTTCAGGCAGGGGGCAATATTATGAGGCGCTGCTTGCACGCTTCCGAAAATTAGTCTATGGGGGCTGAATGCTATTAGCGATCGATACCTCTACGCATAATGTGGGCATCGCCATCTACGATGGCATCCAGGTTCTCAGCGAGATGATCTGGTCAAGCCGGGATTACCATACGGTCGAGCTAACGCCGGCAATCAGCGAGTTGCTCTCCCGTGCTGCTCTAACTACACAAGATCTCAAGCTTTGCGCAGTAGCCACCGGGCCGGGTTCTTTCACTGGCTTGCGCATCGGGATGGCGGTAGCCAAGGGGCTCGCACTGGCCAACCACCTGGCCGTTATCGGCATCCCCACCCTGGATATCGTGGCTGAATCCCAGCCAATCACTCCCGGAGTGCCCCTGGTGGCAGTGCTGCAGGCTGGCAGAGAACGCCTGGCTGTCGGGTGGTACAGCAGCACAGATGGCCAATGGCAACTGAACCCGCCCATCGAGATCATGGATGCGCAGGAACTCTCGCACTGCATCCACGAGCCCACGCTGGTGTGCGGAGAGCTCAATGAAGAGCAGCAGCACACGCTATCAAGGAAATATAAAAATGTCATCCTTATCTCCCCGGCACATTCCATCAGGCGACCTGCATTGTTGGCAGAACTAGCCTGGAAGCGCTGGATGTCAGGAGATGTGGATGACCCGGCAACCCTTTCACCCACCTATCTGAATGTTGGCGCCCCCATCCCGGGTTGAACCGTATATCCTTCCTTCCATTCGAGCAGAAGATCCTTTTTATATAGTTCGTGAATAGCAGCAATTCTCCCCTGCATCCCTATGGATTCAACTGCCGCCCCATGACACTGGAAGACATCCCCAGGGTCCATGCGATCGACGTGATTTCATTTTCGCTCCCCTGGTCTGAGAAATCATACCACTATGAGTTGACACAGAATACCAGCGCCTTGGCCTTGGTGGCTGAGCTTAGCGATGATAATGATGCAGCCAGCCTCATCGGACTTTCAATAGTGTGGATCATCGTCGACGAAGCCCACATTGCCACCATTGCCATCCACCCTGATTACCGCGGGCACGGTTATGGCAAGCGCTTGCTAGCTGAGACCATGCGCCGTTCCATCCAACGGGGTGCCGCCATGGCCACGCTGGAAGTGCGCGAGGGGAACGGGCTGGCGCAACAGATGTACCACCAATTTGGGTTTACAATTGTGGGAAGGCGCTATCAATATTATAAAGATAATAACGAAGATGCGATTTTAATGACCTTGAAGAAGATGGGGCAAGAATATCTCGACTGGTTGGAAAAGGCTGGCGTTTGAGTGATGGAACTATCTTGGGTAACCCAAAATTATCTTGTATACTTACGCCACAATTTCAAGGAGGCTGTTTGTGGACGAAGAAAAGAAACGCCTTGCTGAAGCCACACTGGCGCAGATCGCCCGGGAAGTGGCGGTGTGCAAGCGGTGCATGTTGCACCATTCGCGCAAGCTGGCTGTACCCGGCGAAGGCCCGGTGGATGCAGACATCATGTTTATTGGTGAAGGGCCAGGTTTCCATGAAAATGAACAGGGTCGTCCCTTTGTAGGAGCTGCAGGAAAATACCTGGATGAATTGCTGGCGAAAATCAACCTGCAGCGGAAAGATGTATTTATCGGAAACGTGGTGAAGTGCCGCCCACCCGGTAACCGCGATCCATTACCCGATGAGTTGGCTGCCTGCAGCGATTATCTGGAGCGACAGATCCAGGTGATAAACCCCAAGGTGATTGTCACCTTGGGACGTTATTCCATGGCACGGTTCCTGCCCAATGCCAAAATCAGTATTGTGCACGGGCAGGCATTTAATATAAAAGGCAGGCTGATCGTGCCTATGTTCCACCCGGCTGCAGCCTTGCACCAGCCTTCACTCAAGGCAGCGGTGGAAAACGATTTTTTACGCCTGCCCGAGCTGATTAACCAGGCAGATGAGATCGTAATCGTTGAAGAAGAAAAGCCATCCAACGACAAAACCGACCCCACCCAATTGAGTCTATTCTAATGCTCCATAACGAGGCCTTATGAGTTCGATAAAAGACACCTTACTGCAATCACTACGTGAACATTCGACCCGCATTGGCATCCTGGGCCTGGGATATGTAGGTCTGCCGCTGGCGGCTGCTTTCGGCGAGGCAGGCTTTACGGTTACCGGCATCGACCCTGATCCACGCAAAGTGGAAATCTTGAATAATGGTGAGAGCTATATCCAGGACGTGCCAGGAAAACTCATTTCTGAGCTGTTGAGCTCAGGCAAGCTCTCGGCTACGACTGATTTTTCAGCCCTGCTCGACTGTGAGGCAGTGAGCATCTGTGTCCCTACCCCATTGCGTAAAACGGGTGACCCTGACATGTCATTTATTCTGAGCGCCACTGCCGAGCTCGCTAAATATGTTCACCCTGGGATGATCATCGTGCTCGAATCGACCACCTACCCCGGCACCACGCGGGAAGTCCTGCTGCCTAAGCTCGGCAAGGATAAGGACCTTGAAGTAGGCAAGGACTTTTTCCTGGCATTCTCACCCGAGAGAGTTGACCCGGGACGCCAGGATTGGAACACGCTAAATACCCCGAAGGTGATTGGAGGCATCACGGAAGAGTGCGGTGAGGTGGCCGCGGTTTGGTATTCACAGGCGCTGAAGACGGTCGTGCCGGTCTCATCTGCGGAGACTGCCGAGCTTTCCAAGCTGCTGGAAAATACCTTCCGCATGATAAACATCGGGTTGGTAAATGAGTTGGCCATCATGTGCGAGCGGCTGGGTGTGGATGTGTGGGAGGTGATAGATGCAGCAGCCAGCAAGCCGTTCGGGTTCATGAAGTTCACCCCCGGACCCGGTCTTGGCGGGCATTGCATCCCCATCGACCCACTCTACCTGTCATGGAAAATGAAGGCGTTCCAGTATAATGCTCGCTTCATCGAGCTGGCTGCGGACATCAACACCAATATGCCCCGTTATGTGGTCAGCCGGGTGAGTGATGCCTTCAATGACCGTGGGATGGTGCTGAAAGGCGCTCGCTGCCTGGTTTTGGGCGCGGCATATAAACCGGACATCGACGATATCCGCGAATCGCCCGCCCTAGACGTGATCGGGCTATTGCAAAAGAAGGGGGCGCAGGTGGAATACCACGATCCGTTCATACCTCGCCTGCATACCCACGAAAATGTCGAAATGGAGTGCGTGGCAGACCTGATGGATGCGGTTCGCCAGGCCGATTGTGTTGTGATCATCACCAATCACTCAGAATATGATTACCAGGCCATCTTGCACGACGCCAGATTCATTTTTGACTCGCGCAATGCGCTTGGAAAGTTGGGTAAAAACAACCCGAAGGTCGTTCGGCTATAATTTATGGCCAATTACCTGGTAAGTGGAGCAGCCGGTTTCATAGCCGGGCGCGTGATTGAGTTGTTGGTGGATGCCGGGCACTCCGTCGTCGGCGTGGATAACATGAACGACGCCTATGATGTGCGCATGAAAGAATATCGCCTGCGCAGGCTGCAAAAGCTCACCAATTTCACCTTTTACAGGCTTGATATCTCCGAACGGAACTGCTTTTCGGGAGATTCCCCACTCCACCAGCACAATTACGATGCGATCATTAACCTGGCTGCACGCGCCGGAGTGCGCCAATCGGTAGAGAATCCCTGGGTTTACGTGGATACCAATGTCACCGGCACGTTGAACCTGCTCGAATTTTGCCAGCTGAAACAAATCCCTAAGTTCATCCTGGCCTCCACTTCCAGCGTGTACGGCCGTGATGCACCGCTACCCACCCCTGAAACCTACAGCAGCGACTTACCCCTCCAGGTGTACGCCGCCACCAAGAAAAGCGCAGAGGTGCTGTGTCACGTCTACCATTACTTATATGGCCTGGATGTTACCGTTTTTCGTTATTTCACCGTCTACGGGCCCGCGCCTCGGCCCGACATGGTAATGTTTCGTTTCACGCAATGGCTGGTCGAAGGCCGAGTATTACGAGTGAATGGGGATGGAGAGCAGTCACGCGGCTTCACCTACGTGGATGATATTGCCCGCGGGACGATCCTGGGGCTTAAACCCCTGGGCTATGAGATCATTAATCTTGGCGGGCATGAAGTGATCAAGATCAATGACTTGATCCACCTGCTCGAAAGTATGACCGGTCTGAAAGCCGATATACATCACTATCCCGCTCATCCGGCCGATATGTCCACCAATTGGGCAGATGTCAGTAAGGCTCGCGAGGTATTAGGCTGGCAGCCATACATAGGGATCAATGAGGGCGTCTCTTCGCTTGTAAACTGGTACAGCCAGGAACGTGCCTGGGCCAGCCACATCCTTACCCCGTGAGACTCGTTATCTCCCTCTTGGATTATTCTCGGAAAAAACATACTCACTGATGTTGAAGTTCATCCGCACCTGGTGGCAGGATAAGCTGCTCAGGGGTGTGCTGAAAAATTCCAGCTATCTCTTCAGCAGCAATACCATTTCAGCTGCCCTGAGTACGGTCAACTCGATCTTGGCGACGCGCCTCTTAGGGGTATACGGGCTGGGGCTGATTGCCACGGTGCAAACATTTACCTCCAATGTCAACCGCCTGCTCTCATTCCGCATGAGCGAGGTGGTGGTTAAATACCTGGGCGAGGTGCTGGCCATTGAAGAAGGTGATTCCTCGCCATCCGCCGCACCACCGGCACAGCCAGACCAACGGCAGGCTAAAATCCCGCACGCCGCAGCGATTGTCAAGGGCATTGGGCTGGTGGAGGCTGCCACTTCGATGATTGCCTATTTAGTATTGCTGCTGCTGGCGTCTTGGGCAGCACGCGTGCTGGCAAAAGACATCTCAGTTACTGCATTATTCCCTTTTTATGGCTTGATGCTGCTGGCGAACCTGGTTTATGAAACCTCAACCGGCGTGCTACAGGCGCACAAGCGCTTCGATCAGTTGGCGATCATCAACACCATCCAGAGCCTGTTGACAGCAGTGTTGATCCTGCTTGCCTTTCTGCTTAAATATGGCGTGCTGCAGGTGCTGGGGGCTTACTTAATCGGTAAAGCCTTCGCCGGAATAGCGGTCACTACCCTGGCAACCCGGAAGATGAGCCAGACTGCTGGTCGTGGCTGGTGGCGCACCTCCTTGAAACAGGAGACGAACTGGCACGGTATATTGGGCTTTGCACTCAATACCAACCTGAACGGCACGGTCAACCTCATCACCCGAGATAATATCCCGCTCTACCTGGCTTATTTAAGCCCGGCCGCCCTCGCCCAAACCTATGTCGGTTACTTCAAGCTGGGGTTGTCCATAATTAATTTCATCACCCTGCCAATTGATCCTTTCACCTGGCCCACTTATGCTGAGATTACGCGCACCATTGCACTGCGCCAGTGGCAACGCACCCGCAACCTCCTCATCCGTGTGAGCTCCATCGCTGGTGCATGGACGCTTTCAGCAGCAGCCTTGATCGCCGCCTTGGGTTGGTGGCTGATCCCGGTGGTGTATGGGAAAGGTACGGCGCCGGTTTACCCGGTGGTGCTGGTTTTGCTGCTGGGTTATGGCACTGCCAACCTGCTCCACTGGAACCGCCCTCTGCTTCTGGCTTTCGGCAAGCCATCGTACCCCTTGGTTGTGGCAGTGATGGTGGGCCTGGTTGAAATTTCATTAACCCTGTGGCTGGTTCCTCGTCATGGTTATCTGGTCATGGCAGCCATCCTGGCGGGTTATCTGGCAATCACCATCGTGATCACGGCCTGGCGCGGCTGGCATGAGATCCGCTCGCAAGAAGCCCATGATCTGATGCAGGTTGATCTGATGGTAAAAGATCTCGAATGATGAGTGGAAGGATCGCCCAGCGATGAAAATTGCTTGCATCTCCGCCTCCCGCATCCCCTCCACCACTGCCAACAGCATGCAGGTGATGAAGGCTTGCCAGGCACTATGCCAGCTGGGGCATGAAGTGCACCTGTTCGTCCCTCAGCACCAGGAACAGCAAAAAATCACTGACCTGCCCGGCTTCTACGGCTTGAACACTATCTTCCCCATCACCTGGCTGCCCTCACGAGCCGGCTTTCATCACTATGATTTGGCCCTCCAGGCCTCGCGCAAAGCCAAGGAGATGAATGCCCGTCTTGCTTATGTGTGGTTCTACCAGGCGGGCGTTTTCTCACTTCTCGCCCGCATTCCGGTGATCCTCGAGCTGCACGGGCCGCCCGAGGGAAAGCTAGGCCCTTTGATGTTCCGCCTGTTTCAAAAACTGCCCGGCCCCAGGCGCCTGCTTCCCATCACCATGGCCCTGGCCAGGCAATATCATGACCAATACCATGTCCGCCTGGATGACTCCCGGATGATCCTCATTACTCCGAATGGAGTAGACCTGGAGCGCTATACCGACCTGCCTGATCCGGCTAGCGCTCGCCAAAGTTTGGGGCTTCCCCAGACCTTCACCGCCGGATATAGCGGGCATCTATATCCTGGGCGCGGCATGGATCTGCTTGAAAAGCTGGCTGGGCGTTTCACCAATGTCAGCTTTTTATGGGTTGGTGGGCGCCAACCCGACATCAACCGCTGGCAGCAGCGCCTGGCCGGTAAAAAAATCACCAATATCATTCTGACTGGTTTCGTCGAAAACAACCGGCTGCCCCTATATCAGGCAGCCGCCGATATCCTGCTGATGCCTTATGAGCGCGTGATCACAGGCAGCAGCGGTGGAAATTCCGCTGCTTACGCCAGCCCGATGAAGATGTTCGAATATATGGCCTGCCAGCGCGCCATCATCTCGAGCGACCTGCCCGTGATCCGTGAGGTATTGAATACCTCCAATGCAGTGTTATGCCCGCCGGATGATATAGATGCCTGGTCACAGGCTCTGGAGCAGCTGGTTGAAAATGATAACCGCCGCCAGGCGCTGGCCCGCCAGGCAAGGCAGGACGTCCAGCAATATACCTGGCTGGAACGCGCCCGCAAAGCAGTGGAAGACTTCTTACCTGTAAATTTAACCGATTAAAACATGGCTCGAACCAACCTGGCAGGAACAAAACGATGGCAATCCTCACCAGCATTTTGGCTGGCTGTCGTCGGCGCAGTTTCTTTCATCGAGCGCTTGCTCGTCGTGCTCCTATACCAGCCGATATCATACGGAGACACATCCAGTTACCGCCGTCTGGCTGATTCGGTTCTGGCAGGGTTTGCCAGTTATGATGGCACGCGCACGCCCGGCTACCCAATCTTCCTGGCCTTAACTGGCAATGACCAAAATGCCTGGATGGTCCAGCTCCTGCTAGGTTTTATCACCACCCTACTGGTGTTTTACCTCGGCTATCAGCTCACCGGTAAAGCCTGGTTCGCCGGTGTCATAGCCCTGGCTCATACGCTTGACCTCAGCCAGTTTTTCTTTGAATCGAACCTGCTCACCGAATCGTTAACCACCTTTCTGATGGTCTTGACCATGGCAGGGGTTTTGGTTTGGCTCGCACATCCCAGGGCGCGGACGGTGTGGCTGGCATTTGGATTGGGATTGGTTTCCACGCTAACCATGCTGGTGCGCCCGCTTTTCATCTACCTGCCGTTTATAATACTCCTTCTCTTGTGGTTTATCTCGTGGAAGGAAGGAAAGATAACCAGAGCTGCGAAAGCCGAAACAATTGGGCACGAAAATAGGCAGGCTCGCCATCACTCCATCTGGTCTGTGGGTGTCGCTCTATTGTTGCCTGTCGCGCTGCTCCTGGGGGGCTGGTTCACTTTTATCCATGCCCAATTTAACCAGTGGTCGCTGACCACCATGACGGGTTATCACCTGGTGCAGCACACCGGGAGTTACTTTGAGTACGTACCTGATGAGTATGCATCATTGCGTGATACCTATATCAAATACCGCGATGCCCAGATTGCCGCAAGCGGCACGCAGACCAATGCCATCTGGGATGCCATTCCAGAGATGAGCAAAGTATCGGGGTATAGTTTTTACGCACTCTCAAATGTGCTGACGCGCATCTCCATCAACCTGATCCTTCAACATCCCCTACCGTACCTTAAAAACTCGCTCTCAGGCTGGTGGATGTTCTGGCGCGTTCCGGTATACTGGTCTGAAGATGCGCTTCTTTTCCCCTGGTTGTCAGCAGGGCTCCAACCTATGATACTCATACAGAGGGCAGGCATCTTTTGCATAAACCTGTTATGCATTGCTTTCTCCCTCCTGTTCGTGGTAACCGAATTGGTCCATGCCACACGCCGGAAGCTCTCACCATATCACCGTTCGGCCACAAACCTGGTGGTTTATTACTTTTCATGGCTCTTGCTAGTAAATATCTGGGTCGCCTCGATATTACAAACCCTGCTCGATCACGGGGATAACCCCCGATTCCTGGTACCCCTGCAATCCATGGTGATCCTGTGGGTGGCGCTCTTCGTGTACCAGTGGGCAACCCGTAATCCAATCAAACCGGCTCCAAAACCTCCATCTTCCTCTAACTGAAACACATGCGCCATTCAATCCTGAGAATACCCCGATTAAGCAAAGCATTCTGGCTGATTTGCGTTCTGGTGCTGGCTATTGCTGCCCTGTTGAGTGTGATTGATAAAAATCCCAACTTCCTGCAGGGTTGGTTTGCGTATCTCGCTATGCTGGCGATAGTAGCAGGCATTATTTTCGGTGTCTGGAAGGCGGTTGATGCCAGCCGGGTGGCTACCACAGCTGCCCTGGTCTCATTTTTCCTGCGCCTGGGCATCGGGGTCGCCCTCATCTTTTTATTGCCCGTTTTCGGCTACCAGGATAACATAGAGCATCAGTCAGGTTACATGTATACCGATGCCTACATCCGTGACAACCAGGCCTGGAACCTTGCCAGCTCAGGCGGTTCGCTGGCGGGGGCCTTTTCAGGGCAATTCTCCGGCGACCAGTACGGGGGTTTGCTGGCTTTTAGTGCGCTCATCTACCGCTTGCTCAGCCCGGATGCGCACCGCCCCATCTTGATCTTGATCCTGAACGCTTCTTTTTCAGCAATCGGCGTCTTATGCCTGTGGAAAGCCTTTTCACACTGGTTTGGCGCAAGGACCGCCCTACTGGCGGCCTGGGGCTTTGCGCTATATCCGGAAAGCATCTTATTGGCCAGCAGCCAGATGCGGGAAGCCATCGTGATCCCCATGATCGCTGTAGCGTTCTATGGCATTACTGAACTCCAATCCGGTAAGACCTACGGCTGGTTATGGATCATACTTTCAGCAGTTTTCATGCTGCCCATCCAGCCATTAGCCGCCCTGATCGCCTTGATTACCTTGCTGGGAATTTGGTTCTTCGACCCATCCACCTTGAAAACCCTCGGTAAGCGCCGCACCATTCTCACCGTTGCGTTATTCACCGGTGTTGTATTGATTATCTTGCTGCTGGTCAGCTCGATCCTGGTAAATCTGCCCTCCCTGCAGGGCAGTGGTCCGCTGAATGTGTACCTCAGCTGGTTCCGCAATAATTTCACCTTCCAGAGCTTCCAGCTTGAGCGCAGCTCTGGAATTTTTCAAAGCCTGATCAACAGCATTGGTGAGCGGTGGCGTTGGCTGGTCATCGGCGTATACGGCATTGCCCAGCCCGTGTTACCCGCCGTGGTAGGCGACCCCAGTGCAGCATTGATCATGCGTATCATCGCCCTCTTACGTGCCGTAGGTTGGTATGCACTGGCACTGTTCCTGGTCTACGGAGCATTCAGGGTTTTTCGAAGCCGCCAGGAGCCACGCCGCTACCAGGTGGCATGGATGGCACTGATCAGCTGGATCTGGATACTTGTGGCAGCCTTTAACGCTGGCGCCGACCAGTGGGATAACCCACGCTACCGCGCCATCCTGTTACTGTGGCAGGTGCTCCTGGCAGCCTGGGCGTGGTGGTGGGCTCGCTCGCATCACGATGCCTGGCTTTGGCGCTGGTTGGCTGTTGAGGTGGTATTTGTCGGCCTGTTCACCGAATGGTACGTGGGTCGCTATTATCCTGGGATTATTCACCTGGATATCAAGTGGATGTCGCTGCTCACCCTGGTCGTCTGCGGGCTGATCCTGGCAGGGGGCGCTATCTGGGACCGGTACCATAAGTTAAAACCTTCTGCATCGGATTCTGGTTTATAATTCAGTCTCTGAATATTGATTTTTGAGGAGAATATCTGTGCCCACCGCGATCATCACAGGGATTACTGGTCAGGACGGTTCTTATCTGGCTGAGCTGTTGCTCTCTAAAGGATACCATGTGGTCGGGATGATGCGCCGCTCCAGCGTGGTCACCTTCGAGCGTATCCAGCACATCCAGGATCAGATCGATATCATCCAGGGAGACCTGCACGACCAGAGCAGTCTGATGGATTTGATCGAGCAATATAAGCCTGACGAGGTGTATAACCTGGCTGCCCAATCTTTCGTACCCACTTCGTGGAACCAGCCCGTACTCACCGGAGAAGTCACCGCGTTAGGCGTCACCCGCATGCTGGAAGCGATCCGTTTGTTGAATCCCAAAACCCGCTATTACCAGGCTTCCTCCAGCGAGATGTTCGGCAAGGTTCACGAAGTACCTCAAAAAGAAAGCACCCCCTTCTACCCGCGCAGCCCGTACGGCGTGGCCAAGGTATACGGGCACTGGATCACGGTGAATTATCGCGAATCATATAACCTTTTCGCCGTGTCGGGCATCCTGTTCAACCACGAGAGTCCCAGGCGTGGCACAGAATTCGTCACGCGTAAAATCACCTACGGCGCGGTGCGTATTAAGCTTGGATTGGCCAAAGACCTGCACCTGGGCAACCTGGAGGCCCGGCGCGACTGGGGCTATGCCGGCGACTACGTGGACGCCATGTGGCGCATAATCCAGAATGACCAGCCGGTGGATTTTGTGGTTGGCACGGGGCAGACCCATTCGGTACGTGAATTCTGTGAAAAAGCCTTCTCCTACCTTGATTTGGATTACCAGGATTATGTCATCCAGGACCCACGTTTCATCCGCCCGGCAGAGGTCGACCTGCTGGTAGCAGATGCCAGTAAGGTCCACCAGGAGCTGAAGTGGCAGCCCCAGGTGGACTTTGACGGGCTGGTAGAAATGATGGTGGAGGCCGACTTGAAACGCCTGGGGAGAGAGATCACCTGAGCGAGAAGCTGACCTACCCGGAACCTGCATCTGAGAGTGCACCGGTTCATGCTGCGGGTGATAAATCCCACACAACCTGGCTGCGCTGGTTCGGCACTCTGCTGTCAGTTGGGCTGCTCATCTATTTACTCAGCCGGCAGGGGTGGTCTGAAATTGCATCTGCAGCGAGCCAAATACCCTGGTGGCGATTTATTCTGGCCTTCGTGCTGGTGCTTCTTTCGAGAATCGCCGTTGCCGGCCGTTGGCATGTACTCATGCATTCCGCGGGAACAGGCATCTCAGCCCGCCAATCCATCCGCCTGACCTTCGCCATGCTTTTTTCATCCAACTTCCTGCCCACCACTATTGGAGGAGATGTCGTACGCCTGGCCGGGGCAATCCACCTGGGTTTCGACCAGGCAATCAGTGTGGCTTCACTGGTGGTGGATCGCCTGGTGGGTATGATTGGCATGGCCATGGCCTTGCCATTCGGTATTCCTGCCTATTTCCGCTATATGCCAGCTCCCGTAACCGCAACCGCCATCACCCTTCCCTGGCTCGAACCTCTCACTACCAGGGTGAGGCGCTTTTTCCAAGAGACGCTGCAGGCGGTGAGAGTGTGGCTGCGCCATCCTCGCTCGCTTATCGCTGCCCTGGGATTTACCTGGGTGCATATGCTGTTAACCTTTGGCATGATCTGGCTGTTATTAAATGCCATGGGTGAAGGGATATCCTACTGGCTGGTGATGGGCTTGTGGAGCGCCACGTATTTTGTCACCCTGCTGCCCGTATCCATCAACGGCATGGGGGTGCAGGAACTGGCGATGACATTTTTCTACGTCACCATCGGGGGCATTTCGCCTTCCTCAGGCTTCACCGTGGCACTTATGGTGAGGCTGTTGCAAACGCTTGCCAGCCTACCGGGTGCCGTGTTCATCCCCGGCATCCTGGCGGGAAGAAAAGGAAAATAGGTAAGAACAGGCAGTACTTTAAAGATCAATCATGCGTCAAAGAGCCTTCATCGTCATTTATTGTTTGTCTTTCGCCCTTTTCCCTTGGCTGGTGCTTTCCCCCCTCGTCAACCTACCATCAAGCCTGCTACTGCGCACAGCTATTTTTGGCATTCTATCTCTATTTGGGGCTTATATTTTTCACCAGGCCTGGCAGCGACAGGGCTGGGCGCCTGCTTTACTGGTTACAGTATTGGGATATGGAACTGCCTACCAGTTTGCCCTTTTTGCTCCTGATATTTCATCGTATCCATTCTCATTGGACTGGTCGGAAGGCAGCCGGTACTATTATGCTTCCCTGTGGTTATCAAGGACGATATACGGCAGTTACGTGCCTCCATCCGTCTTGCATCCCAGCCGTTATCTTCTCCAGGCGTTGCCATTCCTGATCCCCAATGTTTCTTTGTGGCTGAATCGCTTCTGGCAGGTTTTGCTATGGGTGGTCACAACCTCCCTCACCAGCTGGTTGCTGGTGCGCAGACTTCAATTGCATGCTTACAACCATGCATTGCTCATCTCGTTAAGCGTGTTTTTTTGGGGTATCCTGTTCAGCTTTCAGGGCCCCATCTACTATCACCTTCTGGTGATGGTGATTCTGGTGCTGGGGCTCGCGCGCAGCATGCATTTTTGGCGCACGCTGGTCATCGTTTCGGTTGCTTCGTTGTGGGCAGGCATCAGCCGGGTGAACTGGCTGCCGGTCCCGGGTATGCTGGCCGCAGTGCTATACTTGATGGAGGTCCGCCAGAAAGATAATCCCGCGTGGAAATACCTTGCCTCGCCTGCCATTTGGGTGGTGGCTGGCACGGGGATCGGCTATCTCAGCCAATTGGCCTATCAAACCTGGTCTGGCAACCCATTGTCCTGGTTCAACTCCAGCTTCACTTCCGACCTGCTCTGGTACCGCCTTCTCCCCAATGTGACTTATCGCCTGGGCGTTCTTCCCAGCGCATTGCTGGTCTCTTTACCCATCCTCGGCTTGATATTTTTACGTCTTTATGGTCGCTGGCGTGAATTCAACGCCATGCGTTTGTTGGGGCTGGCAGCCATCCTGGGGGTGTTATTCCTGGGGGGCATCATCGTGAGCCTGAAAATCGGCGGCGGCAGTAACCTGCACAATTTGGATGCCTACCTAACCCTGCTGATGGTGATCGGCAGTTATATCTTTTTCAATCGCATGCAACCCGATCAACCCCCTCTTGACATTAATTTCGTAAAAGAGCCCTCCATACTTGGCAAGGTTTCTATATTCAGGCTCAGCTGGAATTTCCTGTTGGCCGGAGCTTTAGTTATCCCACTGACCTTCACATTGGGCAGTGGTGGGCCGATGCCCATCCGGGATATCTCTTCTGCTGAGATGGCCGTACAAACCATAAATTCCGCCACCCAGCAAACCGCCGAACAGGGCGGTGAAGTGCTGTTCATCAGCCAGCGCCACCTGCTAACCTTCAACCTGGTAAAAAATGTTCCCCTGGTGCCGGAAAACGAGCTGGTTTTTCTGATGGAAATGGCAATGTCAAAAAATTCTGCCTATATGGATGCATTCCATTCAGATATCAGCCGCCAGCGCTTCGCCATGATCGTCTCAGAGCCGCTGGTGATCCAATACCAGGGGAAGTACCACGGCTTTGGTGAAGAGAATGATGCCTGGGTGAGCGGCGTTTCTGAGCCGGTATTGTGCTACTACGAGCCATCCGTCACCCTCGATTCGGTTGGAGTGATCCTGTACACACCACGTGCCAACCCGTGTAAATGAGGTGCTATTCTTACCATGTATATTTGCAGCTTTTATTCTTATCACGCTAAAAGAGGTTGAAGAATGAAAATCGATTACCAGGAAACTACCAATGACCTTCAAGCCCGTATTGACATTCACAAGAAATACGGAAGCCGCGATATCGACGAGTGGATGCTGCATGTCTTGAATCCCCAAAAAGGCTCGAAGATTCTGGATGTGGGTTGCGGCTCGGGGAAACAATGTTTCTTATTTTACAAGGCACTGGAAGGCGAGGCGGATATTACCGGCGGAGACATCAGCCCGGAATTACTTGAAAAAGCACGCCAGGAAAATGACAAAATCGGGAACCGCATCAAGTTCATCGACCTCAATTTCAACCAGCGCTTCCCCATCAATGACAATGAATATGACCTTTTGACCTCGTGCTTCGCCGTCTATTATTCCGAGGATATTCCATTCACCATCGCAGAGATACACCGTGTGATCAAGCCAGGTGGACGCTTATTCACCACCGGACCGATGCCTGAGAACAAGCGCTTGTTTTACGATATCATCACCGAAGCCACCCATAAGCCCATCCCGCCCATGCCAGGCAGCTCACGCTATTCCAGCCTGATCCACAAAACTATTCAGTCGCTGTTCACCAGGGTGGAGTTACAAATCTTTGAGAATCCCCTGATTTTCGAATCCGTAGACCCCTTCCTGGCTTACACGCGAGCTTCATTGTCTGAGGATCGCAAGCTGTGGAACACACTATTCGAGCAAGCGGGTGGTTTTGAGCAGGTGATAGAAAATATTAGAGAGGTATCCGAACAGCAGCTTGCCAGGGATGGCAAGCTGGTGATGACCAAGGTTGTCGGCGGTTTCATAGCCACAAAATGAGCCACATGGTCAATTCCCAACCAGCAATCGAACGCGAAATCGTGAATTCACCTGTTATATAATACGAATTAATCCTGCAGGGATAATGATGAATTTTCAAGCCAATTTACCAGTTGTATACGATAGCACCCGGCGTGGTTCGGTAATCTTCGAGGAGCTTAGGGAAATTCTTAATTACCGCCACCTGATCTGGCAGCTCGTCCGCCGGGATATCCTCACCCGCTACAAGCGGTCATTTCTCGGTGTAGCCTGGACGATGTTGAACCCTCTCGGAATGATGCTGGTATGGACGATCGCTTTCTCCCAGATTTTCAAGTCGAATGATTTACCAGCCTACCCGGCATTTGTATTAAACGGCTTGCTGGCCTGGACATTCTTCAGCCAGACCACCACCGCGGCCATGGTTAACCTGGTGTGGGGTGGTGGTTTATTGAATCGAATTTACATCCCCCGGGTTTCATTTGCCGTGGCAGCCATGGGCACCGGAATAGTAAACCTCGGCTTATCATTGATCCCCCTATTCATCGTCATGTTTGCGACCGGCTTAACCATTCACCTGTCAATCATCTTTGTGCCCGTATCCATCCTGGTGCTGGTGGCATTTTCACTGGGGGTTGGTTTGCTGCTTTCCACCTTGGCAGTATACTTCCCCGATATTTCTGAAATGTACCAGATTGTGCTCCTGGCCTGGATGTTCCTCACCCCGGTCATGTACCCTGAAACCATCTTGCCCGATGCTTACCGCTTTTATATTACAAATCTTAATCCGCTATACCATATCATGAAGTTATTCCGCATTCCGCTGTATTACGGGCGCTTTCCAACACCGGCGGAATTTCTCATCCCGCTGGGGATTGCCTTGGTTGTGGTGGTCGTGGGCTGGATCGTGTTTGCTCGCAAATCGGATGAGTTTGCGTACCGGATATAATTTGATGGCTGAGAATTCTCCAAATCTTGCAGTCAGGCAAAATATTGTCGAGCTATCGGATGTTTCCGTGGAGTACCGTGTTCCTCAAGAGCGGATTGGCACATTCAAGGAGTACGCCATCCGCATGCTGCAAGGCAAAATCAAGCATCGCACCTTCAAAGCCCTGAATGGGGTGAACCTTGAGGTAAAACAAGGGGAGATTTTCGGCCTGATTGGCCCAAATGGTGCGGGGAAAAGCACGTTACTCAAATTAGTCTCGCGCGTCATACGCCCCAGCCATGGGAGAGTGGTGGTGAGAGGCAACGTGGCTCCATTACTTGAGATCGGGGCTGGTTTTCACCCAGAATTGACCGGTCGTGAAAATGTATTTTTGAATGGGGCAATGCTCGGCTTCAGCCGCCAGGAGATGGAAGATAAATTCCCGCGCATTGTTGACTTCGCCGAACTGGGCGATTTCATCGAGGCACCCATCCGCACCTATTCCTCAGGGATGTTAGCCAGGCTTGGCTTTGCCGTAGCAACCGATAGCCAGCCGGATATCCTGATCGTCGATGAGATATTATCTGTAGGAGACGAAGCGTTCCAGCATAAGAGTTATGAGCGCATATTGTCCATAAAAGCTCAAGGAGCTACCATATTGCTCGTCTCGCACTCCATGGGCATGATCGAGTCGATGTGCCAGAGGGCTGCCTGGCTGGATCACGGGCAAATCATGTCCATGGGTCCCTCGAAGGAAGTCATCGATCGATACCTCGGCCGGGTTTCAGAGGAAGAGAACAGGCAATTGATCGAGGACAGTCATCATGAAACGATCACGAAAGATCGAGATTATAAAGCTGTCGAAATACGCCAGGTGAAAATCCTGAATAGCCAGAATAACGAGCAACAGGTTTTTCATACCGGTGAATCCATGGCCGTCCAGATTGAATACCAGGCTAACGAGTCCATCGATTCGCTCGAAGTAGGTATTGCCATCAACCGGTCGGATGGAGTGCATATCACCGGTCCCAACACCACCTACAGCGGCCTGGATATCAAGGTAAGATCAGGCCCGGGAGGGGTTGTCTATACTGTTCCTTCATTACCGCTGATGGAAGGTATGTATCAGATATCGGTAGCACTGGTGAATCGCCAGGGGAATAAAATGCTGGACCTCCAGGATAAGCTGTATGTGTTCCGCATCAATAATCGCGGCCACCATGTCCGTGAAAGGTACGGCTTGATGACCCTGGGTGGTGAGTGGCGATTTATGTAATCTCAGGACTTGTATGAGATCAACGATTCCAAAACCCGACATTTGTGTGATGACATGGCTTCCCAGTCAAAGATAAATCTCTATAGCCTCGTTCATCAATCACGCCTCAACGACCCTGCTCAGACTGAAGAAACTCTGAATGAGCTATGTGATCGGTTCGCAGAGCAAATCCAACAGGTGTTGCGGCCAACCTCAGTGCTGGACGCATCTTGTGCCAGAGGATACCTGGTAAGAGCACTCAGAAAACTTGGGATCGAGGCATGGGGGATCGACAGCGATAAGGATCTCATCCAGAATGTGCTGCAAGAAAGCCGTGATTTCTGCCAAATCGGAGCCCTTACCCAACCCGTTCACCGGGAACATTACGATCTGGTTTTGCTATTTTATGCTATCGATCATTTGTCTGAAAAAGAAACCAGCAAAGCCATAAAGAACCTGTGCAACTATAGCGATGATGTACTGTTCGCCTTCCCACCCCCAGATGCAGACCAGTCATCACACTCCAATATTCACCCACCCGAATATTGGGCTTCGGTTTTTTTCCATTATGGGTTCGTCCATGATCTGGATGTTGATCTCTCTTCTATCGCTCCTGGTGTAATGCGGTTCTGTAAATCTAAATCATCTCCAGGTGAGCTTATAAGCTATTACGAGCAAAAAAACAGGATGCTGACACAGGAGAATGAGCTCAGACGCAGCCATGGGGTTGAGCAAATCCTGGAACTCTCGTCCAATGAGACGCAGAATCAGCACCTTATTCATATTATAGATGGGCGTTTCAAACAAGCTCAGGCAGATATTAAAGCGGTACAACTAGAGGCTCAAACCGAGATCAGATCGCTATATCTTCAAAGCCAGAAATGGAAGGTTGAAAGTGAGCATATGCAAGCCAGGCTGGCAGATATTTTAGACAGCACCAGCTGGCGCTTCATGACGCGGGTGCAAAGCTTGAGGTTGAAACTTATCCCACTTGGCAGCCGGCGTGAGGCGGCTATGCGAATGGTGATTCGCGGGGTCAGCGCATTACGCCGCGAAGGCCCATTCGGATTTTTATCACTCGCCTCCCAAAAGACCAGAGCAAGGATTGAGCTCGATGCAGCAAAATCCAAACAGAAACGAAATTTACACGCATCGGATGTTGAATTAACCCATCAGATTATTGAAATCGATGACGTAGCAAGCCAAACGCAAATTGTGCCCCATATCAGCAGCGTGGATATCATCATTTGCGTGCACAATGCGCTGGAGGATGTTCAGCGTTGCCTGGACTCATTATTACAGCATACGACCCAACCCTATCGTTTAATTCTGGTTGATGATGGCTCAGATGAGATCACTGAGCGATATTTACGCGAATTCTCGCAATCTCACCGCTCGATGCTTCTTCGTTCTGATATCGCCACAGGATATACCTGCGCTGCCAACCGTGGCATGCGGGCTTCTTCAGCAGACTTTGTCGTACTTCTGAATAGTGACACGATATTGACACCCGACTGGTTGGACCGGTCTATCGCCTGCATACAAAGCAATGAGAGAATCGGCATCGTCGGCCCACTTTCGAATACCGCTTCCTGGCAATCAGTGCCAAAAATCGAGCAGAACGGCGATTGGGCAACCAATCCCCTGCCCGAAGGCGTCACCCCGGCATACATGGCGCAGTTAATTGCCGCCAATTCCGGCAGGTTATACCCTGAAATGCCATTATTAAACGGCTTTTGCCTTATCCTCCGGCGCTCCTTGCTGGAAAAAGTGGGATTATTCGATGAGGAGCACTTCGGAAAAGGCTATGGTGAGGAAGATGACCTGGTTCTCCGGGCACGCAAACAGGGCTGGAAGATGGCACTGGCTGATGATGTGTACATCTACCATGCTCAATCTAAAAGTTATTCAAGTGAAAAAAGGCATGCCCTCTCAGAGCGCGCCGGTAAAATTTTGCGCGAGAAACACGGTGCCAAGATCATCTCGCAGGGTATCGATTATTGTCAGTATTCACCCATATTGGAGGGGATTCGCGCCCGTGCCCGGGTGACTGCCCAGCAGGACCAGTGCATCAGCCTGGGGAAGCAATACTTTGGGAAAAAAATGCTCTTCATCCTTCCCATTAATGTCCCGGGAGGCGGTGCAAATGTCATTAGAAGCGAAAGCCTCGCCTTGCAACAAATGGGTGTAAAGGTTGAGTACTTCAACCTATGGCAATATAAACCAGGTTTCGAGAAAGTCTATCCTGATCTCTCTCAGGACACCATTTTCGGCGAGCCACAAAACCTGGAAGAAATCTCTAAAAATTTTGACGCAGTGATTGCCACCTACAATCCCACGGTCAGCTGGTTATTATCAACCGATGCACAGCCCGACCATCCAGTATTGGGATATTATGTGCAGGGTTTTGAGCCCTGGATGTATGTTAAAGGCAGTCAAGCTTACAAAACTGCCCTGGAATCCTATACGCTCATTAGTGATATGCGCGTGTTTACCAAAACCGAGTGGACCCAGCAACAGGTAAAAAAAACCACCGGGCGCGACATGACCGTGATCGGGCCAAGTGTGGATATCGCCCTCAATCGTCCCCGAGCCCATCAACTGCCAACCTGGCCCGAGGGACCATTGAGGATTGCTGCGATGATCCGGCCGGAATCCCCATACCGTGAGCCGCTCAATACCATGCTGCTTCTCGACCAGGCTGTGCAAAAATATAAAGGGCAGGTCGAGATCCTCCTGTTTGGCACCACTTATAATAATCCTGGTTTTATTGAGCTACCCCATAATTTTCCTTTTAAGATTGCTGGAATCCTCAGCCCCGGTCAGGTTGCCAACCTACTCAGCCGGGCAGATATTTTTGTAGATTATTCCACCCAACAAGCCATGGGGTTGACTGCCATGGAAGCCATGGCCTGTGGGTGTGCGGTAATCATTCCTGAATTCGGTGGCGCCAGCAGCTATGGCGTACACGAGCATAACAGCCTGATTGTCGACATGTCGCAATTTGAGAATGTCTGGGAAGCGTTGAAGCGCCTTGTGGAAGACGAAAAATTGCGCACAAAACTACGCCGTAACGCCATCTATGATATCTGTCATTTCTTTCCTGAGCAAGCAGCGCTTAACATGCTGAACACACTTTTCGGCTCCTAAACCCTGCCATTCCGATTATTCGAAGGATGACCCAGGCAAACTCACCCAACGCTCACGCCCCCTCAGCCCCAAGTAAGGTGGAGACCTCCCTCGCCTATATCCGTTATGGATTGACTATTTCTCGGCGGGAAGGGTTGGGATATTTTTTTACCCGCTCTTTGAGAGCGATAACCCGGGAATTAGCCAGGCTTTACCGGTTTATTCGTGTCAGATACCACCTGGCTACCGAGCTTTCATTGATGCACGTAGAGGATGTTGAACAGCGTCCAGCTTCACTGGCAATCCCTGAATTAGACACCTTGGATATACCTTCAAACCTGCCATCACCTGGCATCACCACCAGCATGCATGACCAGCTGGTTCTTCATGGGATCTCATCTCACAACCAGCAGCTCGGGGAACGGAATGCACTGCTCAGGCAAGGTAATGAGCAATACGGTGGTCGGCGGGTTTTGTTCTTGGCACCCATCCGGGTGTTGAGTGGCGGTGCCAATTTGATCATCCTGGCAGCCAGGGCAATGCAGCGCATGGGTGTGAATGCACACATCCTGAACATGAGGATGAATCGCAATTGGTTTGAAAAGGCTTTCAAGGAGCCCGACATACCAGTCATCTTTGCCGATTTGGAGGATGTAGCTGCAGTAGCATCAGGTTATGATGCAGTCATTGCCACTTCAAACCCCACAGTATCATGGATGAAGCCGGTATCGGCAAAACGTCCTGATTTGCCAGTCGGCTACTATATCCAGGATTATGAGCCCTATTTTTACCCCAAGGGCTCGCACGAATTCAAACGCGCAGCCGCCTCGTATACGCTTTTGCCAGGCATGGTGCGCATGGCAACCACAGCCTGGATCGCCGATATGATCATGCGCTACCACCAGGTGGATTGCAATATCGTGGGTGCTCATCTGGATTCTGATCTGTTTCGCCCCCGCCCACGCAGTACACCAGCTTCGCCCGATCGACCAATTCGCATCTTAGCCATGATCCGCCCATCCACCCCACGCCGCAACCCCACGATGACCGTATCGATCTTGAAACAAGCCTCTGAAGTATATGGCACTCGAGTAGAAATCACCCTCTTTGGCTGCGATCCAATTGAGCCCGGGTTTGCCTCGCTTGTGGAGGATCTTCCTTGCCAGCTGGCGGGCCAGCTCCGCCCAACCCAGATGGCAAACCTGCTCAACGAGGTCGATATATTCGTAGATTTTTCTGATTTCCAGGCTCTTGGACTGGCTGCCTTGGAAGCCATGGCCTGTGGCCTAGCCGTCATCGTGCCAGCCAGGGGAGGCACGGATACCTATGCCAGGCATGATGAAAATTGCCTGGTCGTGGATACCCATGACCAAACAGCATGTTATCAGGCATTGCAGCGCCTGATCGAAGACCATCAGTTGCGAACGAACATCCAGGCGAATGCCATTGCCACCGCTTCAGGTTTCTTCCCTGAGCATTCGGCTATCAATATACTCAATGCATTATTTTCGTAAAACCAGCCCATGATGAACCTCCACGCGAACCCCCAAAGACCTCATGTGCACGTTATCTCTGAGTATGGACCCGATTTGAGGCCGTTCAGCAGCCCCTATTTGCGCCTTATTCGGCCTTTAAGCCACCCTGTGGTACAGGCTCAGATCAGCACAACCTTTAGCCGGGATTATAACAATGAGCCTGCCGATGCAGTCATTCTCGATCGGCTCTGGAGGCCTGATATTTCCATCGAGTTAGTAGAAGAGCTGGTGGGGAAGGTTCGGCATAATAATGCTAAATTCATATATAGCCTGGACGATGATTATTTTAACCTGCCTGTTAATGCTGGTCAGCGAGAGATCAATCAAATCCTGGCGATTGTAACCTTATTATTAAAGCACGCGGACGCAGTGTTGGTTACCACGGGCGAATTACGTGAGCGGTTGTTGGAGTACAACCCAAATATCCATATCCTGAACAACCAGCTGGATGAACGTCTGTTGGTCTCACGAAACCCTGGCTATATACCCCGAGTGTTCGATCAAGACCGCATTGTGATCGGTTACATGGGCACATTCACCCACGACGAAGATTTTCTAATGGTCTTGCCAGCGCTCGAAGCGATCGTAAGGCGTTATTCTGGGCGCATCGAGGTGCAGGTGATCGGTGTGGTACAGCAAGAAGAGACGAAAAAGGAGCTGCAATCGCTACCCATCCACTATGTTTACCCGCAGCCTGAAGAACACGAATACCCGCTGTTCATGCTTTGGTTTACCGGGCACGTGCATTGGGACATTGCTATTTCGCCCCTGCGAGAAACGCCATTCAATAATTGTAAATCAGATATCAAGCTCCTGGATTATGCCTCCATCGGAGCCGCTGGTTGTTTTAGCAGGTCACCTGCATATTCGTCCAGTGTGGTTCATCAACAAAATGGATGGATTGCTGAGAATACTCCCCAGGCCTGGGAGGAAGCGCTGGAAGTCCTCATAACGAATGTTGACTTGCGTTCGAGCATCGCCCAAAATGCCTTCCAATACCTCTACCATGATCGCATCCTTGCAAAACGGGCGGTAGATTGGATTGACCTGCTGAAAATGATTTGCTGATCCGGTGGTTTTGGCAAGCTATTTACACACATGATGAACTTCCTGTCACCATTGAATGGGAAATTGCGGTAGGTTTTTAGGATGATTAGCCACCAACCATCCCTGCTGGTATTGAGTGGGGTTCAAGGAGATCCCCGGCGTTACCGTGCGTTTAACCTATGTGAGCAAGCCCGTATCGCAAACTTGGATTGCCAGCTGTCTCACGTGACTGATCCTGCGATCAGGGAGAAAATAATCGCTGCCGATATTGTTATTATTCATCGCGCCGCTTATGATAGGCTGATCGCCTGGATCATCGATGAGCTTCGCCGCAAAGATGGGATACTGATTTTCGATGTCGATGACCTTGTATTCGATCTGGAAGCCATTAAGTTCATCCAAAGTCCTGATTTTGCAGACCCGGTACGCTACTCTCTATACCAGGAAAATGTACAGCTCACCCATAAAACCCTGGAGTTCTCCAACTTTGTAACGACCACAGGTGAATTCCTGGTTCAGCGAGTTCAGCAGCTCGGCAAACAGGCGTTTGTTCATCGCAATGCCTTCAGCTTCGAAATGCTGACCTGTTCGGAGCAGGCTTACCTGAAGCAGCGAACCAGCCACGGGCAGGTTGTCATCGGGTATGCCAGCGGTACCCCAACACACGACCAGGATTTTGCCCTGGTAAAACCTGCGTTACGGTCAATCCTCAACCGCCATCCTGAGGCAGAGCTGGTGTTGGTAGGCGCAGTTGATCCTGGCGGAGATTGGGGTGATCTGGAAAGTCGGATTAATAGAATTAGACGACTTCCGTGGAGAAAACTGCCGGAGATTCAGGCGCAATTTGACATCAATCTGGCGCCGCTCCAGATCGACAACCCATTCGGACAGTCCAAGAGCGAGATTAAATATGTCGAGGCAGCATTATTAAGGATTCCCACCGTCGCCAGCCCCAGCGAGGCTTTTTCGTATGCCATCCGATCGGGCGATAATGGTTTTCTAGCAAAAGATAACCAGGAGTGGGAGGAAGTCCTTGAGCGTTTAATCTCCCAGCCAGGCCTGCGACGCAGTATTGGTGAGCAAGCGTATGAAGACGCGCAGCAGCGCTATCATCCGCGGTTGCGAGCCCGCGAGCTGGTCATGATGCTCGAAGAAATGCTAAACCAGAAGCTCGGACCAGCGCATGAACCAATGGGTGTTGATTCAGATATTTTCGTTACAGGCTCCACTGCTTGCGATTCAGCCATTTTAGACCGGGATCCCACCCTGCTTCAAAGGGGCTTATATACCTTACGCTATCGCAATTTACTGACTTTATTAAAATATATTTGGATCTATTTCAGGCGCATGGTCGCGCCCATTTTTCCATACCAAGTACCATAATGAAGGATACGAAATGATGCACTTTCACGGAAAAAAAGTCTGCTTTATTGGCGCCCACCCTGATGACATCGAGCTGGGCTGCGGCGCGTTTATCGCCAACATCATCGGCAAGGCGGATATCGTGTGTGTCACCCTGTCTGATAACCAGAAGAACCCGGCGCTCTCCCACCTGGTGGAGGAGCACTACCGCAGCATGTCCATCCTGGGCGTGCCGCGCAGCCAGGTAAAATTGGAGGCCTTTGTCACCCGCCGCTTCCCTGAGCTGCGCCAGGAGATTCTGGAATATCTCTACCAGCTCAACCGCGAATACCAACCCGATATCGTGCTCACCCATACGCGCGCCGACATTCACCAGGACCACCAGCAAACCACCGAGGAGGTCTTGCGAGCCTTCCGGGGAACTACCGTGCTGGGATTTGATGCCTTGCGCAGCAGCTATGGGTTCTTCCCCCATTTCTTGGTGGAAGTAAGTGAGGCAGACGTGGAAAAGAAAATCCGCGCTCTCATGGAATACACCACCTATAACGACAAGTATTATTTCGATGCCTCGGTATTGCGCTCCACGCTCATCCGCCATGGAGCTCTGGCAGAGCGCCCTTACGCCGAAGGTTTCGATATCCTACGCATCGTGGGGAATTTCACCGGTCTTTAAGTGCTTATTTTTGAGCACTAAGGATTTCGAATCATCTTCTTTAAAACTTGATAAAATGCGTTATAATTCAGTCATTGAAATTCAATTGCTGAATTTTGAATTTACACTCCTCAGATAACCAAGACATTTTATTTCAACCAATGGCAGAAAATCCAGAGACCACCCGTGAGATGATCCTTCTCGAGCAAATCGAGATTAACCCAGATGTTACCCAGGCTTCCTTGGCAACTAAGCTGGGTGTGGCGGTGGGCACGGTGAACTGGCACTTGAAGCGAATGATAGCCAAAGGGTACGTGAAGGTCAAGCGTGCCGAGCGACGCAAGCTGCGTTACATCATAACTCCCGAGGGCATCGCCTTCCGGGCACATCTGACCATCGATTACATCGAGCAGTCCTTCCTGCTCTACCGCAACATGCGCAAGCGGGTTCGTGAATTGCTGGCCGAAGTAAAACGTAACGGGTATGAGTGTGTGCATATCGACCTCGAAACAGATCTTGATGATCCAGGCTCGACTCTCCAAAACAATGATATCGCCGATATCTGCCGACTCACCTGCCTGGAGCAGGGCATCAATATCTGCCAAAATCCATCCGCCCCAATCTTGCGAGTGCACGGGGTGAAAATCAGCCTGCACATAGACTCCAAGCCATGAGTGAAGGAGAAAGTTACATGGAACCAGCTCAACTGAAACATGTGGTCATCACCGGCGGGGCAGGCTACATCGGCGCTTACCTCACCGGCGAGCTGCTGCGCCTGGGGATGAAAGTTACCATCATCGACGACCTCATCTATGGTGGTGAATCGCTGTTGGGCTATCTGGCGCATCCAAATTTCCATTTTGCCAAGGCTGATGTCACCGAGCCGCGTGCTGTCCGAACCAACCTAAAAAGTGATTGGGTGAAACCCTCTGCCGTGATCCACCTGGCAGCCATTGTAGGCTTTCCGGCTTGCCAGTCGGTGGGTAGGCAGGTGGCCTGGCGTTATAACGTGGAGTCCACTGAGCGCGTCTTCGACCAGGCGATTCAGCTGGGCGTAGAGCGTTTCATATTTACATCCACCTACAGCAGTTACGGCTTGTCGCCCAATGGCGAGGCAGTGACCGAAGAAACACCCCTCACTCCCCAATCTTTATACGCCGAGACGAAAATTGCCGCAGAGCGTTTCCTGGTCGCCCAAAGTGGTACTTCCTGCGCCCCTCTTATTTTCCGATTGGCAACTCTGTACGGGCTCTCTCCAAGGCCGCGCTTCGACCTGATCATTAACCAGTTCGTGCTGGAAGCATATACAAAGCGTGAGCTGCTCATCTATCAGCGTGGATATTCACGCTCCTTCGTACATATCAATGATGCTGCACACGGGCTCATCCTGGGATTGCATGCTCCAGATGAAAAGGTGCGCTGCCAGATTTACAACCTGGGATCGGATAGTGGAAACTACACCAAGGACCAGATCGTGGAGCTGGTGCTCAAACGCATGCCCGAAACCGTGGTCACTTATAAGGATATGACATTCGGGGGAGACATGCGCGACATCACGGTTTCTTATGAAAAAATCCAAAGGGAGCTGGGCTTTCAAACCAGGTTTAGCCCCGATGATGGCATTCGCGAAGTATTGCATGCCATCCGCACTGGCTTGATCGTCAACCCGCAAGACCAGCGCTATCGTAATGCCCAATTCATTGTGCAGTGATCGATTTTCAGGAGTAAAAAATGGCTTTCCAATCACAGGTGAAGTTCTGGCAAGATAAGCGTATCTGCGTGACCGGGGGGGCTGGATTCCTCGGTTCCTTTGTAACCCAGGTATTAGAACAACGTGGGGCGAAAAATATCTTTGTTCCCCGCATCGAAGAATACGACCTGGTCAACCCTCAGGATATCCAGCGCATGCTGGACGCCAGCCTGCCAGATATCATTATCCACCTGGCAGCCCTGGCGGGCGGTATCGGTGCCAACCGCGCGCGCCCGGCCGATTTTTTCTACATTAACCTGATGATGGGCATTCAGCTCATGCATGAAGCCTGGAAGCGCGGGGTTGGTAAGTTCGTCGCCATTGGCACGGTATGTGCCTATCCCAAGTTCACCCCGGTACCTTTTAGGGAAGAGAATCTGTGGGATGGCTACCCGGAGGAGACGAATGCTCCCTACGGCCTGGCAAAGAAAATGTTGCTCGTGCAGGCCCAGGCCTACCGCCAACAATACGGTTTCAATGCCATCTACCTGCTGCCAGTCAACCTGTATGGACCTGGGGATAATTTCGATCTTGAGACCTCGCATGTCATTCCCGCATTGATCCGTAAATGCATCGAAGCTCAGGAGCATGGGGATAAAGAGGTGGTTTTGTGGGGCGATGGCTCACCAACCCGCGAGTTCTTGTATGCCGGTGATGCTGCCGATGGGATTTTAACCGCCACCGAGTTCTATAACGGTGATCAGCCGGTCAACATCGGCTCGGGAAACGAGATCAGCATCAAGGATTTGGCCATGTTGATCGCCCGACTGACCGGTTTCGAAGGGCAGCTGGTATGGGACACCAGCAAGCCCAATGGCCAACCCCGTCGTGGATTGGATACCAGCCGGGCAGTGGAGTATTTCAGCTGGCGGGCGAGAGTTCCATTTGAAGAAGGCTTGCGCCAGACCATCGCATGGTATCGCTTCCATCGCAATCCATAAAGGTTCAGTCATGTCTGCCAACCAGCAATCCAAGGCCCAGCCTGAAGTAACCTACCTGCGTCCCACCCATGGGCTGGCTGCGCTCAACCTGCGCGACCTGTGGGTGTACCACGAGCTGGTTTATTTCCTCACCTGGCGGGATATACTGGTGCGCTACAAGCAAACAGTGCTCGGCGCAGCCTGGGCGGTAATCCAACCGGTCGTCCAGGTGTTAGTGTTTACCTTCATCTTTTCCAATGCAGCCGGTTTATCCTCAGAGGGTGTGCCATACCCCATTTTTAACTTCTCCGCTTTATTGCCATGGGGTTTGTTCTCCAAAGCGATGAACGATGCTGGCCGCTCGCTGGTGACCAACCGCAACATGATCACCAAAATCTACTTCCCGCGCCTCACCATCCCCGTGTCATCCGTCCTGGCCGGCCTGGTGGATTTCGGCATCGCCTTCTTCGTCTATGTGCTGCTCATCTTATATTACACACTTTCTCCTGGCTCAACTTACTCATTCAAATTTACCCCGGCCTTATTTGCCCTGCCCCTGGTCATTTTCCTGGCCCTAATCGCCACCCTGGGGGTAAGCTTGTGGCTGTCTGCCATGAATGTGATTTACCGCGATGTGGGGCATATTCTGCCTTTTCTCACTCAGGTATGGTTCTTCGTCACTCCCATCGTCTATTCAGCCTCCGTGGTCTCGCAAAAATGGCAAATCGCTTACGCCCTCAATCCGCTCACCGGGGTCGTGGAAGGTTTCCGCTGGTGCCTGTTGGGCATCCACAGCCTGCCCTGGCAGCTGCTGGTAATATCCTCACTGGTGGCGGTGATATTGCTGGTGAGCGGGTTGGTGTATTTCCGCAATATGGAACGGAGCTTTTCCGATGAGATTTAGAGGTACGAATACTTACATCTTGGGCTCGATGCGAGATTGCGATGAATGATATTGCCATCCGCGTCGAAAGCCTGGGTAAGCTCTACCGCCTTGGCACTGCACCCGAACGCTATAAAACCCTGCGCGATACCATCGTGAATGGGGTCAATACTTCAATTCGAAATCTACGGCGCGGGTTCGCGGTTTCTGCCGCTTCACCCGAAAATAGCACCATCTGGGCCCTGCGTGAGGTATCATTTGAAGTCACCCAGGGGAAAGTGATGGGGATTGTTGGGCGCAACGGTGCCGGGAAAAGTACACTGCTTAAAATCCTTTCGCGAGTTACCGAACCCACAGAAGGCGTGGCAGAAATCCATGGGCGGGTGGGCTCTCTTTTGGAGGTGGGCACCGGTTTTCACCCAGAGCTGACCGGGCGGGAGAATATTTACCTGAATGGCGCAATCCTGGGCATGAAACGAATTGAAATTGATCGTAAATTTGATGAGATCGTGGACTTTTCCGAAGTCGAGCAGTTCATCGATACCCCGGTTAAGCGCTATTCCAGCGGCATGTACCTGCGCCTGGCTTTTGCCGTGGCAGCCCACCTGGAACCCGAAATCTTGGTGGTGGACGAGGTGCTGGCCGTTGGTGATGCAGAATTTCAGCGCAAGTGCCTGGGTAAGATGAGCGACGTGGCCCAGACGGGCCGGACGGTGTTATTCGTCAGCCATAACATGTCGGCAGTACTGCGCCTCACCGAAGAAACCATCGTCCTCGATAAGGGGCACCTGGTTTATCGTGCTCCCACCCAACAGGCGGTGGATTACTACATGGCATCTGGGTTCAGCGCGGCCGGAGAGCGCATCTGGTCTTCGACTGAGGTTCCAACCGATGCAGCCCCCTTTTATCCAATGGCGTTGCGCCTGAAAAACAATCAAGGACGGGTCGCAGATACGCTGCACTCCACCGAGCCTTTTTCGATTGAAATTGAATATCGCCTGGAGCGACCCATCACGGGCTTGCGGGTGGGCATTTACCTGCTGACCATGCGCGGTGAGTATGTATTTACTTCCTTCGATCTGGACAACCCTGATCAATTCGAGAAAACCGGCGTTCGCCAGGCAGGCCATTATGTCAGCCGGTGTGTGGTTCCTGCCAACACCTTGAATGAAGGCCACTACATATTGGCGGTCAACGCCAGCAGCTTCCGTATAAAGCGTTATTTTTGGGATGATCATTGCCTGGCCTTCAGCGTAGACGCCACCGGTGCGCCAGGGAAACACTGGCCCGAGCCGCGACTGGGTGCAGTACGCCCTGCCCTCGAATGGGTGATTGAACGCATATGAGAATGGTTAGCAAGCTAGACATCAAAAATATCCTGGGGCAGATCCCGCTGACTGCTGAAGCTTACTGGTACCTGCGCCAACCGGGCAAATCCATTACGCCCGAATTCACCCTTGACCACCTGGAAAATGCCATCCCCATATGGCAAAACCAGGTTGTCAGCTCAAAAGTCTACCAAGCCTCCAGCCATGATCCACGACTGGCACAGAATAAGCGCATCTTTATCTTCGCCACCCTGCGCTACTGGCTTGAGCATGCCACCCTCTTAGGGATGGCCCTGTCAGGGTTGGGCCACTCGGTGACATTAGCCTTTCTACCCTATGCGCGCTGGCAGCAGCCCATCAGCGCGTTCAACCTGCGCCGGCAAAATATTTATGCCGGGGGCGTATTACAGAAAGCATCTCCGCTACTAAAAGTCACCTCGCTTTTGAGCCAGTCCAGGTCCGCCCATTTGCCCGACGAATTGCAACAGGCGGTTGAACTGGTATCATTGCGCGACACCCAATATACCTTGCAGGTAGAGCATGTTCAGCAGGAGAGCGACCTGTATAAGCTGCGTTCACAACGCAACCATTCAGCTGCCCTGGCAGTCTTCAATTACCTGAAAAGGCATAAACCTGATGTGGTCATTCTGCCCAACGGCACAATCCTGGAGTTTGGTGTCCTGTACCAGGTGGCGCATTACCTTAACATCCCAATCATCACCTATGAATTTGGCGAGCAGCGCAACCGTATCTGGCTGGCACACAACGCGGAGGTCATGCGTCAGGAAACCAGTGATTTGTGGCAGAAACGCTGTAACCAACCCCTCAGTCCGGTGCAGCTTGAGCAAGTGCGCAAGCTATTTGCGGCTCGCCAGCGTGGCAGCCTGTGGGAAAATTTCGCTCGCCGCTGGCAAGGGGTGCCCTCTGCTGGTGGTGAGCAGGTGCGTCGGTCATTGGGTCTGGACCAGCGCCCGGTCGTGCTTTTAGCAACCAACGTGATCGGTGATAGCCTCACCCTCGGCCGGCAGGTATTCAGCGATTCAATGACCGATTGGCTGGAGCGCACCGCTCGCTATTTTGCCAAGCGGCGTGATGTTCAGCTGGTTGCGCGCATCCATCCAGGTGAGCTGGTCACTAAAGGTCCTTCCGTGGCGGATGTGATTCACAAAGCGCTGCCCGATATCCCCGAAAATATCCACCTGGTGCCTGCGGATGCCAAAATCAACACCTATGATATTGTGGAGATTGCCGATCTCGGCCTGGTGTATACCACCACCGTGGGGATGGAAATGGCTATGTCAGGGGTGCCGGTGATTGTGGTGGGAAACACACACTACCGCGATAAAGGCTTCACGCTCGACCCAGACACCTGGGAGGCATATTTCGAACTTTTATCCAAGGTGTTGTTGGAAACAAGTAAATATATCCCATCACAACAACAGGTGGAGCAAGCCTGGAACTACGCCTACCGCTTTTTCTTCGAATACCCGCATCCTTTCCCCTGGCACCTGCTGCATTTTTGGAAAGACCTTGACAGTTGGCCGCTCTCCCGCCTGCTGGATGAACCTTCCCTTTCGGGTTACCGCCAGACCTTCAACTACCTGGCAGGCGAGCCCATTCACTGGTGAGCAATGGATACTGACACACAAGTAAAGCAGCAGGTGCGCGAGTTTTACGACCAGGTGGGCTGGAAAACAGAAAGCGATGGCTTTTACCAGAACGCATCCTACGAAGACCTGCGCCCGGTTTCGCACGAATACATCCATAAATGCCACCTGCGGGTATTACGTCACCTGAAACCTGCCGGCCGATTCATGCTGGATGCCGGCTCGGGGCCCATCCAGTACCCCGAGTACCTGGAATATTCCCGGGGTTATCAGCGCCGGGTGTGTGCTGACATTTCCTTCCTGGCGCTGCAGGAAGCCCGTAAGCGCATTGGTGATCACGGCCTGTTCGTGGTGTGCGATGTTGCCAACCTGCCCTTCGAGGTAAATACTTTCGATGGCGAGGTATCGCTGCATACCATTCATCACCTGCCACCTCAGGAGCATATCCACGCTTACCAGGAGCTACACCGCACGCTGGCAGCTGGTAGTTGGGCAGTCATCGTCAATGCCTGGGAAAAACCTCCCCTGATTGTCTTCCTGGATATATGGATTGATTTACTTGCGAATCTGCGCAAGCTGTTTCAACCTCGTTCCGGGCAGATCAGCACAATCAAGCCATCATCCTCAGCTGTTGAAAAACGCTTTGGGCGTGGCACCTACGTGCATAAACAAAATGCTGCCTGGCTGGATCGGGAGGTCGGCAGCCTGATGCCATTGCAAATCTTCTGCTGGCGTAGTGTGAACGTGCGTTTCTTGCGTGCGTTCATCCACCCGCGCCTGGCCGGTAAAGCCCTGCTCAGGCTGGTCTACTGGTTTGAAGAGCGCTTCCCCCGTTTTTTGGGAAAATACGGGCAATATCCCTTGATTGTATTGGCGAAAGAGTGATTCAATGCCCAAAAACAGGATCGATGGAGAACTTATGAACTGGAATGAACAAGTCGTCCTCGTCACCGGTGGCACCGGTTCCTTCGGCCACAAATTCATCGAGCTCATGCTGGCAGAATACCATCCGGCAAAGCTGATCGTATTCAGCCGCGATGAGCTCAAACAGCACGAGATGCGCGTGGCAGGCTTCAATCACCCTTCATTGCGCTATTTCATCGGTGATGTGCGTGATGTCGAGCGCCTGCGCCGCGCCATGAATGGTGTAGACATCGTGGTGCATGCTGCGGCCTTGAAGCAGGTGCCGGC
>Ga0172362_10000056_pt1 | contig 66818 bp, 55 predicted proteins | sample LakKivs1_kivu2a2_FD_114534 | JGI IMG/M metagenome (GOLD analysis project Ga0172362, IMG submission 114534) | Sediment microbial communities from Lake Kivu, Rwanda - Sediment s1_kivu2a2 | ecosystem: Environmental > Aquatic > Freshwater > Lake > Sediment | place: Rwanda: Western Province, Lake... | reverse complement strand
ATTGAAAAAATAAACCCCATCAGACACAACAATTCCCTGATTGTCCATACCATCCCATTGCTGTGATCGCTTTCCTCTAACGTCATATTGCCGAATGAGAACTCCCTGGAGGCTATAAATATTCAAGAATGGTGCTCGCCAATTTTCCGGTAAATCAAATGCGATAGTTGTTTCCCTTGAAAAGGGATTTGGTAATGCTGATAATTTCAACTCCGGTTTATGGATTGAAGCGACCGATGTATAAAGCGAATCCAGCTCATGGAAATAGGTCGTGAATGTTTCCCCGTAATCGCTGCTGTAATCGATATAAAGCAATCTATGATTTAAAGTCGGATCATATGTCAATCGAAACACATAAAATGATCCGGGCTGCCGCCCGGCTGTATAAGCTAATGACCAATAATAAATATCAATATAATCCGATTCAAATTTCTGAGTCCACGTATAGCCGGTATCTACGCTGTGGAAAATCTTATAATGATAATCAAGCCCCCATGAAATTAAGTATAATTCGCCAGGTTCAGTTCCCCGTGAAATTTGAGGAAAATGGCCGGATACATGCCAAAAAGCTATTGCACTGTCTAAGGGAATTTCGGTAAAGGTTTGTCCATAATCAAGAGTATGCACAAAATTGTAATAATCCCCCGTAATACTATAAATACCGAAAAATTCCGGTTCACTAAAACCGACTTCCGTAAAAGGACAAACAACTGTAATTGGGAGGAGCTCAAATGTTAATCCATAATCCGTGCTTTTAAAAAAGCCTTCATAATTTCCTTTGAAGATAAGTCCTGGATTGACCCCACAAAAAAATTGTGTATAGCCTGGGACATCGCCTCTATCCTCCCAATTCACACCATAATCAAAGCTCACCCACAATTTATTCATCCCATAGACATATTGATTATAGACGACGCCTGATGTAGCATCACCTAAAACAAAGCTCACCCACATGACTCCGGGTTGCCCTTCCCAATTCTCATACTTTTGGAGCAGTGTTTTTCCGTTGTCGGAAGAATAAAAGATACCATAATGCATACCCTCATTATTCCCATATGTTTCGGATGAGACGTAAATTTCGCCCGGCAGGGCGCCACGTGTCTGGGCCCAGGAGAACGAGGTATAAAGACTGAATAAAATAAGAAGTAGAAGTAATCTTTTCATGATTAATATTTTAGATGATTTTGTATTTGATATTATGGTGTAAATATACAAATCATTTTGGATAAATACAAGAAGATTTTAATATATGTTGCGGGTTGCAGATTTGCAGGTCCACAGGTCTACGGGTCGGCAGGTCTACAGGTCTGCGAATTCAATTTTAAAAATTTCAATCATCATTGATCATTTAAATCGTCATTGAACCTTCAACATTCAGTTGAATATTGGGTGTTCGTAAATGAGTGTTGAAGATTGGAAAGAAAGAAGCTTTGTTTAACCACGGAGGAACACTGAGGAAGAACGGAGGTTCACGGAGGATGAAAGAATTAATTCCCTTTCCTCTGCGTCCTCTGCGCTTCCTTTGCGCCCTCTGCGGTTAACTAAAAAATTCAGTTTTGATACGCAACCATTCAGGGGACAGGGGCTGATCATTGAATGTGAAAATGGGACTCCATCCACCTGCATGGTAAAATCTTTTTTCCGCTATCTGTTTGAGTGGATGGAGTCCCATTCGATTGCCTTATTTCCAGCGGAAGGTCCCGATCAGATGGCGTATGTCGCGGTTGACAAAGGCGATGACCGGCGCCAGCGAATCATTATTGGGGACGACATTGAAATATAGCGCTCCCCTGACGAAGTTGGCGGTGCTGTCGGTGAGAAAGAACTGGCAGGGTGAGGCGGCACCCGATCCCCTGATGTCATAAATCAGGCCATATACCGACCGTTCGGGGTGGACGACAAGCTCCTCATTGATCGCCGTGGCCTTGGGGATGTGCTTGACGACCAGCTCCCTGGTGTCTTCCAGCAGCTTCACGAGGTTACCCCTGACGGGTTTATAGCTCAGGTGTATGATGCCGTGGTACTGCGGGTATTCGATGTTGATCCAGTAAGGCTGGTCCGGCGCCAGGGCATCCGGTCCGACGGTGGCATAGGCCGAATATTCGAATGCATAGGGATAGATGGAATCCAGGACAACGTAAGCATTCTCGGGCGTGTCGATGCGGAAGTAGCCGTTGGGTTTGGGCATCTCATGACGGTGACACGCCGCCGTCAGCAGAATCGTTATGAGCAGCAGCACCCCGGCAGTATCACGTCTTGTTTTCTTTTTCTTCAGTCTCATGTGTTATGGTCACCCGTATTTTCTGTATGCGTCTCCTGTCGGAAGACTCTATTTTAAAAATAAAATTCCGGAAGGTGATGCTCGTGGCTTTCTCGGGTATCTTGCCTTCCAGCTCCAGGATGAGGCCCGCCAGCGTGTCCGATTCCCCTTTGACTTCATCGAAGATGTCATCGTCGATCTCCAGTATCTTGCAGAAATCGTTGATGGAGGTCTTGCCTTCAAAGATATACTGGTCATCGCTGATCCTGGTGTAGTCGACCTCGCCGGTCTCCACATCGAATTCATCGGTGATCTCACCCACGATCTCCTCGATGACATCCTCAAGGGTCACCAGCCCTGATGTCCCGCCATATTCATCGACGACGATGGCCATGTGGATCTTTTTCTCCTGGAACTCCTTTAACAGATTGCTGATCATTTTATTCTCAGGAATGAAAAAAGCCGATCGCAGCAATGAGATCCACTTAAAGAGGTCATCATTGTCGAGATGGGGCAGCAGGTCCTTAACGTAGAGTATTCCCAGGATATTGTCGAGGCTTTCGGAGTAAACCGGTATACGTGAATAGCCTGAACTGACGATGGTGGCCAGCAGCTCCGTAAATTTCGTTGTGGCTTCGACGGCGGTGATATCTATCCTGGCCTTCATGATCTCACTGACCTCCATATCCCCAAAACGGACGATGCTTTTGAGTATTTTCTTTTCCTCTTCGGGCGTGGTCTCATCGGTGGTAATGTTGATGGCTTCCGACAGGTCGCCGCGGGTGATGCTGTGACCTGTCTTCGACATGCGCTTGTCGATGACCGTCGTCGACCTGACAAGGACAATGCTCAACGGATAGAATAATTTTGTCAGTATCCGCAGGGGTTGTGCCATCACGTAGGCCACTCTCAGCGGGTACTGCGTGGAATAAATCTTCGGCATCACCTCACCGAAGAGCAGAATCAGCGCGGTGACGACCACCACCTGCAGGATAAAGGTCAGGATGGGAAAATGGGTCAGGTCAAACAGCCGGCTGGTGACATAGGCCGAGATCACGATGATGGCCAGGTTAATGAAATTATTGGCGATGAGGATGGTGGCCAGCAGCTCCTTGGGTTGACCCAGGTGATGGAGGATGAGCAGGTTTTTCCTGGATTTGGACAGCCTGATCTTGCTCAGATGCACTGGACTGAGTGAGAAATATGCTATTTCGGAGGCCGAGACAAATGCCGAGCAGCACAGCAGCAACAGCATACCTGCCAGTGCGATAAAAGCACCTGCCGGTACTGTTTTGCTCACAACCGTAAGCAAGGCTGACGCCGGCGGCGGCATAACGGCAACGAGAGGCTCCAAAACGGTTTGTTTAATTAGCTTGCGCTGTTCAATTTACAAAATTAGGCAATAATCGGCAGGTCACCATCTGAAAATACAAAAGGTTGTCAAAAAACATATCCTCCGACAACCTCTGTATCAAATAGGTAAAAAGCCGTATCCTAGAAGGGCAGATCATCCTCCTGTGCCTGAGGGAGATCGTTGGGCTGCAACTCCTCAGTCTGTTCTTCCGGCGCCGCCGCCTGTTCTCTCCGGCCTCCCAGCATGGTCATGCTGGTGCCTTCGATCTCGACCGTGGTCCTCGGATTGCCGTCCTTATCCTTCCACTGGTTGGTCCTTATCCGGCCTTCCAGAAAGATCTGATTGCCTTTCTTCAGATAAGTCTCGGCTATATCCGCCAAAGCCCGCCACAGGACAATGCGGTGCCATTCCGTATGTTGCTCCCTCGCACCTTCCCTGCTCTTGTAAGTCTCTGTCGTAGCAAGGGTAAAGGTGGCTTTCTTCAAACCGTTTTCAAAGGTTTGTACCTCGGGGTCCCTCCCTAAGTTCCCGATCAAAATGACTTTGTTAACTCCTGCCATACCTCATAAAATTTTAAAGATTAATAATTCCGCACAACAAAATTAATACAAAAAAGAATGTTTCAAAACATTCAGGATCCCTTCACGTTTTCATTCTCTCCTATTGATCCAAAAAAAGCCGAAATGTGACCCTGGTCAGCCGTTTTTTTTAATGATTCAGATAAAAAAAGTGCGGTACTCGGCCATGAATGTCTCAATAAGTTTCGGGACAGGATAGCCGGCGAGTTTGCCGGTGGCAATGAATTGGAGGTCACCGGCCTTTAACAGCGGCATTTTGTCGACCTGCAGGATAAAAAACCTGGCCTGAATATGCCTGTGGCTCAGCACATGGTTATAAACAGGTGATACCGCTGCCATCGTCACCCGTATCCCTTCCGTTTTAATGAAAGTATTCAGGATGGCGTTATCAGGCCTCTTCCGGGCACCCATCAGCTGTTCCGCTTCGACCAGAGGGAAATCGTACAGGTTCTTCCAGATGTCATCCGACGTTCTTTTCCGCAGGAGTATGAGGGGTTCATCACCGGTCACCCTGAACACCAGGTAATTGAAATACCTGTTTTTCAGCGGGGCTTTGCTTTTCCTGACGGGCAGGCTGTGGACCCTGTCTTCGAGGTAGGCACGGCACCTGTCGTGCACGATGCATTGCCGGCACAGCGGACGCCGGGGTATGCACTGACGGGCGCCGAATTCCATGACGGCCTGGTTGAACAGGCCGGGTCTGTCCGAAGGAATCATCCGTGCCGCAATTTCACCTATCTCTTTCTTGCCCTTCGCCGTATTGACGGGGGTATCTATTCCCATGTAACGGGCCAGTATGCGCATGACATTGCCGTCGACGACAGCATAGGCTTTGTTGAAGCAAAAAGAAAGAATGGCGGCGGCCGTGTATTCTCCGATACCTTTAAGGCTGATGAGCTCATGGCAGGTCTCCGGAAAACGGCCTCCGTATTTTTCCATGATCTCCCGGGCCGTCGCCAGCATGTTCCGTGCCCTGGTGTAATAGCCCAGCCCCTGCCACAGCTTCAGGATATCGTCTTCAGATGCCCGCGACAACGCCACCACATCCTTGTAACGGGCAATGAAACGGTTATAATAATCCAGGCCTTGCTCCACCTGCGTTTGCTGAAGGATGATCTCCGACACCCACACCAGGTAAGGATCGCCGGTCTTCCGCCATGGCAGATCACGTTTGTTCCGATTGTACCACCTGATCAACTGTGAGGTGAAATCCATTCCACGGTTTTTAAAGGTTTTTCCGGGCGGCGATCCAAACATATAACAAATCAAACAGATAGAATAAATTTTTTTTATAAAAAATCACTGTTGCTTTTCTTCTGAATAAAAAATAATTATATCTTTGCGCCCTATTAATAAATTTATTTTCAAAATATTAAAAAATTTTTAATCATGACAAAAGCAGAAATAGTTGCCGACATCGCCAACAAGACCGGTGTTGAAAAAGTTGCCGTTCAGGCCAGTGTGGAAGCCTTTATGGAATCCGTGAAAAATTCACTCATTCATGGCGAAAACGTGTATCTCAGAGGCTTTGGAAGTTTCATCATTAAGAAAAGAGCTAAGAAGACGGGAAGAAATATTTCCAAAAACACAACCATTATCATTCCCGCTCACAATATACCTTCGTTTAAACCTGCCAAGACATTCGTCAACAGTGTGAAGAGCAATGTGAAGAAATTAGGAAGCCATTAATTTTAATGACCCGGTTATGCCTAGCGGTAAAAAGCGAAAACGCCATAAAATGGCGACACATAAGAGGAAAAAGCGTCTGAGGAAGAACAGGCATAAGAAGAAATAAAATATTTTCATCGGTTCAAGGTTTGCCGGGAATCGTTCTATCAATACCCGCAAACTTTACTTATCCTTAAACCTGAATACCCTCAGGCCCTTTAAATGACTAACTCCCTGAGTGATCCGATATTTAAAGCGCCCGAGATGTGAACAAAGAATTAATTATCGATTCCCGTTCTTCGGAAGTCGATATCGCTTTACTGGAAGATAAAATGCTTGTTGAACTCAACAAGCAGAAAACCAATAACAACTTTTCCGTCGGGGATGTTTATCTGGGAAAAGTAAAGAAGATCATGCCCGGCCTGAACGCGGCCTTCATCAACGTCGGTCATGAAAAGGATGCCTTTCTGCATTACCTCGATCTGGGTCCGCAGATCAGATCGCTGAACAAGTATGTCAAACTTTTGCTTTCAGGTAAAACCACCCACATTCCCATCGATAAGTTCACCCTTGAAGCTGAAATAGAAAAAACAGGCAAAATCTCCGATGTGCTGGCGATCAACCAGCCTATCCTGGTTCAGATCGCCAAGGAACCCATTTCGACCAAGGGACCGCGGGTTTCATCGGAGATCTCGTTTGCTGGACGTAATCTGGTGATGGTACCCTTCTCGAACAGGGTCTCCGTATCGCAGAAGATCAAAAGCCAGGATGAGCGTAACCGTCTCAAGAGGCTCATCCTGAGTATCAAACCCAAGAATGTCGGCGTCATAGTCAGAACCGTCGCCCTGAACAAAAAAGTGGCCGATCTGGACAGCGAGCTTAATCTTTTGATAAGGAAGTGGGAGACGGCCATGGAGAAGATGCCGGGGGTCAGGCCGCCGCAACGCATCATCAGCGAAATAGACCGCACCTCGGCCATATTGCGCGATATGCTTAACGAGACCTTCAACAGCATTAACATCAACAACGCCATGCTGTATGAAGATGTTAAAGGCTACATACAGAAGATCGCGCCCGATAAGGTTGACATCGTCAAGCTATACAAGGGCAAGATGCCCATCTTCGAATATTTTGGCGTCGATAAACAGATCAAGAGCCTGTTCGGAAAAACCGTCAATTTTAAAAGCGGTGCTTATCTGATCATCGAGCATACCGAAGCTCTCCACGTCATTGATGTGAACAGCGGTCACCGCATCAAATCGGAGAACACCCAGGAGACCAACGCCCTGGAGGTGAACCTCGAGGCGGCCAGTGAGATAGCGCGCCAGCTCAGGCTCAGGGATATGGGCGGCATCATCGTGATCGACTTCATCGACATGCGCGATCCGGCCCACCGCAAAGCGCTCTTTCAGAAACTCAAAGATGAAATGGCCAAAGATAACGCCAAGCACACCATCCTGCCTCCCAGCAAATTCGGACTCGTGCAGATCACCCGCGAAAGGGTGAGACCCGAGACCACCCTCGATGTTGTGGAAAAATGCCCCACATGCGACGGGACAGGTAAAATAAAACCCAGCATCATACTCGTCGACGACATTGAGAATAACATTCTGTACCTGCTCCGCGATCAGAATGAACCCCATCTGACCCTCGCCGTGCACCCTTATATCCACGCTTACCTGACCAAGGGAGCTAAATCGATGCAGATAAAATGGTTCCTGAAGTATAAAAAGTGGATCCCGATACGTCCGATGAGTTCCTATCATTTTCTTGAATTCCATTTCTTTAACAAGAACAATGACGAGATCAAAATATAAAGGCCAAAACTTTTTCCTGCCTTCATCCGTTATCAAAATATTTTATTAAATTTATCCTTTGTCTTTAACTCATACTCATGGATATCGTTGTCAGTGGCATCCGGCCAACAGGTAATCTGCACCTGGGAAATTATTTCGGTGCGGTGAGGAATTTTATCAAAATGCAGGAGGAGAATCATTGTTTTTTCTTCATCGCCGATTATCATTCACTCACGACGCATCCCACGCCCGTCGATCTTCATGCCATGGTACAGCAAGTGTTGGTGGAATACTTAGCCAGCGGGCTGGATCCGGAAAAAGCCACCATTTATATCCAGAGCGACATCCCGGAGGTGGCCGAGCTTTACCTTCTTCTTAACATGAATGCTTACCTTGGTGAACTGGAACGCTGTACCTCCTTCAAGGAGAAAGTGCGGAAACAACCCCAGAATGTCAATGCCGGGCTGCTGACCTATCCCACCCTGATGGCCGCCGATGTGATCATTCATAAAGCCAGCAAGGTCCCCGTGGGTAAAGACCAGGAGCAGAACCTGGAGATGATACGCACCTTCGCCAAACGTTTCAACCGGATGTACCATGTGGACTATTTCCCCATACCTGTGGCCTATAATTTCGGCGCAGAGCTGATAAAAATTCCGGGCTTGGACGGCAGCGGCAAGATGGGTAAATCGGAGGGCGATGACAATGCCATCTTTCTGGCCGAAGATACTGACTCCATCCGCAGCAAAGTGATGAAAGCAGTCACCGATGCGGGTCCCACGCGGATGAACCAGCCCAAACCCGAGCCCATAGAAAACCTGTTCACCCTGATGAGCGTGGTGTCAAGCCCCGACACACTGCAATATTACGACGACAAGTATAACCATTGCACGATCCGCTATGCTGAGATGAAAAAACAACTGGCAGAAGATATCATCGCCTTCACCGCTCCCATCAGGGAGAGGATAAAGCAGCTGTCGTCGGACCAGGCCTATCTGAAGAAAGTGGTGCACGACGGCGCCCTGCGGGCCCGGGAAAGCGCTTCCAAAACGATCGGTGACGTGAGGAACATCATTGGAATCAAATCATTCTAAATCTTGATCGACACTGCGGTAAAGAAAGAAAAAGCGATTGTTATCGGCCTGGTCAACCATGAACAGGACGAAGACAAACTGCGTGAATACCTTGATGAGCTGGATTTCCTCATCGACACGGCCGGTGGCATTACGCTGCGACGTTTCACGCATCACCTCGACAAGCCCGACGCCAGGACCTTCGTCGGACTGGGCAAGCTTGCGGAAATAAGGGACTATGTCCATACCGCGGGCATTGACCTGGCCGTATTCGATGACGACCTTAGTCCCTCGCAGATCAGGAACCTCGACGAAGCCCTGCAATGCAAAATCCTCGATCGCAGCAACCTCATCCTCGATATTTTTGCGCGGCGGGCACGCACGGCCCACGCCAAAACACAGGTGGAACTGGCACAATACCAATACCTGCTGCCACGCCTTCCGGGGCTGTGGACGCACCTCTCAAAACAACGCGGTGGCATCGGCTTAAGAGGACCGGGCGAAAAAGAGATCGAAACCGACAGGCGCATCATCAGGGACAAGATCGCCCTGCTCAAAAGAAAACTCACCCTCATCGACATACAAAAAACCACCCAGCGCAGCCACCGCGAAGGCCTTGTCCGGGCCTCACTGGTGGGGTACACCAACGTCGGCAAATCCACGCTTATGAACCTGCTCAGCAAATCGCATGTCTTCGCCGAGGATAAGCTCTTCGCCACACTGGATACCACGGTCAGGAAAGTCGTCATACTCAACCTGCCCTTTCTGCTCTCCGACACGGTAGGTTTCATCAGGAAACTGCCCCACGACCTCATCGAATCATTCAAATCCACCCTCGACGAAGTCCGCGAAGCCAACCTCATCCTGCACGTGGTGGATATCTCCCATCCCGGCTTTGAGGAGCAAATGGCTATCGTCAAACAGACCCTCATCGACATCAATGCCTTTGATAAACCCACCATCATTATTTTCAACAAAATAGATGCTTACCCCTATGTTGAAAAAGAAGCCGACGACCTGACACCGCCCGAAAAATACAATATCAGCCTGGAAAAGCTGCAGAAGACATGGATGGCGAAGATAAACGTGCCATGTGTTTTTATTTCGGCGACGGAAAAAACAAACTTTGAACAGCTCAAGGAGATGCTGTACCGCGAAGTCAAAAAAATTCACATGAAACGCTATCCCTATAACAATTTTCTTTATTAATTTGGGATGGCCACCTATGAGTCATTAATCATGAAACGGTATCAGTTAATCGCATTATCGGTCCTCTCCGGTTTGGTCCTTAGTGCCGGGTGGCCGGCACGGGGCTTTCCTGTCCTGCTTTTCATCGGAATCGTTCCCCTGCTGTTTGTGGAAGATTACCTGCTGCTCAGGCGTGACGATCACCGTTTCTCGGCTTTCAGCGCTTTCCTGTATGCCTTTCCCGCCTTTCTGGTCTGGAATGTCCTCACCACATGGTGGATCTATAACTCGACCGATGTGGGCGCTATCCTGGCTTTTCTTCTCAACAGCACCTTCATGTCAATTGTTTTCCTGCTCTTCCATGTCACCCGCCGCTCGCTTAAAAACAGTGATCGCGGATACATCGTCATCATAGCCTACTGGATGACCTTTGAATTTATCCATTTGCGCTGGGAGATATCCTGGCCATGGCTGAACCTGGGCAACGGCTTCGACGGCTGGTATAAATGGATACAGTGGTATGAATGGACAGGGACCTTTGGCGGCACTCTGTGGATCCTGGCCGTCAATATCCTGTTCTTTAAGATCATCAAGTCTTTTATTCAGTGGAGAAGATGGACTCCCGGTCTTATCCGCAGCAGCGTTCTGACGGCCGGTCTCATCATTTTGCCGGTGATCGTGTCGCTGATCTTGTATAGCAGTTATCATGAAAAAAGTGACCCCGTCGACGTCGTCGTCGTTCAGCCCAACCTCGATCCCTACTCCGAGCAATACGGACTGGATCCGGGCGTCGTCACCAAAAGGGTTCTGGAGCTCACCGAAGAAAAAACCGACAGTGCGGTGGCTTTCGTGGTGTGTCCCGAATCGGCCATACAGGATATACCGTTGTATGAGGACAGGATCAAATTCTCGCGAAGCTACCGGTTGATAATGAATTATATAAAGAAGTTCCCCGACATGCACTTTGTCATCGGTGCCTCCACTTACCGGATATTCAAGAAAAACGAGCCCCTGACCCACACGGCGCGCAAATTTGCCGATACCAGCCTCTACTATGATGCTTACAACACCGCCATTCTGATCAACCCCGACAGCTCCTTCCAGCTCTATCATAAATCGAGGCTGACCCCTGGCGTCGAGATCATGCCCTATTCTCAATACCTGAAGTTTCTGGAGAAAATGGCCATTGACCTGGGTGGCACCGTGGGCAGTCTGGGCACCGATAAAGAACGGCGGCCGTTCAGCATCCCTTCCCTGCACCTCAAGGTGGCGCCCGTCATCTGTTACGAATCGGCTTACGGTGAGTTCTGCGCCCGTTTTGTACGAAACGGCGCCAACCTGTTCTTTATCATCACCAACGACGGCTGGTGGGGTGACACCCCCGGGCACCGCCAGCACCTCACCTTTGCCTCGCTGCGCGCCATCGAGACACGGCGCAGCATAGCCCGCTCCGCCAACACCGGCATCTCGGCATTCATCAACCAACGCGGCGATATTATGCAACCCACACCTTACTGGGTGCAGGCCGTTATCAGACAGGATATCAACGCCAACTCCGGCGAAACTTTCTATGTGAAATATGGCGATTACCTCGGACGGATAGCCGTGTTCCTGACGGTCATTTTCCTTCTGATAACCATCATGATCGGGATTTTAAGGGTGAAAAAACGATAGCCTCCGGTGAATACTCACGCCGCCAACGCTCTAAAACAGATGACGGAAAGGAACCAGCAGGCGTTCGAACAGCTTATCGGGGAAAGGTCTCCGCAGCCAGTTGGCATAATTAAAGGGTTCACAATCCCTGAGCGTGTCTTCAATGTGTTTCATGATGAGCCTGACGATCTCCGGATTTCTCCCCACCAGGGCCACCTCATGCTGGTACCTGAAGCTGCGGTAATCAAAATTGGAAGTGGCAATGGAAAATATCTTCCTGTCGGCCAGCAATAATTTTGCATGGAGGTTATTGGGGGTATAAAAAAGAAAGGTGACGTTATGCCTGCACATCAGTCCTATATACATGTTACGCATGACATCGACCAGGCGCATGTCGGAATGCTTGGGCATGATCACCTTTACGTCAACACCCCTGTCGGCCGCGTCCATCAGTACTTTTCGTAACAAAAAACCCGGGAGGAAATAGGGTGTTTCGATGACGATCTCTTTCCCGGCACCCTTGATGATATCCACATACTTTTTTCTCAGCCTTTGCATGGCCAATGACGGCACGTCCCTCACGATCTCAAAATCATTGTGCTTGATGGATCTGACATAAGACAGTTTCTCAAACACATATTTATTGTAAATTTTGAAATCCTGAAGGAAAACGTGCCTGAAAGGTATGGCGATTTCGTCTTCAAGCCTGATCATCGCTTCACGCCAGTCCATGGCATAGTCCACAATGTTGGCTGAGCCGAGCCAGCAAATCCTGTTGTCGATGACGAGTATCTTGCGGTGATTGCGGCGGTGGTTCTTGGTAAAAAAATCGATGAAGAACTTAATTTTCTTGAAAAACTTCACCTCGCCGCCGTATTTAACCAGTTGGGAGAATGAATCGACGGTGACATAAGCGCCCCAGGAATCAATCAGCAATTTCACCTCCACCCCTTCCCTGGCTTTCCGTGTGAGGGCATCCCTGAAGACATGACCTGCCGGCCCGTCGCTGAACTTATACATCTCCAGATAAATATAATCTTTGGCCCCGGCAATATCGTCCAGCATGACGGCATAAAAGTCGGCGGCATTTTCAAAAATCTGATATTTAGCTATGGCCATGGTCAACGGATACTCATACCAGCGTAAAGATATGAAAAAAGATGACAGTCATGGATTTGTGCGCCCGGGATGATATGTAGGACACCCACCCTCCCGGTAACGCTATTCCCAATACGGTTATAATCAGTTATTTTCAGGATTTCATATCTTTGTTCAATAAAACCTGAACCATGCTCAAATCAATGACCGGCTTCGGCAAGGACAGCTTTGATGTCAGAGGCAAAACGCTGACCGTTGAGATCAGAACCCTCAATAGCAGGCAGGCCGACATATACCTTAAGACACCCCTGATGTACCGGGAAAAAGATATAGAGATCAGGGCCCTGCTGACCGAAAAACTGGAACGTGGAAAAATCGATATGACCATGACCATCGAGAATATGGACGATGAGTCGGATTTTTCCATTAACAGAACACTGATAAAAAAGTATTATGAAGAACTGAAGGCTGTGGCGTTGGAGATGGGCCTGGACGTCAGTGAAGGTCTACTCCCGGCTATTGTCAGGCTTCCTGATGTCGTTTACCCTGAAAAAGAGGTAGCGGATGCCGGGGAATGGGACGAGGTGAGGCAGTGCATCCTGAAGGTGACGGCCCTGGTGGATGCGTTCCGTGTGACGGAGGGCGGCGTTATGGAAAAAGACATCGCCATGCGTATGACGATCATCCTCGACTTGCTCGCCGGAATAAAAAAAATAGAAAAATCCAGAACGGATTACATACGCGAACGGCTCATCAGGGATTTTGAGCAACTGGCCGGCGAGGTGACTGTCGACAAGGACCGTTTTGAACAGGAGATCATCTATTATCTCGAAAAGTTGGACATCACCGAGGAGATGGTGCGGCTGAAGAAACACTGCAGCCACTTCACCGAGACCATGGCGGCGACGGGAGCGCAGGGACGCAAGCTGGGCTTCATAGCGCAGGAAATAGGGCGCGAGATCAACACCATTGGCTCCAAGGCCAATAATGCCGACATACAGAAGCTGGTGGTCGACATGAAGGATGAACTGGAGAAAATAAAGGAACAGCTTTTAAATATTCTCTGAATGAAGGGCAAACTGATCGTCGTCTCGGCACCTTCAGGTGCCGGTAAAACAACCATCGTCAGAAGGGTCCTGCAGGCCGGATTAAAGGTCGCCTTCTCGGTGTCGGCCTGCAGCCGCAGCCCCCGTCCGGGCGAGTCAGAGGGAAAGGATTACTATTTCATGCCGGCGGATGTATTTAAAAGAAAGATTGAAAACAACGAGTTTCTTGAGTGGGAAGAGGTGTACCGGGGACAGTTTTACGGCACCCTGAGATCGGAGATAGACCGCATATGGTCAGAGGGATACCATGTGATCTTTGATGTCGACGTGAAAGGCGGCCTGAACATCAAACGGTTCTACCCGGAACTGACACTGGCACTTTTCATCATGCCGCCGTCAGTCAAAGTATTGGAAGAAAGGTTAAGAAAAAGAGACACCGAATCGGAAACAGATATAAAGAAACGGATCAAAAAAGCCACCGCTGAGATCGCCTTTGCCGGTCAGTTTGACCGTGTCGTTATAAACGACGATCTTGACAGGGCCGTGGACGAAACCGTCACACTCATTAAAGATTTTATTAAAAACGAATCTAAGGCACGATGAATGCAATAACCGGCAAAACAACCGGATTGTTTTTCGGTTCTTTCAATCCCATCCACATCGGTCATATGATCATCGCAGGTTATATGCTGGAATATACGGGTATGGATGAAGTCTGGTTCGTTATCTCACCGCAAAATCCTTTTAAAGCGGAGGATGATCTGCTGGCCGACAGCCGTCGCTATCTCATGGTCAAAATGGCTGTCGAAGGTCATGCCGGGATGAGGGCGTCGGATTTTGAATTCCATCTGCCCAGGCCTTCCTATACCATCGATACGCTGGCCCGTCTGAAAGAGAATAACCCCCTGAAGCACTTCGTTCTGATCGCCGGCTCCGATATTCTGACCGAATTCAACAAATGGAAGGACTACAGACGCATCCTGGACCACTACCAGATCTATATTTACCCGCGACCCTTCACCAAATTCAACCGTTACGGCAACCATCCCAACCTCATCTTCACCGATGCGCCCATCATGGACATATCCTCAACATTCATCCGTCACGCCATTAAAGAAGGGAAAAATGTCTCGTTCCTGTTGCCTCCCGGTATTTATGATTACATCCTTGAAAAGCATTTCTACCGATGACATTCATATGTTACAGGATCTTTTCTGCAAAACATCGGATGGTGGCCAGGGTTTCCCTGGCGGCTTCGATGAATCCCATATGACCGACCCAGCCGAGTATCAGAGCCTCGGCATGCCGCGGCAGCTGCAGCTGTTCCATCACGAATGAAAAGGGTACCTTAAGGTCTTTTTTACCGGCAATGAATAACACGGGGATGGCGGTAGCGGACAGAAACGCGCGGTGGTCGCCACGATCTCTTATGCCCTCGAGGGAGCCTGTGAGAGCCAGGGGTGACATCACGGAAGCGGCCTTGCTCATCGCTAAGATCTCATCCTGATAAAGAGGGACATTTTCGGGCGCAAAAAGCTCCGGTATGAAACGCCGGATGAAACCGGCATGATCTTCTTTCACCATGGCGATGGTTCTGTCACGGTTTTGGCGGAAGTGCAAGGTATCGGCAGCGGCATGGGAATGGAACAGCACCAGTCCTTTCACCCTTTCCGGGCACGCCTCAGCGAAAGCCAGCGCCACATAGCCGCCCATGGAGTGCCCCACGAGCACACAGGAGCTGATGTTCAGGGTCTCCAGCACGCTTTTAACACCGACGGCCATCGCTTCCATGCTCAGATGACCGGGAGAGAAAGGACTTAAACCGTGACCCGGCAAATCCACGGCCACCACCCTGAAATAATCCTTAAGCCCTGCAGTGAAAGGCTTCCAGATGTCAAGATTTTCAGTGAAACCGTGCAGGAAAACGATGACGTTGCCCTTGCCCGTATCCCGGAAATGAAGATGAGTGTCTGCCGAAGGTTCAGTCATGACCATGATCATTTCTTAGCCTGATTGGCCACTTGCTCCATTTTTCTCTTTATTTCTTTCTCATCACCGATAAAATAATCCCTCACGACATTCAGGTCATCATCGAACTCGAAAACATAAGGAATGCCTGTCGGCAGGTTCAACCTGACGATATCCTTATCGCTGATGTCTTTAAGTATCTTGACAATGGCGCGCAGGCTGTTGCCATGGGCCGACACGAGGACATCCGAGGAATCCCGCAGCGTGGTCATGATCTCATTATTCCAGTATGGCAGCAACCGTTCAACGGTATTTTTAAGCGCCTCCGTGGCAGGGATCTCCTCAGGCGTCAGGGATTTATATTTCAGTTCAAAACGGGGATGACGCTTGTCGTTGTAATCCAGTGGTGCCGGCGGTATGTCGTAGCTGCGCCGCCATAATAAAACCTGCTCTTCACCGTACTTCGCCGCCATCTCCTTTTTATTCATGCCCTGAAGCATGCCGTAGTGTTTTTCATTCAGCCGCCAGGATTTGAAGACCGGTATCCACATCAGATCCATCTCCTCCAGCACGATCCAGCAGGTTCTGATGGCTCTTTTGAGATACGAGGTAAAGGCAACGTCAAAAATGTAACCTTGGTCTTTAAGGACTTGCCCCGCCTCCCTGGCTTCTTGAATACCTAACTCGGACAGGTCCACATCCACCCAGCCGGTGAACCTGTTGTCTCTGTTCCACACACTTTCACCATGACGTAATAAGACCAATCTTTTCATAGTATATGCCGTTTGAATTTATAATTCAGCTCTTTAAAAACAGATGACCGGTTAAAAAATTCCTGCAAAGGTAATAAGAATGAATAGTCATACAAATGTTATTTGGAGAAATAACCTCCCAAACGTCAACTTCCTGCTGATTTATATAATTAACTGTACTGTTGTGAAAATGTTTAATTTCGTATTATAATAACAGGCCTGTCAGATCGTCAAAACAAAAACCTTCCAGATGGAATCGTTCCGCAAAGTGAATAATATTGTCGGGTGGTCGATGTTTGTCATTGCCTCGACGGTTTTCATCCTCACCTCGGAGTCGACGGCGAGTTTCTGGGATTGCGGTGAATACATAGCCACGGCTTACAAGCTTCAGGTGGGTCATCCGCCGGGGGCACCGCTGTTTCAGATGCTGGGACGTTTTTTCTCGTTGTTTGCTTTCGGCCATACGGCTCTGGTGGCCCGCATGGTGAACACCATGTCGGCGCTGTCGTCAGGGCTCACCATCATGTTCCTTTTCTGGACCATCACGCTGTTGGCCAAAAAGATCGTCATCGCCGGAGGTGAGATGACCAAAGTAAAAATGGTGGCCATCATGGGTAGCGGCATCATTGGCGCCCTGGCGTATAGCTTCACTGATTCGTTCTGGTTCTCTGCCGTCGAAGGCGAAGTGTACGGCATGTCATCCTGTTATACCGCCATCGTCTTCTGGGCCATACTCAAATGGGAGGAAACGGCCGACGAAAAACGCTCCCTGCGGTGGATCGTCCTGATAGCCTACCTGATAGGCTTGTCGATAGGCGTACACATGCTCAACCTCCTCGCCATTCCTTCCATCACCTTCGTTTACTACTTCAAGAAACACCCGTCGCCCTCCTTCAGAGGCATAGTGGGGGTCTTCCTGCTCTCACTCCTGCTGCTGGCTTTTGTGATGTATATCATCATTCCGTGGACGGTGAAACTGGCCGGCGCCTTTGAATTATTTTTTGTCAACACCCTCGGATTGCCTTTCAACACAGGCACGGTCATCTATTTCGTCCTGCTCACCGGTGGCATCCTCTGGGCTTGGCGCTTTACGCGCAGGCGCCATAAAGTGGTATGGAACACCATTATCGTGTGTGTGACATTTATTCTCATCGGCTATTCATCCTTCCTGATGCTGGTCATCCGGTCCAATGCCGACACGCCGATCAATGAAGACAAGCCCAAGGATGCCATCGGCCTGCTGGCCTACCTTAACAGAGAGCAATACGGAAACTGGCCGTTGCTCTACGGACCTTACTACAATGCTCCCATCATCGGCCAAAAAGACGGCAAGCCGGTCTATGCCAAGGACGAAGCCAGGGGCAAATACGTGATCATCGACGCCAGGAAAGACGCCCTGCCCGTTTATGACCCCCGTTTCATGACCGTTTTCCCGAGGATGTGGTGCAACACCGAACCTTACTACGCCGACGGCTACAAGCAATGGGGCAGAATCAAAGGGATCCCGGTGTCGGTGACGGATCAGAACGGCAAGAGCAGAATCATCATGAAACCGACCTTCGGCGAGAACCTGAGATTTTTTATCGCCTATCAGGTCAATTATATGTACTGGCGTTATTTCATGTGGAATTTCGCCGGGCGGCAGGACGACAACCAAGGTTATGGCGATGACCTGAACGGCAACTGGATCAGCGGCATCACCTTTCTGGATGAAATGAGGCTCGGTCCCCAGACTAACCTTCCCGAGGACTTCAGGAACAAGGCCCGCAACAAATTTTACATGCTGCCCCTGCTCCTGGGTTTGATCGGATTGATCTACCACTGGCAGAAAAATAAAAAAGACACCTCGGTCGTCGCCCTGCTGTTCATCATGACGGGCCTGGCCATCGTGGTGTACCTCAACCAATATGCGCCGCAGCCCCGGGAAAGGGATTATGCCTATGCCGGCTCCTTTTATGCCTTCGCCATCTGGATAGGATTGGGGGTGCTGGGATTGATCGAGTGGCTCCGCCTGAATAAGGAGCGTCTGCTGCCCGTCATCCTGGTGATTTTAGCCTGTCTGGTGCTGGTGCCAGCCAACATGGCCCGGGAGGACTGGAACGACCATGACCGCTCGGGACGTTACATCGCCCGCAGCACCGCCATCAACTATCTCAACAGCTGCGCTCCCGGTGCCATCCTCTTCACCAATGCCGATAACGACACCTTCCCTCTGTGGTACGCCCAGGAGGTCGAAAACATACGCACCGACGTCAGGGTGGTCAACCTCAGCCTCCTCAACACCGACTGGTACATCGACGAAATGAAACGGAAAGCCTACGATTCGGATCCCGTACCCTTCTCGCTGACAAACAAGGTATATCACCAGGGCAGTTTTGATATCGTTTACCTGATCGAGCATGAGCAGATCAAGGATTACGTCAATCTGCACACCTTGATGGACCTGCTGGAGAAAGACACTAAGGAATTTGAGTTCATGAGCGATGTCGGCCGCATCGATTACCTGCCGGCAAAAAAATTCATGGTGCCTGTCGACTCCGCCACGGTGGTCGGCAACGGGACGGTCCCCCGTGCCCTGTCCGGTCGTATCGCACCGTTAAAATGGAAGGTGGATAATACGGCCATCTATAAGAACGACCTGATGATCCTGGACCTGCTGGGCTCCAACGACTGGAAAAGACCGGTGTACTTTGTTTCCACCGCCGGTGACGATGCCTATCTGGGCTTGCAGGATTACTTTCAGATGGAAGGCCTGGCCTACCGTGTCATCCCCGTGAAAATGGACGAGCAGGGTGGTCTGACAGGGCATGTCGACACAAAGATCATGTATGACCATGTGATGAACCAATTCGACTTCACCAACCTGAACAACCCGCGCATCTACCTCGACGAAACGGCCCGGCGCATGACCTATGGCTTCCGTAACATCTTCAGCAGGCTGGCCTATGCCTTACTCATGGAAGGCAAACGGGACTCGGCGGTGGCCGTCTGTGACCGTTGCGTGGAGGCCATACCCGACAGCTGCGTGCCTTATAATCCGCTCATACTGCCTATCGCCGAGACCTACTTCGCCGCGGGGCAAAGCGCCAAAGGAGCCGCCATCTTCAGCCGCCTGCTTGACTATTACGAACAGGAACTGGCATATTACTTTTCGTTCAGCGAGGAAAGGATACCATACCTCAACGATAACATCCGCCAGGCCCTTGCCCTGGTGCAACACATCTACTCGTCGGCGGGCGATTACGGGCAAACCGCCTTGTCACAACGGGCCGACACCATCATGAAGGTGTTTACGCAGAATTATATCGAGGTTTTCAGTAAAGACACGTTAAGGTGATCCGGTAATGACAGGCGATGGATATCGATGTGCTGACTAGCTGATTAGCCGATGTGCTGATTAGGCAGTGTACCGGTGTCTGTATGCCGATGGGCTCATGCTCACCACCGTATCACCTTCCGTGTAAATACCTGCCCGCCATGATAAGCCCTGAGGAAATAAACCCCACGGCTCAGCCTCCCCGGATCGAAACTAAACACGGTGTATGACGGTATCTGCACTTCCCGGGCATAGCAGATGCGGCCGTTCAGGGCTACCATCTCAATTCTGTCGATGGCCTGCTCACCGGCTCTGACACAGATGACGTCGGTGGAGGGATTGGGGAAAACAAGAAAAGCTGGCGTGGTGAGATTGCCGTAATAACCCAGGATGATGCTGCTGTTACGGGTGATAATCCACTGATCGGGATCAAAAAACACCGAATCGGTAGAAAATCCCGGATCCACGACGAAAGTCTGACCTGAAAATGTATTGTCGAAGACAATAAGGGTATCGCCTTCAATTCCTTTGAACCGTATGGGTAAGGGCAGATCAAAAAAAGCGACGGAGGGATCCGATGTGGTCTGGTTAATAGTGACCTCGATGCGGTTCTGATCTTTGTAAGAACAGATAATGGAATAAACGGGATACCCCTGGCCATAGTACCATTCGTTGAAGAAGGCTGTCAGGTCACGGCCTGCGGCCTCCTCAAAATGGCGTTTGGCGTCATCGAAGGTGGCATAACGATAAGCGAGCAAAGGGTCGGTAAGGTAGCCTTGCAGGGCTGCGAAGAAAGCCGAATCGCCGATGACCCAGCGCAGCAGGTGGAGAATCATGGCACCTTTGCTGTACGACAGCCGCGGGTCGAAGATGCGGGCGATGGAGGTCGTGTCGTCGCAGTAAACCGAGCCTCCGGGAGAGCTGGTGGTGTAACCGATGTTGTTCGACTTCCAGATGGGCCAGTAACGTCCTTCAAAAAGATGCTCGTAGGTGAGGCCGGTCATGTAAGTGGCGTAACCTTCATTGAGCCAGATGTCGTGCCAGGTGGCCAGCGTCACCATATCGCCGAACCACTGGTGCGCCAGCTCATGGGCCAGGATCTCATGACCGAAGTTACCGGTGAAGGTCATGGTCTGGTGTTCCATGCCTCCACCCACAAGCCACTCGGCATGTCCGTATTTCTCTTTGAAAAAAGGATAGGGTATGAGAAGGTCATTATACAGCTCCATCACAGGTATCAGATCGGGCGTCATACCCTGAATGGTCTGGAGGTCCTCCGGAAAGACATAATTGAGGATCTCGATGGAGTCGGAGCCGTAAGGGACATAATCCGAAAACGCAACATAATTGGTCACGGCGACAGCCACCAGATAGGCGGCGATGGGATAACGGTGCTTCCAGTGAAAGGTTTTATTGTCCCCGGCCGTGGTCTCACTGACCAGCAAGCCGTTACCGGCGACACGGTACTGTGACGGCGTGGTTACGATGATATCGATCGAGTCAATTTTATCGGACAGGTCATTTTTGCATGGCCACCAGTCCTGGGCACCGTAAGGTTCGGAGAAGGTCCAGAGGATCGGTGTTTCGTCGTGGCTGCTCTGAATGAATGACCCATAGCCGCTGTTCTCCGGCGGCACGCCGCGGTACCAGACGGCCACCGAATCGGTCACGCCAAGGGTCAGCGGCTGCCCCAGTGAAATGCGAAGCTCGTCACCCGGTGTCAGGTCATAACTCACCGGGGCACCGTGGAAGATGATGGAATCGACGGTCATGCCGTGATACAGCTGAAAGGCTATCGTATCCACACCGGGTTCGACAGGGATGACATACGACATCACGGAACCACTGATGTAACGCACATTGGGGTCGAGGTACCACGTGAACCGGTCATAGATCAGGTTGTAATTGGATCCTGTATAGCTGCCGGACACCGGCGCAGGAAAACGGAGGGTACAGGATTTCTGTTCCCATGCCGACAGCTTCTCCATGGATTCCACAGAGGGTGTGTCCTGACAATAAACGCCGGAAGATATGAAAACGATCAGGTAAAGACACCCTATCGCCCCCGGCCAGGCCTTTCTTATGTAATATTTCTTCATTACCGCTTTCAGCACTGAAATTTTACCATCTTTGTATCGTTAAACCATAAAGTTACGGCAATTTTGCTTTCGCAAAGAAAAATAACTCCCGTAGTGCTTTGGCTGGCGGCAGGCATCCTGGTCATTGCCTGTGCCAATCCCATCGCACCCACGGGCGGACCCAAGGATGTGACGCCTCCCAATGTCCTGGCGTGCACCCCGCCCAACCAGTCGGTTCATTTTACGGATCACAGCATTCATATCCTATTCGATGAATTTGTCAATTTAAATAATCCAGGTGATAAGATAATTATTTCCCCGCCCTTAACCATCAAACCGGATTATAAATTGAGAGGTAAAAGGCTGATCATTAATATCGAGGATACCCTCAGGTTAAATACCACCTACACCTTTTATTTTGGTGATGCCGTCACGGATCTGAATGAAAATAACCCCCTTGGAAATTTTCAATACATCTGTTCCACGGGGGGTTACCTCGATTCATTGACGATGTCGGGCAGCATTCTGAATGCCTTTGACCTGACACCTGAGAAAGGGGTGTGGGTGATGCTGTACAACACCCCTGACGATTCCCTGCCCTATAAGGAATTGCCTTTTTATGCGACAAAAACGGACCAGGACGGTCATTTCCTGTTCACCAACCTCCGCGAACACCGCTACAAGTTATTCTCACTCGGTGACGTTAACGGTAACTACCTTTATGATCCGTACACCGAACCCATCGCTTTCGCCGATTCACTCCTCACGCCCCGGCTGAAACAACCGGTCGACCTGGATGACACCGTTCAAACCATGCCGGAGCCGTCACCTGTTTTTTATATGTTTCAGGAAATTGATACGATACAACGGTTAACGGAAGCGAAATATATTGGTGAAGGCATGATGCAGATGGTTTTCAGGTTTCCTGCCGGGAACGTTTCACTGCGACCCCTCGACAGCGTTCCGCCCGAAAGCCGGCTGATGCATGAGATGAACTGCAGCTTTGATACCATGCTGGTCTGGATCAGGCCCCCCGTGCCCGATACGCTGAAACTGGCGGTGAGCATCGGGGACACCGTGCTCGACACGGTTAAAATGGTGCAACCCCAAGTCGCCATACGTAAAAGAATCCCTAAAAAAGAACAGGAACAACAAAAATTATCGATCACCACCAGCCTGAATGCAGGTAAACAGCTCGATTATTTCCGGCCCTTTGTACTGAAAAGCACCTACCCCCTTGAGAGCTACAGGCTTGGGGGGACTGTGATCATCGAAGACATGGATACCCTGCATCCGGAAATCCAGGTGGACGATACCATCGGGAGGTACATCACCATCCGTCACCAGTGGAAGGAAGACCGCCCCTACCGTTTGATCATCCCCGATTCCTCCTTCACCGACATCCTGGATCACACCAACGACTCACTGCAGATACCTTTCAAAACCACCTCCTCAAGTGATTATAGCAGCCTGAAAATAGACATCCGGCTCACCACCGTCGACATACCCTATATCATCCAGCTTCTGAATGAAAAAGACCATGTGACAGGTGAGACCTATATCACAACTTCATCAACAATCAATTTTGATAAACTTAAGCCTGGAAAATACAAACTAAAAGCTATCCAGGACTTAAACCATAACAGGCGCTGGGATACGGGCATCTACCTCCGGATGTCACAACCCGAAAAGGTGATCTTTTTTAATAAGTCATTTGATCTCCATGCCAATTGGATCGACGAGGAGACATGGAGAATTTAGCTTAATCGTCGCCGCATTTGTCAATGCAATGAACTATTTCGGTAAGCGCATCACTCCTCAGGGAATAAAAGATTTTCTTGCCATCCCTCTTGGAATACAGAACACCCTTAATCTTTAAGATGTTCAGGTGATGGGAAGCCGAAGCCTGCTCGATCTTAAGATGGGTGTAGATCTCGGTTACACTTAATTTCGGCTTCTGCTCCAGCAATTCAATGATGGCAATGCGCATCGGATGAGCAAGGGCCCTCAGTTTGCTGGCCGCGTTCTCAAGTTTTGTGATATCAATCGTAGTTTTCATAGTTAAATTTTTCTGCAAATATACAAAAAAATATTATCAGGCAATAAATATGTACATAATTTGGCAATTATTTTGAAAATAATTTGACAAATTCAAATTTTTTCCCGTCAAAAAGGCCCTTATCGCTTAACTTAAGCTCAGGAATGACAAGCAAAGCCATAAAAGACAAGGTCATGAAAGGGGATTTGAGTTTTGACCCGTTTTTTTTGACTTTCTTATCTAATTTTTCATAAAGCGCGGCAACTTCTCTTCCTTCCATATCCGACATGATGCCTGCCATGGGCAGGGGAAGCACTAGCGTGTCCCCGCCGGCGGTAAAGGCGATACCACCTTTATGATCGATCAGCAGGTTGACTGCGGCCACGATCTCTTCATCACTGGTGCCGAGGGCGATGATGTTATGGCTGTCGTGTGCCACCGAGGAAGCCATGGCACCCTGCCCTAATCCGAAGCCCCGGACAAAGCCGACGGCAGGTTTGGCTTTTTCATACCTGTTGACAACGGTCATTTTCAGAATATCGCGTTTAATGTCGCTGACAACATTTCCTGCGACGACAGTGGGGACGATAAAAAGGGTCTCCGTGATAAGCTGTCCGTCCAGAGCTTTCTGCACCCTCATCATACCCTCCCCGGCCCCGACCCTGAGGTCGTCTACGGTTATCTTTTCCGCATGAAAACGGTTGACTGGTGTTTCCGTGATATGAGGGATCATTGTCTTCCCCTGTTCAGCCACTTTAATGCCATCAATATAGGTTGCCAAAACATTAAAATCCGATAAGTTGTCCACGATGATAAAATCGGCCGGATCACCTTTCTGTAACATCCCGACATTCAGATGGTAATGCTTCACCGGATTAAAAATGCAGCTCCGCAGAATGTCCATCAGGTCATATCCTTTTTCAACAGCCCTTTTCACCGGCCGGTTGATATGCCATTTGATCAATTCATCCGGATGTTTGTCATCGGAGCAGAACATGACCTTATCAGGATAAAGCTGCAGCAATGGCATAAGGGTATTGAAGTTCTTCGCCGCGCTACCTTCTCTCATGAGTATGTTCATCCCCATCTGTATTTTTTCCGTGGCTTCCTCGAGGGTAAAGCATTCATGATCGGTGCTGATGCCTGCCGCTATGTATTTCTGTGCCTGCACGCCTTTCAATCCGGGAGCATGTCCGTCGACAGGCTTATGGCGTGACTTTGCCAGAGCTATTTTTTTCATGACCTCCTCCTGTCCTGCCAGCACTCCCGGATAATTCATCATCTCGGACAGATAATGTATCTCTTTCATCTGAAGCAGCTCGTCGGTTTCTTTCAGACCGATGGTGGCGCCGGCGGTCTCGAAAGGTGTCGCCGGCACACAGGAGGGAGCACCGAAATAGAATTTAAAAGGCACTCTCTTCCCATTGGCGATCATGAACCTGATGCCGTCGATGCCCATCACATTGGCTATCTCATGAGGATCAGACACCGTCGCCACCGTGCCGTGAACCACCGCCTGACGGGCAAACTCAGAAGGTATCATCATCGAACTCTCGATATGGATGTGTGAGTCGATCAATCCCGGCAGGATGAAATGATCGGGCACCATGTTATGCTGCCGTGTGTCTGTTATCCTGCCCTCTTCGATCACAATGCCGCCGGGTTTGATCTTGCGTTCTATTATATCGACTATTTTCCCGTCGATGGTAAAGCTTTCATGTGTTTTCATAACGTCTGACATTTGGTGATGCCTTTTACCAGTCTTCCTCCTTTCTGACCTTGGGGGGTTTCATGGCCTCCTTCAAGCCGTCAATCAGTTCCGTCATGGCATCGTTCACCTTCACCAGTTTGGCATCACAGGTGCTGTTGTAAGCGGGATCCTTTTTGTCAAGCCACCGTTCCAGCGGGAATTTTGAAGGGGCATTCAGGAGAAAGTGATCGAACGTGTACTTATAACGGCCTTCCTTAAATTCAAGTTTAAAGGAATACAGGATGGTACCCCATTCCATTTTCGTTCCATCCTCAACATCAGTATATATTTTAAACCGGTGACCCCCTTCAATTTTACCTGACAGGGGATCACGCACCGTCGTCACCGCCGAGGGATTGGGATAGGTCTTATTGATCCAGGCGACAGCCCGGTTGTAAAAATCGTTCTTGGTACCCTGTTCATGCACGACACCGGTATAGGTAATGGTCTCCGTAATGGAGTCGACCGGTACGGATGGGCTGACGGAAGCTGCCGTTTGTGCACCGGCCGTCATGGTCAGACCCGCCAGAACCACGGAGAGATACAGGGACAGCGTGTGATACTTCATTTCCTAAGTTATTTGGGATTCAACTATGAATAGTTACGTCATTGAAAGTAAATTATTGCAGACCGCCGGCACTTTTTGTATATTAGAAAGGCTGTACCTCGGGTACAGCCTTTCAAAGAAACAGCACAACATGGCATGACTCTTACATCATACCGCCCATACCGCCCATACCCGGATCATGCATTTGTTGTGGTTTCTCCTCTTTGATCTCGGCCAGAACACATTCCGTTGTCAGCAGCATGCCTGAGATAGAGGCCGCATTTTCGAGGGCCACGCGGGCTACCTTCGTCGGATCGATAACACCTGACTGATACAGGTGTTCATAGGTGTCGGTACGGGCATTGAATCCAAAATCATCCTTTCCTTCCCTCACCTTCTGCACCACCACCGAACCATCCAGACCGGCATTTTCCACGATCTGGCGCAGGGGTTCTTCCAGGGCACGGCGTACAATGGCAATGCCTGTTTCTTCATCTTCATTGTCACCCTTTACCTTCTCAAGAGCGCTGACGGCCCTGAGGTATGCGACTCCGCCACCGGGTATGATACCTTCCTCAATGGCAGCCCGTGTGGCATGCAAAGCATCGTCGAAGCGGTCTTTTTTCTCCTTCATCTCCACCTCACTGGCCGCCCCGACATAAATGACGGCCACACCTCCGGATAATTTAGCCAGACGTTCCTGCAATTTCTCACGGTCGTAATCGGAGGTGGTCGTTTCAATCTGTTTCTTGATCTGGGCCACACGTGAGTCGATGAGCTTTTTATCACCTTTGCCCCCCACGATGGTCGTGTTCTCCTTATCCACGGCCACTTTTTCAGCGTGTCCCAGATAGGACAGCTGTGTATCTTCCAGCTTATAGCCCTTTTCTTCGGCTATCACCATGCCGCCTGTCAGGATAGCAATATCCTCAAGCATTTCCTTTCTCCTGTCACCAAAGCCGGGGGCTTTCACCGCCACGATCTTGAGCGATCCTCTCAGCTTGTTCACCACCATGGTTGCCAGTGCCTCGCCTTCAACATCTTCTGCGATGACGATGAGCGGATGGCCTGTCTGCACCACTTTCTCAAGAAGAGGCAGCAAATCTTTCATGACCGATATCTTCTTGTCATGAATGAGGATATAAGGTTGTTCAAATACAGCTTCCATCTTTTCCGTGTCGGTCACAAAATAAGGTGAGATATAGCCTCTGTCGAACTGCATCCCTTCCACCACATTCACGGTGGTTTCAATACCTTTGGCCTCCTCGATGGTGATCACACCTTCCTTTTTGACCTTGCTCATGGCTTCGGCGATGAGCTTGCCTATCGACAAGTCATTATTGGCCGAGATGGCGGCCACCTGTTCAATTTTCTCGAAACTGTCACCAACTTCCTTGGTTTGTCTCTTGAGGTCGGCCACTACGGCAGTCACGGCTTTGTCAATGCCTCTTTTCAGGTCCATTGGGTTAGCGCCGGCGGTCACGTTTTTAAGACCTGTGGTAATGAGCGACTGTGCCAGCACTGTGGCGGTGGTGGTACCGTCACCGGCCACATCACTGGTTTTGGAAGCCACTTCTTTTACCATTTGTGCTCCCATATTCTCAACAGGATCCTTAAGTTCGATTTCTTTTGCAACGGTCACTCCGTCCTTGGATATGGAAGGAGAGCCGAACGATTTATCAATGATCACATTGCGTCCTTTAGGACCCAATGTCACTTTCACGGCATTACTTAAAGCATCGACACCGCTTTTGAGTTTATTGCGCGCTTCAATATCAAAAATTATATTCTTTGCCATTTTTTAAAGATTTAAGTTATTAAATACTACAATACGTCAGAATCTCAGATGATAGCCAGAATGTCGGATTCACGCATAATAAGGTAATCCTTACCGTCGATGGTAATTTCCGTGCCGGAATATTTACCGTACAGGACCGTGTCGCCGGCCTTCACAGTAATAGGTTCATCTTTTTTTCCCTTACCGACAGCTATGACCGTACCTTTCTGCGGTTTTTCCTTGGCGGTATCGGGGATGATGATACCTCCGGCCGTTTTCTCTTCTGCAGCCGCCGGTTCTACCAGAACTCGGTCTGCCAATGGTTGTATCTTCAGACTTGCCATGATGATATGAATTTAGTTAAACAAATAATTGCCTGTATGAGGCTTAAAAAATTTCCTCCCCCGGCTTAGCATATTCTGTGCCAAGTGGCAGAAACAAAAAAAATGTCAGAATGTTATGACATTCTGACATTTTTAGTATCGAAAAACAACGGATTCCGACTCAGGGATTTGCAGGCGGTGCCTGGTAATCAATGGGTTTCTGCTGGGTTTGTTCCGCTGCCGCTTTTTGCTGAATTTCGCTTTGCGGAGCATTGCTCACCACTCTGTTACGCGGGATGATAAGGATGGAGGTCAGGCTCAGAACCAGGAGCACAACAGCCAGTGTCCAAGTGGCTTTCTCAAGAAAATCGGCTGTTTTCCTGACACCCATAAACTGGTTGGAAGAGGCAAAGTTGGATGCCAGTCCCCCGCCCTTTGAATTCTGGACCAGAACCACAAGGCCCAGGAGAACACAGATGATGATGATTAACACCGACACTAAAACATAAAATCCCATGGCACTTTAATATTAAATTGGATACGATTCATTCCCTCAATTTTTCAATTTGAGATGCAAAGTAACTACTTTTTTCCGGAAATTTTACCATCAATTGCTCATAAATTTTAACTGCCCTGGAGAGAAATCCCTGCTTCACATAGATTTGTGCCAGTGTTTCGCTGACCATGTCGTCGGGCTCGGTCCCGCTTTTCCGTGCCATCTCAGCGGGATCGAAGAAACCGGAACGCGGTGGTTCAAAGTGCGGTTTGGTACGGATGAATTTGTCAATGAGTTTCTGGTTTTCCGTTAACGGTGTTGTCTCCCTGCCGTCATCGAGGCTGTCAATGGAATATTCTCCGGCTGTGTGCCTGCCGGCGTCATACAGCCGCATCATGATCTCCTTCAGTTCGGTAAATAAACGCATCAGTTCCGGTGGTTCTTCCTGATCTGTAGTTAGTCCTTGAGGTTGCTGTTGAATCTGATCATTCCCGGTATATCCCTGTGCCGGTTTGGGTGTTTCACCGGGCCTATCATCCTGATGCCGTCTTTCCCGGACCGGGGCGGTATCTGCCGGAGACGGTACCATGTGGCGATATCCTGTGTCTCTTTCGGGGCTTTGATCATCACTATCGGGCATGGTCCCCAGCAATAACTGTCGGAGGACAGAACGGTCGGAGGCATAAGCAGCCGTGAGAGCCAACTGATCATGAAAGCGGATGTGCTTCTCGCAGAAAAGGTTTTTGGCATATAAAAGACGGGCAGTCTGGCAATAGGGAAAATCATCCAGCAATTTCTCCAGCAACGGCAGGCTCTCCACATCCAGACACCCGGGAAACATGACAAATTGCTCAAACTGTGACCGGTTCATAGTGTAAATCAGATGTACGGGCGTCATTCACCAGTTGACGACCGATTTATTGAAAATATCCTCCACCAGTTGCTGATTGATCTGGTCGATCAGGTCATTTTCCACTTCCGCCAGGTTTCGCCTGCTGTCATAATCCTGAAACCGTGAGAAGGTGGACTCGTAATTCTGCGATTCATTATATTTATTAGTAAACCTGACTTTAACAGATATGGTGAGGCGGTTGAGAGCGGCCTGCTGATTATTCTGAATAGCCTCAGGCATGACGCCATAACCGGTGATTTCGCCTTCGAGGTTAAGGTCGCCGCCACTTTCAACCAGATCCAGGTTCGTCTCATGGGTAAACTTATCCCGGAGGGCTTCTGTGAATCTCTGGCTCAGCGTGGGCTGAACCATGGAGGCATAATTGGGGAAATAGTCAATGGAAATGGTCTTGACTTCAGGCGAAATGGAAGCCCCCGTAAAGGAATACACACCGCACCCCGTCATGACCATAACGGCCATCAGAAACAGAAAGAAGACAAACAGCCGGTGTCCACCGCTGTTCTTTAAACGTGAATTACTGAATGTCATATTCTTTGATCTTCCTGTATAGCGTACGTTCGGAGATGCCCAGTTCCCTGGCGGCATTTTTTCTTTTACCCTGGTGCTTCTGAAGGGCTTTTTTTATCATGTCCTTTTCTTTTTTCTGCAGCGACAATGACTCTTCCAGGATTTCCGGATTCTGAACGGGTTCCTGTTCATCTTGGGGCATGGCGCTGTCGGCCATTTCGTCGGCCGTCTCACCTATCTCATGGTATAACTGTTTGAGAAGCTGTGAGTCTTTCTCCTGGAGGTTTTTCGTTATGCCCTCCTGGGCGATGATATCGGAGACCAGCCGTTTGAGGTCAATGATATCCTTTTTCATGTCGAACAACACTTTATACAGGAGATCCCTCTCTGAAAACTCGCTTTTCTGATAGCCCCTGTTATCATAAAGCACCGGTAACTCGCTGTATGGCACTGCGGGCAGGTATTTCGCCAGGATCTCCGGTGTAATGAACCTCTTTTCTTCAATGATCGAGATCTGTTCGGTGATATTTTTCAGCTGACGGACATTACCCTGCCAACGGTAATTGGTAAGGTATTTCCTGGCCTCTTCGTCCAGCTGAAGGGACGGCATGCGGTATTTCTCGGCGAAGTCAGAGGCGAATTTCCGGAAAAGAAGGATGATATCTTCTTTTCGCTGACGCAAAGGAGGTATAAATATGGGCACGGTGTTCAGGCGGTAATACAGATCCTGTCTGAACTTACCCATCTGCATGGCCTCGGCGATCACAACATTGGTAGCGGCCACCACGCGGACATCGGTTTTTATCACTTTGGAAGAGCCCACCCGTATGAACTCCCCGCTTTCGAGCACACGTAAGAGCCTGACCTGTGTTGACAACGGCAGTTCGGCAATCTCATCAAGGAAGATGGTGCCCCCGTTGACCACCTCAAAATAACCTTTTCGTGATTCATGAGCACCTGTGAAAGAACCTTTTTCATGACCGAATAACTCGGAATCGATCGTTCCTTCCGGTATGGCGCCACAGTTCACAGCAATGTAAGGACCATGTTTACGGGCGCTCAGATGATGAATGATCTGCGGGAAGACCTCCTTGCCTGTGCCGCTTTCACCTGTGATGAGGACAGTCAGATCGGTGGGGGCCACTTGACGCGCTATATCAATAGCCCTGTCGAGCAGCGGGGAATGACCTATGATCCCAAACCGTTGTTTGATGGCTTGTATCTCCATTGTCTGTGAACCATTGCACCGGTGCTGCCGGGTTTATTTGTGGACTGCAAAATTAATCAAAATACCGTAATATAACCGTGACAGGCGGGAAACAAAATTAGCGTATGACGGCTTGTAATTTATCCCTGAAAGCTTCCATCAGCTTGTTCATGACCTGCTCGACCTCTTTATCCGTCAGAGTTTTGGCATCGCTCTGCAGGGTGAAGCTGATGGCGTAAGACTTCTTTCCCCGGCCGACCTGTTCGCCCTCATAGATGTCGAAAACGGTCATAGCCTTTAGCAGTTTTTTCTCCACATGGAAGGCTATCTTCTCGATCTCGGCATATTGGACCTCCGCCCGTAAAAGTAAAGCAAGATCTCGCCTCACCTCAGGGTATTTGGGCAACTCGCGGAAGTTTATCCGGTCATCTTTGGTCAGGTCGGCAAAGAGATCATAGTCGAAATCGGCATAATACACCTCCTGTCTGATTTCGAACGGCATGAGGAGTTCATTTTTTATCCGGCCATAGGTCACCAGCAGGCGGTGATTGTATTTCAGTGTCATGGCATAGTCAAACAGACCAGCCTGACAGGTATGGATGGTCAGGCAGGATGCCGGGATCCCGACACGTTGCAACAGGTTGCCGACAACGGCTTTCAGATCATAAAATCCAAAGTGTCCTCCGGAGGTATGCCAGCTCACCGGATATTTCCTCCCGGTGAGGAACAAAGCCAGGTGATGATATTCCCTGTAACGGTCCAGGACATCCGATGAGGGTGGTGAACCGGTATTGGTGAAATAAACCGTACCGAACTCGTACATTTTCATATCCGGCATCTTCCTGTTGACATTGTATCTGATGGTCTCAAGACCGCCGAATAGGAGCGTCTGACGCATGACACTCAGATCCTGGCTGATGGGATTCAGGATTCTGACATGTTCTTCAGGTGAAAAGCCTTTCACACTCTCAACATACTGCGGGCCGGTCAGCGAGTTGTTCATGATCTCAAAAAAACCGTTGTCGGTGAGGTAATCCGATATCAGATTACGGATGAGGTTTCTGTCAGGTCTCTCGGAGAAAACCGGTGACATCCTGATGCCGAAAGGCATGTCGATGTTATCGTATCCATAAATCCGAAGCATCTCCTCAATGACATCGGCTTCGCGGGTCACGTCGAACCGGTATGTCGGCACCGACACCACGAAACCCTCACGGGTACGTGATTCATCAATAATATGCATCCCCAGGTCTGTGAGAATCTGCCGGATGATGCGGGGGCTGATCTTTTGTCCTGTCAGCCGGTATATATGACTGTAACTGACCTCGATGACGGCCGGATGACAGGGCCTGGGATATTTATCCACTATGTCCGACGATATGGTTCCCCCTGCCAGTGCTTTTATGAGCAGAGCGGCTCTCTTCAGGGCATAGAGCGTGCCGTTGGGATCAACACCCCTCTCGAAGTGAAAGGAAGCATCGGTCTGCAGACCATGATATTTCGAAGTCCGCCGGATAAATTTAGGATTGAAATGGGCACTCTCAATAAAAATGTTCCGTGTATGTTCGGTCACGCCCGATTTGATGCCGCCGAACACACCGGCGATGCATATGCCCTCATTTTCATTACAGATCATGAGATCCCATTCTGTCAGTTCACGTTCAATGCCGTCGAGGGTGGCAAACCGTGTTCCCCTGGGTAATTTTGTGACCACGATGTGGCGACCCTCTATCGCATCGGCATCAAAGATATGCAGGGGTTGTCCTGTCTCCTGAAGGATATAATTGCCAATGTCGACAACATTATTGATGGGGCGTATGCCCACGGCCGTGAGTTTGTTTCTGAGCCATAATGGGGATTCCCCGGTGAGAATGCCCGTCATCGACACGCCCGAATACCTGGGACATGCCTCCTTATCGTCGATGGTCACCTTTATCTCCAGATCATGGTTGTCGACTCTGAAGTCATCCACTGATGGCAGATGAAGGTTTTTTCTTCCGCCTCCCTCGGTACATGGTGTTCTGTTGTTGAATACGGCCATCAGGTCGCGTGCCACGCCGATATGCGACATGGCATCGGTGCGGTTGGGGGTCAATCCGATGTCATAGACATGGTCATCGGGCAGGTTAAAATAATCTTTCACCGCTATTCCCGGTATTGCTGAAGGATCCAGTTCCATGACGCCTTTGTGTGAACGGCCCAGACCCAGCTCATCCTCAGCACATATCATCCCTTCGGAGAGTTCACCACGGATGGTGGTTTTTTTTATCTCCACGGGTCTGTCGCCATCATATAACACCGTGCCGGCGGTTGCCACAGGCACTTTCATGCCCACACCCACATTGTGCGCGCCGCATACGATGCGTAACACATTTTTTCCTCCGATATCCACCGTGGTGATGCTCAAATGATCTGAAGCAGGATGTTTGGTACAGGTGATGACTTCACCGACCACCACCCCTTCCAGTCCTCCCTTGACGGAATGGATCTTTTCATGACTCTCCACTTCCAGTCCCGTACCGGTCAGGATGGGGGCCAGATCTTCGGGGCCGGTGGTGAAATCCAGATAATCGTGAAGCCAGCGATAGGAAATTTTCATTTTACACTCCTCATATGGTGAACAAAGGTAATGAAATTACATTGCGACGGATAACATCAGGGTATATATCAGCTGATGAGAGCCCAGTTTGTTTCATGGCGTGAAAGGTGTTGTAGCTCCTCGGCGAGAGGCCTGTTCTCCGGTATCCGGAGATCGGGGTCTTTTTCGAGTATCCTGAGGGCCATGTCGCGGGCATATTTTAAAAGCTTTTCATCCCTGACCAGATCGGCCATTTTCAGAGGGATCACACCGCTTTGCTGTGTTCCCTGCATATCGCCGGGACCGCGCAGCCGGAGGTCCATCTCGGCTATCTCAAAACCGTCGGTGGTTTTCAGCATGGCCTCAATGCGTTTACGTGCTTCCGTGCCCATCTCGTCACCGGTGATGAGGATGCAATATGACTGGTCGGCGCCTCTTCCAACTCTGCCACGTAATTGATGCAACTGCGATAAACCGAAGCGCTCCGCATTTTCAATGACCATCACCGTGGCATTGGGAATATCCACCCCGACTTCAATCACCGTGGTCGCCACCATGATCTGGGCCTCATTTTTTATAAAACGCTGCATTTCTGATTCCTTTTCTTCACTCTTCATCTGTCCGTGCACCATGCTGACACCGTACCCGGGCGGCGGAAACTCGTTGACAATGTGCTGATAACCTTCCAGGAGTGCTTTCAGATCAAGATTCTCCGATTCCTGGATAAGAGGGTAGACAACATAAACCTGTTGTCCTTTCTTTATTTGTTTCCTGATGAACGTATAGACCTTCTGAATATCCGACTGCACCAAATGAAACGTTTTGACGGGTCGCCGTCCGGGGGGCATCTCGTCTATGACCGAATAGTCCAAATCGCCATAGAGTGTCATCGCCAGCGTTCTGGGTATGGGTGTGGCCGTCATGACCAGGACATGGGGTGGTGAGTTGCTTTTTTCCCACAGCCGGGCGCGTTGTGCCACCCCAAAACGATGCTGTTCATCGATGACGACAAGACCCAGATGATGAAATTTTACCGTTTCTTCCAGAAGGGCATGCGTGCCGATCAATATCTGGAGTTCGCCCGAAAGAAGTTGTTCATAGATGATCTTGCGCTGCGAGCTTTTTGTTGATCCGGTCAGCAATTCATGTGATATGCCCAATCCCGAGAGCAACTGATTCAGCGACTCGAAATGTTGCTGTGCCAGGATCTCCGTGGGCGCCATCATGCAGGCCTGATATCCGTTATCAAGTGCCATCAGCATCGACATGAGGGCCACCATTGTTTTTCCGCTCCCCACATCGCCCTGAAGCAAACGGTTCATTTGTTTTCCCGATCCCACATCTTTGCGTATCTCCCTGATGACCCTCTTCTGAGCCTCGGTGAGAGAAAAAGGCAGATTATGGTGGTAAAAACTGTTGAAATGATCGCCGATCTTAAGAAAGACATGTCCCTGTGTTTTGTTAATCCTCATGATCTTTTGCATCAGCAATCTGAGCTGAATAAAAAACAGCTCCTCAAATTTCAGTCTTGCCTGCGCTTTCCGCAACATGGAATCATCTTTGGGAAAGTGAATGTTGACAAGAGCTTCTTCACGCGAAATGAAACTAAAATGGCTGATGACCTCCTGCGAGAGCGTCTCGGGTATGTTGCCTTTCAATAAACCGACCAGGTTATACATGACTTTGCTGATCCCTCTGGAGTTGAAGCCTTTCACTTTCAATTTCTCGGAGGAACCGTAAAAAGGCTGCAATGTCTCGCTCACTTTAAGGGCACTGGCGTTATACGGATCAATCTCCGGATGAGGGATGTTATACCGTCCGTTGAAATAAACAGGCCGGCCGAAAACCAGGTAATCCGATCCGGGGATGACCTTATCCTTGATCCATCTGATCCCCTGGAACCATACCAGTTCGATCTCACCTGTCTCATCTTCGAGTATGGCCACCATACGGCTGGCCGGTCCTTTTCCGACCATCTGGACATTCACCACACGGCCGTGAATCTGAACATAGGGCAGCTCGTTATTGATCTCGCTGATCTTGTGAAACCTGCTCCGGTCTATGTACCGCAGGGGAAAATATTCAATGAGGTCACCGTATGTCCGGATATTGAGTTCCTTTTTCAGGAGCTCGGCACGGGCAGGGCCTATCCCTTTAATGTATTCAACAGACGTGTCAAGAAACCTGTAAGACATTGTAAATTAAAATCATGCCCCAACAAATATACGATTTAACCTTCATTGAAGACAAAAAAAAACTCCCCGGCGGGGGAGTTTTTTATCACGGATCACTGCAGGATTAATATTTCCATAGATCTTCTTCAAAGCTAAAAATTTCGTTTTTAATGCGTTCCGATTCAAGCAACGCATCCATACCCTGGGCATAATCGGATATCTTCCGGTCGAAAACATTGTCTTCCTTATAAATATAACTGTTAAACATTCTCTTCCAGAAAACATCGTCATACGTCAGTCTGTTTGCCGAATTATAGCGGTTAAAGACTTCCGCTTTGGCAAAAACGGTACGAGCTTCGGGGAAATAGATCCAAAAGAGTGGCCGCACACCTCTCAGGACGTTTTTTTCGGTATAGTCATCCACGATGGGGCAAATACCCAGGATACGTACATCCATCACGGAACGCTGTTTGTCGAAGAACCAGTCTTCTTTTATTCTGAACTTCTTGACATCCTGAGCGTTAAAGCTCCTTTTGATGATCGTATCGTACCAGTCATAGGGAGGATAGGTTCTCTGCAGCTGCAAAGTATCGGTACGTTCAAGGGTATTAAGCAGTTCCTGGTAGGATAAGGGTGTGGTGAACTCATCTGTGGGCAGGCTGGCGTCATAGGCGATAACGGAACCTTCCTTCAGGGCATCCATGATCACCTGCATAAGACTCCTCCACTGATTATGCGGGTCGATGGGATAATAAAAGGGCTGGTTGATCTTCTCACGCAGGTCGATGACACGCCAGATCCTTTTTTGCCACATCACATCGGCTTCACGGACATAAGCATAAGGGATCGGTTTTTTCTCCAACGTATTGATCTTATCATACACACCATCCCTTGGAGGGTTGTTCTCAAGGACCTGAGAGAACAAGGGTTTGGCTCCCGTTGCAGCCAGGAAGCCAATCACGCAGATAAGAACGACTTTTTTCATATTCAATGGCTATATTGATTATTACTGAAGGACAAGGCTTATCGTTCCAAGACGACGGTTTCCGTCGGGGCCTCTGGCTATGATATTTTCAAGCCATAGCTTTGTTCCGGGACGTGCGCTCTGGATGAATGATTTCATATCGGGTGTCAGCAGATTGTTCTGGGACTGGAATGAGAAGATATCGCCGCTTCGCACCGAGGTGAACGTAAACGCGGTGATGGTAAAATTCAGGTCAAATTCAAAATCTTCCGGCATCCGGGGTATGATACCTCCTGCAGCCAGGATGGCATTTTTTGCTATGACGCCATCCCGCACGTTGGCAATATAAGCTTCGGGGTCCGGCACACGTTTGATACGGAAACTAATGGATCCCATGTCCCTGACACTCCCGTCATATTCGGCCTTCACCGATACAACGGCCTTCCCGGTGGTACCTCCCGGTATCCGGACCATGTAATTGGATTCGGGATTCTCTGGCGTCGGCGTCAAAGTGCCCACATTGATCGAAGGCTGCAGTTGCAACGAACTTATCCCGGGGACCGATATGGACACGGGGTTGTCGACGCCGGTATAGAAAACATTCATTTTTGTGGCCGACACCGTCAACGACGGCAAAGCCACAATGTATTCATCCTTGAAGGCATAGGTCATGGTATCGCCTGTCGGTGACAGCACCCTGATGATACCTGAATACTTTTTAGTACCCGGAGAATTGCCAGGCAATTCCAGTTTGACAACACCCTGGTCACCCTCCACCTTATGGGCATCCCTGATATTCCGAACCGTATCCACACCCTCGAGATAATAGACATCGGGATTTCCTTTTGTATCATAGGCCGCCACGATCACATCGGCCTCATACTTCTCACCTTCGAAAATATAACGGCTCTTGGGAATGACCTTGGCATTGATCTTATCAAACTTGAAATCCTCGGCGGTGATTTCATTGAGGAGGTGTGACAGCACATCGAACTCAGCGTTCTTAACATCTGTGGTTATCTTATTTAGAATAGCCACATCAGCGGCCAGAACCGTGTAATAAAACTGATGCTGTTCCCAGGTCTGGGGATGGCCGTCAGCATCGTGGAAAGAGCCTGAGGTGATCAATCCCAGACGGTCGCTGTTGGCAGGCAATCCCATATAATCCAGCAATGTCTGCCGGTATAGGTCGATTTTGTCTTTCAGAAAACCTGCTGTGGCATTTCTTCCGCTTGCGGACCGGCCCATGAAAAAACGGGTAGGTTCAGTATAGCGGTCTTTTGATTTGATTTCTGACAACGGTGTCATCCTTGCCTGTTCCACAGTCCTGATCCTGGGATCGGTCGAAATGATGACGCCATATTTCAGGCTGTCAATATAATAGATCATCTTTTGCGCGAGACCTCTTACTTCTTCAGCTTTTTGAAAATAGGATTCGACCTTTTTGGGATTAAGTGCATACTGTTGCTGGAATTTATTGTATATCTGATCGATCTTATTGCTGATGGTATGGCTCGTCGTTTCCAGGCTTTCGTTCACTACGATGAAGGTGTCGATGAACTCTTTTGATACATTGAGTGCCAAAAGGGAGGTCAACACCAGATACATCATGGCGATCATCTTTTGTCGGGGCGTTTCCTTATATCCGGCCATGTGAATTTACTGTTTTAAAATTCTGCATTAATATCCTACTTCACCTGCTATTTGATTGTCATAGCCGACAACATATTTCCGTATACCTTATTCAGTGCCGCGATGTTTTGTGCCAGGGCATCCACTTCTTCACGGTATTTAGCCGTCGTTGAAACTGAAGCATTAAGGTTTTCAAGAAATTTCTCAAGTGTAGTCTGTAATCGTGCCGTGGCTTCAACCTGTTGGCCTGAACCCTTCAATTGTTTATCAAATAAATCATTAAGAGAAGCCAGGTTCTGATGATATTTACCGGTTTTATCGATAGACTCATTGAGGCTTTTAAGAAATTCCGAGAGTGTCACCTGTAATTTGTTGTTTGTTTCCACCGTCTCATCGGCACCCTGGAGATGCAACTCATATTTGGCATTAAGGGCGGTCATTTGATCCGTCATGAGCTTGAGCTGGTTGTGAAAATCCTTCACCTCGGCACCCGTAAAATTAAAATTCTGTGAGGACTGGGCTATTTTATCAGCCGACTCGACATATTTTTGTGACAACAGGTTGGCAGATTTAACGGCCTCGCCGACGCTTTTCGAGAATTCATCCGTAGCGGCCATATGGCCTTTGAATTTCTCGGAAGCCTCGTTATAGATGTTGGAAAGAGTCGCCACACTCTGCGAAGCATTTTTCAGATGGCTGAAGTGGTCAGTGGTATGTTCGATGTTCTTATTCAGGACCTCGGAGGTCTGGCGGTAAGTTGACGAAAGTTCGCCGGCCGACTCTGATGCATTCTTAATGTTCTTTACATATTCGCCTGTAGCCACAGATGCCTGGGAGATATCGGAGAGCTTGGAGGCGTGATCACTCAGGTTTCTGAGGCCGGCCCCAAGGCTCTCGATCAGCTCCGGTCCTATTCGCGCTTCAGCCAGCATGGCATCGAGTTCTTCAGCAGCACCTTTTTTGACCTTTTTCAGTTTATCGTTGTCAACACTGACATCATGATACAAACCGGCAAGTTCGGGATAAACCAGGCTCCAGTCCGGCTCAACATATGGAGGTTCAAAACCAGAGAAAAAGAAAATACATGATTCGGTACCCAATCCCACAATGAGCATATAGTCGGCACCCGGGTAATGGTTGATCTTAAAAAGTGCACCTAAAATCACCACAGAAGCACCCCAACCATATAACCGGGCCATAAAATGTCTAAACCCTCTTCTTCTCACTAAATTACTAATACCCATGATGATAATAAATTAATTGTTTAATTGTTATGTTAATTACTGATAAAATTATTTCAAATCCGACCAAGTCTCTACTTATATATATAAGAGGATTTGGAAGGTGAGTCGTCCCTTTGCCTTCCGAGATAATTCTGAACGCATCTGAATCCGATATAGCATTTGGCTGTATCCTGGAATTCATAGCTGCGTGAATAGACCTGGAGAAAATAAGCCACATCTTTCCAGGAACCGCCTCTGATCACTTTTCTTTTGAGTGCCGGCGGGTCGGTTTCTTTGGCATTATATTGATAAGCCTGATTCATATCCCAGGCAAAATTATAGGTCGATTCATCAAACGCGTCGAGGGTCCACTCGGCCACATTGCCGGCCATGTCATACAAGCCGAAGTCATTGGGCGGGTAATGGGCCACGATGACCGTTGTGAGGCCGCCATCGGCCGCATAATTTCCCCGCAGCGGTTTGAAGTTGGCCAGGAAACACCCTTTGCCGTTTCTGGTATAGGGTCCTCCCCACGGGTAGGGATTCAGGGCGTTGCCGCCACGGGCAGCCCATTCCCATTCGGCTTCGGTAGGCAATCTGAACTCATTGAAAACAGCGTCCTTTCTCTTGGCCAGATAGGTGTTCAGCAATTCGGAACGCCAGATGCAGAAAGCCTTGGCCTGCTGCCAGGTCACCCCCACAACAGGATAATTGTCAAAGGCCGGGTGCCAGAAATACCTTTCGGTCATGGCATCATTGTAAGAGTAAGCATAATCATGAAGCCAGCACAAGGTATCGGGATAGATGTTGATCACCTCTTTCCGGATATACACGGAACGGTCGGTCAGACCCTGGGGACGGTTGGAGAGAGCGCCTTCCTTCACATCGCCGGGGCGGCTGAAGTCTTTCTTGGCGGCGGCAGGCAGATCGATCCAGTAATATTCATAATAAAACTTACGCGTGTCGAATTCCTTTTTCCTGTAATAACGCTCATGTTCGGGCAGGTACATTTCTTCCAGGGCATCGCGTTCCTCTTCTCCATCCCAGTTGATCTCCTGGTCCCAGTTCAGGAAGGGGGGATCATAGACCTCACCCGTTTTCGGATTTTCTTCGATCAGATACAACTCGGGTTTTACGGCTCCCACCAGCCGGCGTGCAATGGAATCCCTCACCCAATAAACAAACTGCCGGTATTCGTTATTGGTTATTTCCGTTTCATCCATATAAAAAGCCGATACGGAGATGGTTTTCGGTTGTTGCAATTCTGTATAGGAAATGTCTTCATCGCCGGCGCCGATGATCATGCTGCCCATCGGTACATACGCCATTCCGTAAGGACTGGGCTGGTAGAAATGAGGTCGTTTTTCAACCCCGATGAGTTCACCATTTCCTGCGTTTTTGCAGCTTCCGATAATGACTAGAATCACCGCATAGAAAAACAGTTTTTTCATATGATGTACTGATTTTTTAAATCACTAATAAACTTCTATTAAACGAAATGTGCTGGATTTTATTATGGCCATCAAATATAGCAGTAAATTTTAGATAAATGTATGTATAATTTTATAAAAATCTCGTGTTCTTATAGCCCTGTCGTAATTTCTCGACCTCCAGTTTGAAGCAATAGCCGGCCATAATCTCGTGACTGCCGCTACTTCTGCGGCCTCCCAACGTGGAGGTGGTGATATCATAAGAATATCCGATCCTGAAATTCTTGTATTGCATGCCTAAAATAACCACCACAGCATCCTGGAACCTGTAACTTAATCCGCCCCAGAACCTGTTGTTATAATTAAGCAGTCCTGAGATATCGAATTGAAACGAAGCTAAATCAGTCTTGAAGAGTAAAGAAGGTTGCAACATAAAAGCCGGATTGGAGGCAAAGGTATACTCATAACCGGCTGTAACAAAGTATTGTCTGATGAGCTGCAGTTTCATGACACTTTTCTCTGTTGCTGAAAGGGTTTTACTGGCCGACTGGAGTATCTGGGTGGCGGAGAGGCCCAGATAATACTCGCCCGGCACCTGATAATAGGCGCCAAGAGCCACGTCGACGATCATCTGGCGTTCATTACCCAGTTGGGATGTCAGCGGATCGCTGTCAATAAATTTTAACTTGGAGAAATCCATGGATTTATCGACAAAATCAGCCATCGCTCCTATGCTGAGGGTTCCGCTTGTGGTGGTCAAATGATAAGCGTAACCGAGTTTTAACGTGATATTGCTTTCAAATCCCAATTTATCATTTGTTATGGTAGCCCCCAATCCGCCATGAAGGACCGAAAGAGGGGCATGAACAGCAATGGTATACGTTTCAGGGGCAACTTTGTTACCGTCAACATCTTTAAATCCAACCCATTGTTGCCTGTACAATCCCGACACACATATTCCTTCACCCATTCCAATGTATCCCGGATTAAAAAACAGCGGATCAAACATGTACTGACTGAACTGCGGATCCTGCTGTCCGGCGGCATACAACGAAACAAGTAAAAAAACAGTAAAAAAGGTAAATTTCCTTTGCATGTTATTGACCCGGTGACAACTCCCTTATTGGGTGCTAAAATACTATTTTTTTTGTTATAAACACCTTCAGGCAAAATAAATCAATGCCGTAACATATGATTAGGCTTGCTTTCCGACCACTATCACGGTCATTGTTTCAGATCCTGTACACAGGTTATCAATTATAACTTCATTACCGGTGAAATAGTACGTCCCCATCTAAAAATTTCATGTCGTACCGGCCGGATAAGTATGTATGACCCTAATTATTATACTTTTGCCTGCGAAATTGTTTCCCTTTTATTTCCATTAATACACTCATTTACTATGGCCTTTATTCAATATGAAAAACTGTTCTCCCGGAAATGGTTTTATGCTTACAGCCTGATGATCCTTGGATCACTGATCATGGCCTCGGGTTACGTTTTTTTCATTACACCCAACAAGATTGTCCCGGGAGGTGTGTATGGCATTGCCATTATCATTCATTACCTGACCAAGGGGCTCTTCTCCTTTGCACGTGAAGGGCTGCCCGTCGGCATGGTCGGGCTGATATTGAATATTCCACTGACCATCCTGGGAATCAGGATCCTGGGACCGCGTTTTGGTGTGAAAACCATCCTGGGATTCGTTTTTACCTCTGTCTTCATCGATCTGATAACAGCCCTGTGGGGTGAGACACCACTGGTGGAAAAAGATGTCCTGCTGTCGTCAATCTTCGGGGGGGTGCTGATCGGATTTGGTCTTGGATTGATTTTCAGATCCAAAGCCACCTCGGGCGGATCGGATATTATTGCCATGATCATGGCCAAATACACCCGTTTGCCTGTGGGTCAACTTCTGATCATCATCGACTCGATCATTGTCCTGTTCGGTCTGATCGCCTTTGGCGACTGGAAGATACCTCTCTATTCCTGGATTGTCATCTTCATCACTGGAAAGGTGATCGATGTGGTCCTCGAAGGGATCAGTTATGATAAGACTCTCTTCATCATTTCCGACAAACATCAGGAGATCAGGGAAAAAATCATCAGGGACCTGAACCGCGGCGGGACCATGTTCAAAGGTCAGGGCATGTACAACTATGCCGACAAGACCATTCTGTTCACCGTGGTGAACCGACGCGAGCTGGCGATCCTGGAAGATCACATCAACAGCATTGATCCCGATGCCTTTCTCACCGTGATCGACGCCAATGAGATCCTGGGTCACGGATTCAAATCCCTGAAGGAGAAAGTCTCTTCAAACTATTAAAGAGAATGCTAATGCCTCAGCAGCTTGATGATATCGTTGCCATTGGCGAAAATAAGAAGGGCCAGTAAAATGAACATGCCGACGACCTGGGCATATTCCAGGAATTTGTCACTGGGTTTGCGCCGGGTGACGATCTCATAGAGCAGAAACAGCACATGGCCGCCGTCAAGGGCTGGAATAGGCAAGACATTCAGGATAGCCAGCATGATGGAGAGAAAAGCCGTCAAACCCCAGAACGACTGCCAGTCCCATACCGAAGGGAAAATACGTCCGATGGTGATAAAGCCCCCCACCGATTCGTAGGCTTTTTCCTGTGAGAACAGCAACTTCAGCGATTTAAGGTAATCACCGACACCCTGATAGGCCTTAACGGTTCCGGCAGGAATAGCGGAGAAAAAATTATAATGTTTCTTTTTAAACTGGTAATAGGTGTCGAGAGGTTTCGGATAAACACCTATCAAACCTGTGGCAGGAACATTCACGGCCAGGTTCAGCGTATCCCCGGCCCTGATAAGATTGACGATCACCTGCTGATTTTTATGCTCCTGTATCTGGGTGCGGTATTCCCTGAAATAGGGCATATAATGGCCGTTCAGTCCGATGATGCGGTCACCCACTTTCATCCCTGCTTCTTTGGCCTGGGAATCCTTTGTAAAGTCGCTCACCTCAAAAGGTATCCTGGGCCAGATGATGGGCTGCTGGTACTTGATGAGCTTTGAAATAAAACCTTCGGGGATGGTCACATTTTCACGGTGTCCGTCGCGCTCCACCTGAATGGTCCCGGCTTCTTCAAGAACTATGGTCGGTGTGATTTTAAGGAAATCCTCGACAGGTTTGTTGTCGACAGATAATATTTTATCGCCGTTGCGCAAGCCCATCGACAGGGCCATTGAATCGCAAGAGATGCCGTATTTGGCGTCGACCTCTGACGTCGGCAGGTACTCTTCACCCCATGTCGACAGCATGACAATATAAATTCCAATGGCCAGCAGGATATTCACGGTGACGCCGGCAAGCATGATGATCAGCCTTTGCCATGCGGGTTTGGATCGGAATTCCCACGGCTGTGGCGGTTTTTTCATTTGTTCCCTGTCGAGGGACTCATCGATCATCCCGGATATCTTGACGTAACCCCCCAGCGGCAGCCATCCTATTCCGTACTCGGTATGACCGTGCCTGAAACGGTAAAGACGGAACCACGGATCAAAAAAAAGATAGAATTTTTCGACCCTGGTTTTAAATATCCGTGCCGCGATAAAATGTCCCAGCTCATGAAAAATAACCAGGATCGACAGACTGAGTAATAATTGAGCAACCTTTATGAGTACCACCATGTGACGGGTATCGTTAAAACATTAATACTATGACAGTTCAATTAACATGAGGCACGTTCATTTGTTCAACAAAGCCAATGCTTTTTCCCTGGTGACCGCATCGGTGTGCACATAATCATCATACGACGGTGACATGATCACGGGCACCTTGGCCATACATGTTGCAATGATATCGCTCATTTCCAGAAAACCAACGCGATCATCCAGATAAGCCTTGACCGCCACTTCATTGGCGGCATTCAGTATACATGGCATGGTACCTCCTTTTTCCAGGGCCTCATAAGCCATGGCAAGATTAGGAAAATTCTTCAGCTCGGGTACTTCAAAAGTCAATTGCGGGAAGTCTCTGAAATTAAACCGCGGGAATGGTGACGGTATCCGCCGAGGCCAGGACAAGGCATACTGTATAGGCAGTTTCATATCAGGGAGTCCCATCTGTGCTTTCATCGAGCCATCCTGAAACTGCACGATGGAATGGATGACGGATTGGGGATGGATGACGACACTGATCTGATGAGGTGCCAGGTTGAAAAGCCAATGGGCCTCGATGACTTCAAAACCCTTGTTCATGAGGCTGGCCGAATCGATGGTGATTTTCCTGCCCATTTTCCAGTTCGGATGCAGCAGGGCCTCCTCTTTAGTCACTTTCTTCAGGTCGTCCCTGACCCTTCCCCTGAAAGGTCCGCCGGAAGCAGTGAGATAGACCTTTTCGACCGGATTTTGTCCTTCACCCGCCAGGCATTGAAAGATAGCCGAATGCTCCGAATCAACGGGGAAGATATCGACTTTTTTCTTCCGTGCCGTCACCGTGACCAGGTCACCTGCCACGACCAGGGCCTCCTTGTTAGCCAGGGCCAAGGTCTTGCCTTCCTCGATGGCCTTCAGTGTCGGTTTTAATCCCGCAAAACCCACGATGGCGACAAGCACCAGGTCGATACTTTCCATTTCCAGGGCCTCCAACAGGGCTTCCTGACCCGAAAAAACCTCCACACCCCGGCCTTGCAATGCATCCTGAACAGCCTGATGATGACTGTCATCCCCAATAACTACCGCACGCGGTCTGAAGGCCAGGGCCTGCTCGACCAGCAGCTTGTAATTGCTGCGGGCTGTCAGGAGTTCGCAGGTGAACAGTTCCGGATGGTGCTGCACCACCTCTAAGGCCTGACGACCTATGGACCCCGTCGATCCCAGAATGGCTATCCGTTTCTTCAATGAATAAAAGCTTTAATCAGGTTGCAAGTGATCGTTTTACTGCCTGTCACCGGGTGAAAATCATGGGACACCGGGCACAGCTCTTCACCTCATCATCTAAACAACATATAATCCTCCGGATTCACAGGATTGGTGTTGTACCATAACTCAAAATGAAGGTGCGGCCCCGTCGACAGTTCACCCGATTCACCTATGATGGCTATGGGCTCACCCGCTTTGACCACATCACCCTGTTTCTTTAATAAAATGGAATTATGCTTGTAAACCGAGAGGATGTCATGAGCATGCTGGATCATGATCACATAACCTGTTTGGATGGTCCAGTCGGCAAAAATCACAATCCCGTCAAGAGTGGCTTTAATGGCTTCATTACGGCCCGAGACAATGTCGACACCATAATGGTTTTCCTTCGGATTGAAGTGATTGGTGACCACTCCCTGGAGGGGAGTGAAAAACATGAAACCGCTGACGGAGGCCTGCGCACCGCTCAAGGGTTCGTTGACGAGATTCCGCAGATCATACATGTCCTGGCTTTCATATTCAGCCCTCAGCAAAGAGTCTTCGAGGGAATGTGTCAGGGTGAGATGGGCATAATCCACCTGGGTGTCGGAAGGCATCGAAATGTCTTCTCCGATATTTTCACCGTTAATGATTTTCCTGAGATTGGTCAGATACAGATCCTTGAGCTTGAATTCCTGTTCGATCGAATCGGCATGAAGCTGAAGTTCATAAATCTTCTTCTGCAGATTGACATCCATGTACCCGGGGATATACTCCCTGAGAGGCGTGAAGGCGATAATGTATGTGGTCAGAATAATGAGCAGGATGACGGCCGTACCCGACACGACGAAAACATTAAGACGCGATAACCTGAAGGATAACTTTTCTTCATAAGTCTCCTCATTCATAATGACCAACCGGTACTTGTTACGAAGTTTCTGGATCCACTTTTTCTTTCTTTTTCTTTTTTCCCGGGCCGATGGCATCTGACCTTATGATTTTATAAAATTTCTGCAAATATCGCAATTTTGCCCAGTTTGATGAAAATAAAATATTTTTGCACTTTTGAAGTTATAAGGTTAACCGTCATCATAAAACAACAGCGGCACAAATCAACATTCTAATCAGCATTTTTTGATCGTCCGTCCGCCATATCAGATAAAATGGTCAGTGATCCTTATGTTTTTTTTGCTGGCCTTTATGGTTTGGTCCTGTTCGACCAAGAAAAACACGCTCACACGCAGGATATACCATAATCTGACTGGGCACTACAATGCTTACTGGAATGGCAATGAGAGTTTCAAGGAGGGGCAGGCTGAGCTTGCCAAGGTGCTCAAGGACAATTATACGGTTGTTTTACCGGTATTAAATTATGGCACTGCGGAGAATGCCGCTTCCATAGGGCCTAATATGGACCGGGCTATCGAAAAGGCTTCCATTGTCATCCAGCGTCATTCCATGTATTTCAACAACAAAGAATATGTAAGGTGGATTGACGACAGCTACCTGCTCATCGGCAAGGCTCACTTTTACAAGCAGGAGTACAGTGCTGCCCGTCGCACTTTCGATTTTGTCATCAAACGCTATAACGACAATCCCATTTCATATAATGCCATGCTCTGGCTGGCGAACACTTACGTTCAAACCGCCGAATGGGACAAGGCCCAGGCGCTGATGGATCTGATACAAAGCAAGATCGACAAGGAAGCGGTGCCACAGGAGGTGGTGAAGATGCTGCCGCTGGTGTATGCCGATTTTTATATCAAACAGGGTAAGTACGATCAGGCTATCCCTTTCCTTGAAAGCGGAGCCACCGTCAACAGCAACAAATACATCATCACCAGGATTTATTTTATCCTCGGGCAGATCTATCAGTTGAAGAAGCAGAGAGAGGATGCCTTTGAATATTACACCGATGTCATACACCGCAATCCTCCGTATGAGATGTCGTTCAACGCCAAGATCAACATGGCCAAGTCATACGATGTCACAACAGGCAGCCGTAAGCTTCTTACCAAGGAACTTGAAAAAATGATCAAGGACGCAAAAAACAAAGACTACCTCGATCAGATTTATTTTGCCCTGGCAGAAGTGGCTTTAAGCGACAAGGACGATACCTCCGCCGTCAAATACCTCAAGCTGTCGGTCAGCAAAAGCGTCTCGAACAATTACCAGAAAGCCATCTCCGCCCTGACCCTTGCCGATCTCTATTTCACATACCCTGATTATAAGAATGCCCAGGCATATTACGATACCACCATGATGTTCCTGCCCAGGGACTATCGCGATTACGACCAGATAGCCTATAAAACATCCGTTCTCACCGAATTGGTCAAGAACCTCAGCACAATACAGGAACAGGACAGCCTCCAGCGAATAGCACGGATGTCGGAAAGTGAAAGGAACAAGTTTATCGATAAGATCATCGCCGATTACCGTGAAGCCGAGCGGAAAAAACAACAGGAAGAATCGTTGCGTCAGCATGAGATCAACTCGGCGACACAGGATTATACCCTGAACCAGAACATGAACCGCCTGTCAGGGGGTCAATGGTACTTCTACAACCCGTCCACTCTCAGTTACGGTTACAATGAATTTCTCAAACGGTGGGGTAACCGCAAGCTCGAAGACCTCTGGCGGCTGTCGAACAAGCAAAGGGTGATGTCGTTCGGTACCGGTGAGGAAGTAGCTGCCAACGATACCACCGCTGCCGACAGCCTTAAGGCCACCGATCCGGGAAAACGCGAAACGTACCTGCTGAACCTGCCGCTCACCGATGACCAGATGAAAGCCTCCGACAACATGATCGTCGAGGCTTTCTATAAATTAGGTTATATCTATAAAGAAGGCCTGAAAGACCTTCCCAAGTCGGCCGAATCCTTTGAGGAGCTGATCAGCCGCTATCCGGAGAATGCCCATCTGCTTGAATCCTATTACAACCTTTACAAGCTCTACCAGGATTTAGGAGACCAAACCGCGTCGGAGAAATACAAAAATTTTATTCTGGACGGTTATCCCGACAGTGACTATGCCAAGATCATCAAAGATCCCAACTACAACGCCGTGTTGCAGGCACAGAGGAACAAGGCGGCCTCACTCTATAAAGAGACCTACCAGGCTTATGAGAATGAGCAATACCGAATGGTTCAGATTTACAGCGACGAAGCTATGGCCACTTACCCCGGCCACGTCGATCTGATACCTAAGTTTGAGTTTCTGAGAGCCCTGTCGAAAGGTAAAACCGACGGCATGGATTCTCTGGCCGCCGGATTGCAGGCCCTCGTGGTCAAGTATCCTGATAATGAGGTTACACCTCTGGCTCAAAACATCCTTGACCACATAAAGAATCAGGGATTGTCACCGGCGATAACGGGTAATGCCGGCGAACAAACGGCAACGGAAACCAATGAAACTCCTACCCCTTACACCTATGCACCCGATATGCTGCATTTTTATATCCTGATCGTCGACGGCACCAAAGTCAATGTGAATGCAACAAAAGTGAAAATCGCCGACTTCAACCAGAAATTTTACAGGCTCGAGAATTTATCCATCAGCAGCATCCTGCTCGACAGCCAACGGCATATGATCACCGTAAGCAATTTCCCGAACAAGGACAAGGCCATGTTGTACTATTCCAATATCAAAGACAACGACTATGTTTTTTCAAGCATGAAACCCGATGAATTTGTCAATTTTGTCGTCTCGGGCGATAATTATAAAATATTTTACCAGAATAAGAGCACCGATATCTATCTGAAATTCTTTAACAAATACTATTTAATTGAAAAGTAATTGCATCCCTTGTCCGTGATCATCCCCATGACCGGTGAACGAACGCCTGAGAGGCATACACTTCAATAATAATGATATATAGCGCACACCTTCTCGATTTTTTATTATATATTTGCAATGATTCAAGTCGCTGACAAACCATTAAAATAAAGCTAATCAATTCCAAAGATTTAATGATATGGCCAAAACCATTGTACCCGAAACCCCTTCCATCAATCTCATAGGAGCAGGCACCACAGTAAAAGGCGACATCAAGTCGACGGGTGATTTCCGCATTGACGGAACGCTTGTCGGTTCCATTAACTCCCAGGGTAAAGTCATCGTGGGAAGCACAGGCAAGCTCGAGGGCGAGATCATTTGCCAGAATGCCGACATCTCAGGCGAGGTGAAGGCACATGTCATGGTCACCGAACTGCTGACATTAAAAGCCTCTGCCAAACTGACAGGAGACATCACGATAAATAAACTCGCTATTGAGCCGGGAGCCAGGTTTTCAGGCACTTGCGCCATGAACGATACCGGGTTTAAGCCCCTGTTCACCCCTGCCGAGGAGGAAAAAGCATAACCCAAAAAGGAAAACGTTTGAAAATAATGCCACGGACACCCGCATCGCCATCCAGGATGCAGTCATTCTATCCGGGTTTCCTTAAACGACTGATTATCTTCTCTGTGATGACAGCACTTGCTGCCGGCATCGTTATGCATTTTCTTCCTGAGACTGCCATTACTCCCGTCTGGCCCTATCTTTTTCTGTTCTTTATGATTATCACCGCCATCATTTTCTATGTGATGATGCGGCTGACAAACAATAAACCGGCCCTGTTCATCTCGGGTATCATGATCATAACCACCGTGAAAATACTTTTGTTTGCCGCCATGATCATTCTGTATATCGTCAAGTATCCCTCCGACAAGATACCTTTCGTGATCACCTTCCTCATACTTTATCTGTTTTATACGGTCTTTGAGGTCATGACACTTAATTTTTATGTCAGGAAAAACATTCCAGGCAAAAAATCCGCCTCATAGTATCAAACAATTATATGCGATCATACGTTTTATCTAATTGACTTTCCAAACCGATGGTTACGATTACACGCCGTGAAAATTTTAATGCTGCCCACAGGTTATTCAGACCGGAATGGAGTGACGATAAGAACATGGAGGTGTTCGGTAAGTGCTCCAATCCAAACTGGCATGGTCATAATTATACACTCTATGTGACCGTGAAAGGTGAAATCGACCGTAACACAGGTTTTGTCGTCAACCTGAAGAAGTTAAGCGAGATCATAAAAACGTATGTGATTGACAAGGTTGACCATAAAAACCTCAACACCGAAGTTGATTTCATGAAAGATAAGCTGGTCTCGACTGAAAATATCGCCGTGGCCATCTGGGACGTGCTTGAATCACCCATCAGGGAACTGAATGCGTCACTATTCAGGATCAAGCTGGTGGAAACAGAAAACAATTATGCCGAATATTTTGGCGAAAAGTGAAATTTAAATACGTTTAGACATGTCAGATGAAATTAAAGAGATGCTACGTGAAAACATGATGGATGGTTATGAGAATCTTGATCTCTATAATCCTGAGACCCTTGCCAAACTAAGCCATCATTATGAAGAAATACTGAAACTGGTGGGTGAGGATCCCAAACGTGAAGGGTTATTGCGAACCCCTGACCGGGTGTCGAGGGCCATGCTGTTTTATCTTCATGGTTACAGCCTCGATCCGGAAGAGATGATCCGTTCGGCCATGTTCAGGGAGAAATACAAGGAAATGGTCATTGTCAAAGACATTGAGATCTATTCCATGTGCGAGCACCATATGGCGCCTTTTTTCGGTAAAGCTCACGTGGCCTACATACCTGATGAGTATATTGTAGGGTTAAGCAAAATCCCACGGGTGGTCGACGCCTATGCCCGGCGTTTGCAGGTGCAGGAGCGGCTGACAACTCAGATCAAGGAATGCCTCCAGAAAACACTTAAACCCCTCGGCGTCGCCGTTGTGATCGAAGCTCAGCATATGTGCATGTCCATGCGTGGCATACAGAAACAAAATTCCGTCACCACCACCTCTGATTTCACCGGTGCTTTTGAAAATCATGTGACAAGGGAGGAATTTATCCATCTGATCAGCTCGCATCTGCATTAATGGATCATTCACCACTGCTCCACAGGGTGACGGCGCCCGGGACTGTCTTTTTTACCTTGGAGAAGAATGGCATTGTATTTGCTTAAAACGAATCTTTTTTAATTTTTAGAGTTATAAACAGATATTTTTTCAGCCATGGATAATGATTTTCGTCAATATGGCATCACCCAATCCCAACCTGAGGGTGTTGCATTGTCCCGTTCATTTCTTGCAGGGGTCTTTTTATGGATGTTTCTTGCCCTGGGCATCACGGCCCTGACGGCTTTTTACTTCATCTCCACACCCTCGTTCCTGGCCTATCTGGCCAGGCCGACAGGGCTGACGCCACTGGGATGGATCGTCATGCTTTCACCCATCGGTTTCGTCCTGATCATGTCGTTTGGTTTTCAGAGGCTTTCAGCGACTGCACTGACCCTCCTGTTTTTTATCTATGCCGTCATCATGGGCCTGAGCTTTGGGTTTATTTTCCTGATGTACACGCCCGCCTCTATCTTTAAAACGTTTATGGTGGCCTCCGTTATGTTCGGCATCATGGCCGTGGCCGGTTATACCACCAAGATCGACCTGTCGCGGTTTGGCTCGATCATGTTTATGGGATTGATCGGCATTATCATTGCCAGTGTTGTCAATTTCTTCCTTAAAAGTGCTACGTTTGACTATATCATTAGTTTTATCGGTGTGGTGGTCTTCACCGGATTGACCGCCTGGGATGTGCAGAAGCTTAAAAGAATAGGCAGTGGTGTCGACGCCGGTACCGCACAGGTCCGTAAACTTACGGTCATGGGTGCTTTGATGCTTTACCTCGACTTTATCAACTTGTTTTTATTTCTTTTGCGTTTCATGGGTAACCGCCGGTAAAGAGACGGTCAGGATCAGGTGGAAGTGAAAATAACATTGAACTTATGAAAGCATTTGTATATCCCGGGCAGGGAGCGCAGTTTCCGGGTATGGGTAAAGATCTGTATGATGCCTACGACATGGCACGGAAGTTATTCGAAAAAGCCAACGATATCCTGGGCTTTCGCATAACGGATGTCATGTTTGGCGGTTCTCCCGACGAATTGAAGCAAACCAGGGTCACACAACCGGCCATCTTTCTTCATTCCGTTGTTCTGACCAGGGTCCTGGGCGGGGTATTCAAACCCGACATGGTGGCAGGTCACTCTCTGGGTGAATTCTCGGCGCTGGTGGCTAACAAAACGCTGACGTTTGAGGATGGTCTCAGGCTGGTGGCCAAACGGGCTGAGGCCATGCAGAAGGCTTGTGACATGGCCCCTTCAACCATGGCCGCCATCCTGGGTCTCGACGACACCACCGTGGAAGATGTCCTTAAAACCGTGAAAGAGGAAACGGTAGTCGCCGCCAATTATAACAGCCCGGGGCAGATCGTCATCTCAGGATCGGTGAAAGGTGTTGAGCAGGCCTGTGAGAAGCTGAAGGCGGCGGGAGCCAAACGTACGCTTATGCTGAATGTGAGCGGGGCTTTCCACTCTCCTTTCATGGAGCCGGCACGCGTGGAACTGGCCAAAGCCATTAACGCAACCACATTCAGAAACCCCATCTGTCCCGTGTACCAGAATGTCAATGCCCAGTCCGTCACCAATCCCGATCTCATCAAGAATAACCTTATGGCCCAGCTGACTTCACCTGTCCGCTGGACCCAGCTGGTTCAGAATATGATCGCCGACGGCGCCAAAACATTCGTGGAGGTGGGACCCGGCACCGTGCTGCAGGGTCTGATCCTGAAAGTCAAGAAAGATGTGGAAGCCTACAGTGCGAAACCCGGCATCTGAGAGAAAGACCTCTTTTTCATGAGCAGGCTCACCGGCGGAAATACTGCTCTTCGTAATATTTTCTGTAATCTCCCGACGTCACATCCTGTATCCATTGTTGATGGCCCAGGTACCAGTCCACTGTCATTTCCAGGCCTTTCTCAAAGGTCACCGACGGTTTCCAGCCCAATTCATTTTGCAGTTTGGAAGAGTCAATGGCATAGCGCAAGTCGTGGCCGGCGCGGTCTTTGACAAATGTGATCAGTTTGGCTGAGGTGCCCGGAGGCCGTTGCAGCTTGCGGTCCATGATATCGCAGAGCACCCTGACAAGCCTGATATTCTGCCATTCGTTGTTTCCTCCCACGTTATAGGTTTGGCCGACGCTGCCACGGTGAAAGATCATATCGATGGCCCGGGCATGGTCCTCAACGTAGATCCAGTCCCTGACATTTTCGCCCCTGCCGTAAACAGGAATGGGCCGGTTAAGGTAAATGTTATTGATAACCAACGGTATCAACTTCTCAGGAAACTGATAAGGCCCATAATTATTAGAGCAGTTCGACAGAACAACGGGCAGCTGATAGGTATGGAAATGAGCCCTGACCAGATGGTCGGAGGAGGCCTTGGATGCCGAATAGGGGCTGCGCGGATCATAAGCCGTGGTCTCGGTAAAATGACCCGTGGCCCCCAGTGAACCATACACCTCATCGGTCGAAATGTGATAAAACCGTTTATCCTGCAAGTTATTTTGCCAATGGTGACTGGCCGCATTAAGCATGGTCAGCGTCCCCAGTACATTGGTGACGACAAAGGTCTTCGGCTGCGTAATGGACCGGTCAACATGGGACTCGGCAGCCAGGTGGATGACCCCGTCTACATTTTGCTGTCCAAAGAGACGGTCGATAAAATCCTCATCGGTGATATCACCTTTGATGAACACATAATTCGGTTTGCTCTCAACATCCTTCAGGTTGGCGAGGTTGCCGGCATAGGTCAGCTTATCGAGGTTGATGATCTTCCTGTCGGGATACCTGTTCACGAACAGCCGCACCACATGCGATCCGATGAATCCCGCACCCCCCGTTATTAAAATGGTCTTATACATGATTATTTTTGGTTTTCATCTTCTATTTCTAACTCTCATTTCCTCCCCCTCTCCCTCCCCCAACTGACGACTGACGACTGACGACTGACGACTGCCACCTTCCCCTCCGCCATGGCTTTCTCCCAATTCCATGCTGACAGGACCATATCGTCGAGGTTTCTCCGTGCTTTCCATCCCAGTTCACTGTTAGCCAGGCCGGTGTCGGCCCATACCTCGGCGACATCCCCGGCACGCCGTTCCACTATTCTATAAGGTAATTTGATGCCCGTAACCTTCTCAAACGAACGTATCACCTCCAGCACCGAATAACCGCGGCCCGTACCCAGGTTAAAAACCTCATAGTTTCCTTTGTTACGGTCTTTCATCAGACGTTGCAAAGCCACCGTGTGGGCGCCGGCCAGATCCATGATGTGGATATAATCCCTGACGGGTGTTCCGTCAGGCGTGTCATAGTCACCGCCATAAACCCTCAGGTAATCACGTTTTCCTATGGCCGTTTGGGTGAGGTACGGCACCAGGTTATCTGGAATGCCAAGAGGTAACTCGCCTATAAGGGCCGATTCATGGGCCCCTATCGGATTGAAGTAACGCAGGGCGATCACTTTGATCCTATGAGTGGCGGCGGTGTCGCGAAGGATATCTTCGGATATCTTTTTTGTGTTGCCGTAAGGCGACATGGCCGGTTTCAGCGGCGTATCCTCCCTGACCGGCAGGGTATCAGGCTGACCGTAAACAGCACATGATGACGAAAACACGAAAGGGACAATGCCCCTGTCAAGCATGCCATCCAGAAGATTTAGCAGGGAGACGATGTTATTGCGATAATATTTTAACGGGTTGCCCACCGATTCGGGTACTTTTTTATAGGCTGCAAAATGAATAATCCCCTCAATATCCGTATGCCTGTGAAAAAAATCCTTTGTCTTGTCCCGTTCCGTGAGATCGATCTTTTCAAAGCCCGGTCTTCTGCCCGTGATCTTTTCAATGCTGTCAATGACTTCAACGAATGAATTCTCGAGGCTGTCGACGATCACCACGTCAAAGCCTGCCGCCTGCAGCTCGACGACCGTGTGAGAGCCGATGTATCCGGTACCACCCGTGACCAGAATTTTCATTTAAGCCGATATATTTAAAATTATCACTGATGTAATACCGTTTATGCGATCTTACCTTGTTTTCTTCAGAAACGGATGAAAATCCCCTTTCATGCCGGCGGTGCCGGCATGGCGTATCTCATGAACGACCCGTATGCCGGCTTTGGCATCCTTTATCCTGAAACCTTCACCGGCCATGATCTTCCTGTAGCTGACGGTATGCAGGTCGGTAAAACCCTGGCTGAATTCAAGCTCCCTGCCGTCGACGGTGATGGAGCGGTAAGTGCGCTGGCATTCATTTTTGGCATTCCCCGGCAGCATGTCGCCATCGAGGCTTAAGAACCACCTCACATGTGCCTTCTTCAACTCAAGCAATCCGGCCAGGGTGCTCACCGAAGAATAATGTACCTCACTCCGGACCGGCTCTCCGAAAATATCAATCAGGACATCGAAGAAATGGATACCGATGTTCGTGGCTATGCCACCCGACTTATTGATGTCGCCTTTCCAGGACCGGTAGTACCAGTTGCCCCTACTGGTGATATATGTCAGTACCACATCATGTTTTCCTGCGGTGTTGTTTTCCGCTATCTCTTTTTTAAGGGCCGCGATGACAGGATGCAGGCGCAGCTGCAGGATGACGAAAACATCTTTGCCGGTTTCTCTTTCAATCTCTTCCAGGGCGTCGGCATTCCAGGGGTTGAGGACAAGGGGTTTCTCGCAAATGGCGTGGGCCTGGTTACGTAAAGCCAGCCTGATGTGAGCATCGTGAAGATAGTTCGGTGAGCAGATGCTGACGTAGTGCACCTTTTTATCACCCTGCCGGCGCAGCTTGTCAAGATGGCGGTCGAAACGCTCCGTCTCGGTGAAAAAATCGGCATGGGGAAAATAATTGTCGATGATCCCGACACTATCGCACGGATCCAGGATCACAACGATCTCATGGCCGACATCGCTGATGGCCTTCATGTGGCGTGGTGCGATGAATCCGGCTGCGCCGATGAGGGCAAAATTCATCTTTGTGGAATGACCGTTCATGTCGTGACGATATTTTTCCTGACTCTGTTGTTTCTCAGGACATAAATTTCATGACTCTCGGGGCAGCGTGCCATGCCATTCCTATCAAACTGAAGGCGGTGACCATATTCACTCATCCATCCGGTCTGACGTGCCGGGTTGCCCACCACCAGGGCATAAGGCGGCACAGGATGTGTCACCACGCTGCCGGCGGCGACAAAAGCATACTCCCCGATCTCATTGCCGCAGATGATGGTCGCATTGGCACCGATGGTGGCTCCCTTGCGAACAATCGTCGCGATGTACTTTCCCTTTCGCACCACCGCACTCCGCGGATTGGGGATATTGGTAAAGACAGCGGAAGGGCCGAGGAATACATCGTCCTCGCATATCACCCCCGAATACACCGACACGTTATTCTGCACCTTCACATTATTGCCCAGAGTTACCCCTGTGGCGATCATGACATTCTGTCCTATCACGCATCCCTTGCCGATGACGCTGCCGCTCATGATGTGCGCAAAATGCCATATCCTGGTCCCCTCGCCTATCGTGCACCCCTCGTCAATAACGGCCGTTTCGTGATGATAATAGCTTTCTTTCATGATGTTATTTACTGACATATTCGAGTACAGCAGCGGTGATGTATGCCATCTGTCCTTCATCGAGCTCCGTGTGCATCGGTAAGGAAAGAACCGACCGGCACAACATCTCCGTCACGGGGAAGTCACCCTGCCTGTAGCGTTCATCTCTGTAAGCTTTTTGCATATGCAAAGGTACGGGATAATAGATCATGGCGGGTATGTGCTTAGAATGAAGATAATTGACCAACCCGTCACGGTCGGTGTCAACGGTGACCAGCGTGTATTGATGAAAGACATGCGTTGAAAGGTTCGAGCGCACCGGTATCTTCAATTTGTGTGAGCCGGCGAAAGACCGGTCATAATAAGCTGCTGCCCGCCGGCGCCGTGATGCAAAATCATCCAGATGCCTTAATTTGACGTTCAGAATGGCAGCCTGCAGGCTGTCGAGACGCGAATTGACGCCGACCAGGTCGTGATGGTACCTGGTGACCATCCCGTGATTGACGATAGCCCTCATCTTACCGGCCAGCTCATCGTCATTGGTGAAGATGGCACCGCCGTCACCATAAGCACCGAGGTTCTTCGACGGGAAGAACGACATGCAGCCCGTGTCACCCATGGTGCCTGCCTTCACCTTATGACCATCCCTGTAAATGTAATCGGCCCCAATGGCCTGACAGGCATCCTCGATGATGTAAAGACCATGCTCCCCGGCGATACCGGCGATCGCTTCCATATCCGCGCATTGCCCGAAAAGATGAACGGGTACAATGGCTTTCGTCCTGGGCGTGATCGCTTTTCGTATGGCCGCAGGATCGATATTGAACGTGCCGGGATCGACATCGACCAGGACAGGTGTCAGATGCAGCAGGGCAATGACTTCTGCCGTTGCAATGAAAGTGAAAGAAGCAGTAATGACCTCGTCACCGGGTTTCAGACCCAGTGCCATCATGGAGACCTGCAAGGCATCGGTACCGTTGCCACAGGGGATGACATGCCTCACCCCCAGGTACTTCTCGAGGTTACCCTGAAAGGCGGCGACCGCCGGCCCGTTTATAAATGCAGTGGAATCGATCACTTGCTGTATGGCTTCGTCCACTTCCGCTTTTATCCTTTCATACTGCCCCCTGAGGTCGACCATCCGTATCTCTTTCATATTCTGACATTTGTTTTATCAAAACTGGAAACCGGCTCAATTATTATTTAAAAAGCTCAAAAATAGCAATAAAAAATAGCATATTGCTCCCCTGGGGATATTATCCTGCCGTTAAACCGGTAAATTGGATTATATTGTTAACTTTGCCGGGACTCTCAGCAGATACGTATGAAACATATCACACTCCTGATCCTGGCGGTTTTCTTTTCGCTTCGCGTTCTTTCACAGGACGATGCCGGTGAAAAAGCCCTCACGGTGCCACTGCTCTCGGCTAATTTTACCGTTGAGGTCCCCGGGGCAGATATGGCCGTTCAGTTTGGAACAGGTTTTACCGTCGGGGGCGCATTTCAAATTAAAACAAAGAAAAATATATTGTTCGGTGTTGAGGGTAACCTGCTCTTCGGCGGTCATGTGAAAAACCAGGATGCCATACTGGCAGACATCTCCACAAAGGATGGCTTTGTCATCGCATCCTCGGGATACTATGCCGATATTTTTTATGAAGAACGGGGGTTGTCAGCTTTCGTGAAAATAGGTAAAATTGTTCCCCTTAACCGGCAGAATCCGAATTCCGGATTGTTTCTCACCCTTGGACCGGGATACCTGCAGCATAAAATAAGGTTTGACAATAACGATAACATTGCACCCCAAATCATCGGTGAATATAAAAAAGGTTATGACAAGCTGAAAGGCGGTTTTGCCCTCAGCGAAAACATCGGCTATTTTTATCTGGGGAAAAGCCATTATTTTAACTTCCAGGCCGGCTTCGAATTCATGCAAGCCTGGACCAAGGCACTGAGAAGCTATGATTTCAACCTGCGGCGCAAGGATACTTCGCGGTATCTTGACCTGTTTTATGGTATCAGGGTGGGATGGATGATCCCCCTCAATAAAAAAACTTCCAGTAAATATTATTATTTCTGAACCGGTTAAATAAGTGATCAAACATCCTTCCGCAGTCAAATTTTCGGGTTCATGCGATGGCTCTATAATATAGGAATATCCATTTACTACGGCATGATCGTCTTGGTTTCGCCGGTCAATCTCAAGGCCAGGAAATGGCTCCGGGGACGCCGCGACCAGACCGGCCGTCTGTTACAGATGACGGGCCATGACAAGGTGGTGTGGATGCACTGCGCCTCTCTCGGTGAATTTGAGCAGGGGCGTCCTTTTCTTGAGTCCTTCCGCAAGCAATATCCTGAATACAGGGTTCTCCTCACCTTCTTCTCACCGTCAGGTTACGAGGTCAGAAAAAATTACCCGGGGGCCGATGACATTCTTTACCTCCCGCATGATTCAGCGAAAAACGCCAGACAGTTCGTCAGGCTGATCAATCCCACAATGGTCTTTTTCGTCAAGTATGAATACTGGTTTAATTACATCAATGTTTTACACGAAAAAAACATTCCGGTATACCTTCTTTCGGCTATTTTCAGGCATGGACAGATCTTTTTCCGTTGGTATGGCCGTTGGTTCAGACGCCAGCTTGACAAGATCACCTTTTTCTTTGTACAGAATCAATCTTCCCTCAATCTGTTGAACCAAGCGGGTATATCAAATGCGATGATCACCGGCGATACGCGCTTCGACAGGGTATGGCAAATCACCCATGAGCCGGTATCTTTCCCCCTGATAGAAGCCTTCATCCAGCAAAACCATATCCTCGTTGCCGGCAGCACTTGGCCCGCTGATGAGGAGAAGTTGCTGCCCCTGATGAATGAGAACAATGAGGGGTTGAAATTTGTTATAGTTCCGCATGAGATAACGGAGAAGGGTATGACGACGCTGATGAGTAGTATAGGGGTGAATGCGGTCAGGTATTCGAAGGCGACCGCGGAGGAAGCCGAAAAAGCCTCCGTGATGATCATCGATACAGTGGGGATGCTGTCGCATATTTACCGTTATGCCACAATTGCATATATCGGCGGGGGATTCGGCAGAGGCATACATAACATCCTTGAAGCCGTTGTTTATGGTATACCCGTTATTTTCGGGCCCCGTTATCATAAATTCCGTGAGGCAACCGACCTCATTGCATCCAACGGTGCTTTTGTCATTGAAAACAGCCGGCAGTTGTATACCAAAGTCTTCAAACTGCTCGATGATGATGCCTTTCTGGCATCATGTGCCGTTCAAAACCGTCTGTATGTCGAGAATAACAAGGGTGCCACCGCCATGATCCTCACCAAAATCTCGGATGACATCAACCCAATAAAAACACAACCATGATACGGAAAATAAATAAGCTGCGTGAACATGAGAGCATCCTCCTGTTCCTGGATGATCCGGGTGCCATTCCTGCAGGATTGCTCACAGAAGAGGAAAAAGCCTATGTGACAGATCAAAGAACAAAAAACGAAAAGGATAGTGTGGTCCTGAACCGTTATGACAGGATGATCATCGTTCAGTTCGGGGGAAAGGATAAGGCAGAATACCAGCGCATGGAATTTTGCAGGAAAGAGGGTGACAAGATCCAGCAGCTTTTAAATGATAACAAGATAAGGCAAGTCATCCTGTACGATTGCCAGGACAAACCGGTTGAGACCCTCGCTCTGGCCGAAGGCATGGCGCTTGGTAACTACCAGTTCCTGAAATATAAAAAAGATGCCGACAGCAAAAAAAATTTGCTGGTCGATATCCTTATCCTGTCTAAAAAGGTCGGACGAAGTGATGTTAACCTGCTGAATATCATTGTCAGTGCCGTTTTCTTCTGCCGTGACCTCGTCAATGAGCCGCCTGTCGCCCTCACGTCGGTGACCCTGGCCGAAGCCTTAGAAAAAGTGGGAACCTCCACGGGCATGAAGGTGGAGGTCTTTCATAAAAAGAAAATAGAAGCGCTGAAGATGGGAGGCTTGCTGGCTGTGAACAGGGGCAGCGCTCATCCTCCCACTTTCACCATTATGGAGTGGCATCCCGCCGCTGCGATCAACCCAAAGCCTGTCATCCTCGTCGGCAAAGGCATTGTCTTCGATGCCGGCGGGCTGAGTCTGAAACCGCCCTCCGGCATGGAGACCATGAAGGATGATATGGCGGGGGCGGCAGCCGTGGCTTCAGCCGTTTATGCCGTCGCCAGGGCTCAGCTTCCCGTTTATGTGATCGCGCTGATACCTTCCACCGATAACAGGCCCGACAGCAACGCCTATGCCCCGGGGGATGTGATCACCATGTACGACGGATCCATGGTGGAGGTGCTGAACACCGATGCCGAAGGCCGGATGATCCTCGCCGATGCCCTAAGCTATGCCAAACAGTATGACCCCGAGCTGGTCATTGATGTGGCCACACTGACAGGCTCGGCCGCGATGGCTATCGGAAAATATGGCATCGTGACCATGAACTTTCATGCCGACGACAGTTTGGCCTTACTCAAAGAAAGCGGCATGAGGGTGTTTGAACGACTGGTCGAATTTCCGGCATGGGAAGAATATAAAGAGCTTCTCAAATCAGAGATAGCCGACATAAAAAACATCGGAGGGAAAGAAGCCGGCGCCATTACTGCCGGTCTTTTCCTTGAGCACTTCACAGGATATCCTTACCTTCATCTGGATATTGCCGGCCCCGCCTTTGTCGAAAAAAAGGACAGCTATCGCGGAACAGGTGGCACCGGCGTTACCGTGAGACTGCTGTTCGATTTTATCAGACAAAAATGCAGGTGAAATGAAAGACGGCAAATCATTTTAATGGTAATTTTGTGGAAAAGAACTGAACATGGACTTAGACAATCAATTTGATGAACAGAATGATCCATTGGAACTGAAGGATGATGGTGATTCCTTTGATGCGGATGAGGATACCTATGTTGAATCCGGTGAAGCCGTTTTTCCTGACGTGGAAACAGAAACCGGTGAGGAGGATGAATTTGTTGACCTGGATCAGGAAACGGAGATAGAAATGGAGGAGGAAGAGGAGGAAGAGGAGGAAGAGGAGGAAGATCAGATGATGGAGGAAAAACCTTCTCGTGTTCCTCACGAGGATATGCCGCATTTAAAAGTGGGCATCACCCATGGCGATTTCAATGGCGTCAGTTACGAGGTCATTCTGAAAACCCTGGCCGATCCCCGGATGACAGAGCTGTTCACCCCTATACTCTATGGTTCTTCCAAAGTAGCGTCATACTACCGCAAGACCTTCAACCTGCTGGATTTCAATTTTAATCCCGTCCGTCGCGCCGAACATGCCGATCCCAAGCGTATCAACCTCATCAACATTTATGACCGTGAGGTCCGCATCGAATTCGGCAAAGCCTCTCCTGTGGCGGGGGAATTATCATACCTGGCCCTGGAACAGGCCGTGGCGGACCTTAAGAATAAATTGATTGATGTGCTGGTCACCGCTCCCATCAATAAGAAAACCATTCAATCCCCCTCTTTTAATTTCCCCGGACATACCGAATACCTGGCTATGAAATTCCACAGCGAGGATTATATGATGATCATGGTGGATGGTAACTTCAGGGTGGGACTGATCACCGGTCATGTTCCCATACATGACGTGGCAGGCAAAATCACACGTGACGTTGTCTTGAATAAAATAAGGGTCTTCAATCAATCCCTCATCAGGGATTTCGGTGTCAGGAAGCCGCGCATTGCCGTGCTGGGGTTGAACCCGCATGCCGGTGAAGACGGCCTGCTGGGCACCGAGGAAGAGGAGGTCTTTGCCCCGGCCATTCACGACGCCGTGGAAGAGAATATCCTGGCCCTGGGGCCTTATCCTGCCGATGGTTTCTTTGGCATGATGTATCATTCCCAATTTGACGGTATCCTGGCGGCTTATCATGACCAGGGTTTGATACCCTTTAAAGCGCTGTCTTTCGACAAAGGTGTCAATTTCACGGCAGGTCTTCCCTATGTGCGCACGTCACCGGCCCACGGCACCGCCTATGAAATAGCCGGAAAAAACGAAGCTTCCCCCGACTCATTCAGGGAAGCCATTTTCATGGCACTGGATATTTACAGGCGAAGGAAGGAATATGAGGAACTGACTGCCAACCCGTTGCAGAAAAGCATTCTCGTGGACGAAACACCTGAAACGGAAAACAACATTTGATCTGCTATGCCCAATGGCCAGGTGCCATATACCATCACCGAAATTGCCGTGATCGTTAACGGAAGACTGTTGTGTGCTTACGATCCGGATGCCATCATCGAGGAGCTCCTCATCGACAGCCGGCGTCTGCTCTCACCCGGTAACAGCCTGTTCTTTGCACTGGTCAGCCATCATAACGATGGTCACCGTTATATCCCGGAGTTAATTGCAAAAGGGATCCGTCATTTCATCGTCTCCTCCCTGCCTGACAGCCTCGGCGATGCTTTGACATCAGGGCTGATCAATGTCATTAAGGTTGATGGTACCCTGGAGGCCCTGCAGCGTCTCTGCTCCTGCCACCGCCGGCGCTTTTCGGTGCCGGTCATCGGGATCACGGGCAGCAACGGCAAGACCATCGTTAAAGAATGGCTATACCAGCTCATGGCCAGGGATATGAACATCGTCAGGAGCCCTCAAAGCTACAACTCCCAGATAGGAGTGCCGCTGTCGGTGTGGCAGATGAACGACCTCCATGAACTGGCCATTTTTGAAGCGGGCATCTCACAACCGGGTGAGATGGACCGTCTCAGGGAGGTCATACACCCCACCATCGGATTGTTTACCAACATCGGACAGGCCCATGATGAAAATTTCAGCGGCACGGATCAAAAGATTGATGAGAAACTGCGTTTATTTTATGATGCCACCTCCCTGATCTATTGTCATGATCATGATCAGATAAGACGGCACATCCTGAACCACCCTGTCCTGTCGAAAAAAGAAACCTTCACCTGGGGTCGGGACGCGGGCTGTGACCTGCGCATCGAATCCGTTCAGAGTTCCGGGCTTCACACCACACTGACGGCCGCCTGCAGGGGTGATCACCTTCAGGTGACCATCCCTTTCACCGACGAAGCCTCCATAGAGAATGCGTGCCATTGCTGGGCCGTCATGCTTTTTTTCGGTTGTGACAACGCTGACATCGCGGCCCGGATGAAGGCTCTTTCACCCCTGGCCATGCGTATGGAACTGAAAGAGGCCGTCAACAACTGCTCGGTCATCGACGACAGCTACATCTCGGATATCAAATCCCTCCGCATAGCCCTCGATTTCCTGGAACAGCAAAAGCAACATCCACGCAAAACGGTTATCATTTCCGATATCCTTCAAAGTGGTAAGAAAGACCGCGAACTTTACGGTGAGGTTGCCGGATTGTTGCAGCTTAAAAATATCGACCGTGTCATAGGCATCGGGCCGGGCATCAGCGGACAGAAGGATCTGTTCGCCATGAGCCATGCATTTTATCCCGACACCGAGGCTTTCCTGAACGCCTTCGATCCCTCCTCTTTCGACAATGAAGCCATTCTCCTCAAGGGAGCCAGGAAATTCCAGTTTGAAAAGATCAGCAGCATCCTCCAGCTGAAAACACATGAGACCGTACTCGAGATCAATCTCGACGCCCTTGTTCACAATCTGAACTATTACCGTAGCCGTTTACAACCCGCCACGCGGGTGATGGCCATGGTCAAAGCCTTCTCTTATGGCAGCGGCAGTTTTGAGATCGCCAGCACGCTGCAGTTTCACCACACCGATTACCTGGCCGTGGCTTATGCCGACGAAGGTGTTGAATTGCGGCAGGCCGGCATCACCATGCCCATCATGGTCATGAACCCTGAAGAACGCGCCATGGAAACAATCATCAGGCATCACCTCGAACCTGAGGTATACAATTTCAGGGTGCTGCAGTTACTGGATGCGGCTGTCCGCCACTTCAACGGCAGGAACGGTCCTGGCCCGGTCGCCGTTCATATCAAGCTCGAAACCGGCATGCACCGCCTGGGTTTTGAAGAGGAACATCTCGACGAGCTCATCGCCCGCCTCCACGGCCATCCCAACATCCGCCCGGTGTCGGTCTTTTCTCACCTCGCCGCCAGTGAAGACCCGGTGCATGATGAATTCACCCGCTTGCAGATCGAACGTTTCAGGACGATGAGTGAGCGCATCCAGGCCGCATTCGGGCATCATGTTCTGTGGCATATCCTGAACTCCGCCGGCGCCATTCGCTTTCCCGAAGCCCAGTTCGACATGGTGCGGCTCGGTATCAGTCTCTATGGCATCGCTCCGGGCCGTGACGAACAAAAATACCTGCGTGATGTCAGTACAATGAAATCATCCATATCGCAGATCAAAAAAGTGAGGGTAAACGAAAGCATCGGGTACAACAGGCAGTGGATCGCCGACAGGGAGATGACGATCGCCGTCGTCCCCGTGGGCTATGCCGATGGTCTGAGCCGCCGTCTGAGCAACGGAAAAGGATACCTGATGGTCGGAGGACGGCAGGCACCCATTGTCGGCAATATCAGCATGGACATGTGCACGGTGGATATCACCGGCATCCCTGCCAGTGAAGGCGACGAGGTCATCGTCTTCGGTAACGGCAACCCCATCACGAACCTGGCGGAAGCCCTGGGGACCATACCCTATGAAGTGCTGACGAGCATCCCCCGGCGCGTGAAGCGCGTTTATTACCATGAATGAGCCTCCGTCAGGCCATGGCGGTTTCAGCGCGTATTGTATTCGTTCATCGTCCGTTCAACGCCCACGGTGACGAAACTCATCACGGCCTCCACAGCCACAGGTATTCGGGGCAGAAGGATCTCTTCCTCCTGTTTGGTCCATTGGCCTAAGACATAATCTACCTGATAACCCCGGGCAAAATCATCGCCTATGCCTATTCTAATCCTGGCGAAGTCAGTTGTCTCAAGGTGCACGATGATATCGGCGAGGCCATTGTGCCCCCCGTCGCTACCTCTGGCTTTAAGGCGTAAGCTACCCAATGGCAAGGCTATAT
>Ga0172362_10000055_pt1 | contig 66961 bp, 64 predicted proteins | sample LakKivs1_kivu2a2_FD_114534 | JGI IMG/M metagenome (GOLD analysis project Ga0172362, IMG submission 114534) | Sediment microbial communities from Lake Kivu, Rwanda - Sediment s1_kivu2a2 | ecosystem: Environmental > Aquatic > Freshwater > Lake > Sediment | place: Rwanda: Western Province, Lake... | reverse complement strand
TCCACGGTAACTTTAACCAATTGTTGGAGCTGAAAAAACAATATGCGGACCTGAAAGTACTGATCTCCATCGGAGGTTGGACCTGGTCGGGCAATTTTTCGAACGCCGCCAAGGATGACACCTCGAGAAAGCGCTTTGCCAGCTCGTGTGTGGGTTTATACCTGAAACAATACCCGGAAGTCTTTGATGGATTGGATATCGATTGGGAATTTCCGGTGAGTGGTGGATTGACGATGGGAAAGGCAGCAGACAAGGCTAATTACACCTTGCTGCTGAAAGAAATCCGCCGGCAGCTGGATGAGCTTGGACAAAAAGATAACCGGTATTACCTGCTGACCATAGCTGCTCCACCCAGCGCAGGAATCATCCACAACTTCGAGCTGCAGGGGATCATCGCCAGCGTGGATTGGATCAACCTGATGACTTATGACTTCCACGGCACCTGGGAAACTGCAACGAACTTCAATGCGCCCCTATTCGCACCCACCAAGGATCCAGCGGGTGCTTCCTTGAACGTGGATGGTGCGGTGCAAACCTACCTATCGTCAGGTGTGCCGTCTGAAAAACTGGTGTTGGGGGTGCCTTTTTATGGCAGAGGGCGGGCAGGCGTTGCTGATATCGAGCATGGGCTTTACCAATCAGCACAAGGTGCAGCCCCGGGCACCTACGAAGCGGGCGCTTATGAATTCAAGGATCTTCAAAAAAATTATTTGCCCACCTGGCAAGCATATTGGAGCGAAGGTGCCCAGGTACCCTGGCTCTACAACCCGGCCAGCCAGGTTTTCATCAGTTATGATGATGCGCGTTCGCTGGAGGCCAAGGCCGGATATGCGCGTGACCAGGGTCTGGCCGGTGTGATGATCTGGGAGATCAGCCAGGGAGATGCGACATTGATTGACGGGATCTATCAGGGCTTCGAAGAAAGCGGGCCGCAGAAACCCACCCCCATGCCAACGGAGTTTACACCCAGGCCGTTTGAGGCATCGATTCACCATGTCGGCGAGGTTGCCATCGATGGTAATCTTCAGGATTGGCCAGCTCCACCTGATTTTGTGCTGGATAAGCAGGAGCAGGTCGTTTACTCGGCAACGCCAAAAAGTTGGGGTGGTCCGCAGGATTTATCAGCTAAAGCTTGGGTGGGATGGACTGAGGAGGGTTTGTTTTTCGCTTTTGAGATCATAGATGACATTCACCTGCAGAAATCTGTGGACGAAACGCTTTGGCACGGAGATCACATGGAAATCCAGCTGGATACTGAATTGGAGAAAGATTACGACAATCCAGGCATGAATTACGATGATTTTCAAATTGGGCTATCTCTGGGCGATTTCAAGGAGGTGCCCATGACTTCATACGCCTGGTTCAATGGTACCAATAGCCCTGGACCCGTGGAGGGAATTCAGATGGCTTACAGCCTATTCGATGGTGGAACTATCCTCGAAGCTTTCATTCCGGCAGCAGCGCTGCCCGGGATCGTGCTTAGCGAGGGCTCTGTAATGGGGATGAATATCAGCCCGAGCGATGCGGATGACACCGGACAGGGGCAAAAGGTGATGCTTTCCACCTCCAAAATCCGCACCTATGCCGATCCTCGTACCTTCGGGAAGATCAGCCTAGTGAAGTGATTACAGCTGAAGATTCTGCCTGCAAGGGAATTACTCATTACCATACAACCGGCAGCACCATTTTATCCCCGAGCCAATCGCATGAGGCACAATATACTTAAGGTTACCCTTTTATATAAGTCAATTGTTCGCTGATCAACCCATCCTGAACGCGGAAAAGGTCCGTGCCGCGCAGGTGCTGCCTATCGCCGGCATCGTCCAACCACTCACGCCGCCAGCGCACGATGCAGCGCATGCCATAACCGATCGATTCATCCACTTTCAGATGTGCCTGGGGGTATTGCCTGAAAAATTCGCTCCAATAGTGGGTTAGAGAGGCTTTCCCGCTCACCAATGTGCCGTCGGGAGGCGGGGAAGGGGATTCGAGGGCGCTGTCCTCACTCACCAGGCGCATCATGCCGGTAACATCTTGACGATTATATGCTTCGATGAAGGCTAATACCACCCGGGTGGCTGATTCGAGGCGTTCCATGCGAAATGGGCTCATGGTTATTTCAGGCAGGATGAGATGAATTCTGCGATCTGGAGAACCGCCCGGCGCGCCTCCGGGAGGATGGGGGCATAAACCTGGAATACGTGAAACATCCCAGGCCAGATGACAACCTGCGCTTGTACCCCGGCAGCCCGCGCCTTCTGACCAAAACGCACAGCGTCATCCAGCAGGATTTCATTCTCGCCAACGTGGATCAAGATGGGCGGAAGGTCGTGCAGGTCGGCGTATAAGGGCGAGATCAAGGGCTCGTGCGGGTCATGATTGGTGATGTAATCTTGGATGGTGGTATTGGGTTTCATATTGGCGAAAATCGGATCGATCTTGATCCGAGAGGCGACAGAGTCAGCGCTGAAAGTCAGGTCGGTGGCGGGTGATAGGGCTACGGCACCTGCCGGCAGGGGTTTACCGGCAATGCTAAGCTTCACAAGGAGCGCCAGGATCAGGTTACCCCCCGCCGAATCACCGGCGAGAATTATTTTACCGGCGGGGATGCCGATTTGCTGTAGCCAATCGTAGGCAGTCTCACAATCTTCCAGCCCTGCAGGAAAGGGATGCTCGGGCGCCAGGCGGTAGTTAACCGACAACACCCGGACTTTGCTCTGGTAGGCGATGCGCGACACCAAGCCACGGTGGGTGGCAGTGGAACCCATGAACCATGCACCCCCATGGACGTACAATAGAGCCCGGCCGGGAGGCGCACCCGGGGGAACCAGCCACTCAGAAGATACTGAAGCGGCATTGACCGGGATGATTTTTACATTAGGGTGGGGGATTCCAATTTTACTAGCTCGCTCGATGCGCTCACGCAGCTCAAGGGAGCCGGCTTCTCCAAGCTGGAACATTTTTTGCCGCCGCAGCCAGTATGCCAGGATGTGACTCTGAACACTTGCCATGGACATCCTTTCCTTCCATGATCAGATCATGATGGTATAGATTCTATCCCCTTTTAATCAATAAAAATTAATAAAAAGAGCTACCCCGCATGGATGTCCGGGCAGATTTGGACACGCGGAATTCGATATAATCGCTCTCCACGCCATCCGCTTGCTCACCTGCCTGTGACACCAGGCTGTCGAAAATCCAGCTCGAGCCATTCCAGTGGTACATCTGGACATACCCTTTATTATCGTCATCATTGTGCCAGATATGCAGTATGTGCTCAGGCAGGTGGTTGGGCCACAGCACATTCCACCCGCCCCCATGGTTCACCGGTTGCACCTGGAGCATTGATTATGTCTATGTCAATGATTAGGGGAAAAAGCAATTCAGGTATTACTTATTCTGGTATAAGATTATGGAACCAGAAAGCAGCTATAATTTGCCTGTGTAGTCAGGGAATTTCGTTCACGCACGCAGACAATGAAAGGGCTGGTCGTCGTGCCGGGATGTGGTTCACCGGTTACATGATAAAACTGGAAAATTAATTTAGGAGAAAAGAAATGACGAACCAAATCCTTGCAGCGAACAACCAGCTTGAGGGAAAGTCCGATACGTATCACAACCAGGATTCCATGATGCGAATCGCAGTGTATGCCGAGCGCATCTCGTGGCTGTTTCTCGTATTAACCCTGATTGTGGCAGGCGTGATCTTTTATCTAATCTACCTGACAGCCACAGGCCAGATTGGAACCGAGCAATTGATGCTGAACATTCCCAGCTACCTGGTGCCATTATTCCTGGGCGGTTTTTTCTGGATTCTGCTGCGCCTGATCTCTGAAGGTGTGTACATCCTCATGGATATCGAGGATAATACACGGCAGAAAGATGCTACTGAGGGATCGTGAAGTAAAATTTCACTTAAATTATATTAAGTAGATGGTTCCATGACACCTGGGGACCTTTATATCCAGATGTGAATTTCACATTGATACCGACCACGCAATTGCCTGACACTACTCCAGGGTTGCATTCGTTGGTCTGCTTGCCATCCAGCAGAGGGAGGAGAAACCCTCCCGTTGTAGCTTGGCGTAATCATATTAAGGATTATCCTTTACGCTGGAAATGAAGACCAATACCCTATTTACAGCGAACTATGCGATAATAAGGCATCAGAACGAGTGAAGCGGCTGGCTGTATATAGGCAATGAATTAAGCAGCAATTTACGATCATACAAGCATTCTGAACCACAAGCAGTTTCTGCTGCCAGATACCTGGTGGATAAGAGGAATTATGGAGATGACTGACGAGGCTGAATGGTCCAGACAAACCAACCTGATCGACCAGGAACTGGAAGAGCGCGAGGTAGAGCTGGCCATAATCAACAGCGTTCAGCAAGCCCTGGCATCACGGTTGGATGTGCAGGCAATCTATACCCTGGTAGGAGATAAAATCCGCGATATCTTCGATTCTCAAGTGGTGATGATCTCCACTTACGACCCGGAGACACAAACGATCGAGCATGTTTACGCCATAGAGCGCGGTGAGCACATCTATGCCCCTGGCCGCTATCCAATACGCGGCTTTCGCACCCAGATTGTTGAAACACGCCAACCTGTTTTAGTGAACACCAATGTAGCTGAACTGGCAGCCAGCCTGGGGCAGCACACCATTCCCGGCACTATCACGCCCAAATCGTGGCTTGGTGTGCCCATGATGGTGGGAGACCAGGTGACAGGCATCCTCAGCTTGCAAGACGTGGACCGTGAGAATGCTTTCGATGAAACGGACGTACGCTTGCTGCAAACGCTGGCAGCCTCGATGAGCGTGGCCTTAGAAAACGCCCGGCTGTTTGGCGAGACTCAGCGCCTTTTGGATGAAACCAAGCACAGGGCAAACCATCTGCATATCCTCAATCAAGTCCAGGAAGGCCTGGCTCGTAAACAGGACCAGGCAGCCATATACAAGCTGGTGGGAGAGAAGCTTGCCACCTTCTTCAAGCATGCTGACCTTTCTGTAGTGATCTATGACCCCGAAACTGACCTACTATCCACCCTTTTCCAGGTGGAAAATGGCAAGCACAATGCAGCGCCGCCCTACGCTGTGAGCGGAAAGGGCTTTTTTGCCGCCTTGTTAAAAGACCCCTATGAATTGCTGATCAATGAACACATGGAAGATGCAGTGGTTAAATATCAGCATGTTTATTCCTCGGGCAAAGGATTGCCTAAATCGGCGCTGTATATACCGATTATGGTGGGGGACCAACTTCAAGGGGCAATCGTTTTGAAAGACGCAGAGCACGAGAGAGCTTTCGGTGAATCGGACATCCGCTTGGTGAAAACAGTCTCGAACGCCATGAGTATTGCGCTCGAGAACGCATACCTGTGGGAGCAGGAGCATCTATACCGCAAGGCATTGGAACGCGAGTTTGAGATTGGCAGAGAAATCCAATCCAGCTTCCTGCCGCAGACACTACCTCAGCCGCAGGGCTGGGAGATAGCCGCCGCGCTCAAGTCGGCCCGGGAAGTTAGTGGCGATTTTTACGATGCCTTCGAGCTGGCTGAGGGGAAAATTGGGATCGTGATTGCCGATGTATGCGATAAGGGCCTGGGTGCAGCCTTGTTCATGACCCTGTTCCGCAGCCTGATCCGAGCAGTGTCGAATATCGATTTCTTCACCAATACTGAGTATTTCGGTACGATCACTCCCGGCAGGCGTATAAAAAACGCCATTTCACTTACCAACAAATACATTGCCGAGACCCACAGCCACACGAGCACGTTCTGCACCATTTTCTTCGGAATTTTGGATACACACTCAGGGATTTTGACATACGTGAACGGCGGTCACCTGCCACCTGTGGTTATCGACCACACTGGGATCAAGGAAACATTGCGGGTCACCGGGCCGGCGATTGGGCTCGACCTGGAGGCAAATTACACCATCAGTGAGACCGCTTTGGATCCAGGTGACAGCCTTTTCGCCTATACCGACGGAGTGACGGATACTGTGAATACGAAGGATGAATATTTTAATAGCGCGATGATCGTTCCCTTATTCGCCGATCACCAACCCCTGGCTATCCTGCTTGACCAGATCAAGGCGCAGATTGAAGAGTTTTCGATGGGCACCACCCAGGTGGATGATATCACCCTGCTGGTGGTGAGGCGGAGTGCCAATCAGTTCACCGGGCCTCTCGGCTGATTAGCCGAAGTGGGCTGCAGTCGCCCCTAAAAAATAAACAGCCCCAGGTTAGGGCTGTTTTGGTCTCACCACGGATTCTTTTTTATGGGATTAATGAGATACTGGGCTGCATGCCCTTTGCCTTCACAGAGCTTTCTCCAGTGAGCAGGTTGACTTCGGTGATCGATTGCTCGGGATATGGGCCGGAGCTCAAGATCAGCCGGGTTCCATCGGGAGACCAATTGAGCAGGTATACATTATCGAACTCTCCCAGGGCAACAGCCTCACCTTGCGGATAAGGTTGAGTATAGAGGCTGAATTGCTGTGCATCCGGATCATTAAAGCTCACCAGATAGGCAATCCGATCTCCTTGGGGTGAGAATACGGGCATCATTGCATATCCGGGATTGTAATTCATCGAAAACTCACTGATCTCACCGGTTTGGCGTGAACGAATAAAAATGGACTCGTCCCCCGTAGCTGTATAGGTCATATTATCGTAAGCCAGTGATTCGCCATCCAATGACCAGGAGTAGATACCAAGCGCCTCATTCCAGTGGATATAGTTATTCGTGTTGAAGTCGTAGTAAGCGAAGGGGCCACGTCCCTCATAATAGACTACTTCATCAAAGCTAATGAAACGACCATCCGGAGACCAGGCTGGGCGAACAATGGCAAACCCTCGCTCAGGCTTCACAAGCTCGGTGGTTATGCCCGTATCTGCGTCATAACCCATGATGCTGGTGGCATAAGCTGCATCAGGCTGGGTGCCACGCATGGGGAAATATGCTTCATCCAACTCGGAGGCATATGCCAGCAGGTGGCTGTTGGGTTTCCAGCTGTAACCAACGGGGCTCTGGTCGTAGACTTCTATGTTTTCTCCAGTGGCGAGGTTGGTGACCCACAAGCCATAGTCTGTTATGATGCCGCTGCCATATAGCTCGCTGGCGCCGCGCCGGTAAGCAAGCAAAGTGCCATCAGATGATATAAGCGGCTGGTCGTATGAAACATTCGGCAGGTCGAATGTCCTTGGGTCACTGCCATCATTAGTGACCTGGCGTGGCTGCCCATCAGGTAGGTCCTGCATCCAAACATTGCCATCCGAGCTTAAATAAGCCATGCGATATGGTGCGAGAATGCTCTCAGGTTGACCGGCAGGGGCAGGCCAGGTGAAGCTGGTTTGTAATCCGTTGACCATCAGATTGTAATTGCCCGGCTGCAGGCCGGAGGTATTCAGGGGGATGCGCAAACCAAAGGTCAGGCCAACATAGTCGGGTGGGCAAGAGCTGTTGGAGGGGGTAGCCAGGATTTCAATACCAATTTGCTGACCTTCCACACTGGTTCTCACCTCAGCAAGCTGGGAGCACAAGGTAGGCCACTCACCCGCCACCATCACATCAAGCGGGGTGGGTGAGCCAACGCCCACTTCCACGTGGGCATCCAACAGTGAGGTGGGCAGCATTCCGCTATCCACATCATGGATGAATTCAGGAAAGTAACCATCAGGGTTGGAAGGAGCTCCCTTCCAGTCGAATTGGGCTTGGGTGCCATTGACGCTAACAGTGTAATTCCCCGAGGGCATCTCCACCATATTCAAGGGGAGGCGAAAACTGAAGGGCAAACCTTCAGCACCAGCTGTGCAGCTGGTGGCTTCGGGAGCACTGAACAGCTGGATATCGATCTGGCGGGTATTCAGGTAGCTTATACTGGTCTGCACCAGCTGGTCACATGTGGATGACCATTCACCGCTGGCGACCACTTCCACGGGGATGGGGGATCCCACACCTATCTCAACCTGAACGCTTTTAACCGGAATTTTTGGAGGATCAGGTACTGGGATGGTAGACACTATCACCGGTCCTGGTACTTCAACAGTGCTAATGGGAGAAGAGACAGCTTGAGCTGGAACCAGGAAGGCGATCAAGCCTGCGCCGAACATGATTGCGCTGCCGATGGCAATCACGATGACTACACCCAGAGCAATCAGGATCAATGGTAGGTAATTTTTACGGGGTTGCATTCAATACTCCTTGTTATGGATATATATTTCTTTTATAAATCAAATAGATGGCATAGAAGCAGCGGTTAATAGCCATGAATGATGGGTCTATAAGTAGATTTTGATCTCATTTCCAAGAGCTTCAGCCAGCTGCAGATATTTCTCATGCGCTCCTTCAGCGATTTCTGCCTGCTGCTCCTGCTCGAAATCTTCATATAGGGCAGCATGCTGGCTGGTGGGGATCACGCCTTCTGCCATGGGAAAGAGGATGTTGTCTTCCTTGTAAATATGCTGGCGCAGCAAGGTGATATAACTGCGCGAGCTCATGATCGCCCGGCGCTTAGCGCTTGGCTCACCAGCCTGTAAAGCCCTGGCGGCCGAAACCAGGGCGCGCATATATTGGCGACCACACGCGTGCTCGGCAAGCATGACCCCCAATGGGCAGCCATCGTCAGGAATTCCCTGATGCTCCATGTAGCGGAACAGCACTCCCTCTTCTTTGGCATGGTGACAGCCATCGGCATACCCGCGCATAAAATCTGTGGCTGAAAGGAAGAATTCGGGCCGCACTGCTGTACCTTTTTCTAACAGGTCAATGCCAATCTCGAGGGTATTGAGCAGGCGCTCAATTAGACGATGTTCCTCGACCAGGATGTCCAAAGCTTTCATTTTTCCTTCTCCTATTAACAGATTTCTAATGCGATCACATTACACTATCCGAAGCGCGTATAGTAATATGTACCTGTATCTACATGATCGTGGTATACAGGCACGTTCACAATATAACTGAAGATTGATCAATCATCCTTGCGCTAGCGCAAATAAAAAATAAATGTAACCCATGAAGCCGACTAACATACCCCTCGACGAGCTCGAGAAAATTCCTCTTTTTTCAGGACTTAGAAGTGAAGAATTACAAGCCATCCTGGCAGTGGCGCACTACAAGCGCCTGCTGTCTGGAGGGTTCTATTACCAACAGGATGATCCGGCGGAATGCATGTACGTCCTGATCAAAGGGCAGGTTAAACACACGCGTGTCAGCCAGGATGGCAAACAATCCCTGATCGAGGTGATCAAACCCATCCGCCCCTTTGGCCTGGCAGCCATGGTCGGTGATGCGGGCCATCCGGTATCAGCCCAGGCTGGCGAAGACAGCTCATCCTTGTACTGGTCACGTTATGAGCTGATGCAGCTGGTGGTTAAAACGCCTCAGATGGCGATTAATGGCATGCGCATCATGGCAGGGCAGCTGCACGAGCTCCAGGATCGTTTTCACCAGGTGACCACGCAGAAGGTGGAGCAGCGCCTGGCGCACATGTTGATCCGCCTGGCAGCGCAATCGGGCAAGCGGGTGAAGGAAGGGATTTTAATCGACCTGGGGCTCACCCGCCAGGACCTGGCAGAGATGGTGGGTACCACGCTGTATACGACCAGCCGCATGATCAGCCAGTGGGAGGGGCAGCAACTGGTGGTGGCAGGCCGCGAGAAGGTGATCATACGCAACCCGCATGGATTGATCAGGATTATCGAGGGGGCGATGGAAGCAGTATGATCCCATTCGGGCAAAAATGATTGGGGAAATGGTTTTGTGCACGATCACTTCGGGAAGCTGCCTGATAACCAGCATAAAAATGATAAATTATTAACATAAGTCGTTCATCGGTACGCATGCAACCCCGGTGGAGCAGGCATATTTCGTGATCGCCTGGCTTGCTTAGTAAATCATTAATAATTCGGTGATATTGGGTAATTATTATCGACATTGGTATATTCATATGATATTATTTTAATCATGGTTATCTCTTACATGAGCGATGTTTCATCGATGGTACTGAAGATGGGTCGAATGTGAGAGAAAAGTGGGTTTGAGACACACTCATTCTTCAGCCCTGACCTGGGAAGCAGGAGAGACTCAGAGCCGGGATTTTCGTGCTCATTTACATCAATTAGCACTAAGAACTGATACAGGAGGAACTTATAAGTTGGATTGAGACCAATAACCGATATCTAGATCTACTCACGCCATCAATAGGGAGAAATGAAAGGTTTACCCATCATCCCCCAGAGCCAAATCTACCTACCGGTTGAGTTTGGTACTATACCAGCAGTATCGAATATTTACTGGGGCGAAAAAAATAAATCAATAACCAATAAGGTGCGCAAGAATCATTCAAAGGAACAGGAGGAAATGTATGTTATCTCGGAGAGGATTTATTAAATTGCTGGCTGCCGGTGGGGCTTCGACCTACCTGGCAACCAGGGCACGTTTTTTGAAAGTGGGTAGGGCGGCACAATCGCCTCAAATACCCTTACCCGCCAAGAGTATCCCCCAGTTTGTCGACCCAGTGCCAAACCTACTGGATACAGACCATTCGATCTCTGATGATGGAAGTACCCCCATTATCTTGAATATGAAGGAGTACCTGGCGCCCGTCCTGCCAGCCGGAACGGTGCCCAACTATAATGGCACTTACGTGTGGGCGTACATGATGGGCGATCAATCCAATCGGGCCAGCTATATTGGCCCCGTCATCCTCACCCAGCGTAACCAACCATCGGATGTGAGATTCTATAACATGCTTGGTGACGCCCTCAACACCAGCGTGGAGGCGTATAAATACTCCACCGACCTGACCTTGCATTGGGCTGACCCAGATATGAACATGTACGCTCACATGGCCGGTATTCCAGAATTCAATAGCGCTCGAGCACAAAATTATGAGGGGTCCATCCCGGCTGTGCCACATCTTCACGGTGCTTACGTCCCGCCGGTGCTGGATGGTGGGCCTGATGCCTGGTTCACCAGCGATGGCATGATGGTTGGACCTTCGTTTTACTCGCGCAATGGTAGTGACCCGCAGAATTATTGCATCTATCGCTATCCCAATGACCAGGAACCTACCTTGCTCTGGTTCCATGACCATACCCTGGGGGCCACACGCTTGAATGTGTATGCAGGACTGGCGGGTGCATATCTCATCGTGGACCCGAATGACACCATTCTGCCTACATTACCCCAACTATTCCCGCTCGTGATCCAGGACCGCATGTTCGATACCAATGGGCAGCTGTTCTTCCCCGCTGATAGTGCCGGAGGCTTGCTGTGGGCGCTCAACCCCGAGCACCCCTATTGGGTACCGGAATTCGTGGGGGATGCGATCGTGGTGAATGGTAAAACCTGGCCATTTATGAACGTCGATCAAAAACGCTACACCTTCATGTTCATCAACGGCTCGAATGCCCGCACGTATGAGATGTTTCTAGTCGACCCGGTTTCGAAGAATATGGGCCCTGCCCTATGGGTGATTGCCACTGACGGCGGTTACCTGGATACGCCGGTGAAACTGGATCCGTTAGCCAGGGGCAATAATAAGCTGGCGATCATGCCGGGGGAGCGTTACTGGGTGATCGTGGATTTCAACGGCTATGGCCCGGGGACGATTGGGCCGAATGGCGCCCCCTATTCGGGCACGTGGCAGATAAAAAACACCGCCAAGACGCCCTATCCCGCTGGCGCAAGCCCACAAGGTGCAACTTTAGGCAGGATCATGCAGTTCGTTGTATCTGCCGGCCAGATGGCTGACTCTAGCTATGACCCTGCCAGCGGGGCTCCCTTACGCACCCCGATGATAAGGTTGAATGGGGCAACGATCAACCAGAAACGCATGCTAACCCTCAATGAGATCATGGGCATGCCCAAGACCGCAACCGACCCGGTGACTGGTGCGCCCACTGCCTATCCCGGTGGTCCGTTGGAAATCCTGGTCAATAATACCAAGTGGAGTGGAAAGCGGATTGTTGGGGTGGACGAAATGGGAATGTATATGTTCGAAACCCGCACAGATTTCACTGAGGATCAGAAGGGTGTAAACTGGCTGTCAGAGATACCCATAGAAGGCGAGACCGAGATGTGGCAAATCATTAATACCACAGCAGATGCGCACCCTATTCACACGCACCTGGCGCAGTTCCAGCTGGTGAGCCGGCAGAAATATGATGCCAAAAAATATGCCAAGGTCTACGATGCCGCCTTCCCTGCCGGTTATGATTTCACCATGGACATGCAGGTTGGCCCTGGTGTATTCATCCCAGCGTATGGCCCGCCGCTGGATTACAACACCGGCAACCCGAACGGGTTGGGTGGGAACCCGGACGTCACCCCATATCTCCAGGGACCAGTAAGTGGCCCGCTGCCTCAGGAAAACGGCTGGAAAGACACCGTGATGGTGCTCCCCGGTCAGGTGACGACATTTTTGATTCGTTGGGCACCGCAGGACATACCGGCAGGCACCCCATCGACGGATTGCCATTTGAATTTCGATCCACGGGTAAATGGCGGCGGCTATGTCTGGCATTGCCATATTATTGATCACGAGGATAACGAGATGATGCGCCCCACAGAGGTGGAACCCAATACCGATGAGCGGAGCTATAAAATTGGAATAGATTATTAAGCAGTTGATCGAGCTTTATATTCGACCTTGTGTACTGGTTTGGGTAAATATAAACAGGCTGCCAGGATGGAGCCTGTTTATGGTTATTAGCCGATCAATGAATTTTCACCTGGTTTACACATTCATTCCTGATCCTCAATGTGTACAAGGGCTAAATACGGTGAAATAACTTTATTGGCTTTGCTCCAATAAATCCCAATTATTTCAAATGTTACAAGCATAAAATGTCTCTAAAATAAAATTAATTATTCATTTATCTAGGATGGATGGACTTATTTGTTCGCCAAGGTGCTGGCGTAAATAATAACTGCACTTCAAGGGGTGAAGGAGGAGGAATTCAAGAATGGATACCTATAAGGTCACTTACCGCAAGCCGCAGAACATCATGCCTGGATATATGTCCTATCATGGTAAGGATTCATCCAGGCTGGCGGATTCTCAGGTCATCGGAGTTGCCAATAAAGTGGGGCGCAATTTATCCCGCCTGTCAGGTTCTACACTGGCAACTGATAATCACGACTCGTTGCGGGTGTGCATCGATTACCATGGATGTTTTGCCCTCGAAAAAGACATTTCCGCCGCCTTGCGCTCGATCAACAAATCACAGTTGTCTGGTATCGTACGGCAGGCATTAAAGCGCAATAGCTTCCAAATCCAGGGCTGGCGTGCACGAAACCTGGATGGTAGGATGGGTAACCCCGTCAGCCTGGGATTGTACCGTTTTGAAGGTGTGGGAGTGGATCATGGCGAATGGATTGACTGGTCGGTCATCCTGAAAGTGATCCAATCACCTGCCAACCTGGGTTTTATGAATTACGGTGAAGGAGACGATCCCACCCATTGGAATTATTGGAAACGCGAACTGCTGGTGTACCAGTCAGGCTGGCTGACAGGTTTACCCGAAGGCATCACCGGACCGCTGTGTTATGATGCGGTGGAAATGCCCGGGAACATCGCCGGGATGTGGTTGGAAGACATAAAGGATACCTATTCGGGTGCCTGGCCTCTGCACCGCTATGCCCTTGCTGCCCGACACCTGGGCCGGTTAAACGGCATCTATATTTCACGGAGGGAGCTGCCTTCATTCTCCTGGCTGAGCAAGCAACGCATCCGCCAGTGGCTGAACACCATCGCCTGGCAGGATTTCCCGTGGGACCATCCTCAAGTATGGCAGCAGTATCCTAACCCTGAGTTGGACAGCTTCAGGAGTCTGTTGCAGGATAACGAACGCTTCCTGGCCAAGCTGGAGCAGATCCCCAAGACCATCTGCCTAGGTGAGACGAATCCATCCAATTTCATCTCGCGCCATTCACCCCGCCGGCAGGACCAGAGCGTGGCTATGGATTGGTCACTCGTGGGGATTGAGCCTTTAGGAAGCGACCTTGGGCAGCTGGTGTATGGCACCTACCTGAACTTGAAGAGCTACCGGCTGCATGATATCTCCGAGACACTATTCACCAGTTATATCAATGGGCTGCAGGATAGTGGCTGCCACATCGATACGCAATTGGTGCGTTTCGGTTATGCTGCCTCGGCGGCATTCAGGGTAGGCCTGGCCAAACTTGTGCACCTGGGCGAGCAACTTAACCGGGAGTATGAGTACATCCCGCAATCCTCCTATCCAGCCATAACTCCCCAACCTTTCGAATCGGTAATGGCTGATGAGGCATACCGGATGCTGGACCGAATTTGATCCGGGTATCCATCCGTTCCACGGGTGATTGGCGATAGGGCAAGGTATTTTATAAGCTGAATGAATTACCAGCAACTATAAATGTAGTGCATCGTGAGCGCACTTACTAGGGGGAGCACTCATATTCATGTGGATAGGCTGCCGGTGGGTGGCCTATCCTTTATCATCGAATTGATCATCATCCTTGCCCGGCGAATGCGTCACTGATAGAATCTTGGCTATGAAAATCCGCTCCATTACCTGCTTTGTCGATCCATCGTTTCCCCTGAATGCCAAAAGCCTGAAAGTGGCGGGAGATTTCCTGAAAACAGCCCAACCTGCTTTTGTTAATGCAGGTTTCGAGGTGCAATCGGCACGCCTGGCCAGCGTGCCATTTTCTATGTTAATCCCACAGGAGCAATATCACGCCATTCCTGGGTTTGCCCAGCAGCTTGAAGCCGCTTCCAGCGACCAGGGATACGCCTATGTATCGCTCGGCCCGGCCATGCCTGATATCATCGAAAGTTATGCAACCATTCCTGAGGCTCTGGCCAGCACGCAGGATGTATTTTTCTCGGGCACGATGACCACGCCAAAAGGAAGTGTATCGCTGCAGGCAGTCCACGAATGCGCCGGCATCATTCAACGTGCCAGCGGCATCTCGCCTGATGGCTTTGCCAACCTGCGCTTTGCCGCCCTTGCCAACGTGCCGCCTGGCTCTCCGTTCTTCCCGGCAGCCTACCACCAGGGAGGAGAGCCATCCTTCGCCCTGGCCACCGAGGCGGCTGACCTTGCAGTGACTGCCTTCAGCGAGGCTTCCAGCCTGGAAGAAGCCCGCCGCAACCTGGTGCGGTCGATGGAGGCACACGCCGGCAGGCTCGAAAGGGTTGCCAGGAGTCTCGAAAGTCAGACCAGGATCAGGTTCGGGGGTATCGATTTCTCGCTGGCTCCCTTCCCCTCCGAAGACCGCTCGTTGGGAGCCGCCATGGAACGCCTGGGGCTGCCGATGGTGGGAAAGCATGGCTCGCTGGCTAGCGCAGCTATCCTGGCAGATACCATCGACCAGGCAAATTTCACGAGGGCCGGGTTTAGCGGCTTGATGCTGCCAGTACTGGAAGATGCAATTCTTGCACAGCGTGTAGCCCAGGGCAGCCTGCAGGTAATGGATTTACTGCTCTATTCGGCAGTGTGTGGTACTGGCCTGGATACCATCCCACTTCCAGGGGACACCTCCACCGAGCAGCTGACCGCAGTGTTGCTGGACCTGGCCAGCCTATCGTCGCGGCTGGATAAGCCGCTCACCGCCCGCCTGATGCCCATTCCAGGTAAAAAAGCCGGCGACCCAACCGGTTTCGATTTCGCTTTCTTTGCCAACAGCTGCATAATGCCTTTAAACGCCGAGCCATTAAGCCGCTTCCTGGCTGGTTCTGAGGCCTTTCTGCTCCAACCCAGAGGTGGGTAATGATGCCCAGTAAAATACCATACTTTTTACTACTCAGGCTGGCTGAAAAGGCAATCCACCCGGGTAAGCCTTCTTGCTGACCAGCCAATCAGGGGTATAATCTACATTCCATCTATACCCTGGTATAAAAACAGTATAATCAATGTCGCATTAACCTTACTAAGTGAAATCTATTAAATTACGTTTGGAAGGATAAGATGAATTTTCAATTTGAACCATTCTTAACACTTCATCATGTAGTCATTGCTTACCTAGACCCTGGATCAGGCAGCCTGATCCTCCAGCTATTAATTGCCGGTATAATGGGCGCCGGCATCCTGGTAAAGGTATTCTGGAAGAGGATCAAGGGCTTTTTCACCCGCTCGACAGAAAAGAAAGAAGATGACACCGAGCTCCAACCCTGACGAAGTTATTGGGGCTTCGTTCAGGGACCCCAGCGGATTCCTTTTTTACCGACAGGGGGTACTGTACCGGCAAATCAACCAGGTTTATCGCCAGCACTATGACCAGCTGATGAGCTCCAAGCTGTATGCCAGGCTGGTGTATGACGGCTTGCTCATCCCCCACCAGGAGGTGGATGTTGCGCCTGCCGACCCTGCCCCTGCATACAAGGTGATCCAGCCCGAACCGGTGCGCTTTATCTCTTATCCATACGAATGGAGCTTCAGCCAGCTCAAGGATGCCGCCCTGGCAACCCTGGCCATCCAAAAAAGAGCCCTTGAAGCAGGCATGGTGTTAAAAGATTCCAGCGCTTATAACATTCAATTCCATAATGGCAAGCCCACCCTGATCGACAGCCTGTCCTTCGAAATTTATCATGAAGGTGACCCATGGGTTGCGTACCGGCAATACTGCCAGCATTTTCTAGCGCCCCTGGCACTGATGGCCCATCGCGACGTGCGCCTCAACCAGATGACGCGAGTATTCCTGGATGGCATCCCGCTGGACCTGGCCTCTCGCCTGCTGCCCGCCCGCACGCGCTATGGCCTGGGATTGGCAACTCACATCCACTTGCATGCCTCCAGCCAGAAGCGCTACGCGGATAAGCCGCTGGATAAGGCGCAAACGGCGCGTAAAATGAGCAAGCTTTCCTTTACCGGCCTGATGGACAACCTGGAGGGCACCACACGGAAATTACGCTGGAAACCCAGCGGCACCGAGTGGGGGGATTATTACACCGCCTCGTCAGGGCATTACTCGACGACCGCTTTCGAACATAAGAAGCAGCTGGTCAGCCAGTTCCTAGAGCAGCTCCAGCCAACCACTACCTGGGACCTGGGAGCTAACACGGGCGAATTCAGCCGCCTGGCAGCTGAGAAGGGCTGCAACACCCTGGCATTTGACATCGATCCGGCGGCGGTTGAGCAGAACTATCGCCTGGTGAAGCAGAAAGCTGAAACCCACCTGCTGCCCCTGGTGATGGACTTCACCAACCCTTCACCGTCGCTTGGCTGGCACCACCAAGAACGCCAAGCGCTGCTCGAGCGCGCCCCTGCTGACATGCTGATGGCATTAGCGCTCGTCCACCACCTGGCCATTTCGAATAACGTACCGCTGGCCTGGCTTGCCAGCTACCTGCGTGAGCTGGGGCACTGGCTGATCATCGAGTGGGTGCCCAAGGAAGATTCGCAAGTGCAAAAATTGTTGACCAGCCGGCAGGATATATTCCCAGGTTACCATGTGGAAGGCTTCGAAGCGGCTTTTGGTATATATTTCAACACCCTGAAAAAAGCATCCATCCACGATTCAGACCGCGTGATGTATCTGATGGAGGGTAAGTAGGCTCATTCAATAGAGATTACCGCTGGAATCAAAACGCCGCACGTTTATAGCGTGCGGCGTGTTTTCTATTGTTTGGGCTACCCCTGGCTTTCGTTCCGCCAATATACGCCCTTCTCACGCTTGAGCAGGCCGTTATCCACCATGTACCTGCGCAAGCTGGCTGTATCGTCGTGAAACTGCCTGAGAATCTGGTTGACCTGGCTCTCAGGGTACTTCACTCCTGGCTCGAAGTTTTTCACCAGGTGCTCCAGGATCACCATCAGCTTTTTGTGCTGGTTGGGAATTGACCTCAATGTGCCATCCCTGGAGAGGTAAGCACGCAGCGTCTTGACGGTGAACTCATCACCCTCATACTGTGGGGCAGGAGGGCGCGATTGGGCCAGCATCTTGCGACTGAGCTGCTCAAGCGCCTGGCTATCCAGGCGATAGGCATTCCCTTCCCTGTGGGCCAGGCCGTTGGCGACCAGCACTTCCAGGTGGTGGGAGACATCACTGGGTTTCATCTCCAGGCGCCCGGCAACCTGGTTGGCAGTGAGCGGTTCAACGCTCAGCAATCCAGCGATTTTCAGGCGCTGCGCATCTGCCAGCGATTTCATGAAATTTTTTAGTTCATCTTGTTCTTCAGGTTTAGCGTTCATTTTGGACTTCCTTTATGATTGGTTCTTGTCATCGATGAGCCAGTATTCGCCTTCACTGCGCTGCATGAGCTTGTAAATGATCATTTCGCGCCGCAGAGTGGCGACATCCTCGTGATAACGCGCCAGGATATCATTCACCTGCTTCTCGGTGTAGTGAACCCCTGGCTGGAAGGACTTGAGGATGTGCCTGAGCACCACCTCGCGCTTCTTACGCTGGGCGGGAATCACCTTCAACCTCCCATTGGGCAGCAGGACATTCTTCAGCACCAGGCGGTCGTAGGCTTCCAGGTCCACCTTGCCAGCCATGTTGGGCAGCCCGTCTTGGGCCACCAGTTGGCTGGCAATCTGCTCAAGCACACGGGGTTCGAGCTGGTAAAGGTTGTAATAGCTCTCCGTGCGAGCACTCACCAGGCCTGCTTCTGAGAGCAGCTTGAGGTGGTGAGAGACCGTTGGGGGGCGCAGGTTAAGCAGGGCAGCCAGTTGTTCCACGCTATAGGTCTGCTGGGCGAGCAACCCCACGATTTTTAAGCGGTTTGCGTCTGCCAAGGCCTTGAAAAAAGTCAACAGTTGTTCATCATTCGTCTGGTTAGCTTCCATCATCATTTATCCTTATCAGTTTCTTCTAACTAATTAGATAATCGTCGAAATGATTATACGACCTTTTTGATATCTGTCAAGGATAATGATGGCGGGACGAGGCTTAATCTAAGGCTGGTATAATCTGTTTGCAGCATGATGATTACATTCCTGGTGAGAAGACATGTCCACGATTGATGAGATCAAAGCGCGCATCGATATCGTTGATTTGGTGTCGGAGTACGTGCAGCTTAAACACTCCGGAAAAAATTACACCGGTTTTTGTCCCTTTCATCCCAACACACGAACGCCTTCATTTGTGGTTTTCCCCAGCACAGGCACCTGGCGCTGTTTCGGACAGTGCAATGAGGGCGGCGACATCTTCAGCTTTACCATGAAGAAGCAAGGGTGGGATTTTGGTGAAGCGCTGAAATACCTGGCGGAGAGGGCGGGCGTCCAGCTGAAACCGCAAACGCCCGAACAGGTAGAGGCTGAGGAGGAGCACGCTCAGCTGCGCGCCATGCTGGAGGAAGCTGCCCGGTTCTACCGCCTTCAATTGCGCGATACTGACGGAGGAAAGCAAGCTCGCGAATACCTGAACCAGCGCGGGTTGAACGATGAGATCATCGATGCCTTTTGGCTTGGCTATGCTCCAAATTCCTGGGACGCCACCATCCATTATTTTAAAGCCCGGGGAAATAGCGAGCAACAGCTGCGGGAAGTGGGGCTGGTGTCAGAGCGGGATGACGGTACGATATATGATAAATTCAGGCACCGCATCATGTTTCCCATCCGTGATTCCCGTGGCCGCATGGCAGGCTTTGGTGGGCGCATCCTCGACCCGAATGACATCCCTAAGTTTATGAATTCGCCTCAGACGGCGGTATTCGATAAGAGCGCCCTGCTGTATGGCCTGGAGCGAGCCCGCACGCCCATCCGCGCGCTTAACCAGGCGGTTATCGTCGAGGGCTACCTGGACGTGATCGCCCTGCACCAGGCAGGTTTCACCAATACCGTTTCACCCATGGGCACGGCGCTCACCGAGCACCAGTTGCGCATGCTCAAACGCCTCACCCAGCGCTTCATCCTGGCGCTCGACCCCGATTCAGCCGGCGATAAAGCTACCCTGCGCGGGCTACAGCTTGCCCGGCAAACGATGGACCGAGAAACCGAGCCGGTGTTTGATGCCCGCGGGTTGATTGCCCATGAATCTCGGTTACAGGCTGACATCCGCGTGAGCACCTTGCCGGAGGGCATGGACCCGGATGAGGTGGTGAGGCGTGACCCGGCTGAATGGCAGGGCATCCTGGACCATGCCAAGCCGATCGTGATCCACGTGATGGATACCCTGGTGAAAGACCGGGATGTGAATGACCCCAAGACCAAATCCGAAGTTGCCAGCCAGGTGTTACCGTTGATCAGCGAGGTGGCTGACCCCATCGAACGCGAGGCCTACCGCCAGCAGCTGGCACGGTTAATCAAGGTCGATGAACGCTTGCTGGCAGGAGCTGAACGATCCCGGCGATCCACTCATCGGCGACCAAGGAGAGCACAACCAGGCGAAAAAGAGCCCACGCCGGAGGTCAACCTCCAGATTGGGAACACCTTGCTGGAAGCACATTGCCTGGGCTTGCTGGTGCGCCATCCTGAGCTGGTATTTCACGTCGACCGGGCTTTGCATGAATCACGCCTCACACATCTCACCCGCCAGGATTTCGAGCGGGCGGAGTACCAGGCGATTTTCGACCTGGTGAAGGAGTCGATTGCCCAGGACCAGATGGAGCCGATGAACTATGTGCTGAATAGGCTTTCTCTACAATTAATGGAAATCGTAGATAGCCTGCTCGAGCGTACTGAGAAAATGGATCCCAGGGAAGGCCGTGTGCTGAATGACGTGATGAGGGCGGTGCTTGAAATCCGCCGACGGCAGGTGAGTGGGATCATGGACCAGTTACGTTACCAGATGGATGAAACAATAAGCTCTGGAGGGCCCCGCTCGAAGGAACTCGAAGAGGGCATTGAAAAGTGCGCTCGCTCGCTAAGAAATATCCACCTGGCACAAGAGAGATATACCACCGCTCACAAAAAGTAATTTGCCAATCTGTTTTTCATGATTAGCCGCCAATCGAACATTGTTGCATGGAGCGATGATGGATGAAAATCCAACCGGTCACCCATCAGGATTTGTGTCAAGCCGCCCGGGTGCTCAGCAGGGCGTTTGTGGATGACCCCGTGGCAATTACAGTTTACCGGGGTTTTTCTGCGGATAAAAGGTGCCACGCCCTGGAGGTTGATTTTGCGGCCGAGCTGCGATTATGCCTGCGCCGGGGTCTGCTAATCCAAGCCGGTGAGGATGGCCAGATGGCTGCAGTTGCGGTGATTTATCCGCCGGATTCTTTACCATTCACGTTGCTTGACCAGTGGGTGCTGATGGTAAGATCGATCCTTGGGAATGGCTGGTACGACCTGCGCCCCTGGATAAAGTGGCTTAAGGAAACGGACCGGCAGCATCCTAAATCGGCACATTACTACCTGGAATATCTTGGGGTATCACCACAGGAGCAAGGAAAAGGATACGGGGGCTGTATTCTAAAATACTTAACTTTACAAGCAGATCAGCATGGGGTTGGCTGCTACTTGGAAAATGCGAATCCGCGGAACATCCCCTTTTATCAGAAATCTGGCTTTCAGATAATTGCAGAGAGAGAAATCATTGGACTGCCGACCTGGTTCATGTGGCGCCCCGCCCTCGCGGGTGATCGATAATATGATTCGCCAAAAATGACAAATTAGAGCATAATTGGGGTATGGCACAGAAAAGGAAGAACCAGCAGGATGATATCCCATCGCAGGAAGTAAATGCTGATGAGGAAGTTCCGGAATTGCAGCCTAAGCCCGAAGAAGATATCGATGACCTGATGTCAGAGATGGATGAAGCTGTGTCCATCGATGAACCGGATGAAAGGCAGCTATCTCAAGATACCGAAGATCTGGGCAACTTACCTGATGAAGAACCCCTCGACCTGCTCAGCCCGGCCTTAGAAATGGAGCTGGGAGAAGACCCGGTCAGGCTGTACCTCAGGGAAATTGGCGAAATCGAGCTGCTGAGCGTGGACCATGAGTTTTGGCTGGCGACGCGTATCGAAGCTGCACGCCGGGTAAATGTGCTCAGCCGAAACCATCCCATTGCACGGCAGGCCAGTCAAAATTCGACCAGTATCTACCTGGCTCTATTCGATGAGTTGGTCGTCGCCTGGAAACGATTAATTGAAGATATCCATCGCCTGGGTTATGCTTCTCCCAACCTGGCGCTCATCCATGCTGAGGCACAACGGCTGCGGACTACCTGGAGCAGTGAAACCCCTTCATACCTGAGAGGTTACCTCGATAATGGCCGTTGGGGGGTGGACCGCCTTTGGGATGGAGTCGCCCATAATGCGTTGACGGTGCTGATTTGTTTTTATATTTTTCCCGAGATGGTGGGCGCACAGCTCGAAAAGACTTTTCATAGCCGCCGCCACATGCTCTCCCAGGAGGCTTTCGGCCAGATATTGCCAGATGAAGATCGCATGCGGTTGGAACTCGACGAAATCCAATATCGCGCTCAGGAATCACGCCAGATCCTGATCCGTTCAAATCTGCGGTTGGTGGTGAGCGTTGCCAAACGTTATTTGGGACGGGGAAGCTCTTTCCTTGACCTGATCCAGGAAGGCAACCTTGGATTGTTGCGGGCAGTCTCCAAGTTCGATCCCTCCCGCGGCTATAAGTTCAGCACTTATGCCACCTGGTGGATCAGGCAGTCAATCAGCCGTTCCATTGCCGACCAGGCACGCACCATCCGCATCCCGGTGCACATCTTTGAAACCTATAACCACTTGATGCAGATACAGCGCCAGCTGACCCAGACTTTGGGGCGTTCACCCACGCCGGAAGAGATAGCCCTGGAAACAGATTTTATGGACGCCAAAGACAAGCAGCTAATTACGCGCGTGAAAGGAAACGCCAGCTTATTGCCTCATGATGTCCATTTTCGCTGGACCCAGGCAGCCTCCAAGGTGGTGCAGGTGCTGCGGGTTGCTGAAGAACCTGTTTCGTTGGAGAGCCCGGTGGGCAGTGAAGATAACAGCATGCTGGGTGATTTTATTGAGGATGAAGAAGCGCAAGAGCCGATGGATGCTGCCGCACGGGATATGCTGCGAGAGCAGGTGAAAAATGCCCTTGCGGTGTTATCTCCCCGTGAACGCGAAGTGCTGGAAATGCGTTTTGGCCTTCTAGATGGCAAGGATCATACCCTCGAAGAGGTGGGACAGGCATTCAACGTCACCCGTGAGCGTATCAGGCAGATCGAAGCCAAAGCCTTACGCAAGCTGCGGCACCCCACCCGCAGCCGTTACCTGCGCGATTTCCTGTAATATGATCGTTAATCCCTCGTTTTAATTAAGACCATCTTGCAGTCAAGACGGTTAAGATTAATTTTCCCCGCCGTTTAACGAATCGGGTTTATACTAGTATTAGCGTTGGTTGTGTATTAAATAAATAATTAACAACATAAATTGACACTGCTGTAGGCATGTGATAAACTTCACACGATTAAGCGGAAAATGGCGTGTAGAACGCTTAATCGAGCTTATTATCCTCAGAAACCGGTTTTTCGATTTTTTTACATGAACCAGATTTTTAATCTAATGGTTAATTGTTACTTAAAGATAATCATTGAGGAACCATGTTAAACTCATATATTCCGCTGGCAATTATCATCATTTTATCAATTGGTTTTGCGATCCTCATCGTGATTATTGGTGGTTTGTTTGGCCCGCGCCGCAAAACTCCACGCAAAGTGCTGCCATATGAGTCAGGGATGACCCCAATAGGCCCGGGTACACGACGCATCCCGGTTCGTTTCTACCTGGTGGCTGTGCTGTTTATTTTATTTGATATCGAAATCATTTTTATCATTCCCTGGGCAGTGATCTTGAGGGAATTTGTGGGGGAAAACTATGGCGTCTTTGCGCTAATTGAGATGGTCACGTTCATAATTATTTTATTAATCGGCTTGTTTTACGCCTGGAAGAAAGGGGCATTGGAATGGGAGTAGAACAGAAAGCTGGGAATTTGGGGGTAGTGACGGTTGGCCTGGAAGAAGCGGTTAACTGGGCGCGCATCAATGCCATGTGGCCGATGCTGTTTGGCCTGGCATGCTGTGCCATCGAGATGATGAGCGCGCAGGCTGCGCATTTCGATATGAGCAGGTTTGGCATGGAGCTGATGCGTGCCAGCCCGAGGCAATCGGAGCTGATGATCGTGGCAGGCAGGGTATCGCGAAAGATGGCACCGGTGCTGCGCAGGTTATATGACCAGATGCCGGACCCTAAGTGGGTCATCTCCATGGGCGATTGCGCCTCTTGCAGTGGGGTGTTCAATAATTACGCCCTGTTGCAGGGAGTAGATGAGGTGGTTCCGGTGGATGTTTATGTAGCCGGTTGCCCACCCCGCCCTGAAGCATTGATCCATGGGGTTATTACGCTGTATAACAAAGTAAAAAATGAGAAACTGGGGACGTGGGTTTAATAAGGGATATGTGCCATGTCTGAAGAACATCTCAAAAACACATTAAAAATGCTAAGAGACCGGTTTGGCCTGCATGAATCAGAGTTGATGAAGTACCCGCCAACATTCATGGCAACCGCCGATAAGATCGTAGAGATAAGCCGCACTTTGCGCGACGAATTTGGTTACAACCTGTTATGCGAGCTGACGGCGGTCGATTATTACCCTGAAGATATGCCGCGTTTTCACACCGTGTACGGATATTACAACATCGCCGAAAACTCCCGCATGGCGATCAGAGTGCCGGTGAATGGCGAGAATCCCAGCCTGCCTACCCTATCTGAGGTCTACCCCGGTGCCAATTGGCTGGAGCGCGAGCTGTGGGACATGTTTGGTATCAAATTTGAGGGGCACCCCGACATGCGCCGCATACTGATGCCATACGATTGGGAGGGGCATCCCTTGCGCAAGGATTACCCGCTCGGCTATGAGGAGCCCCAATTTACCTTTAATTTCGATGAGATCGATAAGCGGAAGCACCACGGCCGCTATGAAGAGGCCTGAATCTAATGGCAGATCCCATAGAACTTGATTATCCAGAGCTCAAGCACCTGGTTTCAGAGCGGGCATTGAAGGGGGAAACCGTTCTGCTGAACATGGGCCCGCAGCACCCCAGCACCCACGGCGTGCTGCGCTTGCTGCTCGAGCTCGACGGAGAGACCATCGTAAACTGCGTGCCGGATATTGGCTTCTTGCACACCGGCATCGAGAAAAATATGGAAGCCAAGCGCTGGGAGCTGGCCGAAGTGATGACCGACCGCACCGATTACCTGAATAACACCGGGAATAACCTGGGTTACTGCCAGGCGATTGAAAAGCTGGCCGATTTGGACGTGCCTCCGCGCGCCCAGGCTGTGCGGGTCATCCTGGTGGAGCTGGAACGCATATCCAATCACCTGGTTTGGCTGGGCACCCAAGCGCTGGACCTGGCGGCACAATCAATGTTCCTGTATTGCTTCCGCGAGCGCGAGTACATCCTGGATATCAAGGAGCTATGCTCGGGCCAACGCATGATGACCACCTACTTCCGCCCGGGTGGCCTTTGGCGCGACATCCCCGCCGATTTTGAGATCGCCGTGCGCCGCTTTTTACGCATGTTCCCAAGCAGGATCAAGCAGTACGAGGCCTTGCTGACCAAGAATCCAATCTGGTTGGAACGCACGCGCAAGATTGGCAAGATCAGCGCCGAGCAGGCGATCGCCCTGTCGCTAACCGGGCCGGTGTTGCGGGGCTCGGGGGTGGCATACGACGTACGCAAAGCACAGCCGTATTCAGGCTACGAGCAGTACGATTTCATCGTCCCAACTGGCACCAACGGCGATGTTTATGACCGCTACCTTGTGCGCATGGAGGAAATGCGGCAATCCTTGCGCATCATCCAACAGGCGCTAGACAAACTGCCTTACGGGCCATTCCGCTCGAACAACCGTAAATACGTACCTCCGCCCCGGGCTGAACTGGGCACCAGCATGGAAGCCGTCATCCACCACTTCAAGTTGTGGACCGAGGGTTTCAACATCCCCAAGGGGGCGGTATATAGCCCGGTCGAATCACCCAAGGGCGAGCTGGGCTATTACCTGGAAAGTGATGGAAGTAACCATCCCTACCGCATCCACATGCGCGCCCCTTCATTTTTAGCCATTCAAGCCCTTCCTGTGCTGGCCAAAGGGCATTTGGTGGCTGATCTGGTGGCGATTATCGGCAGCATCGACATTGTATTGGGAGATTGTGATCGTTGAACGCATTATTAGAAAAATACGGCGATGAAATTCGGGCTATCATGAAAAAGTACCCGCCTGATCGGCCGGGTAAGCGATCTGCCGTGATGGCCATCCTTTACCTGGCGCAGCGCGAAAATGGGTTCGTCACCAAACAATCCATTGCGGAGATTGCCGAGATTTGTGATATCACCACCACCGAAGTTGCCCAGATGATCGGCTTTTACACGCTGTACCATGACGAGTCATCCGGCAAGTATCATATCCAGGTATGCACAGACCTGCCCTGTGCGATGCGCGGTGCAGAGGAATTCTTAAAGGAGCTGTGTGAAAACCTGGGCGTCAAGGTGGGGGAAACGACCGCCGATGGCAAGATTGTAGTCGAGACGGTGATGTGCCTGGCGGGCTGCCATCATGCGCCCATATTCCAGGTGCAAGGTCCCGATGGAATCGAATATCACGAGGACCAGACCGTTGAAAGCGCACTTGAAGTGATCAAAAAGCTCAGGGAGGAGTGACCAACGTGGCAGAACACATCCTCCTCCGTCATCGTGATATCCCTGGCATAGACCAGCTCAATACTTACCAAAAATACGGTGGTTTTGAGGCTTTACGAAAGGCCGTCACAAGCATGGACCCTGATGATGTGACCAATGAGGTCAAACATTCAGGACTGCGCGGGCGAGGCGGCGCCGGTTTTCCCACGGGGCTTAAATGGTCATTTATCGATGGGAATAAATGGCCACATTATGTGGTCTCGAATGCAGATGAATCGGAGCCTGGGACATTCAAAGACCGGGAGATCATGGAGGGCAATCCCTACCAATACCTGGAGGGCGTGGCTATTTGCGCCTACGCTGTGAAGGCCATGGACGCCTATATCTACCTGCGCGGTGAATTCTGGCAGATTGCCGGGAAACTGGACCAATGCATCCAGGAAATGGAAAAGGCTGGTTACCTGGGCGATAAGTTATTCGGCAGCAACATATCCATTCGCCTGCACACGCACCTGGGAGCCGGAGCTTATATTGCTGGAGAAGAATCAGCTCTATTGGAATCGATCGAGGGCAAGCTGGCACAACCGCGCTTAAGGCCACCTTTCCCACCGGCATTCGGGATCTATGGCAAGCCAACCATTGTCAACAATGTCGAAACACTTACCAACGTGCCGGCGATTATCAGCCGCGGGGCAGCCTGGTATCGCACCATAGGGACTGAAAAAAGCCCCGGGCCGAAGATATTCAGCCTGTCAGGCTGCGTCAATCGACCGGGCAATTACGAGCTGCCTTTAGGGACCACTTTCCGAGAGCTGATCATGGACCATGGCCGCGGCATCCGCGGGGGTCACAAGATCAAGGCCATCATGGCTGCGGGAGCATCATCTTCACTCATTGTGGCCAGCGAAGAGGCGCTAAATACCCCCATGGATTATGAAAGCGTGCCCAACCTGGGGGCACAGCTGGGCTCAGCTTCGGTGATCGTGATCGATGATGCGATCAGCATCCCCTGGCTGATCAATAAAACGGTTCACTTTTTCGCCCATGAATCGTGTGGCAAGTGCACTCCCTGCCGAGAAGGTACCTATTGGATGAGGCACCTGACCGAACGGATCAGCAGTGGGCAGGCTACCATGAAGGATGTGGAGTTGTTGCATGAGGTAGCCAGCCAGATGAAAGGGAAATGCCTGTGCGCATTGGGAGAATTTTCCATCGAAGCGCCAATGTCCGCGATTGAACGATTTCCAGCAGAATTTATTACTGTCACTTCTAAACCCAATGCATAGGACTTATTAGCGATATGCCTGCCAAGAATATGGTACACCTCACAATTAATGGCAAACCGGCCACTGTGCCGGAAGGCACGTTGGTGGTGAATGCAGCCAAGATGATCGGTATTGACATCCCTGTATTTTGCTACCACCCGAAAATGGAACCGGTGGGCATGTGCCGGCAGTGCCTGGTAGAAATTGGGCGCCCGGTGATCGACCGCGCCACCGGCAAGCCCGTGCTCGAAGACGATGGCTCACCAAAAATCCAGTTTAGCGGCAGGCTGGAAATTTCCTGCGCCACGCAGGTGTCGGAAGGCATGGTGGTGCTGAGCAATTCAGAGAAAGCTGTCCGCGGCCACAAGGATATCCTGGAATTCCTGCTTACCTCTCATCCGCTGGATTGCCCCGTATGTGATAAGGGCGGTGAATGCCCCTTGCAAAACCTGACCATGCGCCACGGACCAGGCACTTCGCGCTTCTTATACGATGAAAAATGCCACCTTTCCAAGAAATACCCGCTGGGAGAGCTGATCATCCTCGACCGCGAGCGCTGCATCCAATGCGGGCGCTGTGTACGCTACCTGGCGAATATCGTCGATGAGCCCGTGCTGTGCTTCCAAGAGCGTGGCCGCTCTTTGCAAATTTTCACTGACTCGCAGCCGGGGTTTGATTCGATTTTCTCAGGCAATACCACAGATATCTGCCCGGTAGGCGCACTCACCACCGTGGATTTTCGGTTCGGAGCCCGCCCGTGGGAGCTCTGTGCCACAGCATCCATCTGCCCGCACTGCCCGGTGGGGTGCAACCTGGCGATCAATGAACGCCGGGAAGCCCGCTCAGATGGTGACATCGTGATCAAGCGCATCATGCCGCGCCAGAACGAATCGGTGAATGAGATCTGGATCTGCGATAAAGGTCGCTTCGCCTACCATTACGCCGAAAGCAAGGAGCGATTGAAACAACCCCTGGTGCGTCGTGAAGGTGAGCTGGTGGAAATTGGCTGGGACGAGGTGCTCAGTTATGTGGCTGAGAATTTCAAGCACGCCGGGAAGAGCTTGTTTACCCTCACCAGCGGACGACTTTCGAATGAAGACCTGTTTACGCTCAGCGAGCTTAACAATGGATTGGGAGGAAAATCGGCCCTGTATACCCACATGGCAGGCGGCGACCTGGTGGCACAGCTGGGAGTTGGCAAGGGCACCAACCTGTCGGACCTGGGCAAGGAGACAGCGATCCTGGTGGTTGCATGTGACCTGCACCAGGAAGCCCCAATCTGGTGGTCAAGGGTCAAGCAGGCTGCTGACCGGGGTGCACACCTGGTCGTGGCCAACCCGCGCCGTACCAGGTTAGACCGTTACGCCAGCCAGGTGATCCGCTATCCCTACGGTTCTGAAGCCGCCACTATCCTGGCGATGGTTAATGCCCTTTCAGCAAAACAGAATTTCCCCAAGGCGCCAAAATTCCAGGGAGATGCGGGCGTTTTGAAAAGTGCGGCCGAGGCCATCTATTCAGCAGAGAACTTGATCATTTTCTATGGCAGTGAGGGGCTTGGGCTGGAAGGCTCGCAGGCTTTGGCCCAGGCGTGCGCCAACCTGCTGGTGGTCACCAACCATGTGCGTAAAGTGAATAACGGCCTGGTTGGGGTATGGTCGCGGGCAAATGACCAGGGAGCCTGGGAGATCGGTTTCCGTCCCTTGCCAAACCTGAGTGAGGCCTTCAAGCAATATGAAGCGATCTATATTGCCGGTGCCGACCCGGTCGCCGATGACCCATCGCTGGCTGAGACGCTGCGCAACGCCGGGTTCGTGGTGGTGCAAGACCTGTTCCTCACCGAGACTGCCAGGCTGGCAGATGTCGTCTTGCCGGTGCAGCCATTCACCGAACGGGAAGGCACCTATACAAACGGCGAAAGGCGCGTGCAGCGATTTTACCCGGGCGTGGTGCGCAATGAGTTTTGGCCGGATTACGCGGTTACTGCCGCAATTTGTAAGCTAGTGGGATTGAATGTTGAGTCGGCACCCTTGCGCATCTTCAGCAAACTGGCTGCCAGGGTTCCAGCTTTTAAAGAGCTCACTTACCCGCTGCTGGCTCAGGTGACAGAGCAATGGCCGATCGTTGGCCGGGAAGAAGTGTATTATGGCGGCACATTATATGCCAACCACCAGGGATTGGGTGCCCAGCTGGCCCTGCCATCGCAGGTGCCATCTCTGGCCTGGCCAGCGCTGCCCGAAGTAAATCACCCGGAAGATACCCTGCTGGCAGTGCCTGTGACCATTCTGTATGACCACGGTCAGCTAGTGTTCCGCAGCACGCTGCTTCACCAGCGCATTCCGCAAACCCTGGTTCGCCTGAACCCGGCTGATGCAAACCGCCTGGGCTTCTCCGATGGCTCACGGGTGAAGCTGCAGTTGAATGGCAGCCCGCTCGAGGCCTTATTGAACCTGGATGATGGAGTCCCCGAGGGTATTGTCGTGGTTCCCCGCAGCCTTGGCATACCACTTTATTCTCCATCCGTTGTTGAGCTGCAGGGTGCATGATGGTGAAAGTTGTGAGAGATAGAAAAAGACGATGACTAGGAGAATTTTACCTGCATGAGCGTTGAGCAAATCGTTGAATACCTCATTAAATCGGTACTGATCCTGGCCGTCATGACGGCGGGCTTCGCTTACGTGACCTATTACGAGCGCAAAGTACTGGCCCGCATGCAGACACGCATCGGGCCTAACCGTGCCGGGCCATGGGGAATCTTGCAGCCGGTGGCCGATGGAGTCAAGCTGATTTTCAAGGAAGAGTTCACTCCCAAAAACGCAGACAAGGTGTTATTTGTTCTGGCACCGATCATCACGGTGCTCCCGGCCTTGATCATCACCGCCGTGGTGCCGTGGGGTCCCACGGTAAACGTGTTTGGCTACCAGGTGCCGCTCTACCTGGCAAACGTGAACATTGCCATTCTCTACCTCGGCGCGGTGGCCTCGATATCGGTGTATGGAATCGTGCTGGCGGGGTGGTCATCGAACAATAAGTATGCCATGATGGGTGGCATACGCTCCACTGCCCAGATGATCTCTTATGAGCTGGCGCTGGGCCTGTCGTTTGTGTCGGTGACATTGCTGGCAGGCTCTATGAGCCTGGTGGATATTGTGAAGGTCCAGGGAGCGGATGGTTTTGTGGGGTGGCTGATATGGAATCTCTCACAACCCCTGGGGTTCATCCTCTTTATGGTCGCCGCGCTAGCTGAAACTAACCGCGCCCCCTTCGATCTGCCAGAGGCAGAACACGAGCTGACCGCCGGATACCATACCGAATATTCGGGGATGAAATTTGCCATGTTTTACATGGCTGAATATATCAAGATCATTGCCATGAGCATGATCGCCTCCACGTTGTTCCTGGGCGGATATCTAGGGCCATTTATCAACCAGGTTCCATGGCTTGGCCCCATTTACCTGTTTATCAAGACCGTGATTGTTATCTTCATCTTTATTTGGGTGCGGGCAACCTTCCCCCGCTTCCGCTACGACCAGCTAATGTCATTTGGCTGGAAGATTTTGCTCCCGTTGGGTTTCCTCAACATGCTCATAGCTGGGGTAATTACTGTGCTGAGAGGAGGTTAGTACGATGTTTATTGTGCAATTGGCGCGTGGCCTGTGGGTTGTTTTGAGTAACATGTTCGAGAAGCCGGTTACCTACCAGTACCCGGAAAAGAAACGCCCAGTTCGCCCGCGCTTTAAAGGGCGCCATAATTTGCACCGTTATGACAATGGCCTGGAAAAATGCATCGGCTGCTCATTGTGCGCTGCAGCCTGCCCTTCCGATGCCATTTTTGTGGAATCCGCGGAAAATACTGACGAAGTGCGTTATTCACCCGGTGAGCGTTACGCCAGCACATATGAAATCAACATGCTGCGCTGCATCTTCTGTGGTTATTGCGAAGATGCCTGCCCCACCGAGGCGATCGTCCTTGGCGATAATTATGAACTTTCCTTTTATGACCGCCGTCAGGCCATTTACACCAAGGAAATGTTAATCGTGCCTGTCCCACCCGGAGGCAAGCCTACTCCGCAAAAAGTGGAGCCGGGAAAATTCAACCGTTCCATCCCGGTGATGGAAAATCCGAAGGATTAACCCGCGGAGAGCTTATTGACATGACCTTTCAATTATTTTTATTCAGCGTGCTTGCCTTTGTAGCCATCGTTTCAGCGCTGGGGATGTTGATCAGCCGCAATGCCGTTTATTCAGCGTTATTCCTGGTGTTGAATTTTGCCACAGTGGCAATTTTCTTCCTGGTATTGAACGCGCCCTTCATTGCCATTGCCCAAATCAGCGTATATACCGGGGCGATCATGGTGCTATTCCTATTCGTGATCATGCTGCTCGGTGCCGAACGATCAGGAGCAGGCGAGACCATCCGCTGGCAGTTGCCGTTGGCCATCATCCTGGCGATCGTCTTGCTCCTCGAAGCCGGCTATTTATTGATGAACCAAAAAGGCTTGCTCTCGGCGGTCACCACCCAGCCGCCTGTAAATTTTGGCAGCCCCGGACAGGTGGGCGCCATCCTGTTCAAAGACTATTTGCTGCCTTTCGAGATCACCTCTGTATTGTTGCTGGTTGCAATGGTCGGATCGATCGTACTGACCATCAAGGCGAAGAGATAATGGAGAATATCTATGCTACCTGTTAATTATTACCTGGCCCTGGCGATCGTTCTGTTTGTGATTGGCGCATTAGGGGTATTGGTGAGGCGAAATGCCATCATTGTCTTTATGTCTGTTGAGCTGATGCTCAATGCGGCCAACCTTGCATTCGTGGCCTTTGCCCGTTTTTGGCAATCACTCAATGGGCAAATCTTTGTTTTCTTTATCATGACCGTATCGGCAGCGGAGGTAGCTATTGGTTTGGCGCTGATTGTCACCATCTTCCGTACCAAAGATAGCATTGATGTGGATCAAATCAACACTTTGAAAGGTTAACATTGTTAAGCGAAGCATGATTAATGGAGATGCACCATGTCATTAAGTGATGCAATGAATCTGGGAGGTTTTTTCTACCTGGTGCCTTTGGTGGTAATTTTTCCTTTGGTGGGCATGCTGATTAATATCTTCTTTGGCGGCCGGATGGGTGAGAAAGGTGTTGCCTTGGTTGGCTGCTTGGGGTCAGGCCTGTCGTTTGTGGTGTCGGTGCTGCTTGGCATCAGTTTGTTGGGCCATCCGGATGGAATTACCATCTCGTACGCCAACTGGAATTGGATCAACAGCGATACCCTGCATCTGCGCTGGGCTTTCCTGGTAGACACCCTCTCGGTGACCATGATGCTGGTGGTGAGCGGGGTGGGTACGCTGATCCACATCTATGCTGTAGGGTACATGCACAATGATGTCCGTCTCAATAATGACCCCGGGCGTTACCGCCGTTTTTTCGTCTATTTCAATCTATTCATTGCTGAAATGATGGTGCTGGTGAGCGCCAACAACTACATGATGCTGTTCATCGGCTGGGAAGGCGTGGGCCTGTGCTCATACCTTTTAATTAGCTTTTGGTATGAGAAAGGTAAAAATGGTATTGGGAACGCGCTGGCAGGCAACAAGGCTTTTATTACGAACCGTATCGGCGATTTTGGCTTCTTGATTGCTGCCTTCCTGATGTACAGGTATCTGCAGCCACTCGCTACCAATGGCGTATTCACCTATGATTTTTCCCAGGTAGCCAGCCTGGCTTCACAAGTGCCCCAGTCGATCATCCTGGCAATCACCTTGTTCCTGCTGTTGGGGGTGACGGGTAAATCGGCACAGATACCTCTCTATGTATGGCTGCCTGATGCCATGGCTGGTCCAACCCCTGTGTCAGCCCTCATCCATGCAGCCACGATGGTCACCGCAGGCGTATATCTGGTTGCCCGCTCGCACGCCATCTATGCCATCGCCCCTATCGCGCAGAACTGGGTGGCCATTGCTGGCGGAGTATCCGCATTGTTCGCGGCCACAATTGCGGTAGCCCAATTCGATATCAAAAAGGTCCTGGCATATTCCACCATCAGCCAGCTGGGTTATATGGTAGCCGCGGTGGGGATGGGAGCCTTTGTGGCTGGCATTTTCCACCTGGTGATGCACGCCTTTTTTAAAGCCTTGCTGTTTCTCTCCGCAGGCTCCGTTATCCAGGGAATAGAACGTGGTGAGGAGCAGCTGGAGCACGTGGGCAATCCGCATAAACGCGGGAAACACGAAGCCCCACTTGATCCACAGGACATGCGCAATATGGGTGGCTTGCGCCATAAGATGAAGACCACCTTTTGGGTTTATTTAATCGCCGCGTTGGCAATCTCGGGGATTATCCCATTTGCAGGATTTTGGTCCAAGGATGAAATCCTGGCAGAGGCCAACCACTTGAACCCCGCAATTTTCTGGCTGCTGCTGATCGCTGCCTTCCTGACGGCATTTTACATGGGGCGCCAGATCATCATGGTGTTCTTTGGAACGTCACGCACCGAGGCCGCAGCGCATGCTACCGAAAGTAAGGCGATTGTCACAGCCCCATTAATCATCCTGGCTGTACTGTCCATCATCGGAGGCGCCCTGAATTTCCCGCCTATCAATAGCCTGACGAACTGGCTGGGGCATACCTTCCAGGCTGTAGCTGGAGGTGCTGCAAGTGGAGAGGCTGCACCAGTGCCGTTTAATTTTATCGTTGCCGCAGCATCCACGGTGATTGCTGTGGGCGCCCTGGTACTGGCCTGGTATTTGTACGACCGTCGGACGCGAGAGATGCAACGCTTACCTCTCGGCCAACGTGCAGATGACCCATTGCGCCCTGCATTGGGTCCAGCTTTTACTTTATTGGAAAATAAATATTGGATAGATGAACTCTATGGATACATAATAATTAAACCTTATCAGTGGTTGGCTAATTTCTTAGGGGAAACCTTTGAAACCAAAATCTGGCACGATTTCATACACGATATAGTCCTGGTGGGCGGATTTCACTTACAGACTCGATTCCTTTCGGGTGCCTTTGATTTAGGATTTATTGATGGGATCACGAACTTTCTAGGTGATGGTTTCAAAGAGCTGGGTGCACAGCTGCGCAAGATCGAGACTGGTTTTGTGCGCAATTATGCCCTGGCCATCTTTATTGGTGTCATTATTGTCATCGGTTACATTTTATTGCGAGCAATATAGGATATCGATGATGAAACAATACGGTCTGGTTTACAGCCGTAATAAGCAGATTTATTAAGAGGAAACAAAATGTCTTTATTACTTCACCCACTGACCCTAACCACGTTCTTTCCCATCCTGGGAATACTGGTAATTCTGTTCCTGAAATCTTCGTGGAAGAATGCCATACGATGGGTGGCGTTAATTACTGCCATTGGCACTTTTGCCATTTCAATGGTCATGTTCAGCTACTTCCAGGTTGGCAACCCTGATTTTCAAATGGAAATCAATGTGCCCTGGTTTGAGTTCGCCAGCTGGAACATCCATTTTCACCTGGCTGTGGATGGCATAAGCCTGTTCCTGGTTCTACTCACCACATTATTGATTGCCATTGCCATCCTTTCAACCTGGAAGGCAATCGATGACCGGGTTAAAGAATTCATGATCTTCTTCCTGCTGATGGAAGTAAGCATAGTGGGCGTCTTCCTGGCCATGGACCTGTTCCTGTTCTATATTTTCTGGGAGTTCAGCCTCGTGCCTATGTACTTCATCATTGGTATGTGGGGCGCTGAGCGCAGGATGTATGCCGCCATCAAGTTCTTCCTATACACCATGGCTGGCTCGATCCTCATGTTGCTGGCTATCCTGTGGCTGGGAATCAATCAGGGCACATTCTCGGTGCCTGACCTGATTGCCAAGGGAAACATCCCCGGCAATATCCAATTCTGGCTGTTCCTGGCGTTCGGCGCCGCCTTTGCCATCAAAGTGCCCATGTTCCCCTTCCATTCATGGTTGCCAGATGCGCACGTGGAAGCGCCAACCGCAGGCTCGGTGATCCTGGCAGGTGTATTGTTAAAGCTGGGCGCTTACGGTTTCGTGCGCTTTAACCTTTCCATGTTCCCGAAGGCAGCGGTGCAGCTGGCCCCATGGATGGCTGCCCTGGCCACCATCGGCATCCTTTATGGCGCGGCGGTGGCTTATGCCCAGAGGGACGCCAAGAAACTGGTGGCTTACTCTTCGGTGAGCCACATGGGTTTCATCATGTTGGGATTGTTTGCCCTCAACTCCCACGGCATCCAGGGGAGCGTGATGCAGATGCTCAACCACGGTCTGAGTACTGGTGCGTTGTTCCTTATTGTGGGCATTATTTACGAGCGCCGCAAGACGCACCACATGGATGCCTTTGGAGGCCTGTGGCAGGTGATGACTATTTATGCAGCCATGGCCCTGGTGGTTGCCCTTTCTTCTATGGGACTACCCGGCCTGAATGGTTTCGTAGGCGAGTTCACCATTCTGCTGGGCGCTTTTAGCTCCGACTACATCTCACCCTGGTTCGCCGGGGTGGCGGTGGCGGGCATCATCCTGGCAGCGATCTACATGTTGTTCTTGTTCCAGAAGATCTTCCTCGGGCCGCTGGATAAGAAAGAAAACTTTGACCTGAAGGATATTGACTGGCGCGAGATCCTCACCCTGGTTCCTTTGCTGCTTTTCATCTTTTGGATTGGCCTGTATCCACGACCATTCTTCAACATCATCGCCCCATCAGCCGACAAGCTGGTAGCGATCATTCAAACAGCCATCACTGCCGCGCCATAATCAGAATGAAAATCACCCGCATGGATGTTTGGGATTATCACGCTTCCCCGCACCTTTTGGCCAGTATCATCCAGTGGATTTTATTGGCAGGAGACTGAGGTATGTCATTATCTGACCTGTTGGTAAACCTGAAAGTTGTCCTTCCATTAATGGCATTAGTTGCATGGAGCTGTATCCTGCTCATTGTTGACCTGTTCATCCCGAAAGAACGCAAGGGATGGACGGCACTTCTGGCAGTTGTGGGTTTGATAATGACCATGGGATTGTTCCTGCTCCAGGGTGGGCAGGCGAAAGCAGGCTTTAACGGCATGGTCATCTATGATGGCTTTTCCAGTTTCCTGAATCTCGTGGTGCTGGGTAGTGGTGTGGCCGGGATCGCCCTGGCATACGATTACAACAAGCGCATGAACCTACAGCAGGGCGAGTATTACACTCTCCTGTTGTTTTCGATCATTGGCATAATGCTGATGGCGCAAGCCAATGACCTGATCGTCATCTTCCTATCGCTGGAGCTGCTCTCTATCCCACTGTACGTCCTGGCAGGCTTTGCCCGCCCTAGGGTTGAGTCAGAGGAAGCTGCCCTCAAGTACTTCCTGATAGGAGCCTTCTCGACGGGCTTTGAGGTCTTTGGCATAGCCCTGGCTTTTGGAGGGACAGGGACAACTAACCTCTCGCAAATTCTGACCGCCATCAACTCAAATATCGCCAATATGCCCCTGCTTGCAGTGGGAGCCGGATTGATCCTGGTGGGGCTGGCATTCAAAGTAGCTGCTTTTCCGTTCCACATGTGGACGCCAGACGTGTATGTGGGCGCACCATCGCCGGTGACGGGGTTCATGTCGGTGGGGGCGAAAATTGGCGGTTTTGCAGCCTTGCTGCGCATCTTCGTCTCTGCATTTCCCAGCATTTCCGGCGATATCACCATGATCATCTGGGTGGTCTCTGCCCTGACCATGTTCTTCGGGAACGTGGTGGCCATCGCACAAACCAATATCAAGCGCTTGCTGGCCTACTCTGCAATTGCCCAAACCGGCTATATTTTGATGGCCCTGGTACCTTACGGGAATTCCAGCGTGAACACTGGAACCATTGCTGCCGGGCTGTTCTACTTGATTTCTTATGCCATCATGACCATGGGAGCCTGGGCGGTGGTAATAGCCCTTGAAAAAGAGGAGGGGCAGGGTCTGCTGCTGGATGATTATGCCGGCTTGGGGCGCAAATATCCCTTGCTGGCAGCTACGATGGCGATCTTCATGATGTCTTTTACCAGCATCCCACCCACCCTGGGCTTTATGGGTAAATTCTACCTGTTCCGCACAGTCATCACGGGAGGGTATCTTGGCCTGGCGATCATCGGGGTGTTCACCACGTTGCTTTCCGCATACTACTACCTGCGCGTAATCATCATTATGTACATGCGCGAAGGTGAGCCTGTAGCCCGCACCGATGTCTGGTTACAGCTTACCGCGGCAATCACGGCTGTGCTGACCATCGTGCTGACTCTGACCGCACAACCTTTGATGGACGTTGCTAACAAGGCATTGATGCAAATCTTTTGACTACGAGCCTACCTGATGGCTTTATTACCCCGGTTCGCCAAGAGCCGGGTTTTTTTTTTAAGGCGGTGGATAATTTCTCGTGGATTCGTACGCATACTCACGCATTTCTTGCTTATTACCAGCTAACCTCAAGCAGTGGTCTATCAGTTATAATACTTACCCAGTATTTTGTGAATTACACCGGACAGGTGTTGATCAAAGCTGGAACGGCAAATGAGAGAATGTATTGTATATGAAATTTGCAGGACATGACATCTCATGAATGATGTCGTATATACACTAACGAGAAGGGTCAGGCCTGATCTAGAGAAATTAGCGGGTCAGCAACGCATGTCAGCCACTGCCGATGTGCTGACCCTCCTCTATACCCTGCCCCTGGCGGTGATAGGGCTTGTCTGGTTAGCCAAGGTCTCAGATTGGGGATCTGTTGGGCAGAAGTGGAGTACCTACCTGATCATGGGGGTTGTCCTGTACATCTTTAATCGCCTGCGTTTCTTCTTCATTACCGAGATTCGCTCGGGTGGCTACGCCAATTCGGTGGGCGCCATGGACGGCCTGGCGGTGTGGGCTGCGGTCTTAATCCTGGGACCAACCGCTATCTGGCTGAAGGTGATATGGGACTGCCTGGTATTTGTCACCTCGATTGACAAGACAAGGACTGCCCAATCCTATTGGAGCCGCGGCCGCATGTTCACCGCAGACCTATCGTCTGATGTGCTGCCGATGTTGATCGCGCTGGCGGTTTACCGGATGGTGGGAGGGACGATCCCTATCCAGGATATCTCGATTGCCTCAATTGCCCCGGCATTCCTGGCAATTATCGTCCAATATGCCGGCACGCTGGTGATCTATTCAGGGTATATCAGTTATGTGATCTGGTCGTTAAAAAATGTGCTTCACACATCCACCCAGCCCGCATTCTCCTTTTTCACCCTGGCACTCACCCTTCCTAGCCTGGCAAATCCGTTTGGGATTTTGGTGGCAGGTATTTTCGTGCGTGATGGGTTATGGAGCTTTGCTTATATTATCCTGGGTTTAATCATGGTGGCCATTCTCGGCCGCAGGCTCAGCCAGACGGCTGAGTATTCACGCCAGCAGTACAGGCAGATTGAGCAGCTGGAAAAGCTGGGTCGCGCCATCCTGGATGCCCCACCCGATGGCTCAAATTTACAAGCGGTGTTACAAGAGCATGTACCTTCCATGTTTGCTACTCTGGTGATCTATATTTGGACGAAGGCGCATGGCATACTCATTCAGGAGCCTCCGACAGCGTTATTCGATCATGAACACGCCTGGCGCTGGATACAGGAGAAGAATGAAGCTTATTACTCGATGCCCGGCAGAACACTGCCCTGGAATCCGGAATTGTCACTTTCGGGTCCGGTGATCTATTGCCCGATCAAGGATGTGGAAACCGACCAACCGATTGGTGATATCTTCGTTGAGCTGCAAACCTTGAATATCCCATGGAATATCCACTCAATCCGCCGGCAGCTGCCTGCCGTGCAGTCATTGGCTGCACAAGTGGCTTCCGCTATCCACCAGGCAGAAGAATATGCCAGCAACCTGGCGATGCAAAAGACCCTGCAAGAGCTGGCGCTGGCGCAAACCATACAGGTAAGCTTTCTACCCGAATCCATCCCGCAAATCTCCGGCTGGCAGCTTGCAGCCACACTGGAGCCCGCCCGGCAGATCGCCGGTGATTTTTATGACTTTATAAAATTACCCGAAGGAAAGTGGGGCATCCTGATCGCAGATGTGGCAGATAAAGGCTTGGGTTCTGCGTTATACATGGCATTAAGCAATACTCTGATCCGCACTTTTGCTGGGGAATATCACCGTGACCCCGCTAAAGTGCTTAAAACGGCCAACCAGCAAATTTTGAGGAATGCCCGGGCCAACCTGTTCGTCACGGTGTTCTTTGCGGTGCTGGACCCCATTACTGGGCTGCTGCGTTACGCTAATGCTGGTCATAACCCGCCTTTCTTATTGGGGGGTGATGGCATAATAACACTCAATAATACCGGCATGCCGCTGGGGATCGATGAGGATAATGAATGGCTGCAAGAAGAGCTGGTGATCGCGCCTGGCGAGACGCTGCTGCTTTATACCGATGGGGTCATGGACGCGCAGAATATGGCTGGGGAATTTATCGACCGGAAATTGATCTTAGATACTGTGCAAAGTCACGGGGGCAAATCTGCAGCTGAGCTGCAACAATCTATCCTTAGTATGGTGCACTTATTTGTGGGTGAGGCGCCCCGCTTCGATGACATCACCCTGGTGATATTGGGCAGAGAAAAAGGCGCACAATAAAAATGCCTGCTCGAGATCGATGAGCAGGCATGTTGTTAAGGTTCATTTTTTATGCCATTTGAACATCGTCAAAATGTTACCCTTTTCTGGGCTTGATTCATACCTCACCTCATCCATCATTTTTCGGATCAGGTATATTCCCAACCCCCTTGGCTTAATCTCATCCAGTGGTACATTGATCTCGGGTTCAGGCACCGATGATGGATCAAAGGGTTCAGCATCATCGTAAATTTCCACCTTCAACCCATCTTTCAGCACCTCACACGATATATCGATCCGGCTGGCACACTCATCACCATACCCGTGCTCGATGATATTGGTTGTAGCTTCATCAACCGCCAATTGGACCGCGTAAACTTCTGCTTCATCAAGCCCGGCCTGCTTGGCGTAATGGGTGATGTAATCGCAGATCGCTTCGAGATTCTGCAAGCTACAGGTAAACCGTTTGGTTGGCATTATGAAAATTAGAAGCTCCCTACTGCAGTAGTGAGATCGTCATAAATGCGGAAATAAGAACCCATGCCCACCAGGTTGAGCGAATCCCGGATACCTTTCTCTACATTTACTAAAACCAGCTCACCACTGGGTTTGCAAGTCTTTTGCGTGTCTATTAATATCCACCATCCCGCGCTGGCAATGAAATTTACATCCGTCATATCGAAGATGATATTATAGGTGCCTCCGGAGGTAATACCCTTCAAGGCTTGGCCAAGCACAGAAGCGTTGGATCCGTCAATCCGTCCGCTAGTTTTCACCACTGTGCAGCGCTTATAATCAGTTGTCTCAATGTTCATACGTTCCTCCTGGAAAGTTTGGAAAAATTTCAAGGCTTGCCGAAATATTTAACAGCATGTAAAAATGTAAAGGCAAACGGTGTGGTAATTTTACCAGATTGCTGCCTTTTATTTTAATGAATGCCCAGACTGACAAACCCGGCAGGTGTTAAGTGAATTTTGCCAGGATGGCAATTTTCTCAAGTGCTTAAACATTCCTGAAAGCTTGTTCGCAATCAAATCAATGGAAATGACACAGCTGTGATGATAAAAAATCCACATGGATGGTGTTTTTCCATGTGGATATCACGCCAGGCATTTAGAGCCAACCAGCTCATATTTCGTCTGGAAACCGTTATCCTGGCTGGCTTATATTATGCAGCGGCCAAATTTCGACCAGTGAAGGCTGGCACCAGGTCAGTCTTCCACGGATGTCAAAGCCCGCCGTTTGCTGCTCATGCGGAACGTCATCCCCACCATAAAGCCGAGTGCCGTCAGGCCTGCCAGGGCCACTTTGGTAACGTCGAATACCGGCTCGACTCTTACCCCCTCCGGTGAAGCCACCACCACTGCCACCGGTCGGGATAGAATTCTCCCACCGCCTCCGCCACCACTTCCCTTTCCCACCGACGGATTATCGGGGTTATGACCGGTATCCGTCCCGCTGCCACCGCCCACCGCGAAGCCCAGCCCGCACAGGATTTCTGCGGTTGGGATGATGGTTGTATCATTATGCTGGATTGGTTCTCCATATACCACGCGAACATCAGCAGCCGATAGGAATTCTTCCATCGTTTCCTGGTAATGATCCAGGCCGGTATTTTCCAACTCGTTGCTATTCGTTTCATCAGTCATTTTCTATTCTCCTTCTGGTATTGATTAATCAGTTATCTGGCACGTTTCATCAGCAGGATTAACAATGTGCCGAGCAGTCCCCCTGCCAGCATGGACCAAATCACCTCCCGGGTCACGTCTCTTACCGGCAGGACTTCTTCACTACCATCTTCGTTTCTTACGATTACGGCATGCGGACGATTCCAGGCCAACGCAGCACGACATCCCGGGATGCGGATTCTGTATAGCTGTGCCTGTGGGGTGATTTCATAATTACCCACCTGCAATGCTTCACCACTCTGAATTTCCCTCTCGATCATTGGCATTAATCCTCCTTATGGTCCGGGTTTGTCTTCGGGAGGCGGGGCGTTCCTTTTGACAACTTTTTGCAGCTCGTCGTTGACCTTACGCAATGCGTCCATAATCTCTGAGCGCGCCTTGGATTGTACCTGCCCGGTGCGCCAGCGTTCTTGAAAATCCTTCACATCGTCACTGATGGTTTTTCCCGCCGGCGTGCTTGAAAAATCCTGCGCAGCCTGGTTGAGGGATGCACTCATTTCCTTCAGTCCCTCTTCGATTTCATTCTGCAGTTTTTTACGCTCTTCACTTTGCCAGGCGGATTGCAAGACCTGGCGCAGGTTTTTACCCAGCTCATTCAGCTGGTCTGAGATGTTTCCACTCGCTGACGTACTATCTTTTGGATTGTTATCACTCATATGATCCTCCTGCATCGTGACTATAGCTATTATACGTTGGATACACTTAAAAGTATCTTACCAGAAGATTAAAGAGTAGCTTAAATTTGCCATTACACCGGCATGCATCGATTAATCGTTGTTACTGACCACTTTAAGCGAGTGGCGTTTGCCCGCTTGTAAAATACCCGGGTGGGGGATGATTTGATTCGCATCTTTCAAGGTTTCCCCATCCAACCGCACCCCGTTTTGTTCCAACAAACGGCGTCCCTCACTTTTGCTCTTCACCAGCTTCCCTTCCACCAGGACATCCAGCACGGTATGTGTGGGTTTAAGAACGAATGTGGGCAGGTCTTTTTCATCAGGCAGGTTGTGTTTCCTAAAAATGTTGATGAAATTTTCCTCCGCCATCCTGGCAGCCTCAGCCCCGTGGAAGATTTCGGTCACTTCACGTGCCAGCTTCATCTTGGCGTCGCGCGGGTGGAGCTTGCCTGAAGAGATTTCCTTCTCCATCAAGGCGATCTCTGATGCCGTCCACCGTGTGACCAGCCGGAAATAAACGGGCATGGCTTTATCCGGGACGCTCATCAGCTTGCCATACATGTCATCCGCCGTGGTATCGATGGGAATGTAATTACCCATTGATTTACTCATCTTCACCTCGCCATCCGTACCTGGCAGCAGGCCCATGATGATGGCGATATTGGGTTTTTCACCTAGGTAGGCCATGATTTTACGCGCTGCGGTGACGATATTAAACAGCTGGTCGGTGCCCCCCACCTGGACGTCGGTGCGCATGGCGTAGGCGTCATAACCCTGCATGATGGCATAGAAGAATTCGTGGAAGAAGATGGGCTCACCCGCATCCCAGCGTAACTTGAAGTTTTCACGGGTGATGAACTGCTGGACGGTGAAGTTGGAGCACAGCTGGATCAGCTTTTCAAAGGTGATCTTCGAAAGCCACTCGGCATTATAGCGGATGATGGTCTTAGAGCGGTCCAGGACATGGAATACCTGTTCGGCATAGGTGCCGGAATTCATGGCCACTTCATCGGGGGAGAGGATGGGGCGGGTCTTGTTTTTATCAGATGGGTCGCCAATTAAAGAGGTGTAGTTGCCGATGAGGAAGGTCACTTCATGCCCCAGCTCTTGGAATTGAGCCAGCTTGCGCATGGTGATGGTGTGTCCCAGGTGCAAGTCGGGCTTGGTGGGGTCATACCCGCAGTACACCCTCAGCGGGCGACCGTCGCGCCCGGCTTCAATCAGGCGCTGGCGCAGCTCGTTTCCCATGGCCTGTTTCAGCTCGTCATCGCCATATTCGGTGCCCTGCATCAGGTATTCCACCTGCTCGTCGATGCTCATCATCTTTTTTCCCATGCGTGCCTCCTTTTTGTCACTTTTGACGGTGACTGCCAGCGTATTTTCCTGGTGATAAAAAAACGCGCCCTCTGTGGGAGGACGCGCCAGACTCTCCACAGATAGGGATCAAGTGCTTGTATAATAGCCGTAGCCACTATTTCTCATGCGCCGATTATACCATTTTTAATCTTCGAGGAATAACCATGGTGACCAGGATTGATCCCTCAATCACCCAGCTGGAGCACGCCAGGCAGATCGAAGCTTTGGTACCCCAACCTGGCAGTTAGAACCCTAAAAATAGCATGATAATCGTCAAAGATGTCACTCCGAAAACAGTCCTTTCAACCTCGAAAGTTTTCCCATATGTAATCAACCCTTACACCGGCTGTGCGCATGGTTGTACCTATTGCTATGCGCGTTTCATGAAGCGCTTTAGCCACCACCTGGAACCGTGGGGAGAGTTCGTCGATGTCAAAATCAATGCCCCTGAATTATTACGCAAGCAGATTGCGCGGAAGAAACCCGAGCGCGTGTGGGTGAGTGGGGTGTGTGACCCTTACCAGCCGCTGGAGGCGAAATACCAGCTCACTCGCCAATGCCTGGAAATCCTGGCACAGCATGGGTGGCCCGCCTCCATCCAAACGCGCTCCCCGTTGGTGACGCGGGATATCGATATCCTCAAGCAGGGGGATGGGTTCGAGGTTGGATTGAGCGTGACCACTGCCGATGATGCGATCCGCAAGCTGTTTGAGCCGCACGCCCCGGTGATCGACCAGCGGATCAAGGCGCTGGACGAGCTGCACAGGGCGGGCTTGCGCACCTACGTGATGATCGCCCCCATGCTTCCCGCTGCGGATGGCCTGGGAGAGCTGCTGGCAGGCAAGGTTGATTATGTGATTCTCGACCGCATGAACTATGATCATTCGGTGTGGGTCTACCGAAAATATCACCTGGTTGACAAGATGGGTGACGAGTTCTATGCCCAAACGAAGCATACTTTGCAAGTGGTATTTTCAAAGTACGGCATCCCTGTCAGTGGCTGATAAAACATCATACAAAATGAGAGATGAATGACCATGAAAAAATATGTAAAGGATATCCTGTGGAACCAGTTTGGGGCAACCATCGATATGTTTGAGAACGCGCTGAAAGCTTGCCCTGACGAGATATGGAATGCGCCCATGTGGAAGGATGATGATATGCCACCAGGGTTTTCTGACTTCTGGTATGTGGCGTACCACGCCCTCTTTTTCCTGGATTTGTATCTTAGCGGTAGTGCCGAGGGATTTCATCCTCCTGAACCTTTCGATTTAAACGAGCTCGATCCTTCTGGAAGGCTCCCAGAACGTCGCTTCACCCAAGAAGAGCTGCTAGGGTACCTGGAATTCTGCCGCAGGAAATGCCGAAAAACAATTGCCTCACTTACGGACCAAAAAGCCCAACAAACCAGCTATTTTTCATGGTGCAAGCAGGGAATTAGTTTTTTAGAGTTGCAGCTGGATAACATGCGGCATGTCCAGGAACATGGCGCACAATTGAACATGTTCCTGGGGCAGCAAGCGGGCATTTCTGCACGTTGGGCTGCAAAAGCCAGGGGACCCGAGCCTGCAAGTTGATGGAGCTGAAAAAATTCAACCCACCAGTGTGCACGGCGTACCAGCATATATCGAGTGTGCTATAATTTTCGACATTGGAGTCATGAATGCAGGTCCCGGTATTAGTGCTCAACGCAAATTTCGAGCCCATCAATGTATGCAACACCCGGCGCGCCATTACCCTCATCATTGATGGTAAAGCCAGCCTGATCTTGAACGGACGTGGAGAGATCAGGACAGTGACGCAGGTTTACCCGCGCCCATCCATCATCCGCCTGGAGAAGATGATCCATCGCCCGCGGCCACGGGTCAAGCTCACCAAGCGCGAGGTCTTGCGCCGCGATAATTACACCTGCCAGTATTGCGGACAGCATGTGCCTTACCTCACAGTGGACCACGTCATCCCCCGCCACCTGGGTGGCGAGCACGTATGGACCAACCTGGTGGCAGCCTGCCCGCATTGCAACCATCGCAAGGGCGGGCGTACCATTGAACAAGCTCAAATGCACCTGCTCCACCCGCCAACCGTTCCACCGGCTTCAGCCGGCTATTTATTTGCCCACCATCTACGCGATAACCAGGAATGGCTGCCCTTTATAAGCGGCTGGTAAGCATGCCCCGGGATGATTTTATCCCCCACCCAGCAGCCTGGCCATCAGGTGCGGGCTGACAAAAACCTCGAGTATTGCTGATAATAAGAATAGCGGCACAACTACGCCCAGGGTGACTTTTGCCCAATCTGCCAGGGCGCTGATCAAGCCTTCTCCGATCGATGGGCGATAATGGGGGGTTACAAAGCTGGCCCCCAACTGTAAAATGGCTGCCCCTGATAGAATCAATGCGGGAATTTCTAGCAGCCCATGCGGCATGCTGAAAGCTGCCCAGGTGGTGAGCGGGCTTAACCCGGTTAGGCTGGCAGCCCCGGTTACAAACCCAATGATTCCCATGGGCAGCATCAGCACCAGCACCCCCACTACTCCCAGGGTGAAGATGCCCAGCACTGCGGCGATGCTCACCGCCCGCAGGTTATGCCACCAGATGGCTGCCACGCTGCTGGCGGTGAAAAACCCGTACTGGCGCAACTGGCCGAGGATTTGGCTGTCAATCACCTGCAGGCGATCTAAACCAAGCGTGCCGGGTGAAATGCCCAGATTTTTCACCTCCACTGCCCCAAGGAACGTGACTGCTGCCAGCACCAGGATCATCAAGCCGGCCGGCAGCAGCAGCTTGCGCAAAGTACGCGGGATTTCATGCAAGTACCACTGCTTCACGGAGTGCGCCTCGCCGATAAATTGGGTGGAAAATGCTCGCCAGGTCCAACGCAGGTTTAGGGTGTCTAATTCATGTCCCAGCAATTCCTCGCGGTTCATGTGGGTGACACCCATACGCACCAGCAAGCCAGCCAGGACCACCTGACCAAGCACTGCCCACCATAACACCTGGTAATCTGCCCACAGCATCATCACCGCTTCCACCTGGATGAGCAGGGCTACTGGGATGATAATGAAGGAGGCCAGCAGGTTGGCAGCCCTCACCGAGGTGGTTTGGGTGGAGATTACCACAGCCCCGCTGACCATCACCAGGGCTTGCACACCGGTCAGCAGGCCAATTAGAAGCAGGAATTGCGGCTCCGTCCTCCAACTGGTGGTGTAATAAATCCCCACCAGGTACACGCCCATCCCCAGGTAAGAGGCGAACAGGGGCGTGAGCACGCATGCCAGCAATTTGCCAATGTACAGCTGGCTGTCGGTGAGCGGGCTGCTCAACAAAGGCTCGATGCTGCGCCGCTCGGTCTCACCGGCAAAGCTTTCCAACGCAATCACCAGTGAAATCGAGATTGGAAAAAAGCCCACGATCATCAGCAGAAAGGGGATGAACCTCTCCGCCAACAGGTTGGCACCATATTTTTGCACAAAGCCTAGAATCCGCTGGGTGGTAAAGTTTGCCAGAAATGGGAATATCAAGGTGAGCACCACGATGGGCAGCACAATACGCCAGTCTCTCAGCTGGTCACGTATCTCACGGCGGGTAATAATGAGCGCAGGGAGAAGGTCAGCCAGCATGTTCGGTCTCAGCTTCTGCGCCTGGATATTCATTCATTTGCAAGGTATCGTTGCCCTCGCTGCCCACGGCTTGCAGGTAGACCTTCTCAAGACTGCGCGGCACTTCATATAAACCAACTACAGGCAGGTTTTGGCTCACCAGGCTCTGCACCACCTGTGGATTTGCCTGCCGCGGGTCATCCACCTGGTAGCGAATCCAATCCTCACCCTGGGCGGTTTGCCGGGCGGCTTCAGGTAAATGGAAAGTAAAACCGTCAAGATTAACCCCCAGGTGGACTTCATATTGCGGGGTGCCCAGCAGGCGATTTTTTAGCTCGCCGACACTACCCGAGATGATGATACGGCCGCGCTGGATGATGGCGATTTTATCGGCCAGCTCCTCAGCCTCAGGCAGGTTGTGGGTGCACACGATGATCGTCCGCCGGGCGTTGCGCAAGCCCTGGATGGCATCCCTGACCAGCCGGGCACTTTCAGGGTCCATGGCAGAGGTGGGCTCATCCATTAATAACACCGGTGGATCGTGATATAGGGCACGCGCCAGGGCCAGTTTTTGCCGCATGCCCTTGGAATATTCCCCGATGCGCCGCTTGCGCTCGTCTCCCAGGCCAAATTGTTGCAGTAGAGTGTCAGTGCGCTTCCTGCGTATATTTGGTGACATATGGTAAATCTGCCCGAAGAAATCGAGGTACTCCACAGCGGTCATGCGGCCGTATAGCCCGTGTTGTTCGGTGAGGATGCCCACCGAGGCGCGCACTCGGGCTGCCTGTCGCACCACATCGTAACCTGCCACGCGCGCCCAACCCGTGCTGGGCTTTAATACCGAGGTGAGCATGCGCAAGGTGGTGGTTTTACCGGCGCCGTTTGGTCCGAGCAGTGCCAGAACCTGCCCCGAGCTCACCTGCAACGACACCCGGTCGACCGCCAGGAAATCATTAAACCGCTTGCTCAGGTTTTCAGTCTGGATCATTCAACGGTCACACTTGATTGAGAAACCTGGCTGTACCAGGCATTGCTGCAGCCAGAGAGGAATTATGAATGGGCTTCAGGCGCTGTCTGTTCGGCTTCGTCTTCAGCGATTTCTTTAGTGGGCGCCTGCCTGTGGTGCCGCCAGATCAGTAAGAAACCTGCCACGATTGCCACCGCCAGCATGAAATATTGGTTAATGTTAATCGTTGCGTAGGTTGGCGAATCAATGCGCAGAAATTCCAGGAAAAAGCGGATGATCGGGTAGCCCACCAGGTAAATCAGGAAGAGGTCCCCTTCTTTGAGTTTTCCGGGTATCTTCCTGGCCATCCATAATAACAATCCTGCGAGGCACAGGTTCAGTATCGATTCATAGAAAAACAGCGCCTGGAAGGTATGGTAGTTTTGATAACCTGCGATGGGGTTTTGGATGTATACCGAAAGAGGAAAAGGCAGGTTGGTCGGTTTGCCGTAAAGTTCCTGGTTGAAAAAGTTACCCCAGCGCCCGATTGCCTGTGCCAGGGCCACCCCAGGGGCAGCGATATCCGCCCATAACAGGAAGCTCAGCTTTTTGACCCGGGTATAGATATACAATGCCAGCCCGCCCCCAATCACCGCCCCCGCAATGCCCAGACCGCCAAGGCGTGTATCGATTAGCGCCAGGGGATGTGTAAGGTAGTATTTGGTGGTGTACCCCATGGCTGCCATCGAGGGCGGTGGGGTAAATACATGCCACAGTCGAGCACCGATAATGCCTGCAATCAGCACCCAGATGAGCGCATCCCACACATATTCGGTCTTCAAACCACGGCGACGGGCTTCATGCTCTGCCAGGAAAGCTGCCGCCACCGCACCACTCATCAGGATGATGCCGTACCAGCGAATGTAAAGGCCCAAGATATGGATTCCGAATTGATCAATTGACATAGGTATCCTTTTTTTCGGTTAGACTTTTGGTTTCAATTTGGTCATGATGCAAATAATGTGTCCGTGTAAACCATAAACGCTGAATTGCTGTAATATGAGATATTATACCGATGATTATAAAGGTATATTCAGCCAGATTAGCCAGGTTTACTCCCAGGAAAACAATCCCCAGGAAAAGCAGGATTAATTTTTCCGCCCGCCCAGCGATGCCCACCGTGCAATCAAGGATGCCGGCTGAGGCCTCGGCCTTGGCGCGCACATAAGAGGCCATGATCATCCCCGAGATGGCCAGGATGGCAGCAAATGGGCTGATACCACCCCCAATCAGCAAGCCTCCGATGAGGATGAATTCGGCATAACGGTCTATAGTGTGGTCAAACACTGTACCAAAGCCACTAACTTTACCGCTGGCGCGTGCTGTTGCCCCATCCAACCCATCCGCAAGATACATGACGATGCCCAGCCCCAACCCTGCCCAATAATGGTCAAGACTTAGCAGATACCCGGCCGCGATGGCAAATAGCAGGCTGATAATCGTCCACAGGTCTGCGGTAAAACCGAGCCGGCAGCTAAGATTACCAATCGGGGCAATGATCTTGTTATAGAAGGGCCGCAATCTGGCTAGCATGTAAATTTACACTCCTGTAAGCGATAATCGCCTCATAATTTTACCCGCAAAGGTGCGCTTTGCAGGACTTGAGCGCGCCGGTCGGCTTCCTGACGGGTGAGGGGGAAGTCAGGGCCAATATTCTCTACCATTACCGAAGCCACGCCTGAAGCAAAGCAACCTACCTCGGTCAGATCATCGGGTGTTTCCAGGTATCTCACCATGAATCCTGCGGCGTAAGTATCGCCTGCCCCGGTAGGATCAAGGGCTTGGGTGGTGTAGGGCGGAATGGGGTAGATCATGGATCCATCATAAATGATCGATCCCGCTTCTGCCAGAGTGACCACGGCAATTTTGCACCCATAGCCGTACAGCGCTTTCACCGCACCCTCTGGATCCTGGCGCGGGTTGATGCCAGTTGCCACGCGGGTTTCCAACTCGTTGGCTTTGATAATTGTGGCGTAGGCTGCAATATCGGCGAAAGCCTGCGACATCACGTGCTCTACTTCTCCATCGTGCAGCGTGCGCAGCAGGCCTTGCGGGTCGAGCAGGATGGGGGCGGAATACTTTTTACGCAGGTTTTTCACCAATTCCAGGGTTATCTCGCTCAGGATGGGTCCCAGGAGGATGAATTGTGCCTCATTATCCGGGATCAGGTCCGCTGGGAGGGGATCGGCGATTCCTAAAATCGAGAGTGTCCGGTTGCCCTGGTCATCGATGTAGTGTAGCGCAAAACCTCCGGTTTGCCGGGTTTGGAACAGGTAGCTTTTAATGCCGCAGGCGTGTAATTCCTGCTCCAGGCGCTGGCGGAAATCTGCACCAACACCTCCTACCAGGGTGGTTGGGTAACCCAGGCGTGAAGCCGCCAGGCAGGCGTTGGTGGAGCATCCGGATAAAATGCGCTCCTCGGTTGAGATTAACGGGGTGGTGATCAGGTCAAAAACCGGGTTGCCAAAGGCAAGCATGCGGGGTAAAGTCATGATTTCAGGGTAGCCTCGTGTTTTCGTTATCGTCGTTGCTGCTCGCGGCAGTAATGCGGCCTACGGATTGGCGTGATGATGCATATGGGTGAATGCCAGTCGGTAAACAGCGTATATCTTACTTGCGAAAGGCAGGCTTGTCAACGAAAGAGAGGAAAAACCAGCTAAGTAAGTCCTTAATAATTCCTCACCCAGGTAAGGAGCGTTCCGGTGCTGCGCATAGTCGCTCCATCCGCGGTTATTTCTTTACTCAACGGGTGGGTTGTTCAGCAGTGATTACTTTTCTTCGTCTGGGTCTTCGCTCTCCAGCAGCACTTCACGCTCGCGCCCGCCGGTTTGGGATGGACCCACCACGCCCATATCTTCCAGCTCATCCATCAACCGCGCCGCGCGCGGGTAGCCAATGCGCAGGCGGCGCTGCAGCATCGAGGCACTGGCATGTTTCTCGCCGCGCAGCAGCTCGATAGCCTTATTCACCAGCCCATCCCGGTCCGCCATCACCGCATTCTCACTGAGCAGCTCTTCCCAGGGTGGGGTGGCGCCCTCTTCCGGCGGATGGACAGTTTGCCAGTACAGGATCAGCTTGTCGATCTCTGCATCCGAGACCATCACCCCCTGCACCCTGACCGGAGCGGCAACTTCGGGCGGCATGAACAGCATATCACCGTGCCCCAGCAGGCTCTCTGCCCCTCCCGTGTCGAGGATCACACGTGAATCCACCGATGAGGCCACGGCAAACGAGATACGCGCCGGGAAATTGGCTTTGATCAACCCGGTGACCACGTCGGTGCTGGGGCGCTGGGTTGCCACCACCAGGTGGATGCCCGTGGCGCGCGCCAGCTGAGCCAGGCGGATCAGCATAGGCTCGGTCTGCTCGGGGGCGGTCATCATCAGGTCGGCGAGCTCATCCAGCAACACCACGATGCGGGGCAGCGGCTGAATGTCCTTGCGCCGCCGCGCCTTACGATTATATGAATCGATGTTGCGGGCGTGCATCTCTTCCAGCAGCTTGTAGCGCCGGTCCATTTCCACCACCACCCAACGCAGCACCCCCAGGATGCGCTGGATGTCCGTTTCCACTTTGCCAAACAGGTGGGGCAGGCCGTTGAAGCGCACCAGCTCCACCATCTTGGGATCGATCATCACCAGGCGCAGGTCATCAGGAGTGTTGTTCATCACCAGGCAGGCGGTGATGGCAGCAATGCACACCGATTTTCCCGAGCCGGTGGTGCCGGCGATCAACAGATGCGGCATGGTGCTCAGGTCAGCTACCACTGGCAAGCCTGAGACATCTCTCCCCAGGGCGATGGTGAGGGGCGAACCTACCTTATAAAAAGCTTCCGTCTCGAGGATGGGACGCAAGCGCACCATGCTGGTGCGCATATTGGGCACTTCGATGCCCACGTAGGGACGCCCGGGCACGGGGGCTTCGATGCGCAGCCGCTCAGCAGCAAGGGCCAGCGCCAGGTCGCGCCGTAACCCGGCAATTTGGGCCACGCGCACCTTGATGCGGTTTGCTTGCTCTTCTTCCGAGCCGCCCTTTTCCACGAAGCCCGGCTCGACCGCAAATTGGGTCACGGTTGGCCCCACCCGAAAGCCCACCACCTTGGCCGGTATGCCAAACTCTGCTAGTGATTTCTCGATCATCCCCGCCGTCTGGTTGATGTTGCGCTCGTCAGGCCGGTCGAGCTGGTCTCTCACCAGCAGCTCCAGGGAGGGAAGGTGTTCGTCGCGCGGAGGCGGAGGCTGGTATTTGGCTTGCACAGGAGATGGATTCAGGCGCTTGCGAAACTCGGCGGGTATGGACGGGCGGCGCTTTTTACGCTCTGCTCCCGGCATTGATGCCCCGGTTTGGGTGGCTGCGGGAGCAACACTTACCACTGGCTCATTCACCACCAGGCTGGCCGGCTTCGAAGCGCTGGTTTTTTGCAACCACCTGAGCAATGGTGGCAGCAAGCCCAGGCCATATCCCAGGCAGGCAAGGGCAATCAGGCCGAAGGCTAATCCTCCCCATAGATTTCGGTCCAGGCTGAGGTATTTCAAGCCCGTTGCCATTAACTCAGCCAACCCCCAACCCACGAAACCTCCATCAAGGCCCAGGTCAGCCCGGTAGGCCACCCTTCCCCCAATCACCGCCAGCAAACCCAGGATGGAAAACCCCGCCAGCTCCAGGGCAATGACACGTCCCCAGTGCACCCTCTTGGCAGGCGGAGCACCAGGCGCGGTCTGTACTCCCGGCCTGTGAGCTGCATGGCGCAGCACCATCACACCTGCGGCCAGCAAGCCGATCACCACCAGAATGGCTCCATACCCAAAACCACGCTGCATCAGGCTGCGCCAGAACGTGGTGAGCGTGCCTTGTGACAGGCCCGGCATGTACAGGGCGAACAGGGTCAGTAATGCCGACGCCACCAGGATGATGCCGACAAAATCGGAGCCGAAGCGTTGGAAACGAGCGAAAAACCCCATCCCCTGGTGGACGAGATTTTCATATTCGCGCTTTGCTGCGCCGCTGATTTCTATCGTGTCTGGTTTTTTCTTGGCTGGCATGACCTACTTCTTAATCGAAGATCCTGGTTAACCACTTTTTCACCTGCCGCTTTAGTATACATCAATTTACCCTCTCACCTCCAGCCCCACTTCCCGGCCAGCTTCCTGCCGGGCAACCTGGGCTGTAAGCCTGCCTGCCTCCAGCTTAGCCTCTGGTGCACCATCCTTCAAAATCTTGGCGCCTGACTGGCGGGATTTTTCTTTCCTTTTTTTCCCCAGAGTGTGGAGCCATTCGTGCATATGGCTGGCATGCTTCTGCCCTTGCATTCAATGGTCTAATCGGGGAGCTCGGGTTGTTTGCCCGCCTCCGAGCGGGAGGCAATGTAGATGCCTGCCAGGATCAACACTCCTCCCAACAGTTTGACCGGACCGGGCACTTCGTGCAGGAAAAAATACGCCAGGATGGTCGAGCCGATTGGCTCACCCAGCAGGGTGATGGATACATAAGCTGCCGAAAGATAGCCCAGCGCCCAATTGAAAGTTGAATGACCGATCAGCTGCGGGATGATTGCCAGCAATATCAGCCACAAGTAGATTCGTGGGGAATATCCAAAGGGATTTTCCCGGGCGGACAGCATGATAATTATAAGCACCACCGCTGCCATCCCATACACCAGCGAGATGTAGCTGACCAGTGACATTTTCGCTCTCAGCCGGCGGCCGATCAGTAAATAGCATGCCCCGGCGATGGCACCGGCCACCGCCAACAGGTCGCCCACGAAGGCCCTGTCTTGTAAGAAATCTCCCAGGCTGGGGCAGCTGAAGGCACCCGATGGGGTGGTGCAAGAATCGTTGAAACCCACCACCACCACTCCAATCAATGCCAGCACCAGGCCGATGCGCACGAGGCGCTGGATGGGTTCCTTGATGGTGAATGGGGATAGCAGTGCCACCCAAAGGGGGGTAGTGCTCACCAGCACCACCGAGCTGGCTACTGTGGTGTATTGCAGAGAGGTGATCCAGCTGGCAAAATGGGCTGCCAGGAAAATCCCAGAAAGCAGTGCCAGCAGCAACTGATTGCGCTGCAAAGTAGCCAGCTCGCGTTTGTGGGTGGAGGCGGCCACCGGCACCAGCACTAGCGAAGCGATGCTGAGCCTCCAGGCGGCAATCACCAGCGACGTGGCTTCGCGCTGCGCATAGCGGATGAAAATAGAGGCAGTGGATACCGCCAGGATGCCGAATAGGATGGCAATGAGCGGTGAAACAGGAGGCCGTTTAGGTGAATCCATGTACCGCGGCTAATTATAGACGAATTCACTGAAACAGGCTGCCGGAGGATATGGGTTTCAGCGCTTGCGGATGTGCCAGACCACTTTGCCCAGCAAATCCGCCGGCCTCACAGCGCCAAAAACGCGGCTGTCGACGCTGTCTGGGTGGCTGCCGCTGACCATCAAACCGCCGTCAGGGTCAACAGCCTGGATGCGCTTGATCAGCAAGCCATAACCAGGCTGACGGAAAGCCACCACATTGCCCGGTGCGGGTGGAGAAAAAAGAAAGGGGATTTTGCTGACCAGCACAAAATCCCCATGTTGAAATTCAGGGGCTAAGCTCAGTCCCGATATTCTCAGTAGCCTGAGCATTACAGGTTGGGATAAACCATCTCCAGCGCCGGGGCATAGGGAGCCTTGGCGCGCTTGGTGGCGATCCCCTTGGTTTCCCAGAACATCTGGGCAAATTCGTTAATCGCATCCACCAGCTGCAGTGCCTGGTCGCGGTCGGCGGTCTGGCGCGCCTTGGAGCCCAGCTGCATGATTTTGTGCACCAGGGCATGCGCATTGGGATATTTCTCGATGTGCTGGGCTTTGAAATAATCTCCCCAGATGATGCGTATCTCTGATTTAGCCCGTTCGGCATGCTCTTCCTTAACGGCGATGTAACGCGCCATGCTGTTCATGTAATCTTTATTGTGCTCGGGGTTCTTGCCCTCAAACTCCGTCATTAAATCGATCATGCGCACCACTGTCAACGCGCTGATCTGGGCGACGATGGGGTCGTAAATGCCACATGGGATGTCGCAATGCGCCTGGGCCGTCTCGATATGCATTTTTTGATCTAGCTTGGATAAAACCTGGTAAATCATATGTCCTCCTTTATAGGTTTTTTTGATGTTGTAAGCATAATAATGAATACACGGTTACTTGTCAAGCAAGGAATGATTATGAACTATTAATAATTCAACCGCATGCTGAATCTGCTGCACTTCTGACACCCGTTAAATCAACAGCGGTAAATTTCAATCAGCATACATGCGGTTATTTTCAGGATTAGGATTTCCGAGTTACCCGGTTTGTAAGACCATTTTTCGTATTTTTCAACTGAAAAAAAGATTTAACCAAAAAGTGGATAATAATCAATCGCAGACCAGCATTTGTCACATTTCAATAACCGTAAACCCAAATCATCAATAATGATAGGGGGTTTCCAACTGGTGAGGTAACGAGTTTATCGAGGAGGAGTATATGGCTACGCGTGAAGGAGTAGAAGAAGTTTTCAGGCAGGTGGTTAACGAAAACGCTCCAGTGTGTTTAAACGCCATCGCACTGCATGATTACGTGCGAGATCAGGTAAAGTTTGGCTTCAACAAATATTTCGATGCTCCTTCCCCAGATTACACATTGACCTGTGACTACGGACATTGCAATCCTAAATCTCACTTGATGACGGTGCTCTTTAAAATGCTGGGTTTAGAAGCTTACCAACATTTCATTGCCATTCCCGAAGATATTATTAAAAGGTGCCATTCCTCCCCGTCAATAGCAAAAAGTATCGAAATATGGTGCTTGGCATGAGGTTTAATACCGTCTTCAAGCTCATGGGAGAGCTCGGCGTATCTCCAATCAATGCCAACACAGAGCGGGTGCGACAAAATTAGCCCCGATAATCTTTTTGTTTCGTGGCAACGACTGAACCGGAGATCGATATTTTCATGTTAGAATCATAACCACAATTCATAATCCGAGTAATTTATAATAGAAAGACAGACAAAAGGAGGAACCTAATATGACCCATATTATTACAAGCTTGTGCCTGCGTGATTCTGGATGTGTGGATGTCTGCCCGGTGGAATGCATTGTGGGGGGAAAGCCGGTGGAGCAATATCCGTGGTTTTACATCGATCCCGACACCTGCATTGACTGCGGAGCCTGCATCCCCGAATGCCCCTTCGAAGCGATTTTCCCGGAAGATGAAGTGCCCTCAGCTTACACCGCCAAGGGCGGCGAAATGGTCAGCCAGGTTGGGTTGACCGGTCACTACGAGGGAACCGACCACCATGGCAATCCGGTGGTGCTCAACAGTGTGCGCACGCTGAAAGCCGGCGAGGTGGTGGACCTGACCCAAGATATCCAGGCCAATTACGATTTCTACACCAAGGGTCCTGGCTATAAAGCCAACGAATAAAAAATCGGGCAGCCAGAGGTGAGTTTCCTGGCAACCCGAGCATCAAACAAGAGATATAACGATTAGCTGGCGGGTCATTTCGCCAGCTATTTTTTCCGCTTACTGGCTGGTGTCGAGCTTAAGGCTGCCCGCACCCATTTGGACCTTTATAACAATCGTGGAACCTGATCCACTCAGCTGGTAGAGGTTGCCGTGCTGCTGCCAGCCGCCGTTGCTGCTCACCGAGATCAGGCTGTTAGATGTATCCACCTGGGCGGAGGTGCCGTTGGGGACGATAATGGTGACGCTGCTCACGCCTGAATCGATGCTCACGCTCATGTCGCGTTGCAGCAGTCCGCTGAACTCTAACGTGTAGCTGCCGGCCCCACCATTGAATGAAAGTGTGTCGGCATTCGCATTGGCAAGACCACGCATCGCTACGCTGGATGCACCGGTGGTGTAATTCAGGCTGGTCATCTCGATCAGGTTGGGTTTGGAGAAGCTCAGCTCGACCTTGGAGGCGCCATCGCTGATTGCCAGGCTATGCAAAGAAATCCCGCCCAGCTCGTAATTACCCGTATAAGCTCCGGCTTTGATTACCAGGCTAATTGGGCGATCGCCCAGCGATAGATTCCAGTCATTAACGATGTCAGTGTTTATGTAGGGGATGCCGGTCAGCTTGATATTCCCCTGCTCGATGTTGATGTTGTTGCTGTCGATGCTGATGGTGGGTTTGAAATCGGCCACATTGAACATTGCGGTGCCGCTGAGCAGCTCATTTGCAGCGCCGGGTTGCAGGGTAAGGTTTCCTGCACCGAAATGCAGCGTGACATCGGCAATGGCCTGCCGGTCAGTAAGATTTGGCACATTGATATTCTGCGTTACAGTTGGCCCGGTTTTGACCTCTGCGCCGGGCAGGTTGATGGTAAACGAACAGGCCAGGCTGGCAAGGACCAGGGCTGTGATGGCCAGAATGATGATTATTCGGTTCATGGGCACCTCCAATTTTCTGGGTTTGTTCATATATACGGATTTATTCCCCACAAGTCGCGAGTTTGAATGGGTATACGGTAAATCCGGATGCACTATTTCAACGACAAGCACTGGTGTAGCATTGGCAGGTAGGTGGTTTTGCTGAAGATATACACCCTTGCCTCACTCAGCCAGCTGTGCCCTGTGCCATCGTCAATCGTTGCTGAATTACGTATGACGGTTGGTGAGACGATACCCGCACTAACAATTGCATCGAATTGGATGGTAACCTCTACATCCTGGGTTACTGAGCCTTCCCAGCTGACCGTGCCCACCGAATAGCTGGCAGTGCCCGATGAGGCCCACAAGTTGCCGGCATAAGTCAAATCGGATGGGAGTGGGTCGAGCACACTGGCATTGTTGATGGTACGCCCGGGATTACGCAGGGTGATGGTAAAGGTCAGCAGGTTGCCAGGCTCGGCGTTGACCAGGCTCGCGGTCTTAGTGGAAGCTTGCAGGGTTGGTTGGATGGTGCTTGCCTGGTTGCCATCGCGAAAGTAATTTCCCCGCCCGGTGCCCCATAGCAGCGCAGCATTCTCTGTTCCGGGCAGGTCATATGCCGCCACTCCGGAGTGCGCAGTGAGCAGCACCACTTCCAAATCTGGATCGGCATCGATATTTGCCAGGGTCGGAGCCGGCAAAGCCCCGTTCCAATCCTCCCCGCCGAACGAATCGGGCAAGCTGATTTCATAGATTGGGTTACCCAGGTAATCCAGGATGTGCAGCATGCCGGTATGGTTTGAGCTTTTCTGAGTCCAGGAGGTGAAGATCACCTCGGCGTAACCGTTGCCGTCCAGATCAGCCACCACCGGTTCCGAGGCAAAGCGGTAAAAGCCTTCTGCCGGGTGAAAGACTGCATAAGGCCAATTCCCGTGCTCGGTTTTATCCAGCCAAAAGACATGCACCCGCCCATCATAAGCACTGTAAAGAATTTCCAACTTTCCATCCCTGTCCAGGTCTGCCATAGCCGGGTTGGGCTGGTTGCTCTCGATCATGTTGTAGTCCTCGCTGATCGGCATCCCCGTATCAACCGGCACGCTTTGCCAGTCAAACTGGCCGTCATTGAAGCGGCTGCGATCAGCGTTAAATATGTAAACCCCATCATAGCGGCTGGGTGGATACCCTGCATGACAGTCGTAAACATTCCCTACGGCTATCACTTCTGGTACGCCGTCCCCATTCACATCGGCAATCACGCTGGGTCCATCGGCGAAGTTGGTGCGGTAGCTTTCCGACCGCTCTCCGTCACAAGCTCCCCAGCCGCGCAGCTCAACAGCCAGGCTCTCCCATACCCCCACCTGGCCCCAATTTTTACCCGCGTAGATTGGGCTGGCGGGTATCTGGCTACCATCCTCTTCATATGCACAGATATAATGCACATCGGATGGTACCAGGATTTCTTTCTCACTATCCCCATCGAGATTTCCAACCGCGGCATTGGCGTTGTATACCCCCCAGGCATAACCACTATCATCGCTCAATTGAGGCCACCCCAGGCGGATCGTGCCGCTCGCTTCATAAACCCAGGTATTGGTTTTATCCGGGATAGCTGCCGTGGCGATAATTTCCATCTGGTTATCGTCATCCAGGTCGCTGACCGATAATCCACGCAGCTCATAACTGGTGGGATGCTGAGGCCAGCCAGGCTCGAAGTAGCCCTGGCTGTTGTACACAGAAATCCAGCCGCCGCTATGGGCGGTGATGATTTCCAGGTCACCATCGTCGTCTACGTCAGCCACCGCAATGCCCGGCCAGGTACGGCCTACATTCGGCTCACCAGGCTGGTCACGGTCGTGCCCGGATGATACTCGCCATTCCAGTTGCCCGTTTGACCCATCCAACACGAAAATAGAATAGGATGAAGCGATCACTTCGACCTGCCCGTCGCCATCGAGGTCGGTCGCAGCTGGTGAGGAATACCAGCCCGTCTCGCACCACGAGTTGTAACACCCCCCCAACTGCCACTTCAATAGCGGGGCTCCGAATGTAGCATAAGCCTGGGCGTGGTTTTGAAGCCCGCTGCCAGCCAACATTACCAACAGTGCAAGACCTGCAATCAGGTCTGGGATCTTGAAAGCATAATTTTTATTAACCATAAGTGCGCAACCTCCTCCAGATTCATTATAGACCAGCCCGTGGTTTAACACAAAACGGGAAGAGGATTTTACAACTCGTTACGTATTATGCTTGCATTTTGGAGAATTTTGCTGTCATTTTTTTTAATTTCAACAGTACCTGGCTAAAAAAATCAGCGGCCAGCAAGCTGGTGCTGGTCGCTGATATACCAACCTATGTATATTAATTCACGATCCATCCCGGTTAAGGGGCATAAGATTTATATCGCGGCCTTTGATCAGCTGCCAGCTCATGCGGATAATCTTTACTGCACTGGTGATGATGGTAATTACCAACGCCACAATTAAAACCTGATTTAGCACTGAGCTAAGGATTCCTGCCACGCCCAGCTCGCCGAGAGCGCCCTTGAGCGTGTACAAGTATTGGAGATTGGTCAGGATGCTGGCTGTGATCCCGATACTGAACAAATTCAAGGCAATGGCATAAATCCGGGTGCTTGTTTTCCACGCCCCGCGCCGCAATAAGATCATATCCATGATAATGGTAAGGATCCACAATAGATCCAGCCAGGGGATATAGGCATAGAAAGCGGAAGTGAGGACGGGTGTGAACGACCACTGGCCATTGAAATTGTTATAGATACCGATCTTATCAGCGTAGAAGGTGAAGACGATCAGCCCCACCAGGGTGAAGAAAATCTCCGTAATCAGCTCGCCAGGCTTGATTTTATCGGGCTGGCTGATGGCTTTCAGGCTGTGTGGGTCCCATGCTTTTTCTCTGGCTGTAGATTTAAATTCTGGAAGGGTCCACTGCAAGATGGCGAAGATGATCACGATGTTGCCAAAAGCCTGGAATAAGCTCGTCACCGTATTTCCCAATGATTTGAGGATATTAGCCGTGAGCTCAGTTCCGGTGTAGGGGGATGCCTGGTGTATTCCCACCCAATAGCCCACCAGAGCCAGGACAGCGATGATGGGCAGGGCAATGCGCAGCACCATGATGAAGATGGGGAATAAGCGTGGCCCAATCAGGTATTTCTCGGGCAGGTAGGGCGCCACGATTTTCTCCGGGGGGCCAAACTGCTTCAACACTTCTGCTTCCATCTCGCCATCCACTTGGCGGCCTTCTGCTTTGCTGCGGTCATCGAGAGCGTCGTGGATCAGCGAGCGTATCTCAGTGACAGTCTCTGCTCGCTGCCTGCCCGGCAGCAGCTCGCTGACTGCCGCCAGGTAACGATCGACTAATGTATCATTATTTTTCGTGTCCATTGTTCTTCTCCTCAAGATTTTCCAGCAAGCGTCTCATCATGCTGACCATGCTTTCCCATTCGTTAACTAGCCTGGGTAGGGTTTGCCTGCCTTCCGGGCTGATCACGTAATAGCGGCGGGGGCGGGCATCCTCCAGGCGCCAGTTTGAACTGAGCAATCCTTGGGTTTCCAATCGCCTCATCAGCGGGTAGAGCGTGCCCTGGTCGATCTCCAGTCCCTTCTCTGAGAGTGACTTCATCAGCGAGTACCCGTACTGTTCTTCGCTGCACTGGCTCAATACTGCCAGCACGATCACCCCACGGCGCATTTCCAAGATCAGGTTATCAATGATCTGTACATTCTCCATGGCAACTATCCTTTATTGCATTATACTGTATATAACACAATATGTCAAGATAATTAATATTAATTGTTGGCCAATCGATGAGCTGAGATTTTTATGGATACATGGCTTGCTGGAATAGGCGCTGTCCAATATCTTGTGCCAGGCCGGGATTATTTTCCTCCAATAAGATTGCCACCGCCAGTGGAGCGCCTTTCCAATCACCGGAGGTGCCTCCAAGGTACCAGGAAAAGCCCTTCGAGCCATCATTTTCCGCACCATCAGGGGCTGAAGCACCACCCCAGGAGGCCACTGATTGCCAGATGGGCAGGTCATCAGCCAGCAAGGCCTGCACAACACTGCTGGTGGATGAAATTTCCAGCTCCTGTTGTGCATCCTGTTCGGAGGGTAACATCACCCAGCCCGCCAGAGGGGTATCCACGGCTACCGCCAGTCGCGGGACAGGCATTTGCCCTCCGTTGCTAAGCGCGGCCGCCGCCAATGCCATTTGTAGGGGGCTCACCTTGAGTGCATCCTGCCCGCCAGGCCCCGCTTGCTCACCGGTAAGGTAGGAATAGGCTGCCGTCAGGCTCTCAGGGATGCTGGAGGAGAGCGCTTCCACCGGGAAAGTGGGGGCTGTGTAAAACCCCATTCTGTCCAGAAAATCCACCAGCTGCTGGCTGCTCATCGAGCTCAACAGAAGCCTGACAGGCGCGCTGCACCCGGCAGAAATCACGCCTGCCCAGCTATGCCCTGTGGCGACCGTAACACAATCGGAAAAGTCGGTGCCGTCGAATTGGCTTGAAGGATCTACCTGGCTAGCGGCGAGCAAGAATACCCCCATGGCATTCCCGGGTGGGTACAAGCCCATCGCAGCTCGGTCGAAGAGCGGTGCTGAGGGGTCATTGACCAGCCGGTCCCAATTAGCTGCCAGCTGGTTGGCATCGAAGGTGGGGCTGGATGCGAAAACCAGCACCTCACCCGTGGCAGCGTTCAGCAGCACAGCGGCTCCCCGCTGACCTGTCAGCATATTGTCTGCAGTGCGTTGTAAATCGAGGTCGAGGCTCAAGCGCACATCCAGTCCTGGAGGTGGTTGGCCGTAAAGCAGGTTCTGCCACCACATGGTCAATGTTGGGTAACCTTGCAATCCGCGCAGGTACAGGTCCAGGCTGGCTTCCAACCCGGCTTGCCCATATGCCTGGTCGGTGTATCCCAGCAGCGGGCCGAGTGCCGAATAGGGATAATGGCGGTAGAAGCTGCCCGAGATGCCGGTGGATTCGGCCAGGATGTTCCCGCGGCTGTCAAAAATCGTGCCACGTTTCACGTAGCGATCGGCAATGGAACGCCGGGGGTTGTCGGAGCGGCTGAGCAGGGCGGGCGCGCGCACCAGGCTCCACCAACCAACAGCCAAGGTGCATCCCAGCAATCCTGCTGTCATCACAACTGAGAGCAAGCGGATGAGCCCGGTTTGAGCTTTCAGCTGGGCTGGCTGGAAAACCGGGTCTTCCTGCTGGCTGGCTCCAATCAACAGCAGGCATAGCAGCTCAAAAAAGGATACCAGCAGCGAGGATCCTCCACTGGATACGAAGGGCAGGGTCACTCCGGTGAGGGGTAACAGGCGCAGGTTGCCGGCGATGATCAAGATACTTTGCCCCACCAGGTGGGCCACCAACCCAACCGCTAGCAGGCGTTGAAAAGTATCTGTAGACCTTAGAGCCATGCGCATACCGCGGTTCACCAGCACCGCCAGCAATGCCAGGATGCCCACCGCCCCCAGCAACCCGGTCTCTTCGCTGATTGCCGAAAAGATGAAATCTGATTGGGCAATTGGCACCAGGCTGGGGCTGCCCATGCCTATGCCGCGCCCCAGCAAGCCGCCATTCGCCACTGCCAGCAACGATTGGACGATCTGGTAAGAACCCCCGGCCGGGTCGATCCATGGGTTGATCCAGGCATCCACGCGCTGGCTTACCACATCAAACAGCAGGTAACCGGCCACCATCGCCACGATCAGCACAACAAATCCCGCTAAAAACACCTTTTTATTACCCGTTCCGCTGAATATGATCACCGCATAAAGCGCAATAAAGATCATCGCCGTGCCCAGGTCGCGCTGGAACACCAGCAGCAGCAAGGCGATGCCGGTCATCACCAGGGTGGGGGCTAACAGGGGCAGCAGCCTGGTGGGTAGGTTGGGTGAAGCCTGGCGATCTGCCAGATAAGCTGCCAGGTATATCACCAGCAGCAGCTTGAGCGGCTCGGATGGCTGGAAGTAAATCCCGCAGCATCCCAGCCATAAGCGCGGGCCTGCACCAAGCGGGTTCGTCCCCAGGAAAAGCGTCGCTGCGGTGAGCAACAGCCCACTGGTGAGCCAGATGTACTTGAAACGCCGCAACTGGAATAAAATCCTTCCACCCCTCACCTGGCCGTCATAATGCAACGCCAAGAGCACCAGCATGCCAATCAATAGCAGCCAGGCAACCTGGCGAATGCCATACACATCGGATAGGCGCCACATGGTGAGGATGCCCCAACCTGTGAGCAGCATGGCAACCGGGAAGATATATGGATCTCGATTGGGCAAATGCCTGGATAATTGCCGGTGGGCCAGCCAGGCGATTGCCAACCACACTGCCAGGCCCAACCAGTGCGACCAGCGATAGTCCACCTGCCAGCTGCGTAAGCGGGCTGCGTTGGAAAGCGTCAGCGCCAATGAAAACACTGCCAAAAATGCCCCGGCGACAATGAGCAGGCGCCGCTCCGTATGGTCGGTTGTGGAAATTAGCTGGTCAGACAAGACAGGTTTTATCTCAGGTATTTGCGCACCAATAAATCCAGCTTGTGGCGGGTTTCAGCCGGGATGTGGGCTGTTTGGGTGATGATGGTGTTGGCCAGGGCATTTTCGCAATTGCAATGGCGTTCGCGGGGCAGGGCTTTCGCCAAATTAATTATCGCCTGTTGGGCGACCTTCGTGTTATGGTTCAGCACGGTGATCACCGCTTCCACGCTCACTGGCTCAAGCTCCTGGTGCCAGACGTCATAATCGGTTACGTGTGCCATCACGCTGTAGCACAGCTCAGCCTCACGGGCCAGGAACACCTCGGGGGAGGTGGTCATGCCGATCAGCGACATGCCCCACAAGCGGAAGACGTTCGACTCAGCCTTCGTGGAGAAGCGCGGGCCTTCCACCGTCAGGAATGTACCTCCCTGGTGCACCCTGGCCCCGGTGGCTTTCACCGCCTGGTATACATGCCTCGAAAGGTCGGGACAGAAGGGGTCTGCCACACCGATGTGCGCCACCAGTCCATCGCCGAAGAAGCTACGCTTGCGATTGCGCGTCAGGTCGAACACCTGGTCGGGCACCACCAGGTCGCCAGGGGTGTAATCTTCCCGCAGGCTGCCGCAGGCAGAGGTGCTGACCACGCGCTCCACACCCAGGTTCTTGAGGGCGTAGATATTGGCGCGGTAATTAATTTCGGAGGGCGAGATGTGGTGGCCAATGCCATGCCGGGCCAGGAATGCCACCCTTTTTCCCTCCAGAACACCGCTAATGATGGGGGCGGAGGGTTTCCCGAAAGGTGTGTCCAGGTCGTGCTCGGTGATATCTTGCAACCCGGGCATATCGTACAGCCCAGAGCCGCCAATGATCGCCAGTGTGGGTATTTCTTCCATAGTATGCCTGCCGGGTGCCGAGATTTTGTTTATTGTACCCGAAAAGGTAGCCTGGCGTGGTACCGGGGAGTAAAAACCATTAAAGGTCATTAATAATTAATTTAAGGAGGCTGCTGAAGGAACTGTTTTTTTTTCCGTCTATCTTGTTAAATAAGCCTTCTAATTTCTAAAGATTTAGTCTATACTATGAAGTAAGAGGTGGCAGTGATGATCCCTGATGATGAGTTAACCGAACAAGAGAAATTCAAGCAATGGCAGCACGAGCAGCGCGAGCAGCGCGAGCTGGAGAAACAGCAGGAGGTAAAACGCCTGCAGCGCATGAAAGAGCAACACAAGCTCGAGCAGCAACAGGAGAAGGAGCGCCTCAAGAAGCAGGAAGAGCGCCTGGTTTTGGATCGGCAACAGGAAGAGCTTCAAAAGAAGAAAAAAGATAAGCGCCTGCAAATCGACCAGCAACAGGAGCAGGAGTACCTGAAGGAAAGGCGAACCCAGCAAGTGCAGGAAGAGAAGCAGGAGCAGCAGGAGAAGGAAGAGCTGTAGGAACAGCAGGCATCACCAAGATCATACTGCCCATCTTCGATCCAGATTAATCCGCAATTAGACTTTTCCCAATCATTATTATTTAAAGGCATTGAATACCTGGCGCTATATTAATAAACCATCTACGATGATGGGCACGTTGTAGATTGGTAATACTAAACTTATGGGAGGAAATTCAATGAAAAAAATACTATCCATTACATTCGTATTCGCACTCGCCCTGAGCTGGATATTCGTCTCAGCTCCATTGTCACCCGCCCAGGCAAATGTAGGGAACATCCTGCAGTTCAACAACATGGCTGGCCTGCCCCAGGAATTAACCGGTGATCAGTTTCCCATTCGTGATATGAACGGCGGTGGTCTTCCATGGATGCTGACCTCAGCCAACGGCGTTTTTAGCAGCAACGGAAATCTCGTGGTAAATGTCAGAGGATTGGTATTCGCAGCCGGACCAAATGAGGGGTCTAATACCCTTCCTGAGTTCGGCGTTGTGGTGAGTTGCTTAAACACGGATGGCAGTGTCAACAATTTCTTCGGTGGCGCGTTCCCGGCGACAACTGGACCAGCTATCATGGGCGGTGGGAATTCAAATATCCATGCCAGGATAGCTTTGCCCGAGACCTGCATCGCCCCGATTATTTTCATCACCAATGGCGCAGGCACTGCCTGGTTCGCAATTACTGGTAAATAAGCCTGGTTACGTCATGCAATCTCCTGACCTGTATAGCACCTGACTTGCTCAAATTAGTGTCCCGAAGTTAGTTTATTTAGCACTCTTTTTACCTTCTCAGTGACCTCAGGTTCTGCCAGGATCTTCTTTCCATTGATCGTAACAATCCCGGAGCGTAAAG
>Ga0172362_10000054_pt1 | contig 67045 bp, 56 predicted proteins | sample LakKivs1_kivu2a2_FD_114534 | JGI IMG/M metagenome (GOLD analysis project Ga0172362, IMG submission 114534) | Sediment microbial communities from Lake Kivu, Rwanda - Sediment s1_kivu2a2 | ecosystem: Environmental > Aquatic > Freshwater > Lake > Sediment | place: Rwanda: Western Province, Lake... | reverse complement strand
TTTGTATGTATGAGCGGAAGCGAGTACATACATAAATCGCATAATGTCAGTGTATTGTTGTATCATTTTGTTTATCCGGCGAAACATCGAAGGGTCGTTTTCAGCAAAGCAGTTGATCAGACATTGAAAAAAATTTGCCTTGAGATAGAGAAGAGGTATGAAATACATTTTTTGGAGATCGGCACCGACAAAGACCATGTTCATTTTTTGGTTCAATCTGTTCCAAAGATGAGTGCTACCCAAATCATCACGATTTTGAAAAGTATCACAGTGAAAGAGATATTCAAAAAGCATCCGGAAGTCAAGCAAAAGCCTTGGGGAGGGGAGTTTTGGACGGATGGTTATTTTGTGAATACAGCTAGCAAATTTGGTGACAAAATGAGCATGACGAAATATGTTCGTGAACAGGGTCGTGAGAAAGAGTACACAATTTTGCACAGCAGTAAACAGTTAGCTTTGTTTTAGATGCCTCGCTGCTCTGCGGCGAGGTAGTTCATTTCAATAATAAAAAACTTACAATACATTGCTTAAAGAAAGCATGTTTTGGTGTGGTGAACAAAAAATCATTATTAAATTCTATACGAATATATAACAAAATTCATTAAAAGGCAAATTTTGTATGAGATTTTTCAGTAGAAGTTTTAAACATTTTTAAATTAACTACCCCGCGCCGGTGTGCCTGACTACCCCTTCTTTATGAATGGTTCCCCAATGAATTCCATGCGATGAGCATCATGAACCGTACGATTTAGGATATCAACTGCGGTAGTTGGTTCCACCGATCACAAATTACAAACGCGCGCAAGTAAAGCTGATGAGTTGATGAGCTGATTAGCTGATGTGCTGATTAAAGGGTGATATTTTCGCCTTTCGAAAATGGAAATTCGAACATCGTATCTAGTCAAATCATCCGCCCTCTCCTTTTAGGAGAGGGGGCCAGGGGGTGAGGTTATCCCGCGTTGGGGGTGAGGTTGTAATTGATTTTATTCCTATTTTTACATCATGATTAACGAAAACGTCATAGATCTCGAAAACCTTTCGATCTTCCATAAGAACATACTTGTGCTTGCTGGAGTCAACCTCACCGTTAGAAAAGGTGAGTTTGTCTACTTAGTGGGTAAAACGGGATCGGGTAAGAGCAGCCTGCTCAAGACCATTTACGGTGAGCTGCCGGTGCGTGACGGTGGCGCCATGGTCGCCGGCTTTGACCTGTCGCGGATCAAACGCAAGGAGATCCCTTTCCTCAGGCGTAAGCTCGGCATTGTCTTTCAGGATTTTCAGCTGCTCACCGACCGCACGGCCAGCGACAACCTGCTCTTCGTGATGAAAGCCACCGGATGGAAAAACAAAAGGGACATCAATACGCGCATCCATGAGGTGCTGGACAAGGTGGGGCTGAGCACCAAAGGCTTCAAGATGCCGCACCAGCTCTCCGGCGGCGAACAGCAGCGTGTTTCGATAGCCCGGGCCCTCATCAACGACCCGGAGATCATACTGGCCGATGAACCCACCGGCAATCTCGACCCCGAGACTTCGGAGGAGATCATGACCTTACTGTTCGACATCAGCCGTTCCGGCCGCTCGGTGCTGATGGCGACACATAACTACTCTCTTTTCAGGAATTTCCCGTCACGAACGATGCGATGTGAGAATGGGAAATTGATCGCTTCAGAAAATATAGTCTATTAAACGCCTGGCATTGGTTTCATTGCAGTAGTTTTTCTGCAGCCTATCCGAGCGGGTGATCACCTGTTCTTCCCTGAAATCTTTCATGATCAGCTCGTTGAGATTCTTTTTGATGGCGTTGCTGTCATCGGCTATCACGCACAGGTCGTCGAGGCCGGTGCCGTTAAGCATGGCTTTGTTCACCAGGACAAAACGCCCGTTGTAAAGGGTGTTTAACAATTTCAGCTTGAGGCCCGTAGCCTGGAAGGTGACCAGGACATTGACCTGGGCATCGGCGATGAGACGGAACATCTCATCATCGGTGGGATTGCTTCCGAGGGTAATGTTTTTCTTTTCCGCTGCCATGGCTTTCAGATGCTCGGGGGGATTCATGCCGGCAATGACCAGCCTGAGGTCGGAATCATTGAATACTTCTTTGATGAGATAGCTTGCGGCGTTATAATTCTCGGCGATGGACAGGTTGCCATGGTAAAGGGCGTAGTCGCCATGGCCTGTTTTACACCGAACGGTGTCGTTGGCATGGAAACTGGGAAGAAAATGTACCACCATATTCCTGAAGCGTTTTCTCAGATAGTCGGCATCTTTTTCAGAGACGACGAGCATCAGTGAAGCATGCCTGAGAACCCGTTCATACCATTTCAGCTTGACGCTGGCAAGAAGAAAGTACATCTTCTTTAACAGGTTCTTTTCCACACGGTAGAGGTTGTAATAATAATGATGCTCGATGTTGCTTTCGCGGTAGATTTTTTTCCTGTCCCTGAGCCGTTTGTCGCCGAGGTGGTAGCAGGTGTGAAGTCCTTCAAAAAGGACGGGGTAATCATCGTTGAGCAAGTTGTCTAAGAGTTCTTTTGAACGTCGGCTGCTTACAATGTAGGGCTTAAAGGAGAGAGCAGACAGGATCCCCGTCCTTCGTTTATAATATTGAACGCTGTCGCAATATTTTAACAGCTCCGGGCTTCTTTCCCGGTCATATTCATAACAGTGCAGATGGATCTTTATTCCCTGGGCGTGAAGGGCTTTAAGCTTGTAAAACACGTCAATCACACCACCGTAATTGGGCGGGTAAGGGATGCTGAAGGAGATGATATGCAAATGCCGTTCAGACATATTTTTTGAAAATCCCGGTCAGCGTTTTTTCTTCTTCTTCCCAGCACAGCTCTTTGGCGGCCACTTTAAGGTTTTGCAGCCATTTTGCCCTTTTATCCCGGTCATTGAGCATGAGCTCCATCCGTGAAGCGATGTGCCGCGGATCGTGGCTGTCGATGAGCATCCCGATATCGTACCTTTCGATGATCCTGCGTATCTCCACCAGCGGTGAGGCCAGGATGGGAATGCCCGCATGGATGTAATCAAAGAGCTTGTTGGGCAGGCTGTACCTGTAATTGATGTTTGTATCCTTGTCGAGGGTCAGCCCTATTTCTGCACACTTAGTATAATGAATGAGACGGTCAAAAGGTTGCTTTGGTATAAAAATAACTTTATCATGCAGTTTCAGTTCCTCCACCATCTTAATAAGTACGGGTATGACGTCGCCGCCGCCGAGGATGATAAGAACCGTGCCGGAGAGGTACTGCATGGCCTGCACCGCCTCTTCCGAGCCCCGCTGGATGTTGATGCCGGCCCCCTGCAGAATGATGATGTGTTTGTCATCGGGCAGGCCGAGGTCTTTCCTGGTGAGGGTTTCGGAAAGTTTTACAGCCGGCGGTATGTTGCGCACCACCTTCATGGTAATGTCGTATTCGTCGCGGTACAGCCCGGCGATGGAGTTATTGACGGTGATGGTATCTTTCAGCTTCGGGAGGATGCCTCTCTCGATGCTTTTCCACACCTTTTGCGGAAAGGGCCTGTTGACAAGCTCCGGGACGCCGGTGAAATATTCATGGCTGTCATAAACGACAGGTATATGCCGTAGCTTGTGGGTGAGATAGTTGGGCAGAAGGGTGTCGAGGTCGTTAGACACCAGCAAATCCGCTTTGTGGAAGAGAAGGAAGAATAAGAGCCTGAAAGTGTATTCGGTGTAAAAGAGAGCTCCTTTTTCGAAGAGGAGGGACATGCGTTTGCAGCGGTAGGCCCGGGCTTCCAGCGGCAGGCTGTCGTGTTTGCGGCGTCCGACGAGGGTGACGTCAAAGCCCAGCTTTGCCAGTGTCAGCGCCGCTTTGTCGACACGCCGATCGGTGACAAGATCGTTGATGACGGATATGATGGCTCTCTTCAAGGCATGTGGTGATATGGGAGTGACACCTTTTGTGCCCGCAAAGATCGCAAAATAATTCGCAAGGGCCATAAAATTGAATTATTGCCCCGGCCTGTCGGGCAGAATGATTAATTTTGCCCTGCCACCCCAATATTATCATGATCATCCGACGGAACATATCTTTGAAACCATACAATACATTCGGAATCGACGTCAAAGCCGGATACTTTGTTGAGATACACTCGCTTGAAGATCTTATGGCATGTTATCGTCAGGATGAGGCTTTGCCACAGCCGTTCCTGGTCATCGGCGGGGGCAGCAACATCCTTTTCACGGCTGATCATGAAGAGACGGTGATGAAGATCATGACCAAGGGCATAGAAAAAGTGGGAGAGGATGATGATCATGTATGGGTCAGGGCCAAGGCCGGTGAGGTCTGGGACGATGTTGTCCGTTACTGTGTGAAGGCAGGCCTTGGGGGGCTGGAGAACCTGTCGTGGATACCGGGTCATGCCGGAGGCGCACCGGTGCAGAATATCGGGGCTTACAACCGAGAGTTGAAAGATGTATTTGACGGGCTCGAAGCTTTCGATATGGAGAACGGAACCATGAGGAGTTTCGGAAAAGACGACTGTGATTTCGGCTATCGCGACAGCATATTTAAAAAAAGCCTCAAAGACCGTTACGTCATCCTTTCAGTGACCTTTAAACTGGATAAAATTCCTGTTTTCAATACCGGTTACGGCAGGATAGAAGAGGAGTTACGTACTATGGGCGTGAGCTCGTTAAGTCTGGCGGCTGTCCGTGAGGCGGTGATGCGTGTCAGGCGCAGCCGTTTACCCGATCCTGCCGACCTGGGCAATGCCGGCAGTTTCTTCAAGAACCCGGTAGTGACGGCCATGGTCATGCGGGAACTGAAACACCGCTTCCCGGAAATAGTGGCCTATAAAAACGCCAATGACACTTTTAAGATCGCCGCGGGATGGCTTATTGAAGCCTGTGGATGGAAAGGAAAAAGGACCGGCAACGTCGGCGTCTATCCCCGTCAGGCTCTCGTGCTGGTGAATTATGGCGGCGCCACGGGCGAAGAAGTGATGGCCCTCGCATCACAAATCAGCGAATCGGTTAAAAATACCTTCGGGATAAGTCTTGAGACGGAAGTTAACATTATTTAACCACGGTCCTGCATTAACTCTTTGAAGCTGATATACCGCTGATCATATAACAGTGTGAGGAATTTGGTCACTCTCCGCTCCACGGGATCAATCTTTTCACCGAATTTCTCCGTCAATCTGTCACAAATATCTTTCACTTTGTTGGTACCGTTTATCTCCAGCCAGGTGGCGGAGCCCAGCTCGTCAAGGTGGATGTGGAAATCCTGCGAACGCCGTGGCGGGATAAGCCATTTCCTGAGGAAGGCTCTTTTGAATTTGGGGACGATGAGTGTCACCCTGCCGTCATCACCAAGGGTGTGATCATGCACTCTGATGGGTGTCATCTCCAGGTAGTTGGCGTGCCGGAGCAGTCTGATGCGGCGGAAGATGTTCATAAGTGAAAAGTGGTAATGTTGTATAAAACAGGCGTTTTATTTAACCGCAAAGGTCGCAAGGGATACGCAGAGGACGCAGAGTTTCAGGGAGTAATTGCTTTGCGTTCTCTGTGTATTCTCTGTGACCTCTGTGGTTAAACAAACTTTTAATACGGACTCACCTCTTTAATATTACGCTTGAATATTTTTTGTTCTTTTAGCTGCCCACAGCGGTATCTGGACGAGAGCCACGCCGATGAGGACTAGGACGATCAGCCCGACGATGTAGGAGGGATGCCTGAAGACAGCCGTCGGGAACACGTTGCCGGCGGCGAAGATGGCGAACACCAAACCGATGAGGGCTTCGCCGGCGATAAGACCCGAAGCGATCAGAATACCCACATTCTCAACGGTCGTCGTTTGTTCGGCTCCGAGTTTTCTTTTCTTCACGAAGAGGTCAACAATACCTTTTATGATGCCGCCGATGAAGATGGCGAAGGTGGTCTCTAAGGGCAGGTACATGCCGACACAGACGAGCATGGGGCTTTTAATCTGTGAGAGGATGAAAGCGAATCCCATAAGCATGCCGGCGATGATGAGAGGCCATGCCATTTGTCCGCCGACGATGCCCTGCGACAACATGGCCATGAGGTTGGCCTGGGGTGCCGAGAGTTTGGTGCTGCCGAAGCCGCCCTGGTAGCCTTCGTGGATGCCGTTGGCGATGTCGCCTTCGTTGAGGAAGCGCAGGACGATGAACATGACGGAGGCGGCGATGACGACGCCGATAATGTCACCCACCTGCATGCGCCATGGTGTCCCGCCGAGGATATGTCCTGCTTTGAGGTCCTGCAGCATCTCGCCGGCGACGGCGGCACCTACGCACACGATAGCCGCCACGCCCAGGGTAGTGGCCACGCCTTCGTTGCCGTGAACACCCATGATAACCATGATCAGGGCCGTGACGACGAGAGCCGTCAGCGTCAGCCCGCTGATGGGGTTGTTGCTCGATCCCATCAGGCCGACGAGGTAACCCGAGACGGCAGCGAAGAAGAAAGCCAGGATGATCAGCACCGTTGCCGCCACGATTGACACCAGCACGTTGGCATCGAAAATGAACCTGGCGATACAGAAAGTTGCTACGGCCACGACGACGATACCGGCTATGATCCAGTTGAAGCTGAGGTCTTTCTCGTTGCGTGGTGTTTCGACGGCCATGCCTGCCGTGGCTTTTCTCACGTCGCTGATGGAGCGTTTAATGCCGACAGCCAGGCTGCCTCTCATGCGGTAGAGGGTGTATATGGCGCTGACGAGCATGCCTCCGATAGCGATGGGACGCACGATGAACTTCCATACATTGTAAGCCGTGTCGATCCAGGCTTTTTTGACGGCGGCATCCATGCTGAGGTGGGCATCGGCGGCCATCAGACCACCGGCCATGGCATTGATATCGAGGTTGGGAGCAATGAAATAGAGGATCATAGGCGTGAGCAAGCCCCAGGCCAGCAATGTGCCGCTGAAGTTGAGCGACGCCAGCCGCGGTCCGATAATGTATCCGACACCGATATATGCGGGGCTGATGTTGGGTGATCCGATGAGTGCGCCACCCTTGGCGGTATAATTGGTTCCTGTTATAACCTGTTTGGAAAAAGTGATGAAACGCTCCCAGTAAACGGAAAAGACCTTGAACTCACCCAGAGCCTTCACCAGTCCGCCACCGATCATGGCCAGGAAAAGATAGATGGATCCGCTGCCGGTCTTCTGTCCCGACTTGTGTATCTCGGCCGCCGCTATCGACTCGGGGAAAGGCAGCTCGGCATCTTCCACCATGATTCTTCTCAGCAACGCCACGAACATGATGCCCAGCACACCACCCGAGATAAGGATGATGGTGGTTGTACCATAAGTGAAGTAATTGGCTACCGAGATGCCCTGCTGCTTGGCCTGTAAGTAAACAATGTAAAACGCAGGCACGGTGAAAATGGCGCCGGCAGCCACCGATTCGCCTATGGAGCCGACCGTACGGGTGAAGTTCTCCTCCAGGATGGAGCCTCTCATGAGCTTGATGAGCGCCATACCGATGACGGCGGCGGGATAAGTCGCCGCGATGGTCATACCGGCTTTCAGACCCAGATAGGCATTGGCGGCACCCAACACCACGGCCAGCACCAGGCCGATGATCAACGCCCGGATGGTAAACTCTTTCAGGTTCGTCTCAGCTGAAACGAACGGAACATATTTCTTTTGCTCTGCCATAAGTAAGATTTTTTTGGATAATGAATTTCAGATTGGCTCAGCGAAGTAAACAAAAAAAATGATACCAGCAAAAAGCTGAGATTCTTTTATTGCAATGAAACATGTTCACCGGTTAATCCTTTTCAGGATGATGTAATCACCATCCTTCAGAAATTCAGTATAATAAGGATTGGTTTTGATGATGCCGTCTTTGAACCAGGTGTAATGGTCGTCGTGGGTGATGAAATGATCCAGGACGATATAGTCGGCCCGGAGACAAGAGGCCCGCTGCAGGATGGAGTCCTGGGGCAGGATCACCGGTATATCATCCTGGTAATACTTGAGGGCGTGATAGGAGAGGAGACGGTGATCGACAATATTATTGAAGATAAACTCATCGGGTGCCAGAATCTTGGGATCTTTGTCCGGGATGTGGCTGAGAACCTCGGCCTGGATCATCGGATAATCGGCATTAAGCCTGAAGATTCTGACGAATTGAAAGGTTGTGAAGGCAAACTGCAGGGCAAGGAGTAAAACAAAAGCCGACTTGAGAGCATAACGCCGGGTATGGTCGAAGGTGGAAATGATGGCAATAGCGGTGATGATGGCCATGTAAGGATAGTAGTACATCATGTAACGTTCGGCAATGTGGCTGCCCGTCAGGCTAAGCGCCACAATGAGGGTGAGAGTGTAGATGAGCAGGGAACGGTATTTTGTTCTTAACGTCCTGAATTTGATGATAAGAGAGCCCAGGAAGAAGATGGAGAAGACGGTCACCTTTTCGCTCCAGAAAAAGCGCTGGTGCTCGTTGAGGAGGTTCATCAGCTTGAGGGTGAAAAAATTCAATACGTTGTTGCCAAGGTATGTTTTTCCGAAGCGGAGTGTGGGCCAGTTTCTGATCTGATACATGAAGACCTCAAAGTTATCGCCCTGCCACAGGTCATAGGTATAAAGGAGACAGGTGAGTCCGGCGACGGCGGAAAAGATAAAAGCGCTTTTATATTTACGCTGGAACAGCAGCAGCACCGCGCCGGCGATAGGGAAGATCATGCCGTTGAGGTGGGTGAAGAAAGCCAGCCCGGCGCTGAGGCCGGCGAAGACGAGCCATTTGATCCGGGAGTCCTGCAGATGGTTTTCAAGAAAGAAATAACTGAGGAATCCGAAGAACATGACCAGTATCTCAGGCCTGTATGTGAAGGAGAGATAGACCATCAGGGGGCTGGTGAAGATCAGCATGACGGCGATCAGCAAGAGCCGCTGATCCTCGTAACAGTCACGGAAGATCCGGAAGAAACGGTAAAAGACATAAAAGAACAGGAGATAGACGGCGAAGGTGAAGAGCTTGAAGTAATAGACTGACCATCCGAACAGCTTGATGATGGCGGCGCCGCAGAGGATGTTCAGCTTGTGGTAAACCATCGTGCGGTTCTCCAGGCCAAGGATGCCCTCGAAGGACTTGACCTTCACCACCCCTTCTTTGGCCAGCCAGTAAGCTTCCTCACCAAACAAGCAGTCGTCGATATGGATATAGCGGTGCCACATGCTGGCACCGGTGACAATAGCGGTGACGGCCAGGATGATTAAAAGGATCCTCTTGCGAAAAGGAAAGATGAGTATCTTGTCCCAGAGAGATTGCGGCATCGGGAGAAGAGATTTGTTCCGGGCAAAACTACGGCTTTTTATCACACGAAGGTAACGAAGGAGACACGAAGATCACGAAGGTCAGAATCAGGCACCGCCGCGCCTGATATTGCTCCCTTCGTGGCTCTCCGTGCCTTCTTCGTGAAACTTCATGTAATAACGGAATGTAACGAAGTAACGAAGTAACGAAGTAACGAAGTGCATTAATGCAGGTACACCAGGATCTTCGTAAGGAAATACTCTTCCTCGAAATACCGGCTCAGAGGGATGATCTCCTTCTCACCCGGAAGAGAATCCAGTTCTTCTGTTACGTCTCCTCCTTTTAGGTAGATGATACCGTTAGGAAAAGGATTTCGGTTCTTTTTCCGTAAAAGCCGGTGTGTCCAGCGGTAAAACACAGGCAGGTCGGAAACGGCCCTTGCAACGACAAAATCAAAGCGTTGCGACATTTTTTCCACCCGTGCTTTCTCTACGGTGACATTTTGCAGACCGAGTTCCCTGGCAATGGTGCCTGCTGCCAGGATCTTTTTCCCTATCGAATCGACCAGAAGAAAATGAACTTCCGGAAAAAAGACGGCCAGCGGGATGCCAGGGAAGCCGCCGCCGGTGCCGGCATCGAGGATGGCGGTGCCTGCGGTAAAGTCAAATGCTTTGGCAATGGCCAGGGAATGCAGCACATGGCGCTCCATGAGGTTGTCGATGTCGCGTCGCGAGACGAGGTTGATCCTGGCGTTCCAACTCCGGTAAATAGGCTCGAGCCTTGCAAACTGCTCGCGCTGAAGGCCGGTGAGTGAGGAGAAATATTTGGAGACTTGGTCCAGGGAGATTGACAATTAAGTGATTCTTTGAAATTCCCGATAAAAATAGTCATTTATAAAATCCTTATGATCTCTCCGGTGTTTTTAATAATTCCTTTACAGCCCGAATGATAATTTTGTAACGTGTTAATTTTTAATGTTATGAAAACAAAAGGCAGGAAATGGTTGTTTGTGGAAAAAAGAGGTGGAAAAATGCTGTTGATCCCGGCAGTGATCGGTTTGCAGGTCAATTATATTATCGGGTCGGTCATTGCGGCCCTGCTGCTGGTGTACCTGATTTATTCGCTTTTGAGGCCGGAGAAATTTTAAGCAAAGGAGATACATATTTTTAACCGCAAAGGACGCAGAAGAGGCGCAGAGAACACAGCGATTTCGCCTCCGCGTCCTGTGCGCCTCCTTTGCGCTCTTAGCGGTTAACAAAACATGGCTAATAGATGAATCATGATATTCATAATTCAGGGAAGAGTGATTCTTTAGGTACAGATTCTTTAAGATTTTGACACATGAGTTTACCCGACAGCATACATATCCTGTTGTACTTAGTCATTCTCGTCATTCTGACACCGGTGATGGGAAGGTATCTGACAAAGGTCTTCCTCGATGAGCCTCATCTCTTCAAACCTGTGCTGGGATGGCTTGAAAGGGTCATCTACCGGCTTTCAGGTGTTGATCGTACCATGGAAATGGGATGGAGGAATTATCTTTTCAATCTTCTGATCTTTAATTTCTTTGGTTTTGTCGTTATTTTTCTCCTGGAGGTTTACCAGCAGCATCTTCCGCTTAACCCGCAGCATCTGCCCGCCGTATCATGGCCTCTGGCTCTGAATACAGCCGTCAGCTTCATGACGAACACCAACTGGCAGTCATACAGCGGTGAAACGACGATGAGCTATCTTGTTCAGATGGCGGGCCTTGCCGTGCAGAATTTCCTGAGCGCCGCCACCGGTATGACGGTGTTACTGGCATTGATAAGGGGACTGACCAGGAAAACCTCGGAGTCGATCGGCAATTTCTGGGTTGACATCACACGTACCGTCGTCTATGTCCTGTTACCACTGTCAATTATCCTGGCTGTCGTCCTGGCAGGTCAGGGTGTGGTTCAAAGCCTGTCACCCTATGTGGAGGCGACCACCCTGCAAGGAGCCCATCAGACCATACCTCTGGGGCCGGCGGCGTCGCAGATCGCCATCAAGCAGCTCGGCACCAACGGCGGCGGTTTCTTCGGCACCAACAGCGCCCATCCTTTTGAAAATCCCACACCGCTCAGCAACTTTCTGGAGATGCTATCCATTCTTTTGATACCGGCTGCCTCAACCTATATGTTCGGTAAGATGACAGGGTCGAAGAAGCAGGGCTGGGTCATTTTCAGTGCCATGATCCTCCTTTTAATTGCGGGCCTGTTCCTGTCATTGCACTCGGAATACACACATAATGCATCCCTCGGCATGACCGGTAACATGGAAGGCAAAGAGACGCGTTTCGGCGTCGCCAACAGCATTCTATGGTCCGATGCGACGACGGCCGCATCCAACGGGTCGGTCAATGCGATGCATGACAGCCTCTCGCCCCTCTCGGGTATGGTTGCCATGATCAACATGATGCTGGGGGAGGTCGTTTTCGGTGGCGTGGGTGTCGGCCTCGCCGGCATGCTCATTTTCGTCATTATGACTGTTTTCATTGCAGGACTGATGGTCGGCCGAACGCCAGAGTATCTGGGTAAAAAAATAGAGGCGCATGAAGTGAAGATGGCCATGATAGCTATCCTGGCGCCCGGCCTGGTCATCCTGCTTTTCTCGGCATGGGCCTGCTCTTCTACTTACGGATTGACAGCGTTGAATAATACTGGCCCTCACGGATTGTCGGAGATACTGTATGCTTACTCATCGGCCGGTGGGAATAATGGCAGCGCCTTTGCCGGCCTGCAGACCAACACCCTGTTTTACAACCTGACGATGGCCGTCGGCATGCTCATCGGACGCTTTGGTGTCATCGTGCCGTTTGTGGTCATTGCAGGCAGCATGGCCCGGAAAAAGATCACCCCTCCCTCATTGGGTACCTTCCGTACTGACAACGGCCTGTTCATCGTCCTGCTCCTTGCTGTGATACTGATCATAGGCGGTCTGACCTTTTTCCCGGCGCTGACCCTTGGCCCTGTCGTGGAGCATATGCTCATGCACCTCGGCATCGCCTTTTGATTTTAAATAATCATGAAAACACAGGATGACAGAACGGCACATCTTTTAACGGGTAAGATTTTCCTGCAAACCCTGAGAGATTCATTCAGGAAGCTGAATCCCCTGACCCTCGTCAAAAACCCGGTGATATTCATTGTTGCTACAGGAGCTGTAATGACAAGCGCAGCTGTTATCTCCGGTGCCATGGCGGATCATTTTTCATCTTTCAATCTGCAGATCACCATCTGGCTGTGGTTCACTGTGCTCTTCGCCAATTTTTCGGAGGCCCTGGCCGAGAACCGGGGCAAGGCGCAGGCTCTGAGTCTCCGCAAGAGCAGGACCCAGATGAAGGCACGGAGGCGGGCAGGCAGCCGTGAAGAGCTGGTGTGGGCCACGGAACTGAAAAAAGGAGATACTGTCATCTGTGAAGCCGGCGATGTGATACCTGCCGACGGGGAAGTTATCGAAGGTGTTGCCAGCGTGGATGAGTCAGCCATCACCGGCGAGTCGGCACCTGTCATCCGTGAGAGTGGCGGCGACCGCAGTGCCGTCACCGGCGGCACTAAAGTCATCAGCGACCGCCTGGTTATACGGGTCACCTCCAACCAGGGCGACACCTTCCTCGACAGGATGATAGCCCTTGTGGAAGGCGCCAAACGACAGAAGACACCTAACGAGATCGCACTGACTATCCTGCTGTCGGGCCTGACCATCATTTTCCTGCTGGCCGTCGTCACCCTGCCTGCTTTCTTCGGTTACAGCCTGAAAGCCTCCGGTCTTCCCTTACAGGACAATCTGACATTACCTGTCCTGGTGGCCCTGCTTGTCTGCCTGATACCCACCACCATTGGAGGGTTGCTCAGCGCTATCGGCATCAGTGGCATCGACAGGCTCCTTCAGAAGAATGTCATTGCTACCAGCGGTAAAGCCATTGAGGCTGCCGGTGACGTGGATGTGTTATTGATGGACAAGACAGGAACGATCACCCTGGGTAACCGGATGGCCACCGATTTCATCCCTGCCGAGAACATCACTATGAAAGAGCTCGCCGACGCAGCACAGCTGTCGTCGCTGGCCGATGAAACACCTGAAGGCCGCTCCATCGTCGTGCTCGCCAAGAATAAGTTCAACATGAGAGCCAGGGAGATAAGCCCTTCCGACACCACCTTCATCCCCTTCTCGGCACAATCACAGATGAGCGGTATCGACATCAGACTGAAAAAGGGAACGGTCCGCAAGATACGTAAGGGAACCATGGCGGCTGTCGCTAAATTCGTCCGGTCGAACGATGGTTTTTTACCTGAGAAGGTGGAGGCGGTCGTGGCGAGACTGGCGCGGCAGGGCGCCACTCCCTTGGTGGTTGCCGAGAACAACAGGGTACTGGGTGTCATTCGGCTGAAAGATATTGTGAAGGGCGGCATCAGACAGCGTTTTGCGCAACTGAGGGCCATGGGTATCCGGACGGTCATGGTGACGGGTGACAATCCCCTGACGGCCGCCGCCATAGCCGCCGAGGCAGGCGTGGATGACTTCATCGCCGAAGCCAAACCCGAGGATAAGCTCATACGCATCCGCCAGGAACAGTCAAAAGGACATTTGGTCGGCATGATCGGCGACGGCACCAATGATGCCCCGGCACTGGCCCAGGCCGATGTCGGCATCGCTATGAACACCGGCACACAGGCCGCTCGCGAGGCGGGCAACATGGTTGACCTTGACAGCAACCCCACCAAGCTCATCGAGGTGGTAGAGACCGGCAAACAGCTCCTGATGACACGGGGCGCCCTCACTACCTTCAGCATCGCCAACGACGTGTCGAAGTATTTCGCCATCATCCCGGCCATCACGGCCTCCTTGTATGCTTCCGGTCACGCTGCCGGCCCGCTGGCAGCCCTGAACATCATGCACCTGGCCACACCGCAAAGCGCCATACTCAGCGCCGTCATCTTCAACGCTGTCATCATCATCCTGCTCATCCCACTGGCACTCAAAGGCATTAAGTACAGACGCCTCCCTGCCAATACCATCCTGACACGTAACCTGCTGGTTTTCGGCCTGGGTGGATTAGTGTTTCCGTTTATCGGGATAAAACTTATTGATATGCTGATCCATTTTATTCATTTGATATAGTATGCTGATAATGAAAACAAATGCTTTAACCGCTTTCAGAATTTTTCTGGTTATGACCCTTCTCACCGGGGTGATTTATCCGTTATTCATTACGGGCATCGCACAGCTTGCTTTTCCGGCGAAGGCAAATGGCAGCCTTGTTTACAGAAATGGCATGGTGGTGGGCTCTTCGCTGATAGGACAGAAGTTCGACAGTAGCGCCTGGTTTTGGTCCCGGCCTTCTGCAACCGGTTATAACACCTTGCCGTCGGGTGCATCGAACCTCGGCCCGACGAGTAGGGAATTAAAACAAGTGATCGGGGAACGCAGAGACCGGTTTATTACCGGGAACAGCCTCAGTGACAGCACAAGCGTGCCGGCAGAAATGGTGTGTGCTTCAGGTAGCGGCCTGGACCCGGACATTTCCCCTGAGGCCGCTTATTTGCAAATTGACAGGATAGCGAAAGCAAGGGGATTTGATGCCGGACAGAAACAACAACTGGTGGAATTGATAAGAAAAATGTCGGAAGGAGCTCAATTTTCGGTTCTGGGTGAGAACAGAATCAATGTTTTAATGTTAAATTTAGCACTCGATACGATAAAATGAATCCTGACAGTGAAAATAGACCAAGCCCTGACGAACTCTTAGCGGCTCTCAAGCTCGAGGAGGAAAAAGGAAAAAGGGGTAAGCTGAAGATCTTTTTCGGCATGTGTGCCGGCGTCGGTAAAACATACACGATGCTGGAAGCTGCCCAGGCCGACAAATCCAAGAAGATCGATGTGATCATCGGATATGTTGAGACGCACAACAGGAAAGAGACGGACATTCTGACGGAGGGTCTGGAGACGGTTCCCAGGAAATCTTATTACTATAAAGGAAGTGTGTTGCAGGAGCCGGACGTTGACAGCATTACCGAACGCCGGCCTCAGGTCGTGCTCATCGACGAACTTGCACACACAAATGCGCCGGGGTGCCGTCATCTGAAACGTTACCAGGATGTCATGGATATTCTTGACGAGGGCATTGATGTTTACACAACCCTCAATGTGCAGCATATTGAAAGCCGTTCCGACACGGTGGCTCAGATCACGGGGATCATCGTCAGGGAAACGGTTCCTGATGAGGTCTTCGAGAAAGCCGACGACATAGAGCTCGTTGACATTATTCCTGACGAGCTCCTGCAGCGTTTCCGGGAGGGTAAAGTCTACACACCCGAACAGTCGCGTGAGGCCATGCAGAATTTCTTCCGCAAGGGCAACATCACGGCTTTGCGGGAGATGGCTTTACGGCTGGTGGCCGACAGGGTCGACAAACAGCTGAAGCAGTATATGCAACAGAAGCGTATCCCGGGGCCGTGGAAATCAGGATTGCACCTCATGGTGGTGATCAGTCCCAGCCCGCACTCCGCCAAGCTCATACGCTGGTCCAAGACACTGTCGTACACCATGGGAGCCACACTCCGTGCCCTGTATATAGAAGCACCATATAAGCTGTCGCCCTCCCAGCAGGACCAGCTGACAAAAAACATCAGACTGGCACGGCAGCTTGGAGCGGAATACAGCATCACCTCAGGCAATGATATAGTCAAGGCCATATTAAATGTCGCTCATAAGGAAAACATCACCCATATCATCATCGGCAAACCCCGGCACAGGACCTTACGGTCGTTGCTGCGGCTGGGCAACTTCGTGACCAGGCTCATCCGTTACAGCGGAAATATCGACGTCTATGTCCTGGGATCAGACCTGGCCGTTGACAAACGGTTTAAGCGGTTCATCTCATTCCCCTCATTTACTTCAAGTGTCTCGAAATATCTTTTAGCAGGATTCGTGACTATTGTGATGGCCCTTATCCTTTTTCCGCTTAGGGAGCTGATAGGATACCAGGTGGTGGCGCTGTTGCTGCTGCTCACCGTCTCCATGCTGGCCATCTTTCTGGGTATCGGCCCGATATTGTTGTCGGCAACACTGAGTGCTCTCTTATGGGATTACTTTTTTATCCCGCCGCCCTTCACCCTGCATGTTGAAAAGCCCGTTGACGTGCTGCTTCTTTCCATGTACTTTATCATTGCCATGCTGAACGGCATCCTGACATCACGTGTCCGCCGCCAGGAGCGGATGACACGGGTGAGGGAAGAACGTACCAATGCCCTGTACCAACTGACCAAAGAACTCGCCATGACGTCAGGGATTGAGGAAGTCCTTAACGTTGCGGTGAAAGACATTAAGAAATATTTTAACCTTGACGGCGCTTTTATTTTGCAGGGTAGCAATAATGAGCTTAGTCGCGAAATCAGGCATACCTCGCCGCTGACCTTGACGGATACAGACATGACGATCGCCTCGTGGTCATTTCATCATTCAGGTACGGCAGGCCGGTTTACCGATACCTTACCGTCAACGGAATTCACCTTTTATCCGTTAGTCGGGTTGAGACTTCCCATGGGAGTTATTGCTGTCAGGCACCGCAGAGCTTTCAGCAACGAGGACGAGATCTTCTGGGATACTTTCAGGACACAGATATCCAATGCGCTGGAGCGTGAGTTTCTCAACGAGCTGGCACGGCAGGCTTCCGTTCTGGATGAATCAGATAAGCTCTACAAAACGCTTTTTAATTCCATATCGCATGAATTGCGCATCCCTGTCTCGACCATCATGGGCGCTGCCGATGCGCTTCTCTCAAACCGTTACGATGAGGGGACATACACCCGATTGTGTAATGAAGTTTTCACTGCCTCAGGCCGGCTCAACCATATCATTGAGAACCTTCTCAACATGTCGCGGCTGGAGTCGGGCCGGATCACCCCGCACCTCGACTGGCATGACGTTCACGATCTGGTGAACAGGGTCACCCAAAACCTCGACAGAGAGCTACATCGTTTCAAACTCGACATAGTCATTCCAGACGACATGCCGATGGTCAGGATCGATTTCGGCCTGATGGAACAGGTGCTCTATAACCTGGTGTACAATGCCACCCAGTATGCTCCTGCCGGCACGACCATACGCATTAAACTGTACCATGATGATCCCTATTTCATCATGCAGGTCATGGACAGAGGACCGGGCTTTCCTCCGGAATCTATCCCGCACATATTCGATAAGTTTTACAGGGTTTCTGCGGCTTCTGCCGGCGGCATCGGCCTGGGCCTGTCGATCGTCAAAGGATTCGTCGATGCACACAAAGGAACGGTGATGATTCAAAACCGGCAAAACGGCGGTTCGCTTATCACGATTAAGATACCCTCGGAATTGCCGGATCTGACCTTACTGAAACAACCATTAACAAATGAGTGACATGATGAAGGAAAAAGAGGTCAAAGATGCCATTTTGATCATCGATGATGAGGTGCAGATCCGGCGTCTGCTGGAGATAACGCTGAGTGCCAACGGTTACAGGATCAGCGAAGCCGCCGACGGGAAAAACGGTATCATCGAGGCCGCCACACGTCATCCGCAACTCATCATTTTAGATCTGGGTTTGCCTGATGAGGATGGTCAGCAGGTTCTTATTAAACTCAGGGAGTGGTACCATAATCCGATCATCATCCTGTCGGTCAGAAATTCTGAGGATGAGATCATCAAAGCCTTAGATAACGGAGCCAACGATTATCTGACGAAGCCGTTCCGGACCGGTGAATTGCTGGCACGGATACGATCGGCCCTTCGCTCCATACAGCTTGGACCTGGCAATGATCCGGTGCTTGCATTTCAGTCATTGACGATAGATTTAGCCAATCATCGTGTGATGAAACACGGAGAGGTGATCAAATTGACCTCCACAGAATTTTCACTTCTGGCCCTGATGGTAAAAAATTCCGGTAAAGTGCTTACCCACCAGTATATCCTGAAAGAGGTATGGGGGCAGGGATACATTGGTCAAAGCCAATATCTGCGCGTTTTCGTGGCCCAGCTGCGTAAGAAGATAGAGGATGATCCGGCCAAACCGAAATTAATAGTCACGGAATCGGGCATAGGATACAGGTTTGCCGGTGATCCCGGATGATATTAATAGCCCGTTGTTCATTTCTTCATCCGATACTTTCCGCTGCCGTTAATAAAACCTTTTATTTTTGCGTATTATAGCACTGACATCTATCCGTCATGATGTACCGTAACGCCGGAGTATTTCTGTTATTTATTTTTTCAGCGGGCTTTTCCTGTCTTCATGCCCAGAAGCCGGGGCAGATGACACGCCAGGAGTACATCGATAAGTTCAAGGATGAGGCGGTCCGTGAGATGATCATTTACAAGATACCCGCGAGCATCATCCTGGCGCAAGCGCTGCTCGAATCGGAAAACGGCAACAGCCCTCTGGCCGTCAAAGCCAACAACCATTTCGGTATCAAATGCCATAAGGAATGGACCGGTAAGACCTTCATGTATGATGATGATGAGAAAAACGAATGTTTCCGCAAGTACGATGATCCCCTGGATTCTTACCGCGATCACTCGGAGTTCTTAGCCTCGCGCGACCATTATGATCCGCTCTTCCTGCTCGACGTCACCGACTACAAGGGGTGGGCTTATGGCCTGAAACAGGCCGGCTATGCCACCAACCCGTCCTATCCCCAGCAACTGATCAGGATCATCGAGGACAATCACCTGTATGATCTGGATAAACTGTTCGATAAAGAATACGAAAAGGAGATATCGGCGCTGAAGAAAAAACAGGTCATAAGGGGAAAGGAGATACTTCTGCCCGATCACTTCAGGGCGGTGAATAACGCGCCGGCAGGAAGGACGTTATACATAAATAATGGCGTGAAGTTTACCGTGGCCCGCAGGAAAGATACCTTTTACCGGATAGCGGTCGATTTTGGTCTCACCCTCTCCCGGCTCTATAAATACAATGATCTGAAACCCGGTTGCATTCTGTATGAAGGCCAGACCATTTATGTTGAAAAGAAGAAGAAGCATGCGGCGAAAGGATACCATACTGTCGAGCCGGGTGAGACCATGCATGCCATCGCACAGGAATATGCGGTTAGGACCAAAGCCCTTTACAGGATCAACCAGATGAAAAAGGGAACGCAGCCGTCACCGGGCAGCAGGATCTTGCTCAGGAAAATGAAGTGATGTTCCCGGGGGAGTTCAAAATCCTTCCAGCTGATAATCCAGCAGATTATGTCCTTGTCCGATCACCAGATCGGGAACGGTGTCGGCCGTTACGGTACCTATGATGAAAGGTGTATGGCCCTTGATTACCCGGCTTTGAGGTATCAGACCTGATTTGTTGAAGAGATACACCCGGTTGTCTTCCCGTGTCATCACGCCGAGAAGCGTCTCCTTTCCGTGTGTCGTGACGACAACCGGCGGATCTTTCACCTCCTCGCCGAAGGTAAAGGAGAAGAGGTTCTTTTTGAAACGGTTGAATACCGACAAGTTCTTGCCGTCGATATAGATGAAGTCGGGATCGCCGTCGCCGTTGAAGTCGTGATAGATAAAATAGTGATCCGGTGTGAAGTAACCGAAAGTCACTTTCGGAATGGTTTTACCCGGGAGATAGGACAGGTTGCCGCCGGTGTCGGTGGTGATGAGGTCGCCTTTGCTGTTGGTACGGTTGACGTAAAAACCGCCATGGCGGGCATGGAGAAAGCCCGGTGGTGTGCGGTACAACACTCTGCCCTTGCGGTCAGCGATCACCACGCCTCCGTCGTCGCAGGCGGCGATGTACCGGTCTTCCTTTTTCACCGTCAGGTGCACCACGGGTGCCGACAGGCGGCTTCCCAGATTCGGCAGACCCCATGCCGGCAGGACCTTGCCCCTGATGTCGATAGCGTGAAGCCTGTTATCCTCACCGGCATAAAGGAGCCTCGGGCCGGTTTTGCCATCAGGTTCCGTGAGGATGAGCCCGTTGGTAGCCCGTGAAAGCAGGGCGACAGGGTAACCCGGCACCATAAGCCCGCCGCTGTCGACTAAACAGAGATTCGACGATGTGTTGAACAGATAACAGATTGCATTGCCCTTGCCGGCTCTGACGGAATAAATCCCGCTCAAAACATCTTCCTCCATCCTGACTTTCCAAAGGATAGCCCCGGTAGCGTCAATCCGGTATATGGCACCGGCCTGGTCGGTGCAAAACAGATCATGACCCTTCTCATCCATTCTTTTGACGAGAAAAGGACCTGAACGAATGACCGTGTCAAGAGCTGTCACCCATGTATAAGTCTCATCGTTCTGAAGAGTTGGATTATATTTCAGGAAGATGTTGGAATAAAACAGGTCATCCAGGTTGTTGTATTGAATGCTGAGGCCCTCCATGTTCGTGAACAGGGTTTTGTTATCTTCAATTATGGCTGTAAAACGCGGTGAGGTCATGCTCTCGGCGGGTCTCAACAGTCTCCGGATATTTATAAAAAGATAAATATTGGACCGCTCGGGCAGTTGCCTGTAGAAATGTGAATAGACCGCGTCATTGGCCAGTGTTCGACGGTATGTGTAGCGTGTGATGACCTCGTGTAGCACGCCGGGGGAGGCGCTGAAAATGACCGTGTTGCCGAGAACGGTATAGTAACCCATGGCCACGTTGTCCGTGAAAGGTCTGAAATAAAAACCCCACGGCAAGGGCACGTCCAGTTTCATGACAGGGAAATCCGACGCGGCTCCCGCCTCATTGATTTTCGTATGATCACTGGTTGTGCCGGATAACATGCGGAGGCTTTTTATACATTCATCTTTGTTACCCGTTTTTATGACGATGACAGTACCTCCCTCATCGGGATTGTCACCGTCGCCAATGACGGCCATGCCGGCCTCTTCGATGCCCCAGTTCCGCATGTCATTCGGCAGATCCACTCCCTTTCTTGATAATATAGTGTCAAGCAGTTTTTGATAGGGTCGTTGGATGTTATGATCGGCAAGGAAGGTCATAAAATCGTCCAGGAAGGTGCCGGGGTCATGGAGGATAAAATCCAGGAAAAAGGATGTGTGATAGGGTACCACGGCTGCGATGCCGGGATGGCCTTCACCCTGGTTCCGGAACAGTGACAGGAAATCGTCCGTGCCGGCGGAAGTAAAACCGTTCAACAGCCATTCCCGGTCATTGATCTTCAGGTCAAACTCTGACCATCCGGCAAAATCCTTCGTCAGTGCTAACGGAATCGAATCGTTTTCGCTCATGGTGAGGTTGATCAGCGAGGGTATGTAACGATTGTTAATGCATATGCTGGCCGTGGCATTTTTACCTGCCGCTCCGATCAGCCGGCTGAAAACGGTGTCCTGGGCAGGTGGGTGCCCGGAGGCAGCCTGCACGAGGGCTTTTACTATGGGCTCGGGCTGAAAGGCGGCGGCCAGAAGACCCCGGTCGAAGGCATAATACACCTGATAAGGGAAAGCATGCGGCTTCACTGAATATATGGCAGTGCCGGAATAATTCATTGTCTTGGACGGATTGTCACCGGACACATGATGGATATATTGCTTGATTTTATCTGCCTGACCCATGTTTAGGGACTCAACCAGGAACAAGAACTCTGCTTTTTGTTCCTGGCTGAATGTCAGAGTCACCAGGATACGATGAGGGTCCTCCGGTACCCTGTTGTTTTCGTCCGTCCTCATGGTGGAATCCACATATGAAAGTATCTGTTCAACCGTCTGTACACCGCTGATGTGTGTTATTGCCTCCCAAATATCTGAGGACTTCAAGGCCGACCGTAAACGGCCGGCATCTTCGGCCTGGAAAACGACGGCCGCATCACCCGGCACGGCCCTCAAGGCACTCAGAGCAGGCCTGGTGTTATGAAGATGATAAAGGTAACTGCCCGCAATGAAAGCAATGACGATAATGGTGACCGCCGGGATGATAATGTGTTTTTTACTGAATTCCATCTCATGCACTGTTAAGCCAAAAATACAATTAAATAGCCGTAAAATAGGTAAGAAACAGTAATTAATTCAACAAGACGGTGTTCATTGACATCACATGTACAGCTTCAGTTGCCTGTTGAGTGAGAAGCTTTTCCTGTGATAAGGGGATAAGCCGTGATGGAACACTGCCATTCTGTGTTCAGATGTGGCATAGCCTTTATTTTTCCGCCAGTTATAGATGGGATATTCATCATGCAGAGTGACCATATAATCATCTCTGGCTGTTTTTGCCAATATGGATGCTGCGGCGATGGAGAGGTACTGTTGATCACCCTTAACGATGCACTGGTGCCTGATGGATCCGAAAGGTTTAAAGCGGTGGCCGTCGACGAGTATCAGGGCGGGAGTGATGCTGAGTTGCTGCAGGGCCCTGTGCATGGCCAGGAATGTCGCATTGAGGATGTTGATCTCGTCAATTTCCTCATGGGTGGCCAGGGCTACTGCCCAGGCCAGGGCATCATGGCGTATGACGTCACGCAGGTCATGCCTTTCTTTCTGTGTCAGCTTCTTGGAGTCATTGATGTCGCTGTTTTTATAATGTAAGGGGAAGATGACTGCCGCGGCCATGACCGGTCCGGCCAGACAACCTCTGCCGGCTTCATCACAGCCGGCTTCAAGGAGATCAGCACTGAAACCCGATTTTAATATGTCCTGAACCTTATTTGCCATGACTTACCATATGATCTTTTGCAATACGATGATAACGATCAGCGCTGAAAAGAAAATTTCAGCCCAGACGATCCGCTTCATGGTCGTGAAATAACAGGTCATCAACATGGCTATGGCGATGAACGACTGGGTGCTGTGATAGATGATGTGTTTGCCAGAATAGGCGTAGGTCGCCAGCGACACAATAAAAAAATAGATGATGACCAGTATCTTTTTACGTAAACTGATCACTTTTCCTGACCGGTAACCAAGCACATTGATGAAGGACAATAAGGTGACCAGGGAGATGAGGATGCCGAATGCGTAATCGAAGGGATTGGATTTGAGGTGTAAAGGTTCAAGCCGTGCAAAAAATCCGATGTATTTGATGTAAAAAACATCCAGCTTATCGAACCAGAAATAATAAACCAGCAGGTAAAGATAAGGGGCAATGATGCCGGCCATCACAATGACCCATTCGCGGGTGTTGGAGATACGGTAGATGAAGAAAGTTATCCAGACGAAGACTAAGAAGATGAGAGAGGGAAGATAAAAAAGTGATGCGACGGAAATGAAAAGCCCGGCATTGAATATCTGAAGATAGGGCTCTTTTTCATTATAAATCTTGAGGATGATCCGCAAAGCCATGATGAGAAGAAGATTGGCAATAAGCACCGGATGGAGACGTAGCAGCGCGGGGTCATAGCTCATCAGCACGGAATAAAGCAGGACAGGAAGAAAGGTGTTGCCCGGGATGATCTTGTTGCCGACGAGGGCAAAGTTGAGTATATAGGATTGCAGCAACAGAAGCAGAAGAGCGGTGATGACATTAACAATGGGGGGCAGATGGGAGAAAAGACCTTCGACGACCTGGTAGAGAGGTGTCTGGTATTCGAATATCATGGGGGGCTTAGGGGCAATGAAGGCATCCAGCCAGAGTATGGCCACGGCCAGGGTGAAAAAAACAAGCTGAAAGCCGTAACCTGCCTTATAAAGCCGTATGATCATCAGGATAATATTTCAGCAGGTCCTGTCCCAGATCTTTTCTAAACGATTTTCCTTCGAAGTCGATGATGTCGGCATTCAGGTACGAGGTGTTGAGGGCCTGTTTGAGTGTCGGCGCCAGGGATGTCACCGCCAGTACCCGTCCGCCACTGGTGACCGTGCGACCCGTGTCATCATCTTTACGGCTCCCGGCATGAAAGACAATGCTGCCCTCAGTTTTTTCAATGCCTGTAATGATTTTTCCTTTTTCATATTCGCCGGGGTAGCCCTTCGAAACGAGTATAACTGTCGTGCAGAAACGCGGGTCGGTATCCAGGGTCATGGTGTTCAGCCTGCCATGGCTCGTGGCATCAAAAAGGGCCAGCAGGTCGGAGCTGAGCCGCGGCAGGATGCACTCGGCTTCAGGATCACCCATGCGGACGTTGTATTCAATCACAAAAGGATCACCGTCAACATTCATTAATCCAAAGTATATGAAGCCGTGATAACGGATGTTCTCTTTCTGCAATCCCATAATGGTGGGCCTGATGATCCTGTCTTCCACCTTTTTCATGAAGGTGTAGTCGGCAAAGGGAACAGGGGAGATGGATCCCATACCACCTGTATTGGGCCCTGTGTCACCTTCACCGATACGCTTATAATCCTTGGCGGAAGGCAGGATGAGATAGGATATCCCATCCGTCAGCACGAATACCGACAGCTCGATCCCGTCGAGGTACTGTTCGATAATAACTTTTTTACCTGCATCACCGAATTTCCGGTCTTTGATCATGGCATACAGCTCATTCACAGCTTCTTCAGCTGTTTCAGCGATGACCACCCCCTTGCCGGCGGCCAGGCCGTCGGCTTTCAGAACATACGGTGGTGGCAGGTGGTGAATGAAATCAATTCCTCTTTCAATGTTTTCGCTGAAGAACGTTTTATGTTCCGCCGTCGGTATCCCGTAGCGTCCCATGAATGTCTTGGCGAAGTCCTTGCTGCCTTCGAGCATGGCTCCTTTTCCGGAGGGTCCTATCACGGCGATATGCGATGTACGTAAGTCGGAGGCGAAATGATCCGTGATGCCGTCGACCAGCGGACCCTCGGGACCAACAACCAGCATATCAACGGCATGTGACAGCGCAAACGCTTTAAGCGCCTCAATGTCATGATGCTGGATACTGACATTCATGCCGCATTGTGATGTGCCTGCATTGCCGGGTATGATATATAAAGACTGCAGGAGACTGCTTTGTACTATTTTCCATGCCAGCGCGTGTTCACGTCCGCCGGAACCCAGCAGCATGACATTCATTGAAGAGGCCGTTGACGGTTTTGTTATCATGATGTTTTGATGGTTTTAACGATCGCTTGCCATAACCTGTCGGCTGTTTTATCCCAGTTGAATTTTTCCCTCTGTACGCGTGCTTTTGTGATCAGGTCGAGGCGGGTATGTTCATCTGTTGCTATTTTGAACATGGCCGTGGCGATGGCATCAATAGAAAAAGGATCGACCATCAGGGCGGCATCACCGGCCACCTCGGGTATGGAGGTCACATTGGAGGTGATCACCGGCGTGTCACAGTAAAAAGCTTCCAGGATGGGGATGCCGAAGCCTTCGAAATAGGAGACATAGGTCAGGGCCAGGGCACTGGCCACCACCAGGTGGAGAGCCTCCGACGGCAGACGGCCTGTGAAAATGACCTCGTCACGATGAACCATGCCATGAAAGGCGTCACGCATCTCCGTGGTCCACCATTGTCGCGCTCCTACGATGACCAGCTTGAGGTCCGATGGCATCATGTCCTTGAAACGGTCGAAGGCTTTGAACAGATTGACGAGGTTCTTACGGGGATGCAACGCTCCCACGAAGACAAAATAGGGCGAGCCACGGGAATAAGTCGTACGTATCGCCATCCTGGTGGTTATGTCAACGGGCCGGTAAAAATCACTGGCACCGTTGTATACGACATCGATTTTTTCAGGAGCTATCCCATAACGCTCCATGATATCTTTTTTAGAGAATCCTGAAACGGTGACAATGTGGGCGGCTTTACGTGCAAAGCGAGGGAAAAAATAACGGTAATAGTTGCCCATAAGAAAGGGGAGATCCCCGGGATAGTGCTCGAAATTCAGATCGTGCATCACAGCCAGTTGTCTGATACGGGTGGTAAGAGAGAGATAACCGTCAGGAGAGACAAAAAGATCAGGTTTTATACGGCGCAGAACCAATGGAACGGAATAATCGAACCACCAGTAAAAAAGAAACGGATGGCGTGCCTGCGGAAAAACCGTCACCGGTGTGATATTGTCCGAAAAAATGAAGGACCGGTCATGAGGCCTGTCAAAGAGAAAATAAAACTGATGCTCAGGATGAGCGGTCGTGATCCTTTTAAGCGTTTCATATGTGAACCAGCCTATGCCCTCCATTTTATCTTTCAGAAGCAACCGGGTATTAACGGCTATTTTCACGGTACGGCAAGGATCAGATGAATAATCAAAAAGTGAAATACGGTGAGGTCGGTCACCGATATTTTATGGTATCTTTGAAGCAAATATGCGAAATTTTTATGAAGGCGCCGATAAAAAATTTTTTGATATTCCTACCGGCGTGCAATAATTGCCGGCTTCTTACCTTATTATTCATCATATACCTTAATCAACCGGGGTATGCAACGAAAATTCCTCACTAACCTTGGATTGATACTTTTTCTTAACCTTCTGGTCAAACCTTTCTGGATACTGGGCATTGACCGTACGGTGCAAAATGTGGTCGGAACGGATTACGGATTCTATTTTGCCGTTTTTAATTTTTCTTTTCTTTTCAATATCCTGCTGGATCTGGGGATCACAAACTTTAACAACCGTAATATCGCTCAGAACGAGCACCTGCTGAACAAGCACTTTTCGAGGATTTTTTATATGAAGTTATTGCTGGCGCTGGTCTATTTCACGGTGACCTTTTGTGTCGCCTTCATTATAGGGTATCGTGGCCGCCAACTGTTATTTCTTCTTATCCTTGGTTTCAATCAGTTCCTTATTTCGATGGTGTTGTACCTCCGGTCGAATATCTCGGGCTCATTGCTTTTCAGGACCGACAGCTTTCTGTCCGTTCTCGACAGGGCACTGATGATCCTGTTCTGTTCGGTCTTATTATGGGGTCACATCTCCCACGAACCTTTCCGCATTGAATGGTTCATCTTTGTTCAAACCGCTGCCTATGGTTTAACGGCGTTGACGGCGCTGACCATTGTCATCCGGAAAGCAGCATTCCGGCGTCTCCATTGGAACAAGCTTTTTTTTATCATGATCATCAAAAAAAGCTTTCCTTTTGCTTTGCTGGTGCTCCTGATGACTTTTTATAACCGCATCGATTCGGTGATGATCGAGCGTTTACTGCATGGCCGGCTGGGTGATGAGCAGGTGACGGTATATGCCTCGGCCTTTCGTCTGCTCGATGCCACAAACATGATCGCTTTTCTTTTCTCCGTGCTGTTGATACCCATTTTCTCCAGAATGATCAAACGGAAAGAATCGGTCGAACAGATGGTGCGGTTGTCATTCACCCTGTTGATGACCATTGCCGTCATAGTGGCGATAGGATCGTATTTTTACAGCCATGAACTGATGAATCTGTTGTATGTGCGTCATATCCAGGAATCGGCCCAGGTCTTTAAAATTCTTATGCTGGGATTTGTAGCCATCTCAACCTCTTACGTCTTCGGCTCACTGCTGACGGCTAACGGCAGCCTCAAAGAACTGAATATCATCGCTGCCGGAAGTATGGTTATCAGCATATCGCTTAATTTCCTGCTTATACCACGCCTGCTGGCCATGGGTTCAGCATATGCCAGTATCGTAACCCAGTTCCTGTCGGCTTTGGTACAGGTTATCGTGGCCCAGATGATCTTTAAATTCCGTATAAATTACCGCTTTATTTTTGGTTTTGTAACATTTATCGCCGGGGTGATCGTTATTAATGTCGTGTCCCGGCATCTGGGAACAGCGTGGATGATCAATTTCGTGATGATGGTGATAGGCTCACTAATTCTGGCGTCATTGCTCAGGATGCTGAACATCCGGTCTTTGGTAAGAATCATTAGGACCGAAGAAGAATGAAAGAGGTTAATTAATAATGACAGAAAAAATTAAATCATTCATTAATTTTAAAAATTTCTACCTTTGATGGTTCAAAATAAACACTCTATGGCAGAAAAGAATACAGAGAGCAAAGATTTTGATTCAACAAATTTTATACAGTTCCTTGTCAATTGGCGCATACCTATCCTGATTCTGACGGCCATCGCGTTTGTAGCTTCCATTATTTTTTCCTCTTCCTGGTTCATAACCCCGTTGTATAAATCGACAGTGGTGATGTATCCGACATCGACAAGTTCCATTTCCAAAGCCTTATTGAGCGAGACTTATGGTGGTAAAGAAGATATTCTTGCCTTTGGTGAGGATGAACAAACGGAACAGATGCTGCAGATACTTAACTCGAACAGGATCAGGGACCGGATCATACAGAAATACGACCTGATGGCTCATTACAACATCGATCCTGACTCAAAGTATAAACTGACGAGGCTTTATAATGAGTATGAAAGCAATATCAATTTCAGGAGGACAGAATATAATGCCGTTAAAATAACAGTTCTGGATAAGGATCCGCAGCTCGCCGCCGATATGGCTAACGATATAGCCAATCAACTCGACTCGGTCAAAATAGAAATGCAAAAACAGCTCGCCTATAAAGGATTCAAGATCGTCGAAGCCGAATACCAGAAACGGTCTCATGATATCCGGATGATGGAGGATTCGTTGACCAAGTTAAGGGAACTGGGTGTTCATGATTATGAGACCCAGGCCGAGATGATCAATCAGCAGCTTGCCATTGAAATCGCAAAAAACAATACGGCAGGCATCAAAGCCCTTAACAATAAACTGGACACCCTGGCAAAGTACGGCGGACCATATGTTTCGCTGAGGGACGCCCTGGAGCATGAAAAGAAACAATTGAGCGTGCTCAAGACGAAATATGAAGAAGCCAAAGTGGACGCCGAACAGGAGTTACCGCAGAAATTCGTTGTCAGCACGGCATACTCTGCCGAGAAAAAATCCTACCCCATACGGTGGCTGATTGTCCTGGTTTCAACCATATCGACGTTTCTGGTGACTGTTCTGGTGATCATCATCCTGGAGAATATATCAAAGATTAATATGTTGGACCTTAAAAAAAAAAGTCTGAACATCAGCTTTAAATTCCTCGCCAGGCTTAAACCGTCAGCAAGGTCGTTATCACTGGTAAGTGAAGCTAAAGCAAGCAGAATAACAAAAGATAAAGAACCCCAATACCATAACAACGCATTCAATATGGAGAATTATCTGAGTAATATAAGCCTTCTGAAAATTATTATCAAATGGAAGTGGCATTTACTGGTGATCTGCATCCTGGCGGGGCTGGTTGCCGTCATTTTCTCAGGCCCGGCATTCATCAAGCCTAAATTTAAATCCGTTGCTATTGTTTACCCCTCCAACATAGCCCCTTATTCAGATGAAAGTGAGACGGAACAGATGTTACAATGGCTTAATTCCAGGGATATTAAGGACAGTATCATCAAACAGTTTGATCTGGCAAGGCATTATCAAATTGACTCCAGCTACAAATATTTTTACTCGACTATGCTGTACAAGTATGGTAAGAATGTGAAGATTAACAAGACCATGTATGAATCTGTCGAGATTGAGGTGATGGATAATGATCCCAAGGTGGCCTGTGACATGGTCAACGCCATCATACACTATTTCAATATGAAAGTCAGACGCATACACCGTGAAAAATACGACGAGGTGGTGGCCATTGCCGGGAAGATGCTGGATATGACCAGGGAAGAACTCGATACCGTTAACATACATATGGATGAGTTAAGGAACAAGTATGAGCTCATCGATTATTCCAATCAGACCAGGGAGGTGGCACGTGGTTACCTCCGGACCGTCGACGGGGATAATGCCGCTCAGAATATCAATACGCAGGCCGTGATGCGTTTGAAGAAAGCCATAGAGGAAAAAGGAGGTGATTTCATTTTCTATAATACACGTGTTTATGATCTGCTGAGGTTATACAGTGTCTTTCAGGAAGAATACGACCGCGCGGTATATGATGCAACGAAGGAATTCACTTATGCCAACATCGTGTCAGCACCGGTGGTAGCCGACAAAAAATCCTATCCGATACGCTGGCTTGTTGTTTTTTACACGGTGGCAGTCACCTTGCTGGTGTCGCTTGTTGTTGTCATCATCATTGAAAATCAACACCGTCCGGAGACCGGGCCGTCCGCACCGGAACAACCTGCCGAACCGGAAAAAGGGAAGTAACTCATACCATGGCATGATAATCAGTTTAATTGACAGGAACTGTGACAGAAAAGATTAAACTTAAATGGGTCTATCTGTTCAGCGCGCTCTTCATCCTTGTGAATACCGTGTTGATACTCAAGGAATACTTTTACCTCTCCATTTTCATTCCCATAGCCATCATTGTCATTATCCTTTACTTATATTATCTGGATAAGCTCATCCTGTTGATCGTATTTCTGACTCCTTTTGCCATCAACATAAAAAACATTGAACTGGGCATCGGCATCTCACTGCCTACCGAACCTTTGCTCTTTGGAGTGCTTATTCTCTTTTTGCTGAGAAGTCTGTATAAGAATAACTTTGACGGCAGGGTGTTGAAACATCCGGTGTCGATCCTGATCATCATTAATCTGGTCTGGATTTTTCTTACCAGTCTGACAAGCAGCATATCCCTGGTATCGTTCAAGTTCTTTGTCGCCCGTTTATGGTTTGTGATACCCCTTTATTTCATCGGCACTCACTTATTTAAAAAATTCAGGAACATTAAGGTGTTCAGCTGGCTTTATGTGATCCCTCTTTTGGGTGTTATCGGTTATACCATTCGTAACCATGCCATGCATGGTTTTGATGAGGAGGCCGCCCATTGGGTGATGACGCCTTTTTATAATGACCATACGGCTTACGGGGCTGTGCTGGCTCTTTTCATTCCTGTTTTTATTGGTTTTTCTTTGAACCGCCATTACAGCAGGAACATCAGGACCATTGCCCTGGTCATCACCATGGTGTTGCTCGTTGCGCTCTTCCTGTCATTCAGCCGGGCTGCCTGGATAAGCCTTGCCTTTGCTGCCCTGTTTTTTCTACTCATCAGGTTGCACATAAAATTCCGGTGGATATTGCTGACTCTGCTGATTGTGACCGGGATTTTCTTCTCGTTCAAATGGCAGATACTGGATGCGCTGGAGAAGAATAAACAGGATACCTCGGCTAATTTCATTGAACATGTGCAATCCATTGCCAATATCTCATCCGATGCTTCCAATCTTGAACGGATTAACCGCTGGCAGTCGGCCGTGAGGATGTTTAAAGAAAGACCTTTATTTGGCTGGGGTCCGGGCACATATCAGTTCATGTACGCTCCTTTCCAGCGCACCAAGGAAAAAACGCTCATCAGCACCAACTTCGGTGACCGCGGCAATGCACATAGCGAATATCTGGGCCCTTTATCTGAATCGGGTTTGATAGGCATGCTATCCATCGTAGCCATTATCATAGCTTTTTTTATTACCGGTCTGAGGGTTTATAAACGGGCCCGGGCACCGGAGGTGAAGATGCTTAGTCTGGTGACCCTTCTGGGATTATCGAGTTATTTTATCCACGGCTTGCTCAACAACTTCCTTGATACGGATAAGGCCTCCATCCCCATATGGGGCTTCATTGCCATTCTGGTGGCACTGGATATGTACCATAAGGATAAAACCGAGGAAGAACTCTATCAGTAGTTCATTTTTTTAAAGAAGTCGGGCAGTTTTCTGAGAGCGGCCAGTTCCCTCCATTTCGTTCGCACTTCCCCGGCGGGGATTCCGAAATACACCTTTCCTCCTTGCAATGACTTGTCCACTGCCGATGTAGCCAGCACCACTGCACCTTTTCCGATGACAAGGTCTTTGTTGACGGCCACGCAACCCCACAGGACGACGTTATCTTCAAGAACCGTCACTCCGGCGATGGCGGCATGGGCTCCGATGAGACAATTTTTCCCGATCTGTGTGTCATGCCCTACCTGGACATGGTTATCGAGCTTGGTGCCCGACCCGATGCGTGTATCACCCGTCACCCCCCTGTCGACGGCGCACAAAGCCCCTATCTCCACATCATCCTCAATGATCACACGGCCACAGGATTCCAGCTTACGGTAACGGTTGTCTTTTTTCTGATAATAAAACGCATCGGCTCCGATGACTGAACCGGAATGGATGATGACCCCGTCGCCGATGATGCATTCATCATAAATGCTCACATTGGCGTGAATGAGGCAGTTGCTGCCGATGATGACATGGTGTCCGATAAAAACGCCTGGTTGGAGCACGCTGCCCTCGCCGATCTGAGCGTCAGGGCTTATCTGGTGGGAGGTGCTCTCGAAAGGCCTGAATTTTTTAACCAGGGTCACGAAATCGCCGAAGGGATCGTCGGAGAAGATAAGCACTTTGCCATCGGGAGGTACAATGTCGGCGTTTATCAGGATGGTGGTGGCTGCGGAATGAAGTGCCCTGGAATAATATTTTGGATTGTCGGCAAAGGTCAGATCACCCGGTTGCACCATGTGTATCTCATTGAGCCCGGTGACTAAATGATCGGAACTCCCGGTGTATTTGACCCCCAGTATCCCGGCAATCTCTTTTACCTTCAATGGGTACCTCAGTTTCATACGATCAGGTTTGGCTTATTTAACCCGTTCACCATATTCACCCGTTCGTGTATCGACTCTGATAGTGTCGCCCGTGTTGATAAAAAGCGGTACTTTCACGGTGGCGCCGGTCTCGACCGTAGCATCCTTGAGGGCATTGGTGGCTGTGTTACCCCTCAGCCCCGGTTCGGTATAGGTTACCTTGAGCTCCACATAGGATGGCAGCTCACAATAGAGCGGTGTTTCCGTATCGGCGTGAAAGACGATTTCCACCTCCTGTCCTTCTTTCAGTAGAGACGGTGCATTGATTAGATCCTCCTGAATAGGCACCTGTTCAAAGGTTTGGGAATGCATGAAATGGTATATTGTGTCTTCCTTGTAAAGAAACTGGTATGGTCTTCTCTCAACGCGTGCGATATCGATTTTTACACCGGCATCAAATGTATGTTGGATCACCTTGTCGGTTTTCAGGTTCTTGAGTTTGGTGCGCACAAAGGCAGGTCCTTTGCCCGGTTTGACATGCTGAAATTCGACAATGGTATACAGATCGTCAAAGATTTCGATGCACAATCCGTTTCTGAAATCTGATGTATTGGCCATAAATTCCTTGTTATAAACCTTTTAAATAAAGGGACAGCAAAGATACGCCAAAAATATTAATCTACAAACGAACGGCATTTCCATAATTATGTTCATCACCCTTTGGTCACCTCTTTGAAACGGTTCAGGTAAGCTGTGATATGCTCTGTCACCTGGGTGGGTGTGAATCCAAATTTCTCATCCAGTACCGTTGCGGGTGCCGAATAACCGAAATGCTCCAGGCCCATGATCTTGCCATGGTCGCCGGCCAAACCCGACAGGGCGGCAGGTAATCCGGCCGTCAGACCGAAAACGGGGACACCGGCCGGAAGCACCTGATGCTGGTATGTTATGTCCTGGTTTCGGAACAACCCCACGGAGGGAACGGACACCAGCTGGACACGGAGTTTCTGACGGTTCATCAATTCCATGGCGGCTTCGTAAAGTGTCGCCACCTCACTGCCATTGGCAATGAGCAGGATATCGGGCCGGCCGTTCTCGATGATGCAATAGGCTCCTCTGCGTGCTTGTCGTGCTTCCTGATAGCGTGTACTGCCCTCACGGGCCGGGATCTCGCCGATGCCCTGCCTCGACAGGATCAACGCCGTGGGGGTGAAGCCGTTCTCCAGCGCCATCTCCCAGGCTGCGAGGGTCTCCCATGCATCGGCCGGACGCAGGACAAGCATGCTGTTATGGCCGGCATGATTCTTCAGCTGTTCCATCAAACGAATTTGGGCTTCATGCTCTACAGGCTGATGTGTCGGCCCGTCTTCACCCACTCTGAAAGAATCATGCGACCAGATATAAATGACAGGCAGACCCATCAGGCAGGTTAAACGGATGGCAGGTTTCATGTAATCCGAGAAAGCGAAGAAAGTACCACAAGCCACGCGGATGCCGCCGTGGAGGGCGATGCCGCCGGCAAGGGCAGCCATGGTCAGCTCCGACACGCCGGCATGGAGAAAGTTACCGGAGAAGTCACCGGGGGAAAATGGTCTGGTATGACGTAAAAATCCTTCTGTCTTGTCGCTGTTGGAGAGGTCGGCTGAGATGACGATCATGTTTGGGCGATGCTCTCCCAGGTACTCCAGCACTTTACCTGAAGCGGCACGTGTGGCCATACCGGCTTTGAGTTGGATATCTTCGGGGATGATTGCGGGCATCGCCCCCTCGAGAAAAGCCCTCAGCCGGGCTGCCATGGAAGGATTTTGTTCCTCCCACTGCCGTTGACGTTGTTTTCTGCTTCGTGCCTCCCGCACTTTCCGGGCCCTTATCTTCTTGCAGTAGCCGGCGACATCTGGAAACACGGAAAAAGGATCGCCAGGATCACCTCCCAGGTTGCTGACAGTCCTCTCAAATGACACACCGGCCTTGGTCAGCGGTTGTCCATGTATTTCATAGCGACCTTCAAAACTCTCACCGGCCTCCGTCAGAGCTCCTTTACCCATAATGGTCCTGCCGATGATCAGGACGGGACGGTTTTTCTCACGCCGCCCTTTGCGGAAAGCCTCTCGGATCTGGTCGTGGTCGTGACCGTCGATGGTCATAACGTACCATCCCCAGGCCCGGTACTTGGCGGCCGTGTCTTCAAGGGTCACCTCACAGGTCCTGGTGGAGAGCTGCACCTCGTTCGAATCAAAGAAAAGGATCAGGTTGTTCAAACCCAGAAACCCTGCAATGCGTCCGGCACCCTGTGATATCTCTTCCTGGATGCCGCCATCCGAGATGTAGGCATAGATATTATGTTCCATCCACTCACCAAAGCGTGCCGTCAGGAAACGCTCCGCCAGGGCCGCACCCACGGCCATGGCATGGCCCAGACCCAAAGGACCGCTGGTATTTTCGATGCCCCGGGAAGGATCATATTCAGGATGACCGGGACAGGAACTGCCCCATTGCCTGAATTGCTTTAATTCATCCATGGTATAAAGACCGAACAGCGAGAGGACGGAATATAAAGCAGCCGACAGATGACCCGGATCCAGAAAAAAACGGTCACGAAGAGGCCACGTCATCTCCTCCGGATCGAAACGGAGAAATTCGGAGAATAAAACCGTTATAAAATCAGCACCGCCCATAGAACCTCCGGGATGACCTGACCGGGCTTGCTCGACCATGGCAGCCGAAAGTATCCGGATGTTATCGGCTGCCCTTTCGGATATGGTTTTCTTCATTTTGAAAAGCGTGGTATGACGAATGCAATTTATGCTTTTTGGGACACCCGGAATCCGGTTCGTGATAAAAGTTCTGCAATGTTTTGAACAGGGTGGATCAAATGGACGGTATACGCATTGAATTCCCTACGCTCCGGATAATGGTCACGTTGTGCCTCAAAAGTCAACGGCGAACGTCTCAGACGCCGGTCATCCTCCTCAATATCGTAAGAGGAAAGGATGGCCTCCCTGAGGATCTCATGCTGCTCCTTGCCATCACAATCGATGGTGATAACCGGTTTTTCGGGTGGCGGCAGGATGTGGGGGCTGAGCGGTGGCACCGGCAGCATGAAAAAACGGCTGACAGCTTCCAGACACATGGCGGTGGCATTGGCTTTGCCATCCACGGAATAACCTGCGATATGGGGTGTGGCCAGGCTCACCGTATCCATCAGCTCGCGATCGATATCAGGTTCATTATCCCAGACATCCAGCACGGCCTCCTGTATTTTGCCTAACCGCAGGGCTTCCTTCAACGCTTCATTGTCGATCACCTGACCCCGGGAGGTGTTGAGAAGCCACAGGTTCTTTTTCATCGAATGGAAAGCCTTGCCGTTGATTAGATGAAAGGTGCTGTCCTGCCCGGTCATCGTCAAAGGTACATGCAGGGTGATGATATCCGATTCGTCCAGGACGCGATGCAGAGATACGAATTGCGACGATCCTTCCCTGTGTGACCGTGGCGGGTCGTTCAGCAGAACCCTCAATCCCAGCGCTTCTGATAAAGAGGCTACTTTAGTTCCGATGTGACCTGCTCCGATGATGCCGATCGTCAATCCTTGTAACGTTATATGGTTTTTTACCGACAGTGTGGCAAGTGCCGTAGCCACATATTGTGTGACGGAAGATGAATTACATCCTGCGGCATGATACCATGTGATGTGATGGGCGGAGCAGAAATCCGTGTCGATGTGTTCGAATCCGGAAGTGGCTGATGCGATGAACCGCACAGGGGTGCCCTGCAATAAAGCAGCATCGCAACGTGTGCGGGTACGAGTTACCAGACCGTCGGCATCACCCAGAACAGACCGTGTGATGAGGTGTCCGGGCAGGTATATGACCTCAGCATAAGGCTCAAAGGATCCTTTGAGAAAAGGAATATGCTCATCGGCAACGATGCGGATCATCGTCAGATCGGTTCGGCTCTTCCTGAGCTGGTTTTACCTGTGTAGCCCCTCATGATGCCCAGGCTGGAGCGGGATATGAACGACAGGATCTCATCTCTTTCGGCAGAGACAGGGAAATCGGCTTCAATGATCGATACGGCCTGACTGACGTTGTACCCTTTCAGGAATAAAAATCTATAGATGTTCTGTATCTCGTTGATTTTTTCGGTGGTGAAGCCACGACGCCGCAATCCGATGGAGTTAACCCCGACATATGACAAAGGTTCACGTGCCGCTTTCACATAGGGTGGCACATCCTTCTTGACCAGCGAGGCACCGGTGACCATGGAATGGCAGCCGATGTGTACAAACTGCCGTATAGCCGCCATGCCCCCAATGATAGCCCACTCGTCAATGGTGATATGACCACCGAGAGTGGCGGCATTGGCTAAAATGACATTGTTGCCGATGATGCAGTCATGTGCGATATGGGCATAGGCCATGATGAGGCAATTGTCGCCGATGACCGTTTCAAAACTCGCCTTGGTGCCACGGTGAATGGTGACAAACTCACGGATGGTCGTGTTGTTGCCTATTTTGACTGTGGTATCCTCTCCGTTGAATTTAAGATCCTGTGGTATGGCCGAAATGACGGCTCCCGGAAATATGCGGCAATTTTTACCTATGCGGGCTCCCTCCATGATGGTGACATTAGAACCGATCCAGGTTCCTTCGCCGATCTCCACATTCTTCTCAATATTTACAAAAGGCTCAATAACCACCGTATTGGGGACTTTAGCTTGCGGATGAACATATGCTAACGGTTGATTCATAGCCTGGGGGTTGTTCGTTTGGTGATCTGAGCAAACAATTCGGCCTCCGTTACCACTTTATCGCCGACAAAGGCAATGCCTTTCATGTGGCAGATGCCTCGCCGGATGGGTGAGGCCAGAAAAAGTCTGAAGACCAGCGTATCGCCTGGTATGACCTTATGCCTGAACTTGACGTTCTCGATTTTGAGGAAATAGGGTACATACTCTTTAGGATCCGGTACGGTGTTAAGCACCAGGATACCGCCGGCCTGCGCCATGGCTTCGACTTGTAAAACACCCGGCATCACCGGCTCATCGGGAAAATGCCCCACAAAAAAGGACTCATTCATGGTGACATTTTTCAGGCCGATGACCTCCGTGTCGTTCATTTCGATGATTTTGTCAACAAGGAGAAAAGGCGGACGGTGGGGAAGGAATTTTTGTATCTCGTAGATGTCATAGAGCGGTGGTTTATTGGGATCCACCACGGGTGCATGGATGTGTTTGCTTTCTTTTCGGATATGTTGCCTGATGATCCTGGCAAACTGAACATTGGAGTAATGACCCGGACGTTTGGCAACGATATGGCCTTTCAGGGGTACGCCGATCAGGGCCAGGTCGCCCACCAGATCGAGGAGCTTATGGCGCGCCGGTTCATTGCTGTAATGCAAGGTGGCATTATTCAGAATGCCTTCATTCTGAACGGCTATTTTGGGTTTGTGGAAAACTTCAGCCAGACGGTCCAGCTCATCCTGTGAAATGATTTTCTCAACGAAGACAATGGCATTATTCAGATCGCCCCCTTTGATCAGATTGTTCTGAAGAAGGTATTCCAGTTCATGCAGGAAGACAAACGTGCGGCTTGAGGCGATCTCATCCCTGAAATCGGCCATATTGTCCATAATGGCATACTGTGTCCCCAGCACTTTGGTTTCAAAGTCAATCATCACCGACAGTCTGAATTTATCATCAGGGAGAATGAGAAGTTCCACTTTATGTTCGGGATCCTTGTATGAGATGTTGGTATCGATGGTGAAAGGTTTGCGAAGGGCATTCTGTTCGATGATACCGGCTTTGGCAAGGGCATCGACGTAAAATCTGGAGCTGCCGTCGAGGATCGGAGTCTCTGAATAATCAATCTCAATCAGGATGTTATCAATGCTCAGGCCGGCCACGGCTGCCAGGACATGTTCCACAGTAAGGATTCTGGCGCCGTTTTCTTCGAGTGTTGTTCCCCTGGTGGTATCCACCACATTGTCCACGTCAGCGGCTACGAGGGGTGTTCCCGCCAGATCAATGCGTTTGAAACGGATACCCTCATTGACAGGCGCCGGCTTAAATGTCAGGGTGACATATTTCCCCGTGTGCAGTCCGGCACCGGCCACACTGACAGGTTTTTTTATCGTTTTTTGCCTTTCTATCATAATCAGGTTTCAGCATAAACCACCGGAAGCACTCTCCCAACCTTCCTGCTCATCTCGGAGGTGAGGTCATCCCGTTAGGAAAACAGGAGCCTAAGTCCGCCGTTTTTTTAAGAGTAATTTTTCCAAATCTTCCAGTTTTTTAATGGATTTATCGAGGTTACGGAAATGAATGTATGATTTTCTGTATTTTTCTATACCGAAAGCCGGGGAGCCCATAACCACCTCACCGTCCTTGATGTTGGAGCTGATACCCGATTGGGCTGCTATTTTGACATTGTCACCGATGATGAGATGACCGATGATCCCGACCTGACCCCCGATCATGCAATTCTTCCCAATTTTCGTTGACCCGGAGATACCCGTCTGAGCGGCGATGACCGTATTCTCACCCACTTCGACATTATGTGCGATCTGGATGAGATTGTCGAGCTTCACCCCTTTTCTGATGATCGTCGAACCGAGGGTGGCTCGGTCGATGGTGGTGTTGGCTCCAATTTCGACATTGTCCTCAATGATGACGTTACCTATCTGGGATACTTTTTTATACTGGTTATCGGCTTGCGGGGCAAAGCCGAAGCCGTCGGAACCGATAACCACTCCCGACTGGATGATACAATTTTTGCCGATCACGGTACCCGAGTAAATCCTGACTCCCGGGTAGATGAGGGTGTTTTCGCCGATCTGAACACGGTCACCAATAAAAACCTGCGGGAAGATCTTGACATGACAGGCGATGATGGCTTCATTACCGATACAGGACAGGTCACCCACATAGACATGTTCGTCGAGCCGGGCCGAAGCTGAAATAACGGCGTAACGTGAGATACCCGCCGTCAGTGACTTGGTATGATCATAAAGCTCAAGTAGCCTGGCAAAACTGGTATAGGGATCATCCACACGGATCAGGGTGCTGGCAAGGGGTTGGTCGGGAGTGAAGCTCTTGTTGACGATAACGACAGAAGCTCTCGTGGTGTAAATATATGATGTGTATTTAGGATTGGCTAAAAAACTCAATGTTCCCGGAAGCCCTTCCTCGATCTTTGATAATCCGGTGACCATGATCTCAGGATCACCCTCAATATGACCATTGAGCAATTGGGCTATTTGCCTGACAGTGAAATTCATTCTGCAAAAGAAGTAAAGATTATCATCAATTTCAGCCGCAAATATAAATGATTTTCTGAAAGCTTCATGCTGGTTTTGTAATCGTTTTAGGATAACAAAGATAATATTTTGTAACCGTGTTCGATAACACGGCCACATTCAACTGGTCGGAAGCTTCGGCAATATCGACAATTTTTCCCTCCCTGTCACAGATATTTATCTTATCATTGAACGGATTATAAGCGTTGTTGGCGATCAGGTCGGTAATGACAAAATAATCCGCATCTTCTTTATCCAGCTTATATTTTCTGCACACCTTCTCCTTGATCATGTCAATGTAACTTTTATCAAAAGGCGAAGGGCTGATTTCAATCCTGAACAGATGGCGCAGGACCAGATCGCGGCTCAATGTTGAAAGGATGCAGTCTTTATGTGCCATCCAAACTTTAATGGATGTGAAAATATCATAATCGTCAAGGGCGGCAAAAGAATCAAGGAGATCGGTATTATAAGCGAAGTCATGCTTGTTGTAATTGTTTTTCAGAAATTTAGACAGAGCAGATGTGGAGAAGAGCTCCTCTTGCTTTTTGCAGAGAAAACGGGCTCTTTCCAGTATCTTGACCAGCATCCTTTCGGCAGCGATCACGGTTTTATGAAGATAAACCTGCCAGTACATCAGACGGCGGGCAACGATAAATTTTTCGATGGAATATATCCCTTTTGCCTCGACAACCAGGCCGTCGTGTTTCACATCCAGCATATCGATGATGCGCTCGGTGTTGATAACGCCCTCGGAGACACCCGTATAAAAACTGTCACGTTTCAGAAAATCGAGCCGGTCCATATCGAGCTGGCTCGAAACAAGCTGATGGAGGAAATTCTTCGGATAATTGTTTCTGAAGATATCCAGCGCGACGGACAGACGTCCGTCAAATATTTCATTGAACCGGCGGATGAACAGGTCGGTCAGCTCTTCGTGGGTGATGCCAAAGACAATGAGGCTTTCGAGTGTATGTGAAAAAGGCGTATGACCGATGTCATGTAACAAAATGGCCAGCAACACCCCTTCGGCCTCTTTATCGCTGATATCGGTTCCTTTCAGCCTGAGCGTTTCCAGAGCCTGCCGCATCAGATGCATGGCGCCAAGGGAATGATGAAAACGCGTATGCAAAGCACCGGGATAAACCATGTCGGTCAGCCCCAGCTGCTTGATGCGCCTTAATCGCTGAAAGTAGGGATGCTCAATGATATCGAAAGCAACCTCGCCCGGAATGGTGATAAATCCGTAAACGGGATCATTGAATATTTTCCTTTTATTAACCGGGTAACTGCGTGACAAAATGATATAATTTTGTTTATGAATTAATTGAAAACGTTTAACAACAAAATTCAATATTACGAATTTTCCGTTCACAAAATAAATATCCGCGAAAAGAATATCAAATTATTGTATATCAATCTATTATCTGATTTTGTTTTTTTATTGAAGCTTAAACATTATGTCAGGATGAAATGTTTATAGTATGTCAATTAACTATTGATTAATTGATGTGTTTTGAGTTATTGATTATTAATTAGTTGTATTCTATTCAATGGCAAAAATAAATGTATTATGGGTGGATGATGAGATCGAGCTTTTACGTCCGCATATTATTTTTCTGGAAGAGAAAGGCTATAGCGTCGTCACCTCGAATAATGGCAACGAAGCCCTTGAGATTTTAGATTCACAGCCTTTTGATATTGTCCTTCTCGATGAACAGATGCCGGGTATGTCGGGTATCGAAACCCTTTCGATGATGAAAAATAAGTTTCCCGACCTGCCTGTCGTCATGATCACCAAAAGCGAGGAAGAGACGATCATGGAAGATGCCATCGGGTCGAAGATATCCGATTATCTGATCAAACCGGTGCATCCCAAGCAGATCCTGTTGAGCCTCAAAAAGAACCTGGATACAAAAAAGCTCGTCAGTGAAAAAACCACTTATACCTATCAGCAGGAATTCCGCAGCATCGGGATGGAGCTGACCAATGACCTCAATTATCAGGAATGGGTTGATATATATAAAAAACTGGTTTTTTGGGAACTTGAGTTATATGATGCACAGGATGAGAGCATCATGGAGATTTTACGTATGCAGAAGGAAGAAGCCAATGTGGTCTTCTCCAAGTTCATCGAAGCGAATTACATCAATTGGATCAATGGTTCGGCCGAATCGAAGCCGGTGCTGTCGCATACACTCATCAGGGATAAGATATTCCCGTTGCTCAATAACGGAACCCCGTTATTCATGATCCTGATCGACAATATGCGTTTTGACCAGTGGAAGGTCATTCAGCCGATCATCGGGAATTATTACAGGGTTGACAGGGAGGATCTTTATTACAGCATTTTACCTACAACCACGCAATATGCGCGGAATGCTCTTTTTGCAGGTTTGATGCCGTCGGAGATCGAGAAAAAATACCCGCAGATGTGGCTGAATGAGGAAGATGAGGGTACCAAGAACCAATATGAAGAGGAGCTGCTTGGGGAACAGCTTAAACGTTTCGGCAAGGATTTCAAATTTTCATATAATAAGGTTCTGAACCTGGGTGTCGGGCGTAAACTGGTTGATAACATTCCCAACCTCTTGGGCAATAAGTTCAATGTTATTGTCTTCAATTTTGTCGACATGTTATCGCATGCCCGTACCGAGATGGAGATCATACGTGAGCTGGCCGATGATGAGCCCGCATACCGTTCCGTCACCCTGTCATGGTTTGAACATTCTCCCTTGCTGGATATCATCCGCTATCTTGCTGAAAAAGGGGTTAATATAGTGCTGACAACCGATCACGGATCCGTCAGGGTCCAGAACCCGGTTAAAATCATAGGTGATAAGTTCACCACCACCAACCTGCGTTACAAATCGGGAAAATCCCTTAATTATCAGAAGAGAGAAGTGTTCGAGATCAGGAATCCCGAGGATGCTTTTCTCCCCCGGACAAATGTCAGCACGGCGTATGTGTTTTGCAGGAATGATGATTTTTTCGCATACCCCAACAACTATAACTATTATGTGAACTATTACAGGAACACCTTTCAGCATGGTGGCATATCGATGGAAGAAATGGTTATCCCTTTTATCAGTCTGATTCCTAAAACAGTATAACAACGAAAATGGTGGCATGGCAACCTTAATCTGTAAAAGATTAACCGGACTGGACGACATTTCGCGCAGTCTGCTCCGTCATTTTCCGGATGAGAGGGTATTTGGCTTCAGCGGACCCATGGGGGCCGGTAAGACCACCCTCATCAAGTCGTTCTGCAGGGTCCTTGGTGTTGTCGACGTGGTCAACAGCCCCACGTTTTCCATCATCAATGAATATAAAACCGACCGCAATGACAGCGTTTATCACTTTGATTTTTTCAGGCTTGCAAAAGCCGAGGAACTTTACGACATCGGATATGAAGATTATTTATTCAGCGGACATTATTGTCTGATCGAATGGCCTGAAAAATTTGAGGAACTTTTACCTGATAATTTCGTATATATTCAAATCAATATCAACGAAAAAGACCAGAGCAGAATAATTACCTATTGAAATGATTTCGGATCATAACAATGTCTTAAAGATGTCGCCTGTCGGTAAGTTGATGCCAAAGGAAGAGGTTCTTGAGGTATCGAAGGATAAGTCCAATCTGAAAATAGGTGTTCCGAGGGAGGTTTCAGGTCATGAGCACCGCATTGCCCTGGTGCCTCAGGCCGTAGCTGTGCTGGTCGCCAACGGGCACGAGGTGATGATAGAGGCGGGTGCTGGTGAAAGTGCTTTTTTCAGTGATGAGAAATACGCTGATGCAGGCGCTCACATCCATTATTCAAAGGAGGATGTTTACAAGGCCGATCTTATCCTTAAGATTGCTCCGCCCGAGCCCGGTGAGATAGACTTGCTGAAGGGCAGGCAAACCGTCATTTCTGCTCTTAATCTGACAGGTCAGAATGAGAGTTACTTCAGGAAGATGATCGGCAGGAAGATGACTGCCATAGCTTTCGAATACATCATGGATAAAACCGATGCTTATCCGCTGCGGCGGTTGATGAGCGAGATCGTGGGCAGCACCGCGGTTCTTATTGCAGCGGAGTACCTGAGTAAACCCGGTTATGGCAAAGGGTGTTTGCTGGGAGGTGTGACCGGGATAACCCCAACGGAGGTGGTGATCCTGGGCGCCGGGACGGTGGGAGAATATGCGGTGCGTGCGGCGCAGGGACTGGGTGCCTCGGTCAAGGTCTTCGACAATTCGATATACCGGCTGCGCCGTCTGCAAAACAACCTGAATGCCAGAGTCTACACCTCCATTATCCAGCCCAAGGTGCTGCAGGAGACCCTGAAAAGAGCCGACGTGGTCATCGGCGCCATCTATTCCGAGGAGGGGCGCACACCCGTGGTGGTCAGCGAGGAAATGGTGCGCCAGATGAAACCCGGAGCTGTCATCGTGGACGTGAGCATCGATCAGGGGGGATGTTGCGAAACATCCGAAGCAACCAATCATTTAAATCCGGTGTTCAAGAAATATGACGTCACCCATTATTGTGTTCCCAATATCGCCTCACGTGTCCCACGCACGGCGTCATACGCCATAAGCAATTACATCACATCCATTCTTCTCAGGATTGGGGAGGAGGGTGGCCTGGAAAACCTCCTGCGCCTCGATAAAGGAGTGCGCCAGGGCGTTTATGTCCTGAATGGCATCATCACAAAGAAAATCATCAGCGATACCTTTGCCCTCCCATACCGTGACATTGAATTGTTAATGGCCGCTTTCCACTGATAATACTGCTTGCCATGCATACGATACGATCAGAGTCCTATTACATTTATGTCGGCGACGATGTATTTGAAGAGATCCAGCCGTTTTTCAGGGATCCTGATGTCAGGGATGAGATGATTATTATCCTGGTTGACGAAAATACCCAACGTTATTGTCTGCCGGTTCTTAGAAGCAAGGTGCCGGCCCTGGCAGGGGCACGCGTCATCGAAGTGAAAAGCGGTGAGGAGAACAAGAACATCAATACATGCATCGAGCTTTGGAAGCATCTGCTTAACGTCAACGCTCAGCGCCGGTCGGTGATCATCAATCTGGGTGGTGGCGTCATCATGGATATGGGTGGTTTTGTGGCTTCCACCTATAAACGGGGGATACGTTATGTGAACATACCCACAACCTTGCTGGCACAGGTGGATGCGGCCGTGGGCGGTAAGGTGGGCGTCAACCTGTTCGACCTGAAAAACCAGATAGGGCTCTTCTCACAGCCTCAGGCTGTCTTCATTATCCCTTCACTCCTTGCCACGCTCGATGATAATCAAAAACGCTCGGGTTTTGCAGAGATGATCAAGCATGCTCTCATCACCGACCAGCATTACTGGGAGGTGTTGCGCAGCCGTCCCTTTTCCGACATTCTGGAATGGGATGACCTGATACTGCGCTCTGTCGAGATAAAAAACAGCATCGTGGGAAATGATCCTGTGGAAAAAAGTCTGCGACGCCGGCTTAATTTCGGTCATACCTTCGGTCATGCCTTTGAAACCATGTCGTTGATGAAAAAGGATAACCGCCTCACCCACGGGCATGCTGTTGCCCTGGGTATGATCTGCGAAACCTATCTGTCGAACAAGATCAGAGGCCTTTCGGGCAAAGCCATGGACGAAATAGTTAATTACATCCTGGATAATTTCATGTACTACTCTCTCTCTCCGGCCGATCAGGAAGCCCTTCTGGAGATCATGCGTTACGACAAGAAAAATGAACATGACCGGACCAACCTGACACTGTTGCCGTCTATCGGCAATGCCATGATCGACCAGTGGTGCAGCGATGAGCTGATTGCCGGGGGCCTGGCATTTTATGCGAATCTGCGCCATTAAAGTCAGCGAACTGGTTTTTCACATTTCCCGTGGTATGATCGCTTTCTTATTGCCCATATTTTGAGCTCTCTTTTTTATAATGGATTGAATTATAATCTTACCTTTGACCCATGATCTGTTACGATTAACCTGTTTATGGAAGTCGACCTTTTTATCCCCTGTTTCATAGACCAGATATTTCCTTCCACAGGGATGAGCATGGTGAAAGTGTTGGAAAAACTGGGGGTGCAGGTTCATTATAATGAAAATCAGACTTGTTGCGGTCAGATGGCTTTCAACAGCGGTTTCTGGGATCATGCCAAGAAAGTCGGGGAGAAGTTCATCAACGATTTTTCGAATGACCGTTATATTGTCGGACCTTCGGCATCATGTGTGGGTTATGTCAGGAATTACTTCGATAAGTTGTTTTACAACACCGCCATGCATATCGAATATAAGAAACTCAAGGGGAACATTTTTGAGCTTACCGATTTCATCATCAATGTATTGCAGGTGCAGGATGTTGGGGCGACATTTGAGTCGGTGGTCACTTATCACGATTCATGTGCTGCCCTGAGGGAATATGGTATCAGGGAGGAACCCCGGATCTTGCTGCGCCATGTCAGGGGTCTTGAACTCAGGGAGATGAAGGATGCCGACATGTGTTGTGGGTTCGGAGGGACATTCGCTGTCAAGCATGAAGCCATTTCCACTGCCATGGCCGAGCAAAAAGTGTTGAATGCCCTTGATACGGGTGCCGAATACATTGTGTCGACGGATGCATCATGCCTGATGCACCAGGAAGGTTATATTACGCGAAATCATATTCCCCTTAAGGTTATTCACATGGCCGACGTTCTCGCCTCAGGATGGTGAAAGATAAATTCGCGTGCCGTTACTTATTATAGCGTTTTCCAAAACTGATACTGACATAGATCGTCAGAAAGAATCTCTCAGGATCATTATATGCCATCATAGGCACCGCAATGGGGAAAACATCGAGGGCCGCTCCAACCTCCAGGGCTTTGATGACGGAGGCATAATTGCCGAAATCGAAGTTCAGCCCTGTTTTGCCATAGATGCCCGGATAGAGCGATATCTCGTTGATGCCTTTCAGAAACGCCGCCCTCCCGTAAATGTTATCCCTGAAATGCTTGTCGGGATCATACTTCTCTGTCGTCAGCTCATATTCGAAGTAAGTGGGCGAGATGGACACCATGTTGATGATGTTCAGGTACACAGGTTTGGCTAGTGCCAGTGCGGCACCCCCGGAGAAGAAATACCTTAATTCCACACCACCCCAGTAAGGTTTGTTGTTTAGCAGGCGTTGAAGACCGATGCCGCCCCTCAGTAAAAAAATACTGTTCAGCTTACCGTAGATGTAACTTTTTGCATTGGCAAAATAGGGATTGACAACCCGCACTTCCTTCGGCGATTTCATCTCGGTGAAATCGAACTCAATGAAACGCTTGTTGAAAACCGTTAAATTTTTGGCTTTGCGAAACTCCAGCCCCCATCCCATCGAGTGCAGGATGAACCCCCCGCTCATCTCTTTGAGCAACAGCACACTGTCGCTGACATCACTGAATTCATCCTGGTCATATTTATCATACGATTGAGCCGATACCGTGATATGCAGACCTGCCAGTAAAAGAATGTAACAAAAGGTATATAACAGGATGCGCATGCTGTAGTGGGAAAGTTGATAATACAAAAATACTTATTATTACCGTTCAACAACTGTCCCGTGGTTTTGTTTGCCTGGAAATAAACGCTTTCAGTGACGGCTTTAGTATTTTTGTTCTATCTGGTATTTCTGTGTCTCGCCGTATGCCGGGCACTTTTCCCGTATTTTACACGACGAAATGACAATAGCAATAAAGACAAGGGTGAGCAGAATAACAAATATCTTTTTCATACAATTGTCAATATAAATTAAACATGGTACAGAAGGATGACAAAAATAACTCATTTTGATGAAATAACAAATTTTAACCGCCCTTATTGTCTTTTATTTGAAAATTAAAGGGCAGTACGTGAAAATTATGACCATCTTTGCACTGGTATTAAATTGATTGGACGATGGGCATCACTGAATTCCTGGTGAGAAACATCCTGGATTTTTTTTACGGGACAGGCTATATCAGCGTATTCATTTTAATGACGATGGAAAGCATGATTTTTCCTGTTCCGAGCGAAGCCGTGCTGCCGCCTGCCGGTCTGCTGGTGGCTCAAAGCAGATTCAGTTTTCCGATGGTCGTGGTGGCCGGTACCCTTGGCAGCATTGTCGGATCATTGGTGTCATATGTTATCGGATATTACGGCGGCAAACCCTTTGTCGATAAATTCGGGAAATATTTTCTTTTAAACCGCCGTGACCTGGAGATAAGTGAACGTTTTTTCAACCGCCGTGGTGATGTGACCATTCTTCTGTGCCGTTTTATACCTGTGGTTCGTCATATTATTTCCTTACCAGCCGGTTTCGGTAAAATGAACATCTTAAAGTTTTTGGTGTACACCATCATCGGAGCAGGATTATGGAATTCGTTCCTCACCTATGTCGGCTACCGCTGGGGACAGGCCGGATGGAACCTCCTGCTGGAGTATAGCCACATCACCGATATTATCGTTGTCGGATTGCTTGTTTTGGGTGTGGGATATTTTATCTTCAGGCATATAAAAAGGAAAAAGGCCAAATAAGGCAAGTACTGAATATGATGACCGGTCAGTTCACTTTATGATCACAAAGCCTGTAATCTTATGAAAGAAGCTTTATATTACAGAGGCGAGGAAGATGGATCGGTGACCTGTTCATTATGTCCGCATAACTGCCATGTGAAGCCCGGGAAAAGAGGTGTTTGCCGGGTTCGTAAAAATATCGACGGGCACCTGTTCTCCGAAAACTATGGTTTAGTGACAGCTTCCCACCTCGACCCTGTTGAAAAAAAACCGTTGTACCACTATTTTCCCGGCTCCGCCATAATGAGCATCGGCAGTTTCGGATGTAACCTCCATTGTAAATTTTGTCAGAATGCCGAGATCTCGCAATCCTGTTTATCCGATTTACCCAATCTGAGTGACTATTCACCCGGTGACATTCTCCAGATGGCTTTATCTGCCGGCGGCAACATAGGTGTGGCTTATACCTATAACGAGCCGGCCATCTGGTTTGAATACATGATGGATGTGGCCCGTCTGGTAAAGAATAACCAGTTGAAAAATGTGATGGTGACCAATGGTTTCATCAATCAGGAGCCGTTGCTTGAACTCATGCCATGGGTGGATGCGTTCAGTGTCGACCTCAAGGCTTTTACGGACGATTTCTACCGCAAGGTCACCGGCTCCCGCCTCCAACCTGTGCTTGATACCCTGGAAACAATAAGTAAAGCCAAACGTCATCTTGAAATCACCAATCTGGTCATCCCCGGGCTGAATGATGATATAAAAATTTTCAGAGATATGTGCCGCTGGATACAGACCAACCTGGGCAGGGAAACTGTGCTGCATCTCTCAAGGTACTTCCCCACATATAAAATGACCATTGAAAGCACCCCCATTGACACATTGACGCATCTGTACGATGTCGCAAAGGAATTCCTCGATTACGTTTACATCGGCAATGTGCATCTCTCCAAGGGGCGTGACACGACTTGCAGCAAGTGCGGTCGGACGGTGATGCGACGCGACGGTTACTGGACCTCCACGTCAGGACTCGACACCAACGGCCGCTGCATCGTGTGCGGCAACCAGGTGGCCGTCATGGAATGAGCATCCACCCTGCCACCCTGAGGATAAAAGTTCATCGTGTCCCCCATATCCCCTCGTACGTTTTTACTATTTTTACGCAAAAAATAAAAGTGCAATCTTTTTTATATATTATCAACGCCTTGACCGACGGCACTTTTTCCCATCGGATGATATCACCTTCGCACCTGTCCCCGAAACCTTCCTGGACATTGCTGCTCTCCCTCCTCGCAATCACGGGATGTCTCACTGTTAACAAACTGGGTATAACAAACCTGGCATATTTATATGGGACGAATAAAAATTTTACGGATGTCGAATATACCGTGTACCATACATCAAACTTTAAAAGCCGCGTCTATTACAGGTTCAACACCTCGGATCTGAAATATCAAAAAAGGCGCGACGGCGCCGGTTCCTGTGCCACTTTCAGGATATCCTATGAACTTTTCCCTTCATATCATGAGAAAACATTGATCGACAGCGGATCCGTGGAGCGCACCGATACGTTGAAATACAGTCCGGGCAAACGTTACTATTCCAGCTTCGATATTAAAACCATTTACCCCGCCAACTTCATACTGTCGGTTTCATTCACAGATATGAACAGTAAAGAATCCTATACGACCCTTCTGGAGATCAATAAGGAATCATCCTTCTCGGACCAGAATTTTCTTTTATTGAACGGGGAAAATGAAGCCATCTTCACGCCATATGTTACCGCAACGACTGACTTCAGGATTAGATGCAACAACGAAGATGCCCGCCGGCTTTTCGTGGGTTATTATCACCGCGATTTTCCGTGTGCCGTACCGCCTTTTCTGCCCCCTGACAATGAGAAATTCAGCTATGTGCCCGACAGCCTGTTCACCATCACCATCGCCGGTGGCATCACCCCTCTGATTCGTTTTGAAAAAGAGGGTTTCTATCATGTCCGGCTCGACACCGGCCGGCATGAAGGAATAACCGTTTTCAGGTTTTACGAAGGATTCCCCGAAATCGTCGATCCCATCCGTATGTTGGATCCTTTGCGTTACCTCTCTACGCGAAAGGAATTCGGCACACTTGAATCGGAGCCCGATGCCAAAGCCGCTGTCGACAGCTTCTGGATCAGCACCACCGGCAACCCTGAAAGAGCCGCATTGATGATACGGAAATATTATATGCGTGTTGAAAATGCCAACAGGTATTTCACTTCCTATGAGGAAGGCTGGAAGACTGACAAGGGACTGATTTACATCATTTATGGCCCGCCCAATGTGGTGTACCGTCAGAACAATATCGAGAGATGGATATTTGGTGAAGAGGGAAACATGATGTCCACAACTTTTAATTTTGTCAAGGTATCCAATCCATTCACAAACAATGACTATATGCTTGAGAAATCGACGGGTTACAAGGAATCATGGTACATGGCCGTGAGCACATGGCGACGGTGAGGATGCCGCCTGATGTTGGTAAACGATGACAATGAGAAAGGAAAATATCATCTATGGACTGAGGCCTGTTATGGAAGCCATCGCTTCGGGTCGTGAGATCGAAAGGCTTTTTATTCAGACAGGTCTGAAAGGGTCACTGTATCATCAGCTTATCCAGATGGCGCAGGAGCGCCACACACCTTACCAGTATGTCCCTGCGGGCAGGCTGAACAGGTTGACTACAGGCAACCACCAGGGTGTCGTCTGCTTTCTCTCCGCCATTGTCTATCAGCCGGTCGAAAGCTTGTTACCGGCCCTCTATGAACAGGGTAAATCACCTTTTCTCCTGATCCTCGACAGCATCACCGATGTCAGGAATTTCGGTGCCATTGTGCGCACGGCGGAGGGTGCCGGCGTCGACGCCATTGTCATTCCCGCCAAAGGATCGGCACAGATCGACGCCGACGCGGTTAAAACCTCGGCAGGGGCCTTGCTTAAGGTGCCCGTTCACCGCAGCCTCAACATGCATAACACCGTCGTCTACTTAAAAAACAGTGGCCTGCGCATCATCGCTGCCTCAGAGAAAGCCGGGCAGCCATACCATATACCCGATTATACCGTCCCTGTCGCCATCATTATGGGTTCGGAAGAAAAGGGGATATCAAAGGAGTTGCTGAAACTGGCCGACGGTATGGTGGCCATACCCCTCCACGGTAAGATACAGTCGCTGAACGTGGCCGTCGCCGCCGGGATCATTTTATTTGAAATCGCTAAACAACGGTCTGCCGATGATTAAAAAAATAATTCAAAATAAAGTGACACTGTTCCTGCTGGTTATCCTGGCGGTGTCTGCTTTTCTGCGTTTCTGGCATGACGCGGCATTCTCATTCTCGAATGATGAACTGAGCGCATTGTACCGAACCCGTTTTGAAACGTTTCATGATCTGGTGCAAAACGGTTTTTATGTTGACGGTCATCCCGGCGGCATACAAATTTTTCTGTTTTACTGGGTACGGTTGTTCGGTTTCTCTGAAACCGCTGTGAGGCTGCCATTTGTCATTGCCGGAGCCTTATCGGTTTTGTTCACCTATCTGGTCGCCTCACGATGGTTTAACCGGGTTACAGGACTCTTTTCGGCCGTGGCTGTGGGATTTCTTCAGTATCCCTTGGTGTTCAGCCGGATCGCCCGTCCTTATGTGACCGGCCTTCTTTTTGTCCTCGTGATGGTTTATTTCTGGACACGCCTCCTGTTTGAATCGCCGGAGAATAAAAAAAGCAAATTATTCTGGATGACCGTGTTGTACACATTATCCATGACTCTTTGTCTCTATAATCATTATTTCAGTTTCCTGCTGGCGGTGATCACGGGAATCACCGGACTGTTTTTCCTGTCACGCCGCACGGTTTGGTATTATCTGGCAGGTAATGCCATGAGCGGTATCCTGTTCATACCACATATCCCTATCACCCTTAACCACCTTCGTATCGCCGGTGTCGGTCTCTGGCTCGGCAAACCCGGCGCCAACTGGCTGCAGACCTATCTGTTCGATGCACTGAATAACTCCTACATCGTGGTGGCCGCAGTCATACTCCTGGTGACCATCAGCATTCTGGTCAATTTAAAGAAACTTCGCATGACCACGTTTCAGATCATCAGCATCGTGTGGTTTATTTTACCTTTTCTCGTCGGATTTATATACTCCAGGGCTGTCAATCCTGTTTTGCAGGATTCTGTGCTTCTTTTTTCATTTCCCTTCTTGATATTTCTTTTATTCTCTTTCTTTGATGAGCCTTTGAACCGTTTTAAGATGGTCTTGCTGGCTCTTTGGGGATTGGTTTGCCTGGGCAGCACGGTGATCGAAAAAGATTATTACCATTCACAGCATTTCGGTGAATTCAGGGATGTGGCTTTACATGTTGCCAAATGGGATAAGGTTTATGGCGCGGATTCCATTACCAGGGCCATCAGCGTGAACAATCCCTGGTACATTGAATATTATCTCAAACAGTACGGTTGTTACGACACATTTGAACAATACGATAACCGAGGCGGGACGGATCTTCTGGAACTCAGGCACATTGTCAGGAGGTCTCAGAGACCCTACTTTCTCTATGCCTGGACAAAGCCGGCACCACTTGAAATTGACGATATCGTCAGTGAGAAGTATCCTTTCATTATCCAAAGGATTGATTACGGTGATCTTTCGGCCATCACCCTGTATGGTCTCAGACTACCGGCCGGAGGTCTGAAACAGGAGACTCCCGTAGTGGGGTACATCAATGGTTTCGAACATCCTGCGCTCTGGGGTGAAGACACCGCCAGGGTCGTGCAGGATCCCGTCCACTCCGGGTCGCACAGCTACTTCATTGATTCCACGGCCGAATATGGTCCTACACTGTCCAGAACCTTTTCACAAATCACCCTGCACACCATACACCTCATCAAGGCCCGTGTCTGGGTCAAGGCACCTGTCCCCGTCCACAACGTGTACCTTGTCCTGTCCATCGAAGCTCCCAACGGCAAAACGCTGGTCTGGCGAGCAGCCAATCTGGAATATTTTACCGATACGGATTCCTGGAGCCAGGTTTTCCTCGATTATAAACTTCCTGAAATTAAATCCTACGGCGATCGTTTAAAAGTGTACATCTGGAACAATGGCCATCAGCAATTTTATATCGACGATATGGGTATCGCCTTTTATGAGTAAATGGTTTTTCCCGGATTTGGCGGTCATGCTGTTGATAGCCTTTATTTTAAATGGCTGCTCGCACAAAGATGTCGATTATTGGCAAAACGGTCTGAAAAAATCGGAAATAACATACAGGTGCGGTAAAATCAACGGAGCAGCCACCTGGTGGTACATGAATGGCAACAAGCAACAGCAGACCTTTTACCGTCGGGGGGTCCTGCAGGGGAAATCCACACGGTGGTATTACAGCGGGTCACTTCAGTCGGAGGTGCAATATAGCGGTGGCTTGCGCAACGGCCTGACGACCAATTGGGATGAAGAGGGACACAGGATGTCGGAGGAAAATTATACGAATGACACCTTGAATGGCCCTTACAGATTATACTTTGCCATCGGGCAGATAAAAGTAAACGGTTTTTTCAGGATGGGATGGTACGACAGCACCTGGACCTATTACAATGAAAACGGCCGGAAAGTGGGTGAGGGCTTTTTTACCCGTGGTACCGGCAGAGAAATAGGTTATTACATGAATGGACGGATCAGCAGGGAAATAAACTATGAACAGAATGAAAAGAACGGTGAGGAGGTATGGTATGATGAAAATGGCAATAAAACGAAAGTGATTATTTATAACCATGGGGCAGTGAAGTCGGAAACAGAATTCCTCGGGGATTGAAAATCATGAGACATAAAATCCTTGAATAAATTTGGAAATGAATAAGTAAAGAAGTTACTTTGCCGGAAAATTTCAGTTGTTAATCGATTAACAATAGATTGGTCCAATAGTGACGCAAGAACCTGAAAAGAAACCATTAAACAAAAATACCATGGATATCGAACGGATAATGAGTGACCTGGAGAAAAGACATCCCGGCGAGACCGAGTTTCACCAGGCTGTGCGTGAAGTTTTAGAATCGATTGAGGAGGTGTATGATTTGAAACCTCATTTTGAATCGGCCAATATTCTTCAGCGGTTAATTGAGCCCGACAGGGTTTTTATATTTAAAGTGCCGTGGGTTGACGACGGTGGCAGGGTGCAGGTGAACATCGGTTACAGGATTCAATTCAACAACGCCATCGGGCCTTATAAGGGTGGGTTGCGTTTCCACCCCAGTGTTACGCTAAGCATACTGAAATTCCTGGGTTTCGAACAGATCTTCAAGAACAGTTTGACCACCCTGCCGATGGGCGGTGCCAAGGGAGGTTCGGATTTCAATCCCAAAGGCAAATCCAATAACGAGATCATGCGTTTCTGCCAGTCTTTCATGCTGGAGCTGTGGAAAGTGATCGGCCCCGAAATGGACGTGCCTGCGGGCGATATCGGTGTGGGGACACGTGAGATAGGATACCTTTACGGCATGTACAAGAAACTCACCCACGAGCACGCGGGCGTGCTCACCGGCAAAGGGCTCAACTGGGGTGGCAGCCTCGTACGACCGGAAGCCACCGGCTTCGGCGCCGTCTATTTCGCACTCGAAATGCTGAAGACCAAAGGCGAAGACATCAAGGACAAGACCGTCGCCCTGTCGGGTTTCGGCAATGTGGCCTGGGGCGCCGCCATGAAGGTGACCCAACTGGGCGGCAAAGTGATCACCATTTCAGGCCCCGACGGCTACATCTATGATCCCGAGGGTATTTCGGGACCTAAGATCGATTATATGCTCGAACTGAGAGCTTCGAACGAAGACATCGTCAAACCTTTCTCGTATGAGTTTCCCGGCGCTCAGTTCATCCAGGGTAAAAGACCCTGGGAGGTGAAGTGCGATATTGCATTGCCCTGTGCGACACAGAATGAACTGGATAAAGACGACGCCTTGAACCTGGTCAGCAATAACGTCCTGTGCGTGGCCGAAGGCGCCAACATGCCCTGCACACCCGAAGCCATAGAGGTTTTCCTCGAGGCCAAAAAACTCTATGCCCCCGGCAAGGCCGTCAATGCCGGTGGTGTGGCCACATCAGGGCTCGAGATGTCGCAGAATGCCATGAAACTGAACTGGCCAGCCGGCGAAGTCGACAGCCGCCTTCACCATATCATGCAGAGCATACACCAGACCTGCGTCACCTATGGCCGGCAGCCCGATGGCTATGTGAACTATATGAAGGGAGCCAACATCGCCGGATTCATGAAAGTGGCCAACGCCATGCTCGATCAGGGAGTGATATAACAGGACAATGAAAAATGAAAGATGAAAAATGAAAGATGAAAAATGAAAGATGAAAAATGAAAGATGAAAAATGAAAGATATAAAATCTTAACGCCTGATACAATGAAAACATTCCATGACGTTAATGATATCCTCGATTTTGCCATCAACTCAGAACAGGAATCCGTTGATTTTTATACTCAGCTGGCCCAAACGGCCACCAATGAGGAAATGAAGAAAGTCTTTATTCAGTTTGCCGGAGAGGAAATGGGACATAAAGCCCGGCTGACCAATATCAAGCTCACGGGACAGCTTCAATTACCTGTTGAAAAAATTACCGATCTGAAAATTGCCGATTATATGGTTGATGTAAAGCCGTCACCCGAGATGAACTACCAGGATGCTCTGATCTTGGCTATGAATAAGGAAAAAAAAGCTTTCAGGTTATACATGGATCTTTCAGCAAAAGCCACAATCAACGAATTACGCTCATTGTTCATGTCACTCGCCGTTGAAGAATCAAAACACAAACTCCGCTTTGAGATTGAATACGATGATTTCGTCCTGAAGGAAAACTGATCCTTTGTCTTGCCACTTAGTGGTTTGAAATAATTTTTAATCCCTTGATTTCTTTTTTATACCTTCTTCTCAGGCATAATTATATGCAATGACATCCAACATTTGGTCATCTGGATTGTTGTTAATTCATTAACACGAATGAAGCAAATGAATCTTATGACAAATTTTTAATTTTCACCGACTTATTCTGACCGCTATGAGCAGATTCAAAGAATTATTCAGAAATTTCAGGAATGTTTTCGCTGCCTCCGTCATCCCTGTCGCACTGGTGGTTTCCATTCTCATATTCCTGAAAATCATGGGTAATCCCTCAAATTTCCAGGGTAATGATCCGGCCAATGCACCGATACCGGGTAATTACCTGGGGATTATTTACAAAGGGGGATTAATCGTTCCTATCCTGATGACCTTACTGATGACCGTCATCACATTCAGCATTGAACGTTACATTACCATCAGAAGGGCTTCGGGAAAAGGTAATGTGCTGAACTTTGTCAAAAACATCAAACATTTGGTGACACAGGGTCAGATTTCCAACGCCATACATTTGTGTGACAAGCAAGGAGGCTCGGTGGCCAATGTAATCAAATCGGCATTGATGAAATTTCTTACTGTGGATAAAGACGAACACATGACAAAAGAGCAGAAAACCGTTGCCATACAGAAGGAGATTGAAGAGGCCACCTCACTGGAATTACCAAGCATGGAACAGAATCTTGTCATCATTGCCACGATCTCATCCATAGCCACTCTCATGGGATTGCTTGGGACGGTGTTGGGGATGATCAGAGCTTTTGCGGCTTTGGCCCATGCAGGGGCTCCCGACTCCGTTGCTCTGGCCACAGGTATTTCAGAAGCCCTTGTCAATACGGCGTTTGGAATTGCTACCGCAGCCCTGGCGGTCATATCATATAATTATTATACCACTAAGATTGATAAATTGATGTATACCATTGACGAAGCCGGATTCAGCATCATCCAGACCTATGCCCAGAATCCTCTTCAACCTAATACGGGATCAAATGCCCAAAGTTAAAGTACCGCGTAAAAGCACAGCTATCGATATGACAGCAATGACCGATGTGGCCTTTCTGCTGCTGACTTTTTTTATGCTCACCTCCAATTTTATCCAGAATGAGCCGGTAATGGTCACTATTCCCTCTTCCATTTCCCAGCTTAAAATACCTGAAACCAACATCCTGACCATTCTCATTGACGAAACCGGAAAGATATTCATCGGTATGGATGGAGAACAGAAACGCATGGAATGGCTTAAAAAAGTTGGTGCCGATTATAATATGTCATTTACCCCGCAAGAATCAAAGGCCTTTAGTCTTGTCAACAGCTTTGGGGTTCCCATCGGACAGATGGCAGATTTCCTTGCACTGACATCTAAGGAACGGGAGATGAAAGAGAATTTGCTTGGGATACCGGCTGATTCCACCAATAACCAGTTTAAAGACTGGGTCAGGGAGGCTCGTATAGTCAATCCCCAGATACGTATTGCCATTAAAGCTGATGAGTCAACACCTTACCCCGCAATCAAAAATGTGATGAATACATTGCGGGATATTGATGAAAACAGATACGATCTGATCACTGCTTTTAAAAAGAAGCCCAAAATAACGGAGTCTTAATCTGACCGATTATGGCTGAGATAGGTACTGAAAGTAAAGGAGATAAGAAAACCCGGAAAGGTAAAGCAAGAAAAATTTCCACCAGGATTGACTATACACCTATGGTCGATTTAGGCATGCTGTTAATCACTTTCTTTATGTTGACGACCACTCTGATCAGGCCTCAGACCATGGAGATCGCTATGCCGTCAAAGCAAAAAGTGCCTGAAAGCCAGCAGACTGAAATAAAGGCATCGCGGGCTATTACGATTATTCTGGGTAAGGACGATACGGTATATTATTATAAAGGTACCAGAGAACATGGCGTTGATCCTGTCGTGCATGTCACGGATTTGTCGTCCGGCGGAATTAGACGGTACCTGCTGCAGAGAAACTATGATGTGGTCACGAAAGTGCTCGCCCTGGAAGCGGAAAGAGCCAACACGAATATGCCGGAAGAGGAATTTGAAAAGAAGAAGAGTGAGCTGATGAACAATAAACAGTCACCGATCGTCATCATAAAAGCTACCGACGACGCAACTTACGGAGAACTGGTTGATATACTGGATGAAATGGCTATTTGCGATATCAGCCGTTACGCCATTCTGGATATCAATGATTATGATCTGAGTTTGCTCAAGAAATTAAAAGCCTGATAAAACGGTTTTAATCTTTAAAAATTTAAATGGCTTACAGGGACAATATATTTTCAGATGAATGGTGCGACCTGGTCTTCGAAAAAAGGAACCGTGAATATGGTGCCTTCAGCCTCAGGGAGCATTCGGCCAAATGGCATGCCCTTGCCTTGTTAGTTGCGGTAGTGCTCTTTACGATTATCTGCATCGCGCCCGATATTATAAAAAAAATCGTTCCGGAGACTGTGGAGAAGGAGGTATCGGTCAGGGTTCTGTCCAATATCAACATGGAAAAACCAAACGAAAAGGTGAATGAAATCGTCAAGGAATTACCGCCCCCTCCCCCGGCCCTGAGAAATGTCATCAAGTTCACGGCACCTGTCATCAAACCTGATGAAGAAGTCAGGGAAGTGGAACAGCCAAAAACACAGCAGGAAGTGATTGCAAGCAAGGCGGCTATCGGAACCATTAATTTCAACAAGGGAACAAATGATGTCACGGCAGTCATACCCACCACCGTTCCACAGCAACAACAGCAGGTAACGGGCCAGGAAAATCAACCATATACGTTTGTGGAACAGATGCCAAATTTCCCTGGCGGACTGAATGCCATGCATAAATTTCTTGAGAAAAATATTCATTACCCTGAAATGGCCCGGATAAATGATATTCAGGGTACTGTCTATGTCCAATTTATTGTCGGTAAAGATGGTAAAATAAGAGATGCCAAGGTGTTAAGGGGTATAGGCGGAGGATGTGACGAGGAAGCCTTGCGTGTGGTCATGAGCATGCCCGATTGGATACCCGGCAGACAAAACGGGGTGCCCGTGCCTGTTTATTTCAATATTCCTGTTACATTTACATTACGTAGTCAATAATGGATAACCGGCGGCCGGATGATAAAATTAAATCCATAACTTTTACCAAGTTTTATGGAATTATTATGCCGGTAGTATACCTTGGATTTGGCATCTGGCTGATTCTATCCGAGGGGAGTATCCGTTGGTTGAATAGGTCTACCCGACTTGTTTGCGGTATCCTGTTTATATCATATGGAATTTTAAGAGCTTACAGAACTTATAAGTTGATACGGGATGAACGATCATAAGATTTGTATACTTATTTGTGTTTTCCTGCTCATTGCAGGTTGTCGGGGCGCCGGTCATAATCCCGGGATGGAGACTCCCACAACAGGCGTTATCAGGATTGGTGCAGACGAAACCTCCAGACCTGTCATAGATGCAGAACTGACAGTTTTTCAGAATATGTATGTTGATGCCCGGATAACTCCCTTATATCTTCCTGAAAATGATGCCTTTAATTATCTTTTTCAGGATAGCGTCCAGTTGATTATTGTCTCCCGACCCCTGAGCACAAAAGAAAAGGAATATTTTGAACAAAAAAAACTGTATCCCAGGGAAGCCAGGTTGGCTGAAGACGCCGTTGCACTGATTGTCAATCCTGCAAATGAGGATAGCCTGATTACGATGAAACAACTCCAAATGATCCTTACCGGGGAATTGACCCAATGGGGTCAGCTCAATCCGCGGTCCGGTCTGGAAAGGATAGAAGTGGTATTTGACAATATCAATTCCGGCACGGTCAGATATGCTGCCGATTCGATATGCCGGGGGATGAAGTTATCGGATCATCTGTATGCACTTGATTCCAATATGGATGTCGTTAGCTACGTCGCCCGGAACATTAATGCTCTTGGATTTACAGGTGTAAGCTGGATCAATGATCATAGTGACAGCACACAGTTATCATTTTTTAAAAAAATCAGGGTAGTCGCGTTGTCAAAAGAGGAGACGGCTACTCCTGACAACAGTTATCAACCCTATCAGGCTTATATATTTAATGGTTCATACCCGCTGGTACGTTTTATCTATGCCATCGATACGGAGCCCAGAAATGGCCTGGCCACCGGGTTCATGACGTTCCTGGCAAGCGATAAAGGACAGCGAATCATCCTGAGAGCCGGTCTTGTTCCGGCCACCATGCCGGTGCGTCTGGTCAAGATCACACAGGACTGGTAAATGAAATTTTTAACCGGACGAGCCAATTCGGCTTATTGAACATGCTCTTCCGGCATCATATTAACCGATCCAGAAATGAAAAACGGATTTTACCTGTTGGCCGTTATGATGCTGTGCACTCTTCATGTGAGCCAGGCGCAGGATATCCGGAAAGGTAAATGGTATTTATTCCAGGAGCAGTACAAGAGGGCCTGGAATATTTTTGATTCGCTTGTTACGAAAGATCCTTCGGATGCCCGGGCTGATTTTTACCTCGGTCAGATTTGCTTCCTGAACGGCAAGCCAGACTCAGCCGATTATTATTACAAAAAGGGACTTGCTGCCAATAAAGAGGAGCCTTTAAACTACATCGGTATCGGTAAGATCCTTTTAAACAAAGGCGATACATCCGGTGCACTGGGGCATTTCGAAGAAGGAAAAAAGCTGGCCAGAGACAATGCCGGCTATTACAACGAGGTTGCGGAGGCCTGCCTGGCGAGCCGGGTAAAAGATTTTGAAACGGCTATGACATATCTTGATAAATCGGCAGATATCAGTCCCAATAATCCGGGTTATTTTATTGCATTGGGTGACTATGATCAATTAAAAAAAACTCTCGGCGAAGCGGCTAACGAATATGAAAATGCCATTTATTATGATAAGAAGAACATTGAAGCCTATTTGAAATTAGGTAAGTTATACATCGGCGCCCGTGATTACCGGGATGCAATAGCGACCTTTAATTCCACCATAGCCTGTGACAGTTCACAAATTATTGCCTATAAGTATCTCGGGGATATTTATTATAAGAATGCCCAATATAAACTGGCTAAGCAATATTATGACATTTATATATCCAGGGCAGAGTATAATCCACTTGATGAGGAGGAATATGCCTTCATCCTGTTCTTTAACAAGGATTATATGAAGGCTAAGACCCTTTTGGATGATGTGATCAAAGTATACCCTGACATGCCTTTACTGTATCGTTTACGTGCCTATCTTGATTATGAGACCGGTGATTATGCCAGGGGATTACAGGATATGCAAACTTTCTTTAATACCCGTGATACCCTGAAGGCATTGGCCCTTGATTATGTTTATTACGGAAGGCTTCTGATCCTTAATGACCACGACTCGGCAGGAGCCGTGGCACTGAAGAAAGCCATTGAACTGGATTCAACACAGCATGACCTGTACAATGAAATCGCCAGAATCGATTCCAAAACAGGCCGGCATATTGATGCCATTGCGGTGTACAGGGAACTGCTCAAATATAATCCGGGATCGGCGTTCAACATCGTGTACCTGATTGGACGGGAGTATTATCTGGCGGCTGAGCAGGATACCCTCCCCAAAGATCTATCTGAAAAACAGGAATATTATAAAAACGCAGACAGTTCATTCGCTATCCTGACAAAACTGGATTCTGCCTCGTATATCGGGTATATTTGGGAGGCAAGATGTTTGTCAAAGCTGGATCCTGAAACCACCCAGGGCCTCGCCAAACCATATTATGAAAAAGCCCTTTCGGTTCTGCTTTCAGGAAATATAACCCGAAATCAACAATGGATTGAGGAATGTTACCGGTATCTGGCCTATTATTACTTCGTCCTTGGGGATAATGAATATAAGACACATCCGGCAGATGCGAAAGCGAATTTCTCCAAATCGCTGGAATATTGGGGAAAAATCCTTCAGATAGATCCTGATGACGCACAGTCTAAAGCAGCTATTGAGAACCTCAGAAAGATCTGTAAGTAAAGTCATGATGATCTTCGCCCATCAATAAATTTGATTTTCTTGCAAAATCCCCGTATTTTAGCCATTTCAAACTTTAATTTCATATCATGAAAAAGGGTTACTATTTATTGTCCACTGCATTACTTGTTGTGGCGGGGTTTTGCTATCTCTGTTTCTCAAATCATCCCGTCAGGAAAGCTGAAACCGGGATGTCAAAGGAAATCACCCATGAACTGAAAAGCATGTCGCGGGGCGATTTTGCCTTGTATAACGCTCAGTATGAGTTCGAAAAAACAAGGAATCCCCGGACAAATGCCGTTCCTGACAACATCAAGGCCGATGAACTGGCTTATGCCTCCTCATTGCCTAAAAAGGATCCCTCCGGGCGGTCACAGGTATGGGAGCTCAGAGGACCTTTTAATGTTGGGGGCAGGATGCTGTGCGTCGCCTTCGATGTGCAGGACAGTGACATCATGCTCGCCGGCAGCGCCTCCGGCGGCATGTGGCGTACCACCACCGGAGGTGAGGTGTGGTACAAAGTGACGCCACCCAACGTGGAACAAAGCGCCACAGCACTGGCACAGGATAAAAGACCCGGAAAGACCGGTACCTGGTATTACGGAACAGGCGAGATCCTCAGCACCACCGAACGCAATGTCAGCACTAACGTCCGCACCATCGGCATTGGTAACGGCATCTTCAAGTCGACCGACAACGGTGAGACCTGGCAGGCCCTGCCGGCCACACAGGGCGGGACGCAGGGCACACTGGAGAAAGTCTTTCAGGGCGTCTGGCGCATAGTAACATATCCCACGATAGCCGATAAAGATGTGGTCTATGCCGCCTGTTATGGCGCCATCATGCGGTCGGACGACGGCGGAGCCACATGGAACATCACCCTCGGCGACCTGACCAATAAATCCTTCGCCACCGATATAGCCATCACCTCCGATGGTGTTCTGTATGCGGCCCTGAGTTCTTACACCACCTCCATCATGCGGCCGCAGAAAGCCGGCATCTGGCGCTCCGTCGACGGGCTGCACTGGACCAACATCACACCGCCTGATTTCCCCGACTTGTACCGCCGGTTGCAAATTGCCATCGCACCCTCCAACGAGAACGTCGTCTACCTGATGACTGAAAAACCTTCCGAAATACATGTGCCCTATTCCGGCATTTTTAATTCGGATAACTACTTTTATAAATATACCTACATGCCCCAGGCCGATTCAGGGATATGGGAAAACCGCACTGCCAACATGTTTGGCAACGGCCATGGTGATTTCCTGAGCTATCCCAACTCGTTCATATCCTATGGTGGTTATACCTTCACCTTGGGCGTGAAACCCGATGATGAAAACGTGGTCTTCATTGGGGGGATGAGTCTCTTCCGCACCACCACCGCTTTCCTCGACACCCTTCATACCGCCAGGATAGGCGGTGACCCTTACGACATGGACTCCATCCACCTGCTGCACCCCGATATTCATGCCTTCGCCTTCTATCCCTCAAATCCCGATAAACTCTATGTGGCCTGCGACGGCGGCATCGTGTACACCGACGATTGTCTCGCCGGCGATGTGTTCTGGAACCGCCTGAATGACTACCTGTGCACCTCACAGTTTTATTCCGTAGCTATCGATCACGCGGGTAACGGCGATAACATTATCCTGGGAGGGCTGCAGGATAACAACTGGTATTATACCTTGACCGATGCTCCGGGCGATTACTGGTTCCAGAGCGTGGACCTCTATTATGACGGCTTCTCGGCCCGCATCGCCGATGACCGCGACTATGCCATCATCTCAGCTTACAGCGGTAACATCTGGACACACCAGTTTGATGAAAACGGCCACACCAAAAATATCTTCTATCAAACCCCTGACACGCTTCTCATCTTTTATGATCCGACCATCGGTTCCAATCCCATCTTTCCCTTTTACTGTGACTTTATCCTGGATCCCGCAAACAATCAAACGTTCTTCATACCGACTATCAACAGTCTGTGGCGTAAAGACAACATGCAGGCGGCAGCCTATGATACGTCACTCCGGAACGCCGGATGGAGCAGGCTGAATCAGGTGAACCTCAGTGAATCGGTCGAGATCACGGCTCTGGGTATCTCTCTCAACCCCCCGCACCGTCTCTACATCGGCACCAACAACGGTCATGTTTACCGCATCGACAATGCCAGTACCGGCGACCCGGTGCCGGTGGAGGTGACCGGTGCCGATTTTCCCTACGATGCCTATGTAGCCTGCCTCGATGTGGATCAGGATGACGCCGAGAAACTCTTCACCGTTTTCTCCAATTATGGCATTCAAAGCATCTATTACACGGCCGACGGGGGCACCACCTGGAGCCATGTCAGCGGCAACCTTGAGCAATATCCCGACGGCACCGGCGCGGGGCCTTCCGTGCGGTGGGTTAAGACATTGCATTATGATAACCACACGGTTTATTTTGCAGGGACCAGCGTCGGACTCTATTCCACCACCACACTGAACGGCAACGCCACAGTGTGGTCACAGGAAGGACCGGAATCCATCGGTAATATCATGGTGGATATGATCGACGCACGGGAATCGGATGGATTCGTCGCCGTGGCTACACAGGGTAACGGACTGTACAGCACCTATTACGACCCCAGTGCAGCCACCGGAGAGATTAACGGAACCAACAGCATCACGCTGTCGTGCTATCCCAACCCCATCAGAGATATGACGACTATCGAGGTAAGCCTTGACCATCCCGGATTGGTGGAAATTAGCTTGCTCAACTCTAAGGGACAAATGGTCAGAAACCTATTCCGCAAGAACCGCTCGCAGGGAACATTTGACCTTACCCTCGATGCCTCCGGACTGACGCCGGGGATGTATCTCGTGAAAGCGACGGTAAACGGTATAATAAAAATGGTAAAGGTGGTGGTCATGGATTGATGGACAATGAACATCTGGCAGTGAAAGGGAACCAGGATTCGGCCTTATTTGTCAGTAAGTCAACCCTGAGAATGGACAGAAGTAATGACGAACAGATGGCTGTCGTTTGGGAAGAATAGATGATTTGTAATGGCTTGTCGACGCTCAGAACTTTTACACTTATGGAAACCTGGACAACAACAAACCGTGAAGGTAGCTGTTGGCCGGTCTGTGTAAATCTGAGAAATCTGTGAGAAATTGAACTCTTGATCCAACTTCAGCATCTCTCCTAAGATGGTACGGTGACCTGTTTACCGGTCTTATGAAATTTTTTATTATTAAGTTGCTTTATTAATTTTTTATGAATATATTTGCTATTAAAGATGGTTAAGAATCTATTATATGAAAAAACTATTACCCTTGTTTTTTGCAGTCATTTCCGCCTGCCTGTCTTATTCCCAGAATGTTTTGACAGTCAACGATAACGGTGATGATGGCAGCGGAACCCTGCGTTCCTTGATTGCTTATGCCAACCCTGGCGATACGATTGAATTTACCGGATCTGTCGACACGATTTATCTGACGTCCGGTGAGTTATTGATCAATAAGCCATTGAATATCATTGGCGACAGTGTTTCCATTATTCGTGACACGATTAATACTTCCCTGAGGTTCCGGATCATCCATGTGGACCTTCAAAACGAAAGCGATTCGGTTTTTCTTCAGGGGCTTCATATTCATTATGGTGCCACACCCGATAGCGCCTATGTTAAACCGGGTGGCGGAATTTCGATCGATCAAGGCACTGTGGTGATGCATGATTGCAGCGTGGAGAATAATAAAGCAGGTGATGGATCTTATTATAACAATGTGACTGGTAACGGAGGCAACGGAGGCGGAATTTTTAATAGTGGGAACCTCATCATATTGAATTGTGAAATAAAGAATAATCATACAGGTAAAGGTGCCGGTGGATATACACCTGACCACGATGCCCGTAATGGCGGTAACGGGGGTGGGATATATAACAATGGCTTTCTGTCAATAGAGGAAAGTGATGTTGACTCTAATAGTACCGGGGCAGGAGGGAATTGTGGCAGTGAATATCATGAGTCTGCTGTAGCTGGAGATGCCGGAAAAGGGGGCGCTGTATACAATGCCGGTGATATGATTATTCTTAAAAGTTCATTTGGTTATAACTATACCGACCATGGTGGCAATGCATCATCGGATATGCATGGTTACGGAGGAAATGGTGGTGATGGTGGCGCCATTTACAACTTAGGAACATGCAATTTAAGCCTTTCTGTCATGTCCAATAATATGACGGGTGAAGGAGGATCAGGTTATGGGTATATTAGTGGATCATCCTCAGGAAATGGCGGTAATGGTGGCGCTATTTATAACTCAGGGACATGCAATATTTATCAGTCTTTTTTAACCCATAACCTGACAAGTAATGGAAAAGGAGCTTCTGCTGGGTACATCGCAGATGCAGGAAATGGTGGTGATGGAGGCGCCATTTACAACTCAGGGACATGCAACTCCAGCCTGTCTTTTATGTCCAGTAATCTAACAGGTAAGGGGGGATCAGCTGCATGCAGCGCTGGAGGCGCTGTGAGTAGAGCAGGATTTGGCGGTAATGGTGGAGCTGTTTATAACTCAGGAACCTGCACCTTCAGTCTTTCTTACCTTTCCGGTAATCTGACAGGTGACGGGGCATCAGCCAATTCGGGGGAATCAGCAACAGCAGGAAGTGGCGGTACCGGTGG
>Ga0172362_10000053_pt1 | contig 67542 bp, 61 predicted proteins | sample LakKivs1_kivu2a2_FD_114534 | JGI IMG/M metagenome (GOLD analysis project Ga0172362, IMG submission 114534) | Sediment microbial communities from Lake Kivu, Rwanda - Sediment s1_kivu2a2 | ecosystem: Environmental > Aquatic > Freshwater > Lake > Sediment | place: Rwanda: Western Province, Lake... | reverse complement strand
TTCAAAATAATTAAATCAATATTTCATGTGACATGCCGTTTTAGCGGAAGAAGAGCAGGTTTATAATTTTTATAAAGAATTGTAAGCAGGCCAAAATGCAATATTGTTGAAAAAGCTTAAATTTGAAATGGTACTCATCAAGATCTTTAAATATCACTAATTAAGATTATTATGAAAAAAGTAAATATTGCTGAAAAACTCAGCCAGATAAATGATTATTGGAATCCTCGCATTGCGGGAGAACTTAATGGACAACAAATTAGACTGGTTAAAATAAAAGGTGAATTTGCCTACCATCGACACGATAATGAAGATGAGATGTTTTTGGTTATAAAAGGATATTTAAAATTGGATTTTAAGAACAAGATTATCGATGTATTCGAAGGTGAATTTATTATAGTTCCAAAGGGTGTATTCCATAGACCAATTGCTGATCAGGAAGTCCATCTGATGATGTTTGTGACAGAGAATAATATCAACACCGGCAATTTGAGAAATGAATTTACAAAAGAAACCCAATCACTGGAGAGAATTTAAACATAGATATAGATGGTCTGCTTATAATAATCAGGCGTTCATTTGGCGCTCAGCGCCCGGTTGACATAAATCCCGGAATATTTCAGTATACACTCAACCATGGCAAGCTTGGAAATGCCTATTAACAGCTTATCTGGGCGAATATAAGGCAACGGAAAAGAAATTGAAACGGTTGGCGACGGAACAAAGGTGGAAAGCGATTTATGATTGGAAATACAAAGGATTGATTTTAGATTCTCTCGCAAATCGCTATTCGCTCCTCGCTATTCGCTAATCATGACCGCCCTCAGTGCTGTAGTGGTTTAAGAAAGATTGAGGTTTGTTTTTTACCACTCAGGCACTAAGAACACTAATGGGCACTAAGATAAGTAGATATGCCGACTAAATTGACCAGTTAGCGCCGTTTTAAATTGACCACGCCCTACATTTCCCCATTTTCATTGTATATATTTATCTTACATGATACTTATAACAATATATAATTTTTATTCTTATGTATTAATTTCTGTTAGTTCATTTGCTTTTTTTTAAAAGTGATTCCCCAATGAGTTCCATACGGTGAGCATCATGGTCCAGACGATCCGGGATAGCGTCTGCGATAGTGGATTCACCAATAATGTCGTGCCACTGATGAACGTGTAACAGTGAAGCATTGATAGTTGATCGCTTGTCGTGCCTGTCCTCAATGATTTTCATTAACGTTACCCGGCTCTGAGCATCTGAAGGCAACGGGCTGAGGTCGCCCAAAATGAGCAATTCTTGCTTCCCAATTCGTGTGATTTCTTTTAGATAAGGGTTATCAGCCTTATTTATTTTCAATATTTGTAAAATAGTACCAATACGAAAAATCTGTTACCAGGTATCAGCAAGGTAATTTTTACTAAAGCAGGGTGGTCAGTTTTGAGCGATGTGGGGTGGTCAATTTATTCGGCGAAGACTGAAAATCTTACCGGCGGGAGGTGGTCATGTTTATCCGGCGTGGGCTGATAAAATCATTAGCCCCACTTATGGGAGTTCAATATCTATACTTACTATTCCCGGATGAAGAAATCACTGTAATGCATGAAGCGACCTTGCTCCCGCATAGTAAACCGGGTATTCTCGGAGTGGAAAAAGGTACGGCACCAGTCAGTATATGCGTCGACCTGCTTCTGGTCTCCTTCTAATTCAAAAAACAGTACATCCGGTGACCGGAATCTGATAAATCCCCGGATATCAAGAAGCCTCGCCTGTTTGTATAATTCAAAGTACACGGATTTTAATTCCTGAACATATCCGGTAATCTCTATCTCCAGATGAATTCTTCCCTTCATTTATCCGGAGAATTCAGTTTGCCAACGAAATAAATAAGATCCTCCTCTCCGCTGCAGTATATCATGATTGCGGTTTCTTCATTCATATCCAGACTGGTTTTCATTTCGAGAGGGTTCATATATGCTCCGGAGATATTTTTGCTCGCACCCATAGCCATGAGCGAATTGCTTTGTTTGCAAGGGCTCCACCAAATCCCGGAGTGGTACGAGATGTGAACTTCCAGGCCACAAGTCTCATTCAGCGCCGGGCAAGGCATCGTGTTCCCACTCTGTTCACAGGGATATGCATATGTAACATCGCCATCGGTTCCTTTCCAGTCTATACGAAAATTGTTTTCATCAAGCTGTCCAATTATACTCCATAAGTATTCCGTAGAAGATGCATGCATCTCGAATACATTTGTACCGTTTACTGCAACAGACGGATAATTACCAGTCGTATACAATCGATAGTCTCCCATATCGCCCCATTGTATCGTGCTACCGTTGAATTTTCCCACATTGTACCATAAATTATTGCTGGAGCTTCCGCGGTGAACCTCTACAATCACATTATTCTCATTGATGGCGACATTGGGTAGGAAACCTTCATCATGTTGTTGGGATTTGACTATCCAGTCGATCAGGTGAGTATTTGTATTCAGTTTCCCGATGTTGTGATATAGTTCGTTCGTATTCTCCGACTTGTGCACTTCAATGACAATCAGGCTGTCATTGATCGCCACAGTCGGTTCAATTCCTGTGTCATAATTCCGTTCATCCTTGTTTCCGGTGTACCAGATAATAGAGTTGCCATCGGTACTTAACTTTCCGGTATTGTACCATAACTCATTGTGGTAATTATTTGATTGATGCACTTCAACCACATAACCGGTACGATTTATCGCCACATCCGGGTGGATGCCTTTATCATGTGTAACCGGATTTTTCCAGCTTACCTTGGGATATGGTATTTTAGTAAAGGCTTGTATCGCATCACTGTATCTACCGTACCATCCGAAAAATGGTTCATTAGTGGCAGGCAAGTTGGGAGCCGGATTCTGGCAATCTCCATTCGTTACGTCCCACAGGCGGACGAATTTCCCATCCTAATGTGCTTGTTGAGCCCATCCACAGTCCCCGGATGCATCTGCCGCATAAAACAGCTCGCCCTTCAAATTATCCGAATTATCCTTCATTTGATATTCGACGAAGAAAATTAGGCTGTCATTCTTAAATGCGGAATAGATGTCTCTGGAACTTTCATTTCCCGACAATACGACCAGCACCCTCCCGGCTAAAGAATCCAATGTGCTGTTGGGATTGAAGCCGTTGGATTTCATAAGCGCATTCTTGAGCGAATCCTTTACGATCTGATTCAAATCAACCAGAACTGATGCTGAAAAAAAGTTTTTCATATCAAACATCAATATAACCGGTATATGACTTGAATTATGACGCGACCAATTAGCCACGATATGAATCCAGTCCTGTAAATTGTTTGACCCGGGATTTCCACAGGAATGGAACACTTCATCTCCAGGGCTACCATGGCCCAGAAGAAATGATCCGTTTTCAGTTCGTATATCAAATTCAACAAACCGTAATCCGGCATCAAGTTGTTGCTTTATGGACCCTCTGTGACCCCCGTTCTGATTACCTGAATAGGAATTATGACTGGCCCTGAAACAAGCATTGATAAATGAGTTTTCTGCTGTGCCAGGCAATGGAGAAACTGCCTGTTTTCTGCATGATATATTTATAACACATAATAGCAGGATTACAGCCATTAAATATTTTATCATGCAGGCAGTCGGATCTGTAAAGTTTCCAATAAATTTCTTCATGGTTAAATTCTCCTTGATATTTAATCATGTTAAACGTAAATTAAAACTAAATTAAGGATGATTCCATGAAATAACAAATTTTCCCTATGGACAAATGCTGGACATATTTCTGAGGAACGAAGGACGAGAAATGTCAGATGTAAAATCAATAACAATGTAGAAAGGCATAAGATAGGATTAAAATTTCAGCATAAACGCCGCCAGGTCTGTCCCGGAATCAATCCTAAGCTTTTTCCGTAACCGGTGGCGGCTTTTCTGAACGGCCGCCGGAGTGATATTTAGAATCCGGGCAATCTCGCTGGTATCCAGATTGATCCGGTAATAAGCACAGATCTTCTGTTCACCTGGGGTGAGGTTGGGATAAGTTTCATTAAGCCGTATGAAAAAATCTGGATGCACCTCTTCAAAATGCAATTTGAACTGCTCCCATTCCGTGTCGAGGTTCAGATTTTCCTTCACAGTTTGCCGAATCTGCCTATACCGGTCTTCCTGATTTTGATTCCCGGATGAGGAAACCCGGTCAAGCTCGCTGATGATATCCCTGAGTATCTGATTCTTGGCCGTAACCTGGATGGCGAATGCCGCCAGTTTCCTGTTCTGCTCGTCCAGCTTGGTCCGCTGCAGCCGGTTGATCTCCTGGCTTGCAAAAACCTGGTCTTCCAAATGTTTCCGCTCGATTTCCTGCTTTTCCATCTCCAGGGTTTGCATCCTCAGCTCCTGGGCATAAAGAACCGTTTTCTGTTTAAGTATACGGCTTTTATATCTTGACAGGATAACCAATAGGGCCACGACAATCACAAGAGCGAAGTCCACAACAACCAGGAGTTGTTTTGTTGTTTTATGAAGGTCGATTTCCTTTCTCAGAATCTCATTTGCCCGTTCTTTCTTCTCCGTTTCATACTTGGCTTCCATGTCGGCGATTAGTTTCGCCCGTTCCAGATTGTACATGCTGTCCCTGATTGCGGTATACTCCTGTAAGGATTTCAGTGCTTTGCGGTACTGTCCTTTCATCTGGTAAAGTTCAGTCAGGTACTGGTGGCTTTGTTGCTGCAATTGGATCATGTCTCCATGCTTCGCTGCTTCCAATCCCCGGACAAGGTATCTTTCCGCGCTGTCAGGTTGATGTAAGGCGGTAAATATCTTTCCGATGTTGACTGACGTATTAGCCACCCCGAAAAGGTATTTCAAATGTTGGCTGATCTCAAGGGAGGATTGGTAATATGTCAACGCTTCCTGAGAAGCGCCGCTCTTTTCGCTGATGAGCCCGAGGTTGTTGTATGTACCGGCGATGGCAATGCTGTCATTCAATTGCTGGTTGATTCTGAGCGCTTCCGTATAAATAGCCATGGCTTCCTGATATGATCCCTGTTCTATCCCGATTAATCCCAGGTTGTTCAGACACATAGCTATCCCTTGCTGAAAATGCAGATAACGGCTCCTTTTCAGGGCCTCCTGCAGAATGGTCTTTGCTTTTTCTTTTTCCTGCAGGTCCTGTAAAAGAAGTGCTTTGTTGTTTAAGCAGGTGATGAGCATGGAAAGGATACGCATGTTGTCTGGATCCCGGGCCAACAGCTTCTCCAGGTTGGCCTCGGCCAGAAGAAACTGCTCCAGCGCTTTATCGAACTGCCCCTTCCCTTTGTATACGTTGCCGGCATTGCTTGAGAACACTGCAAGCCTGTATGGTAGTTCCGGATTGGCTGTGTCATTTTCATATGCTTGTTTCATCGCCTCTATCGATGGCCGCAGGAAATTAAGCGATTGATCCTGGTCCCCCAGATAAAAATAAATGATGGCCATTCCATTCAGGGCGTTCGCCAACAGCAGAGGATCATCCAGTTCCCGTGCAACATTAAGGGCTTCCCGGGCGTATTCCAGGCTGGCACCGGGATTTGTTTTCGAGGATCGCATGGCAAGTTCAGTTAAAAGATCTAACCGGGCTTTCCCTTCCGAACCCTTCAGTCTAAATATCAGACTGTCTGTTCCGGGATCCTGCCCAAAGAGAGCCGCCCATAAAATACCGCATATGAATACAGTCGTGAGTTTACAAAACATCACTTCTTTCCTGTAAACCTTTTTCATCCGGTTAGAATTGCAACGCACAAACAAATTTACATATAAAATGCTGTTACAACATTAAATAACTATCTCGTATGAAAAGCACAATCAGGTTATTGACAATCATTGTTTATGTCACTTGCAAGACATGACCACATAGTTGAATAAGAATTACTTATAATCAGGCGTTCATTTGGCGCACAGCACCCGGAATATCTTATCCCGATCTATCGGGAAACTCCCGCTTGAAATAAATCCTGGAATATTTATTAATATCCCTTCCCCCGGCAATTTTTAAGAAGCTTCATATAGCTGAATTCACATGAATCGGGTTCACCTGGAATGTGTATTCAAATAGCGATAAGCGATAAACGAGAAACGAGATGAGAAAGGACCCCGGATTAAATTATAAATCGTCTATCACTTTTCGTATATCCTATTGTGCCCAATGTGCCTGATGTGGTGAAAAAAGGGTTACTATATAGACACAATAGGTCACAATAGCCTTCTGGTCTTCAGGATATTACAAACTTTTTCACAGTTTATCGAAAAATTCTTTCCTTTTCACCCCGACCTTTTGGGGCGTTTTGGTATTAACGAATGTGTTAGCAGTATACTCATTTCTCGTATCCGCATCTCATTCCTTCAGGGAAGTGCCGGTGCTTATGCGATCTCAACCGTCCCCTCCCAAAGGAATGATGAAGCTTTTTGGAATTTATGACGTAAATGCAGTTTTATTGGGACATATAATACGTTTTTAAAAGTTTTAAACATATTTATTTTGGGAAAATGAATTTTTGTAGCTTTACGAAACGAAAATATATTTGATACTCACGTAGCATCTGGATATTGACGTAATAGACACACTATAGTAGAGGAAAGGAAGAAGTCAGCGGGCCAGTTTAAGAAACGACACAACGGAATGACACAGACAAGAGAACCACCGATTTTTGATTCGTCTTGAACGTTTTTTACTACCGAGGCCAAATTGGATAGAATTTATGTGGAGACCAGCGACCACAATAAAAAACGGGGCGAAACCGAAATGCCTGATGAGTAGGAAAATTAAGTGGAAAATAATGGCAGCAAAAGTTTTTATCGTTAAATATGAAAGTCAAGCAGATTATAAGGTTTGTTTTGTTGATTATGAAAATCAGCAAAGAAATCATCAAATAATCGCTGGTGGGAAATTAGTGAATTACGAAAGTCAAGCAGACTGCAAAGTATTCATTGTAAAATATGAATCACAGGCTGATATCAAAATTCTAAGAAAAAATTTTCCAAAGTAAAATAATGGGGGCTGTAAAAATACTCAGCCCCATTTAAAATACTTAACATTATGACAATAGAGGAACTTCTCAATAAATGGAAAAGGGAATCCCGTTTCGGAGAACGACACTTCAATAAACTAAATTATTCATTAGTTGAAGGCCAATCTCTATACTTGTTAAGCTATAAGGCAGAAGTTTCTGTTGATGGTGCAAAAAAGACTATTGAAAAAAACAAGTTCTTCCAAACACGAGTTCAAGGTTTAACAGAAAAAAAAGGGATTAATCCAAATGGTGACCAATATGTTTGTCAACAAATTTTAAATCAACTTGAAACAGAGTTTTTTAAAGACTATAACAACTTCATTGACGGAGAAGCGAGAAAGAAAACCGGCCCATAATAAGTACGGCTTCATGCAACCCGGATTTATCTGCGGAAAACATTTAATACTACTCAATATTCATTTTTATTGTGATATACAGCTTAAATCCTAATTAATCATGCCCAATACAAATGAAGGGCACCTCTTGTTGATCTTAAAAAAATACTATCTATGACAAATGATTACAAAAGGGGATATATTATTGAAGTTAAAAGAGTTAAAACCAACTCTCCGTAAGGAATATGCCGTAAAAGAGATTGGACTGTTTGGCTCTTTTTCAGACGAATCATTTACTGAAGAAAGCGATATTGATTTAATCGTTGAGCTTGAAAGGCCTATTGGATGGGAGTTCTTTTCCCTTGAATTATATCTTGAAAAGGTCTTTAACAGGAAAATTGACCTCGTAACAAAGAATGCCTTAAAAGAACAAATAAAAGACAGCATTCTAAAACAAACTATTTACGTATAATTTGAAAAAGGAAGACAGGACATATCGAATGTACCTTGAGGACCTTCTTTTAGCAATGAATCGTATCGCTGAATATATTGAAGGTCACTCATTTAACAGCTTTATGAAAGATTATAAGACTGTGGATGCAGTTGTCCGTAATTTTGAAATAATTGGTGAAGCTGCCAGAAACCTGCCCGATGAGATAAAGATAAAATACCCGGAGGTCCCTGGGCCGAAATGTATTTACTCAGGAATAAAGTGTCACATGAATATTTTGGCGTTGATTATCAGATAATCTGGGATGTGGCCTCCAACTATTTACCTGAAAATAAAAAGCAATTAGAACATATTTTGCACCTCGAAGAATAAACACCAGATCCCGCACCGTTCATTTGGCATGCAGTACTCAGAGTAGCTTGTCAAGATTTATCAGTAAACGCCCGGTTGACATAAATCCCGGAATATTTCCATGGATTTAATTGCCAGGATAATTTTTTCAATTCAACTTTAAAAAGATATTCCTGTGATACTGACCCCCATTCAGGTATGGCAGGAAAAATTATTTATTATGATATGGGTTGCTATAATTTTTGAATGATCCAAAAACATCCAATGGAACTTATGCACGTGGAAGGACAGCCTCCGGATTCAACACTCTCTTTTAGTGGATATTCCGGTGATACTGACTCACCTCTTTTCAACAGATACACTTAAAATTAAATGAAAATCCGTCCGGAGAGCTTAGATCATATCAAACAGGTCTATAATGACTTTAAAGAAATTAGATGCAACGCGAGCCAAAATTAGAAATATTAAAAAATAGTGAAAAACTTTTCGTAAGATAAGACACAAATGACTTATACAATAGTTACATTTGAAGATGAAAAAAAGTCTGTGAAATGAAGAGTAAGGAACCATTATTTGAATATATAAGTTCAAATATAGATTATCAAATAATTAAAGGCGATTGCTTGAGAGTCTTAAAGAAGACGGAAGATGGCAAATTTGACTTAATTATTACTTCTCCACCCTACAATGTGGGTAAGTCTTATGAAACAAAAACTAGCATAGAAAAATACCTCGCAACACAGGAAGAAATTATAGATGAACTAGTAAGAACCCTTTCTGATAAGGGTAATCTATGTTGGCAGGTTGGAAATTATGTAGACAAAGGAGAAATCTTTCCTTTAGATATTTTTTACTATCAGATATTTAAAAAGTATGGCTTAAAATTACGAAATAGAATAATTTGGCATTTTGGACATGGTCTTCATGCAAGCAATAGATTCTCTGGAAGATATGAGACAATTCTTTGGTTCAGTAAAACAGATAATTACATTTTCAACCTTGATAATGTAAGAATCCCCTCAATATATCCTGGCAAATTACATTTCAAAGGACCAAAAAAGGGACTCCCTTCAGGTAATCCACTTGGTAAGAATCCAGGCGATATTTGGGAGGTTTTAAAAAATGATTGGGATTTGGAGATATGGAATATTCCAAATGTCAAATCAAACCACCCAGAAAAAACAATTCATCAATGTCAATTCCCTATTGAACTTGTTGAAAGATGTGTCCTTGCTTTAACAGATGAAAGTAGTTGGATTCTTGATCCTTTTGCTGGTGTTGGCTCGACTGTTATTGCAGCAATTAAAAATAATAGAAATGCTATCGGTATAGAAAAGGAAGAGAATTACTGTAAAATAGCAAGGAAAAGAATTAAAGATTTCACTGAAGGAAATTTAAAAATTCGTCCAATAAACAAACCAATCCATGTGCCCTCAGGAAAAGAAATGGTGTCCCAGGTTCCAAAAGAATGGCAACAGAATCAAGTACAACTAGATATACCATTAGAACCAAAGAAGAAATATGAGAATAGCCCAAAAATATTCACATCTAAACGGTGAAGAATATCTCATTGTTCATCATAATGATCTCAATAACGAGATAACTGGAGTAATTGAAAGTATTGATGCAAAAAAACTCTTTTAACCAAAGAGAGTAAAGAAAAGACAATGACTGGCGCTATGCTTTATAGCCCAATTGGATTAAATAAAACATTTGAGAAAAAATTCAATAAACTCGGATGGACAGAAAGCAGATACAAGTATTTCATAACCACTGATCAAAAAATATTACAAGAGCTTATATCATTGCCTTACAACGAACAAAAGGATTTTTTAATATCAAAAGGGATCATTGAACCTGTATCATCATATAAACAAACTGATTTTGTTAAAGATCAAATTGCAGTAGAGGTACAATTTGGCAAATATGCTTTTGTTGCTTTTGATTTATTTGTAAAACATTTACTCTTTTACTCAGGTGGGGTCATCAACCTTGGCATTGAGATACTCCCGACTAAAAAAATGCAATCAAACATGAGTAGCGGAGTAGCATATTATGAAGGTGAGATATATAACATTTTAAGACATGGAAGAAATAATCCACCTGTGCCTCTTTTAATTCTTGGCATTGAACAATAACAAAAAAATAGCACACCAAATAATTAGGCGTGCATTTAACATACGGTTCCCGGAATGAACACCCGCTTAAAATAAATCCCGTCATATTTCTCTGGAGTTTTCAGACAGCGGGGTGATGTGTAAATGGTCACTTCTCTCATTTAAATTAAACGCCTTAGCAATGCCTTCAACGACGCAATAAAAGAAGTACACCAACTTCGTTCACTCAATAATTACCTTCCTGCAATAAATAGTTTCATCCGTGATCATCTCGAGCACATGTATCCCGCGTGAGATGATATCCTTTACCGGGATGATCAATTGGGTTTCCCCTGAAAGCCTTAAGTCTTCAATGGATTCATAAACGGCTTCCCCCAACATATTCAGCAACCTGACCGTGACTTTTCCGGGCCGGCGGTCATTGAATGATACCGTTATCCTGTCCGAAGCCGGATTCGGATAAACCGCAACGGCCGTACTCGCCGGAGTCTCATCAATAGCGGTCCCTATGACGACGGCATTGCCTGTCGAAGTGACGATGTCCGTTCCTGTCTCAACCGTGTGAAGGTTGGTTTCATTGTACGGGTCGCCGGTGCCATGATTGACAAAGAAGAACAGGTTCCCGTAATAACCGGTGACAAGCGCATCAGGGATTCCGTCCTGGTTCAGGTCGCTGACCCTGGCGGCGGTGGTGTTGTTGTTTATCTCCCCGTAGCAAATGGGATTCCCAAGCCGAACCTGCCCCGGGATGCTGTAGTTTTCGATGACCACAAGGGATTTTTTATCCACACGGCTGTCCGAAACCGTGATATCCGGCTTCAGGTCACCGATAATATCTGCAATATCGATACTTACCGGCTGGCCGTTGTCGACCATGTACAGGACATTGAGCGAAGAGAAACTGATCAGGTTATCATGCGAATCATTGAGGTAAATCAAAAAAGCCTGGTCATGAGCTGACACGATAATGTCATTCCTTCCGTCCCCGTCCATGTCGGCAATAACCAAATCCATAGGATAGTATGGCGATCCAATCCCCCGCAGGGTCATGAGCATCCCAAGGGACAGGTTCGTGCCCGTTGACGTATTCTGATAAACCTGCACGGTATAATCCTTTTTATTAATCACCACCACATCCGGGTGATCATCCCCGCTGATCTCGGCAATGGCCACATCCACGGGAGTATTTCCTGTGCTGTATTGGATTTGAAGTTCAAAGTCCAGATCCTGGCCGTTAGTCCTGTTCCGGAATAATGACAACGAATTCGATTTTTCACTGACCGCCGCTATTTCATCCTTTCCGTCATTATTCAGGTCGCCGAAAGCAGCTTCGCGCAGTTGCAGACAATGCGGACAGGAGATATATCCTATATTATCCTCATCGAAAGCGACCAGTCCGGGATCTGATATATTCTTTTCCAGGGCAATGAGCGTATTGTTCTCCGAGTCAGAACCGGAGATAAAATCGCAACTTCCGTCATTATCGAGGTCGGTCAGATGCACATTATTGGTCAGGCCCATTGTGAGAAATGTCGCCAATGCGAAGTCGATGGTCCCTGCCGTTCCTTTATTCCGTCCGACAATAACATAGCCGGTACTTCCATTGCATTGCAGCACTGCGAAATCGACTTTCTGGTCCCCGTCCATATCCGCCATTTCATGATTTATACCCTGCATCGGAAGGCTCATGGTTTGTTCCAATGTGAATGTACCGGCGTTAACGGAGAATTTTCCTCCTTTCCATTCGGAGAACCACTTTGCTGATCTTCCGACCAGTCCGTGAGCCATGACGCTGACCGGCCCGTAAAGCGGGGTAGTCGGGACAATCACCGACAATGAACCCTTGGATCCTCCGATGACCGTAGCCCCTGTTCCTTCAAAGAAAACTTTATTTTTGAAGATCATGGGATCGAAATTTTCACCTGTGACCGTTATGGTATCGCCGGGCTTACCCGAATATTCGGAAAGTGCGGTTATGAGGGGTTTTTGGTACAGGCCATCCGGGGTCTGATTCCATAATATATCGACGCTCCATGAATTATGATCGATCATGGCAATATCCACCTTGCCGTCCAGGTCAAAATCTCCGGTAGCCGTGTTTTTCAAAGCAGGAACAGTACTGTAATATTGATAAATGAAGTCCGCCGGTGAGCGGTAATAGCTGATATCCGAAAGGGTTGATTTATTCGGAAACAAATAAAGATGATACAGTTCCATAGCTGCAATGTCTATAAGGCCGTCACCGTTAAATTCCTCAAGATGAGAGTCGTATGGCGGGATGCCCAGGGTGTCTGCCAGCCTGAAATCCATAAAGCCCGGGATACTGAAGTTTTGATAAGATAAAAGATGCGGGATGCCGGCTATGATATCTTTCTTGTGGTCGGCATTCAAATCGAAAAGCTTCATGTTTTCGATCCGGGTATATGTCTGTCCCATGAAATTAGTGACAACGGTCATTTCCGTCAGGTTGATCCCGCCGGGAGTATTATTTCTCCCAGCTACTATTTTATCCGGCATGCCGACAAGGAGGTCCTGGACATTATCTCCGTCCAGATCACCGATGGCAAGGTCCACCGGGGCCACGTCGCCAAAAGCCCCGAAAAGGCCGGCACCTGTGAAACTGATTTGGTCCACGGTACTTGTGTTTCGCCAGATCGTAATAGCCACATCGGTGGTGCTGTTATCCGTTATCACCAGGTCGGGCTTGCCGTCGCTGTCAAGGTCGCCCGAAGCCATCTTGTTGCACATCACCGCCTAAGATATTGCGGTGGTTTCAAAGGAGACCGTTCCGGGACTGCCGGTGTTTATAAAGAACCTCAGTTTTTTCTCGATAAAATCGATAAAAACAAGGTCGATTGCCCCGTCCATGTTGAAATCATCGACGAGGCAACCGCTGTTATACGGGCTTAATCCAAAACTCACCGCCTCTGAAAAGCGGCCGTTATGCAAGTTCAGGAACACCTGCAGATAGGTTGAGGCAACCAGGATGTCGGGCCATCCGTCCATGTCAATATCCGCTGCTTTGATGATCTCCGTGTATTCCGGCATGATGCTGAATACGGCCTCCGGTCGGGTAAAGGAAGCGGCATTAAAAACTCCGGAATTGACGAACTGAGGGATAAAAAGATCCTGGGAACGCGCGGTCAAACCATTCGTGGTAACGGTTATGTAACCTGCGCTGCATCCGGCCGGAACCAGTACTTTCAATAGATTGACGGAAGCCTCAAGGATGCCCGCTCTCAGTGATCCAACGAGCACAACATTCTTAGCGGCCTCAGAGTCGAAATTCTGCCCTGAAATGGTGACTGTCGCACCTGGTGCACCGCTCAGCGGCGAAATGCCGGTAATGGCAGGCACCTGGGCGCTGGCCATGCCGGCAGCAAGCAGCGGAATCAGTAAGAGCTTTCTTATGGTTTTTGGGTTTGAATTGATTTGGGCACTGCCTGTATCTTTTTTAAAATCAGGCGCGTAAATATAATGATTAAAACAGGCAAAAGCAAATCACAGGTATGAACCTCAGGGCTCCGCTGCCGCCGGCCGGTTTTCCCACCCTGAACCAAACAAAACACCTTATTCATGGTTTATATTTAAAGTATGATTAAAAAAACGGATCATACGATCGTCATCTTTAAATCCTGAAATTTGATCTGAAAAAACCAGAGGAAGCCGGGTGGGTAGATTGCACGATTGCCGATGGCCGAAATCTGATATCTGATATATAACATCAAAAATAAATCAAATATCAAATATCAGCTATCGCTAAATCTTTGTGATCCCGGAGGGACTCGAACCCCCAACCCTCAGAACCGGAATCTGATATTCTATCCAGTTGAACTACGGGACCATGATCATCTGAGTGATAGAAGAATGCAAAGATATGACAATATTTATTACGGGAAATTACTATTTTTGCAGTGAAGATGGAGCATGAAATTTTAATCTAACGTTATGGCAGAAAATATTTTAAGTAAAGTGAGGCCGGGAGTGGTAACAGGCCAGGATGTCCGTGAAATATTCCGTATCGCCAAGGTGAATCAGTTTGCCTTGCCGGGTGTCAATGTCGTAGGTTCCGATTCGATCAACGCGATTTTGGAAGCCGCCCGTGAAGTCAACTCGCCGGTCATCATACAATTCTCGCATGGCGGCGGGGGTTTCATGGCCGGTCAGGGGCTTTCCGACAACAGGGCCATCGTCGCCGGCACCATCGCCGGCGCCAACCACATCCATATGATGGCTGAATACTATGGCGTCCCCGTCATCATACATACCGACCATGCCGCACGCAAACTGCTGCCCTGGGTCGACGGATTGCTCGATTACGGTGAGAAATATTTCAGACGTTACCGTAAGTCGCTGTTCAGCTCACATATGCTCGACCTCTCCGAAGAGCCTCTGAAAGAGAACATCGAAACATGCAAAAGGTACCTGGAGAGAATGAGCAAAATGGGCATGACCCTCGAGATAGAGCTCGGCATCACCGGCGGTGAAGAGGAAGGCGTGGATCATTCCGGCATCGCCAGCGCCAGGCTGTATACTCAACCCGAGCATGTGGCTTATGCCTATGAGGAACTGATGAAGGTCAGCCCCAACTTCAACATCGCGGCGGCCTTTGGCAATGTCCATGGCGTGTACAAGCCGGGCAACGTCAAGCTGGAGCCCATCATACTGCATAACTCCCAGGTATACATACAGGAGAAATTACACACTGAGCCCAATCCGGTGAATTTTGTCTTTCACGGCGGCTCGGGCTCGGAACCTGAAAAGATAAAGGAAGCCATATCGTACGGCGTCGTCAAAATGAACATCGATACCGACACCCAATGGGCTTTCTGGGACGGCGTCAGGAATTACTACGGAAAATACAAGGATTATCTCCAGGACCAGGTTGGAAATCCTGAAGGTGATGATAAGCCCAACAAGAAATATTATGACCCGCGCAAGTGGCTGCGCGAAGGTGAGAAATCAATGGTGGCCCGGTTAAAGCAGGCTTTCCATGATCTCAATGCCATCAACAGGAATTAACATGAGAATTTAATCCTCCCCTTTATGAAAAAAGAAATTGTTGTCGCTATTGATTTTTCCGATTGTTCCATCAACGCTTTGGAGCATGCCATCAGCATTGCCCAGAAGGCGGAGGCAGACCTTAAAATGGTCTGGGTCAATAAAGGAACGCAGGAGAGAGATGTCACATTAAAAGATCATGATCAGGCCATTGCCGAGGCCAGAAAGTATTTTGAAGAGATGGTGGCCATATACCAGGCCAGGATGGGTCACAATAAAATAAGCTATGTCGTGCGGGAAGGGAAAGTGTACCGTGAAATCGTGAGCCAGGCCAGGGAAGATGATGCCTTCCTGGTCGTCGCCGGCACCCATGGCTCTTCAGGCTTCGAGGAATTCTGGATCGGCAGCAACGCCCAGAAAATCGTCTCCGCTTCTTTCTGCCCCGTTATCACCATCAGGGGCGGTGTGAATATCGACAGGAATCTGACCAAAATAGTCGTTCCCATCGACAGCACCCCCGAGACACGGCAGAAAGTGCCGTTCACTGCTTTGATAGCCAAATACTTCAATGCCAGGATGCACATCCTTACCCTTTATTCCACGCAGGTGGATGCCGTCAGACGCAATGTGGATGAGTACACCAAACAGGTAAAGGAGTACCTGAAAGAGAATGAGATAGACCATCAGGTGGAAGCTGCGGAAGCCGATAATCTGACGGATAAAACGATTGAATATGCGCTGAAGGTGGATGCCAACCTCATCGCGATCATGACCGAACAGGAGAAAACCACCAAGAACCTGTGGCTGGGAGCCTATGCCCAGCAAATGGTCAATCATTCTCCCATACCTGTTCTCAGCATCCATTCCAAGGAATACCTGCAGTCGATAGCTTAGACCCTGACGGGTATTTACGGGACAGGCGGTGGGTTGATATTATCCTTTATGATGAACGCATTGGGATATTCCGGCATGATCTTCTGCCTGAACCCTTCCGCTTCTATCCTCGTCCTGAAATCTCCCACGCGGATCCTGTAGTAAGGTTCCCTGAATGAGATGTAAGCATGTTCACCGGGGTACCTGGCTTCAAATATCTCCATCACCTTGTAAGCGTTTTGCATGGAGGTATGACCGGCATCGAAGAAGATCTGGATGCGATAACCCTCAATGGCCGGCGTGCTTTCATTGTAATAGGCGTAACGCTTAACGAGGCTGTCGATCCTGGGATCCTCAATGATCTGGATGGATTGATCCCGGGGATAGGCAATCTGACCGCCACTTAAAACCGGCGACAGGCTTAACAGTGATATGATGACCGGCAATAACCGTCGCATGGGCAATACCGTTAGGTTTTTGAGATATAAATTTCTTTTGGATGCACACTCAGCACGGGCACAGTGGAATAATTGACCATCTGCTGCGCATAGGCTCCCAGCAGGATGTTAGAGGTGGTGGTCTCCTGCTCGGTCATGATGGCGATGAGCTCGGCCTTTATTTTTTCAGCATATTCAATGGTGGAAAGGGTCACATTCTCGGCCGACAGGGATTCACTGACACATGCTATCCCGTTTTCATCGAGGTATTGCTTCACTTCAGCAGCCGAGTTATCAACCAACGCACGCAGTGATTTGAGCTCGGTGGAGTAAAGTGCCAGCAGATGCACCGTAGCATGCCAGTCTTTGGCTATTTCAGCCGCAAAAGGCACTTTCTGCCGTGTGTTCTTGGTGTGGTCAATGGGGATGACAATGTTGTTGATACCCTTTGTGAAGGCAAACTGATTCCTGATGGTGATGACCGGACAGGGCGCATTGATAACGATGCGGTTGGCATTGCTGCCGATCCAGTATTCTTCGAAGCCGGTCAGGCCATGGGTGCCCGTGATGACCAGATCGGCGTTGATTTGCCGGGCCAACATGGCTATTTCATTATAGACTTTGCCTTTTCTGAGCTTGTAAGTGAGCTCGCCTTTCTCCATCATGCCTTTGTAAGTGTCCATGATCTCTTCAAAGTTTCTGTTGGCCTCCTCCTTTAATTCAACGCCGGTGTCGGAAAAGACCGTCTCCGCGCTGGTCTGGGCATCCACCCAGATCATCATCACATCGGCAGAGGTCTTGTTGGCATGGGAAATGGCATACAGAAGCGCATGAATCGATGTCTTGGAAAAATCGATCCCGACGATAATCTGTTTCATTGTGATTGTGTTTTATGGTACACCATGACAGGGCGAATTTAATTCTTTTCCGTTACATACGAATTAAATAAAAGCTTAAATTTCAGGTGACGGTTGCATAAATTTTTTAAAGTATTACTTTTGTTTGTTGTGATAGTCCTGTCAGAGAGGTTCGTTATTATATCGCACAGGGTTATATGAATGAAAATCTGGATGCCAGCGGGAAATTTCTGAGCCAGGCTGAGCGGGAGTATGAGAAAGTGCTCCGGCCTCCTGATTTTATAAGTTTTGCAGGCCAGCAAAGTGTCGTAGAGAACCTGAAGGTGTTCGTCGCTGCCGCCAGGCAGAGGGGTGAGGCCCTCGATCATGTCCTGTTGCATGGCCCCCCGGGTCTGGGTAAGACCACCCTGGCCTATATCATCGCCAATGAGCTGGGTGTTAAGATCAGGGTCTCTTCCGGTCCGGTGGTCGACAAGCCGGGTGATCTGGCCGGTCTCCTGACCAACCTGGGGAGGAACGACGTTCTCTTCATTGACGAGATACACCGGCTGAGTCCGCTGGTGGAAGAATACCTCTATTCGGCCATGGAGGATTACAAGATCGATATCATCATCGAGACGGGCCCCAATGCCCGCAGCATACAGTTGAAACTCAACCCTTTCACGCTGATAGGCGCCACCACCCGTTCAGGGTTGCTCACCGCTCCCCTGCGATCGCGTTTCGGCATCAATTCCAGGTTATCTTACTATGATGCAATGACCCTGGAAGGCATCATCGGCCGGTCGGCACATATCATGAACATCCGTATCACGGCCGAGGCGGCGTCGGAGATAGCCCGCCGCAGCCGCGGCACGCCGCGCATAGCCAACCTGTTGCTGCGACGCGTAAGAGACTTCGCCCAAATAAAAGGTGATGGGTCCATCGATCTGGCCATATCGAAATATGCACTCAAAGCTTTAAATGTCGACAAGAACGGACTGGATGAGATGGACAACAAGATCCTGACGACCATCATCGAAAAATTTAACGGAGGACCGGTTGGTATTTCCACTATCTCCACTGCTGTGGGCGAAGACGGCGGCACCATCGAGGAGGTGTATGAGCCCTTTCTGATTCAGGAAGGGTATATCCTGCGCACGCCCCGGGGGCGCCAGGTCACACCGCGGGCTTACATGCACCTCGGCAGAAAACTGTCGCCGGGGCAACACCTGCTTTTTGATGAATAAAGATCTCACGGCATTTATCCGGTCACAGGCCGCCAGGCTGGGTTTCACGGCCTGCGGCGTGTCGCCCGCCGTACCCCTCGACGGCGCCGCCCCGCATCTTAGGGAATGGGTGCGGCGGGGCATGAATGCCTCCATGCTTTACATGCAAAACAATATGGATGTGAGATTGAACCCGTCACTAATCGTCGAGAATGCCAGATCCGTCATTTCCGTGTTGTTTAATTACTATCCTGCCCGTAAACAGAAGAACACGGATCATTATAAGATCGCTAAATATGCTTACGGCTTGGATTACCATACGGTGGTGAAGAGCAGGCTGCAGAAACTGATAGGAATCATCCAACAGGAAGCCGGTCCCATTAATGCCAGGGCCTTTACCGACAGTGCACCCGTTCTCGAGAAATACCTGGCGCAGCAGGCCGGCCTGGGATGGATAGGGAAGAATGGCTGCCTGATCAACCGTCACCGGGGCTCTTTTTTCTTTATCGGTGAGATCATCATCGACCGTGAGCTGACCTACGATGTGCCTGAAAGAGATCATTGCGGCAGCTGCACAGCCTGTCTTTCCGCCTGCCCCACCGGCGCCGTCGTCAGACCCTATGTCATCAACGCCGGAAAATGCATCGCCTACCATACCATAGCGAACCGTCAGGATCTCCCGCCGGCGCTGCGGGAACATTTCAGGGGATGGATCTTCGGATGCGACATATGCCAGGATGTCTGCCCCTGGAACAGGTTCGCGGTACCTCATCGTGAAGCCGGGCTCGAACCCGCCGGCGATCTTTTCAACATGACAAGGGAAAAATGGGAGTCGCTGTCGCAGGACGGCTTTAAGTCTTTGTTCGCTCATTCGGCCGTTGACAGGACCGGCTTTGAGAGACTGAAAAGAAACATCGCTTTCCTGAAGGACCAGGCCATAATATAAACCCTCATGGACCTCATTATGGTGCTACCTGTCTGTCATCAGACCGTCACCGTTGTTTGCCATGAAAGAAGGTGTAATGCAGGACCAGACTGAGCACCTCGTTATACTGGCCTTTTCTGAGAAAATAGGTGTCGCCCGACGGCCTGTCCCTGACAGGAAAGAAGAGGGTGTTGGAGTAACGGACATTGACTTTTAAATTGGTTGTGATGGCATAGTACATACCTATGCCGACACTGAAATCCAGTGGATTGAAGGGTTCGTCAAGGACAAAGTAATCGGCTTCTTCATACGAATGCATCAGATAACCCAATGAAGGACCGGCCTCAAAGGTGAACTTCTTCAGATCAAATTTGTAAAGCATGTGCATCTCCATATAATGCAGCCGGAGCAGATATTCGGTGACATCCGCCGAGTCGGGATTCTTACGGCTGCCTTTCTGGACATAGTTGAGCTCAAGCTCAAGGGAGGATTTTTTTGACATATACAGGTTGGTGAAAATACCCAGGTACAGACCTGCCTTGCTGGGCCCGGTGATAAAATCGCCTGAGATCTCGCTGGTGCTGAGACCGCCAAGCAATCCGCCGTTAAACTCCTGGGCGGTGGACAGGAGGCTGAAAAAGACCAGGACGGCGATTGTTAAAAAGTATCTCATGGCGTGGCTTCAGGATTTATTGTCTCATAAGGTGTCAGAGGATACAGGCCGTCATGACCGTCGTTCAATGGTATAATTGACCAGTCCTTCCAGCGACCGGCGGGCGGCGCTGTCAGGAAAAGTTCTCAGGATTGCAAACGCTTTCCCGCGGTAATCCATCATGATGCCATGAGCATAGGCAATGCCTCCGCTGTGGTTGACCTCTTCGATGAGCTCATGGAGCTTTTGGGGATCGTTACGGTGGTGCCGGATGGTGTTAATGATACGGCGTTTCTCAGGGAGGTCCTTTTCTTTAAGCATGTGTATGAGGGGTAAAGTCAACTTTTTTTCCCTGATATCCAGTCCGTTTGGTTTGCCGGTGAGGTTTCTGACGTCGAAATCGAACAGGTCGTCTTTTATCTGGAAGGCTATACCGACATTCTGGCCGAAGCGGCGCATGGCCTCGACTGTATCGCCGGCGGCGTGGGCCGCGGCGGCCCCCGTGGCACAACAGGCCGCGATGAGCGAGGCGGTCTTTTTTCTTACGATCTCGAAATAGATCTCTTCGGTGATATCCAGCTTGCGGGCCTTCTCGATCTGCAGCAGCTCGCCCTCGCTCATGTCACGGGTGGCATCCGAGACGATCTTCAGCAAAGTGTACTCCCCATGATCCAGAGCGATGAGCAACCCCTTCGACAGGAGATAATCGCCCACCAGAACGGCTATTTTATTTTTCCATAAGGCATTGACAGAAAACAGTCCGCGGCGGATGTCCGAATTATCCACCACATCATCATGCACCAGCGTAGCCGTATGCAGAAGCTCGATAAGGGAGGCGGCGCGGTACGCCGATTCGTTGATACCACCGCATAACTCCGACGTCAGAAGAACAAACATGGGCCGCATTTGCTTGCCCTTGCGGCGCAGGATATAATGCGTGATGATGTCGAGGAGGGGCACGGAACTTTTCAGCGAAGATCTGAAGGTTTTTTCAAAGGCTTTCAGATGGTCTTTGATTGGTTCCCTGATATCGTCGATGGCAGCCATGACGTGGATTTCTGCTCAAAAGTACAAAAAACCTCTTATAGGCCTTTATTTTTTAGCATCTTTGCATGTCATTTTATTTTATGATATCATTGGATGTCCATCTTATTTAAAGATATCGTTTTCGGGCCGGTGAGGAGCCGGCGTTTTGGTGTTTCACTCGGGATCAATCTTTTGCCGTTCGGTTTTAAATATTGCAATTTCAACTGTCTTTATTGTGAATGTGGCTGGACCAATGTGAGGCACGGGAAAATGCATTTATTTTCGCGTGATGACATCAGGACGGCTTTGGATGAGCGCTGCGCTGAACTGCAGCGTCAAGGTCTGCAGCCTGAGAATCTGACCTTCGCCGGCAACGGTGAGCCGACTGTCCATCCCGACTTCCCCGGCATCGTCGATGACACCCTCGCCATCAGGGACCGTTACTTCCCCGCAGCCAGTGTGACCATTCTCTCCAACGCCTCCATGATACATAAACCGGCGATCAAAATGGCCATGGAAAAGGTCGAGAACAACGTGCTCAAACTGGATTGCGGCACCGAAGAGATGTTCCGTTTCATGAACAGACCCGCAGGGGCTGTCACATTGGATAAAATCACGGCCGGACTGAAGTCGTTCTCGGGGAATGTCATTATTCAGTCGTTATTCGTCCGCGGTGAGTATCGCGGGGTGGTAGTGGATAATACGGTGCCCCGGGAGATCGCAGCCTGGCTGAAGCGTATCGGCGACATACGGCCGGCGCTGGTGATGATTTATACTATCGACCGCCTGCCGCCCGTCGACACTCTGGTGAAGGTGCCGTTGTACAACCTGCAGGCCATAGCCGCCAAGGTTGAAGCATTGGGTATACCTGTAAAAGTATATAAATGACCGGCTTCGTTTTTGAGCAGGTGTTGGCAGGAGAAGAGGATATTTTGGCTATCCGGGTCAGTGACTGCAAATTATATCGTATCTTTGCCGCATGCTTAACTACCCTTCCAAAATATTGATCGCCTTTGGAGAAGCCATCGGCGGCAATGAAAAAATCTTCAACTGGCTTTTACACAACGGTTATCCTGAGCTGGCGGCGTTGACGGGATCGATCCATGGCAGCGAGGAGGCTTTCAAATGGCTGATGGATAACGGCTATCCCCACTTCGCCGCTCTCGATAGCGCCATCGATAACAAAAAGGAGGCCTATGAATGGTTGCTCAAACACAATTATGAGTTGCTGGCCGTGATTGCCGATGCGTGCAATAACAAGAAGGAAGCTATTGACTTTTTACGGAGCAGGAACCTGACGATTTTCATTTTAATCGCCAGGAAAGTGCAGGAGTTCCGTGACAGTCAGACCTTTGATTATCACAAATTACATTTCTGACAGCGCGACGGCGACAGGGATCATTCACACTTGGAGTAACCGCAGGTCTTACAGACGAGGCATCCTTCCTTGTATATCAGGGCGTCTTCCTCACCGCATTCGGGGCACTGGCGTTCTTTCACGGCCACGGTACCGTCGGGGATGAACTTCTTTAATGTCCTCACCACGCCGTTTTTCCAGGTGTTGATGGAGTCGCTCTCGAAGACGAGGTTGGAGATCAGGTCGACGACGTAAGGCAGGGGCATGCCGTGGCGCAGGATGCCCGAGATCAGGCGTGCATAGTTCCAGTATATGGGATCGAATTGCCGTGAGAGACCCTCCATGGTTATTTTATAGCCATCTTTATCTTCGAACTGGAAGTCATAGCGGGCGCTTTTCTGGTTCTCTTTTTTGACGCGTATCACACAGCCCTTTTCCACCCAGTTGGGCAGGAAGAAACCCTCGGCTTTGCCTGTAAAGATCTCATAGGGACGGCCTTTGTATAACCCGACGACGGCGACCCATTTTTCATAATAGTTCTGGAACCGGACTACCTCGGCCTCCAGCCTGTCGGGACGCGGTGGTGCCTTGGTCTCATGGAAGTCACTCTCGTCGTCGCCGGAGACGTCCCTGTTGCTGACAAGGACGCCGGCACGTGATCCTTCACGGTAAATGGTCATGCCCTTGCAACCGCTCTCCCAGGCCGTTTTATAAATCTCACTGACCAGCTCCTCGGTGATATCCCTGGGCACATTCACCGTCACACTGATCGAATGATCGACCCATTTTTGTATCGCTCCCTGCATCTTGACCTTGCTCACCCAGTCAACGTCGTTGGCGGTGGCTTTGTAATAAGGCGATTTGGCAATAATCGCATTCAACTCGTCATCTTTCATCCTGACGACGGTGTCGGGGTTGTAACCGTTTATTTTTAGCCAGGTGACGAATTTGTGGTGCAGGACATTGTATTCTTCCCATGAATCGCCCACGTCATCAACGTAATCAACCCTCACCTTCTGATCGTTGGGGTTGACTTTACGCCTGCGTTTATAGCTGACCAAAAATACCGGTTCGATGCCCGAGGTGGTCTGCGTGCATATGCTGACGCTGCCTGTCGGCGCGATGGTGAGCATGGAGAGGTTACGGCGGCCATATTTGGCCATGTCTTCGAACATTTTGGGAGCGGCCTTGCGCAGGCGGGTTATGAAGGGGTTATTTTTTTCCCTTTCCATGTCAAAGATGGGGAAAGCACCCCGTTGCCGGGCCAGCTCCACGGAGGAAGCGTAAACTTCGAGGGCCATCAGTTCATGCACTTCCACCGAGAAGTTAATGGCCGATTCGGAACCATAACGGCACCCCAGGGCGGCGAGCATGTCACCCTCGGCGGTGATGCCTATGCCCGTGCGGCGTCCCATCAGCGTCTTGTGACGTATGTTCTCCCACAGCTTGCGCTCGATGCGTTTAACCTCTTCATCTTCCGGATCGGCATCGATCTTGGCCAGGATATGATCGATGTGTTCGGCTTCGAGGTCGACAATGTCATCCATGATGCGCTGGGCATAACGGGCATGCGTGGAGAACAGCTCGGAGTTAAAGCTGGCATGAGCGGTGAAAGGATGGTCTACGTAACTGTAAAGGTTGATGGCCAGAAGACGGCAACTGTCATAAGGACATAAGGGTATCTCACCGCAGGGATTGGTGGAGACGGTCCTGAAACCAAGATCGGCATAACAATCCGGGATAGACTCATGAATCACGGTGTCCCAGAAAAGAATGCCGGGTTCGGCCGACTGCCAGGCATTGTGAATGATTTTCTTCCACAGGGTCCTGGCGTCGATTTCTTTTCTCACCATGGGTTTTTCCGCGTCGATAGGGAACTGCTGGACATAGGGCCGGCCGTCAATAACGGCTCTCATGAACTCATCGTCGATCTTCACCGAGATGTTGGCGCCGGTGATCCTGCCCTGTTCCAGTTTGGCATCGATGAATTTCTCCGCGTCAGGGTGCTTGATGGATATCGACATCATCAGGGCGCCGCGGCGTCCATCCTGTGCCACTTCGCGGGTGGAATTGGAATAACGTTCCATGAAGGGAACGATGCCGGTGGATGTCAACGCGCTGTTCTTGACAGGGCTGCCGACGGGTCTGATATGCGACAGGTCATGGCCCACACCGCCGCGGCGTTTCATCAACTGCACCTGCTCCTGGTCGATTTTGAGGATACCGCCATAGGAATCGGAAGCTCCTTCATTACCTATGACAAAGCAATTCGACAGCGACGAGATCTGGAATGGATTGCCGATGCCGGCCATGGGGCTCCCCTGCGGGACGATGTATTTAAAGTCCTTTAAAAGCTGATAGATGGCCTCCTCGCTCAGCGGATCGGGGTAATGGCGCTCGATGCGTGCTATCTCCCTGGCGAGACGACGGTGCATGTCGTCGGGCGTCGGTTCGAAGATCTTACCCTCGCTGTTCTTCAGGGCGTACTTGTTGATCCAGACATTGGCCGCCAGGCTGTCACCCCTGAAGTAAGCCGTCGACGCCTCCAGAACCTCTTCAAAGGAATAGCTCTTCATCTCGGGCTCCGTAACGGCCCTGGTATCGGAAATCGGCGACAAAACACCCCCTGTCGAAAATATGTCCGACTCGTTTTTAATGACCGGTTTTATTCTTTTCTTTTTCATTTCCCCGTATAGATCCTTCTTTATAACATCCTCAAGGGTTTGTTGTTCAGTGTTCGAAAAAAGATCATCCTGCATAACGTGTAAATTCAGACTGTGAATGACACATTAACTTTAACTATTAGAATATGAATTGCCTATGGTTAAAGAGAGGGCTGTTTGGCTATGACCAATTTACAACAGGTGACAACCTAAAGCAAATTGACTTATTAACAAAAAAGGCCATCCTGCACTTAAATATCTGAATTAAAAAAATATAAAATCTTAATAAAACTTTTTTTCCGTTTTCTGACCGCTTGAGATGGATAAAGCCATCTTTATCATCATCATGGGGGGATCGCAATCATCAAAGCTTCCGAAGAAGGGAGGGCAAAATTCATTAAAATAATTTAAAACGTCATCATCGGAAGTTGATTTTATTCTCCGACTTATTAACAACCTGACTTTCTTTTGTTAATATCAGAAATCAAGGCTCAGGGAAAGATAGAACAGTGGTTTGTGGACGATGCCGTCTTCCACGCCCCATGCCAGGTCGGCACGGATAAAATAGCCGAAGATGCGGCTGCGCAAGCCACAGCCGAAGCCTTCTACGATGGGATCGCGCTGCTCTTCAACGGTGATCAGCAATGGCGGACGTATGATGGTTCTGGTGAAGAGCGAATTTTCACTGGAATAGGGATTGAGTCCCGTCCAGGCCGTACCGATATCACCGAAGCCGACGATCTGGAAATTGTTGAGGAAGTCGGATTTGAGAGGCCTGTTGGCGAAATATTTGAACACAGGCAGCCGCAGCTCACTGTTGATGACGGCGAAGCTGTTCCCGTTGCGAATGTTTTGTGTGAAGCCCCGCATGTTCGTAGCCAGGGTCTGGAAAGTATAGTTCTGCGTATAGTCGATGGGTGTTTCTTTGTTGAACGACGGTGAAACCCAGTTGTCCACACCACCCAGATAGTAGATCAGCTTATCGGTGCCGAAGGAGGTGCTGGCGGCAAAACGGTTGGCCCAGATGAAAGTGCGGTGTATTCTGATGTAGTTCCTGAAATCCATACCCACAACAATCAGGTTATTGCCGCCATGATTGATCTGGTAGTAATATTCACCGAATATCTTGAAACGGCTGCCATGGTATAAATTGAGACCCAGGTCGCGGGTATCGTCATAGACCAGCTCGCCTCTGGCGGCAGCCCAGTTGATGTTGTAGTTGGGGGTCTCGAGGTTATACGTGTCGGTCGACAGATAGACGGCCTTGTCGTTTCGCAGCGAAGCGGTCCCCTTAACACAGAAAACGGGACTGAAAGGATAGGTCACGATATAATACAACTCATGGGAATAATGTTTTATGAGCGAATAGGTGCCCACCTCTTCATAAGCTTTGCGATGAAACACAATCTCTTTGTTCAGCCGTTTTTTATAATTGGCAAAGCTCAGGATGTATTCGTTATTGTTGAAATCGACCGACAGCCTCACGCCTCCGGTGATACGGTAGTTTTCAAGGAGATCGGTGACACCCACGCTGAAAAAGGCATTGAATCCGGGTGTCTGGTAAATGGGCGATCCGCCCCCGGAAAAAGCCTGATAACCGAAGTTCAGGTAAGTGAAATCAACCTGGCTGATCAGCTGGTTGATGGAATATTCCACATCATAGTTCCTTTTTTTGGGGATGACGAAAGGGGTCTGGCTTTTTTTTACTGCCGGCGGTTGTATGGTTGCCCTGGCAAGCGAATCGTTTTCATTGAAATAAATGAACGACTGCTTGCCAAACTGGTAGTTATGAATATCGACCTTGTTCTCCTCATCACCATGATCTTCGGTATAGACATTGGAGAAGCGCTTCCTGACATTCCTGGTTGCCTTCTGACCGTTTTCCTTCATGGTCTGCAGTTCCTTCTGAAAGGCTTTCATCAGTTTCTGTGAGTAGGCCGTATTTTGCAGTTCGACAGCGGTCATCTCCTCGACCGCGGGCAGCCGGTCGATGAACATATTATACCGTTTGTCCCTGTACTGGATCTCGCCATAGAGACGCGCTACCGGCTGGATGTCCTGTTCCTGTATGTTCCTGGAATAGTTGGTTATGGGAAAGGAGCGGGTAAAATAACGATAATGCGTGGCGGTGTCGACCAGTGTAATGGCACTGTCAAGACGGGCCACATAACGGTTATAGATACCGTTCTCATCGCTCAGATAGCCGATGTATCCCTTAATGGCTTCCATCGGCTGCACTTCGTCGGCTGTGGGCGTGTTGGTGATGCGCCGCAGGACATTGCTTTTTGTCCGGTAGTCGTACAGGAAGATATCGTTATTTTCCTGCATGCCGTACGGTTCAGGGCCGTGGGTTGCCCGCAGGGTGTCGTTCACCCGGTTGGAACTGAAAACGATCTCTTCACCGTGGTTGATGAAGCGGGGATTGAGGTCATTGTACAGATCATCCGTCAGTTTCTGGTAAGTGTTGGTCGGTATGTTGTACACATAAATGTCGGACTGGCCTTTCTGAACCGCTGAGAAGAGAAAGGAACGGCCGTCGGGAGAATATGAAAAATCAAGGATCTTGTCAAAGTTGTACAGGGTCTGCCTGACTTTCTTACGGGTGTCGAGGTCGTAATAATAGATGAAGATTTCACCCTTGGCTTCAGTGATGACGGCCAGCATCCGGCTGTCGGGATGCCACGCAAGGAGCGGAAAGGAATAATCGGTTTTTTCATCGAGATGATAGCCGCCATGCAGCAACTTCTTCTTTTTGTTCTGATCCACCCTGTATAACCACAGCTTATATTTACCCGAATAGTTGGAAATGTATGCGGCATATTGTCCGTCGGGGCTGAGGCGAAGGTTTTCATAGACCTGATCGCGTTTGGGCCGTTTGATGATTTTTTTACCTTCGGGAGAAGTGAAATCGCTGCCGGTCTCCGAATATCTGTCAAGATAATACTGGTAACAATCTTTCATTAGGTTTTTAAGGGAAATGCCCAGGACGTATAGGAAACCGTTTTCAACGTTGCGGCTGATCTTGGCCATGTAAACGATGTTGGAAACCACGCTTTTGCCATACTTTTCAGAGACATAGTACCATATGGCATGCCCCGCATACAAGGCATCGACGCCTGTGAGCTGGTTGAATTTACGGTACCGCCCCGAGAGAATGCCGTCGCGGACAAAATTGTCTATATCGGGATTCCAGTTTTCAGAGATGTAGGATACCAGTCCGTTCACATACCAGTCGGGCAACGCCATCAGGGTGGTGTTTTTGATCTGGTTGCCCACACTCCCTCCGTAAAGGGTTTGGTCAATAAGTACCTTGGCCATGCCCGCCCGGATTTGCTGCTCAAAATGTGTCAGATCACCGTCGAAATACAGAAAGACCTTATGCCCGATGATATGGGTGATACCTCCCGTGTTGTATTTTTGATCACCGATCAAACCGATATTGCTTTGCTTCAGATCGGACAGGTTGTTATAGATAATAAACTGGATCTTATTGTCAAGATCGGTCTCAAGCGTTGACTCGATCTCATGGAGATGGTCCTGCGCATACTTCGCCGCATACAATGCCAACTCATTGCCATTCAGATAAAAATAGGTGTCGAAGTTCTCAAACTGGTAATAGGTCCATAAAAAATCGGTGTACTGAACGCGGCTCTTGCCGAAAGTAAGCTGGGATCCGTTGTAAAACTGCGCCGAGAGACCAAAGGGAAAGACCATGAGAACCGTTATGACGGCGATCGCCCTGTTAAAAATCCTGACAGGTAGTATGACATGGTAACCTTGCTGCATGATTCTTTGCCCGTTACATTATCCTTTAAACAGTTAATCCCTCAGTAAGTTAATGACGGATTGGTCGTTTAAAAGGTTTTTATGCTCCCGCCCGTGAAAGCAATACAAAATTAGCTTTTTTCAGCCCGGCTCAGGATGCTTTTGTCACTTAAATATTAGTAATAACTTTGCCGGGAACGAATTATTTCGTTTTTCCCTATTTTATCGTGGACGATCCATTGACTTTATTTTCATTTTTGTTATGATTTCAATCCAAAAGTTTGTTTTTAATACTTTTGAAACCAATACGTTTGTGCTTTACGATGAAACCGGCGAATGCATCATCATTGACGCGGCTTGTGAAACGGATGATGAGAAAAAGGCCCTGGCGGATTTCATCGACGGACATCATCTGAAACCGGTCCGGTTGATCTATACCCATTGCCATGTGGATCATACCCTGGGCAATACCTTTGTGACGGAGCGTTACCGGCTGGAGCCGGAAGTTCATCCTGAGGGCAGACTTTTATGGGAACTGGGGCGCGAATTCAGCACGGTGTTCAATGTACCCTTTGATAAACCGCTGTCGCCCAAACGATTTCTGAATGACGGCGATACCGTCAGTTTCGGTCATTCAGTTCTGGAGGTTTTATACACGCCGGGTCATGCCCGCGGCAGCATCTGCCTCTGGTGCAGCGACCAGAAATTTGTCATCACCGGTGACGTTCTTTTTAACGGCGGCATAGGAAGAACCGACATGCCGACAGGCGATTTTGATCAGCTTCTCGACAGCATCACCAGGAAGCTGTATACCTTAGACGATGAGACTGTGGTCTATCCCGGTCACGGCCCTGAGACAACCATCGGTTTTGAGAAACACAACAACCCATATATCACGGTCTGACTTTCCCTATTCAGCGTTGGTCCAGGCAACAATGTCCTCGGCAGGTAACTGCCGCATGCAGTTGAAATGACCCCGGGGGCATTTCTCATAGCCCAGCTTGCTGCAGGGCCTGCACGACAGTCCTTTCACCTCCAGGAGCACCGGCACTGCCGCGGCGTCATGCGGCAGGTAAGGCGTCATGCCAAAGGCAGGCACGGTGTTACCCCATAAGGAGAGGATGGGTTTGTTGAAGGCCGCGGCGATGTGCATCATGCCGGTGTCGTTGGTGATGACTTTGGCGGCCTGCCTGATGACGCGGGCAGACTGACTGAAGGTCAGCAGGCCGCAGGCATTAATCACATGGTCCCCTCCCTGTTCCCTGATCCAATCACCTTTCTCCCTGTCTTCCTGTCCCCCCAGCAATACGACGGTTCTGTTCAGACGGCGGCAGACACCGGCGGCCATATCGGCAGGGAGACATTTAGTGGGATACCGGGCTCCGATGACAAAGGCAATGTAGGCTGATGAGGGTAATCCCTTCAGCGGCAAGGCACCGGCATCATCCGCACCGGAGATGAAATAATCCAGTCCCCTGCCGTCATTTTTTATTCCGAGGGAGGCCACGGCACCAAAATATCTGTCGACGACATGGCGGTCGGGCAGCAGGTTGATCTTGAATGTTACCAGCAGCCACTTCCTGATGTTCAGCTTTTTAAATGACGTCCGAGGAACCCTCAGTCGAAACCATACGCCAATGGAACGGAAATTCCTGTGCAGGTCGACGATGTGGTCGAAATGTTCCGCACGCAGCGCGGGGATGACCTCCCCGATGGCCGACCTGATGGTGTGAATGTGTGAGATATGGGGATTCCCGGCCAGAAGCGGGGCGTACTGTTGTTTGGTGAGATAGTGTATCTCAGCACCGCCGGGAGCCTGTTCTTTCAGGCACCGGACGACGGGCGTCGTCAGGACAATATCACCGATGGAACTGAAACGGATGATGAGGATTTTTTCCACCCTGACATCAATTAAAAGGATGACGGGTGCAAAAGTAATTTAAAATCACATGGAATGAAAGCAACCGGCAGCGACCTGACGACGCCCCTTTTTCCTAATTTTGCACCATGATGTTTGTCGACACACATGCACACCTGTACCTGAAAGAATTTGATGCCGACCGGCCGGCGGTGGTTGAAAGAGCCTTTCAGCAGGGTGTGGAGCAGATCCTGCTGCCAAATATCGACAGCACCACCGTTGAAGGGATGCTGGCACTCTGCGATGCCTTCCCGCGACATTGTTTCCCTATGATGGGACTCCATCCCCGTTCGGTGAGGGAGGACAATGAATCCGAACTGAAAGGAACGGAAGAGTGGCTTGGGAAGAGAAAATTCTGTGCCGTGGGTGAGATCGGCATGGATCTTTACTGGGACAGCACCCATGTCGCGCAGCAGGAAGTAGTCCTGAGGCATCAGATCGCCCTGGCCGTGAGATACGGCCTCCCGGTGGTCGTGCATTCACGCAACGCCATTGACAGGATCATAACGGTCATACGTGCATCAGGCCATAATAACCTTAGGGGTGTGTTTCATTGCTTTTCAGGCACCCCGGAGCAGGCCGGGGAGATCACTTCTATGGGATTCATGCTGGGTATAGGCGGCGTGGTGACATTCAAGAATTCAGCACTGGCCGGTGTCGTCAGCAAGATGGATCTTCAACATATTGTCCTCGAAACGGATGCCCCTTATCTGGCACCTGCACCGTTCCGTGCTAAACGTAATGAGAGTGCGCATATACCCCTCATAGCCGGAAAAGTAGCTTCTCTCAAAGGCGTCGCCGTGGAGGAAGTGGCACACATCACCACCGAAAATGCCATGAAGTTGTTCCATCTCGGATAAGACGAAGAGGAGTTAATGATACGAAGATATTCTTTCTTTATACCTTTGCATTTTTTAATTTCTGATCCTTCATCTTTCACTTTTACATCAATAAAATCATCCCATGACCGCACCTTCCAATATACTGGTCATATACACCGGGGGCACCATCGGCATGATAAGGGATTATCAAAGCGACGCCCTTCATCCCTTCGACTTCGGGCAGCTGTACGAACAATTTCCTGTTCTCAAGCAGCAAAACTTCATCATCGATTGCATTTCGTTCGATCCCATCGTGGATTCGTCGAACATGAATCCCGTCAAATGGATCGAACTGGCGACGATCATCGAAGAGAATTATGAGAAGTATGACGGGTTCATAGTCCTGCATGGCTCGGATACGATGGCTTATTCCGCCTCGGCGCTCAGCTTCATCCTTGAGAACCTGAACAAGCCGGTCATCTTCACCGGATCGCAGCTGCCGCTGGGTGTCTTCCGCACCGACGGCAGGGAAAATTTCATCACGTCGGTCGAGATAGCGTCGGCCCACATCGACGACACACCGGTGGTCCCCGAAGTGGCGATCCTCTTCGAGAACAAGCTGCTCAGGGGTAACCGCACGATCAAATTCAACGCGGAGAACTTTCAGGCTTTCAGATCCGTCAACTATCCCGTCCTGGCCGAGGCAGGCGTTCATATCATCTATAACCATAACTATATCCTGAAACCTAATTTCAAAAAGCTCAAGGTGCACCGCAACCTCGACACCAACATCGCCATACTGAAGTTGTTTCCGGGTATAGGCAGAAACACTGTCGATGCGATACTCAACATCCCGGGCTTGAAAGCCATTATCCTTGAGACTTTCGGCACCGGCAATGCCCCCACCGATCCCTGGTTGCTCGACAGCTTCAGGCAAGCCATGGCCAGGGGTATCATCATACTGAATGTCACCCAGTGCCAGGTGGGTTTTGTGGAGATGGGCAAATACCAGACCAGCGTGGAACTGAAAAAGATAGGTGTGATAGGCGGTTACGATATCACCACCGAATCGGCCGTGGCCAAACTCATGTACCTCCTGGGTGAATATACCAGGGAACAGACTATAGAACTGCTTCATGTGTCGTTAAGGGGTGAAATCACGTTAAATCCAGTCAATTAGGGCACAATAAAATTCTATGCGAATTTTTATTTAATAGTTTTTTTTGTAATTTAGCGCCCTCATAAGAGAAAGGGAGATCACGACAATCATAGGGAGAGATGGCCGAGTGGTCTAAGGCGCACGCCTGGAGAGCGTGTATCCGGCAAAACTGGATCAAGGGTTCGAATCCCTTTCTCTCCGCTGAGAACAAAGTAAACCGTTCATAATAAAAAAATAACTATGAAAAAACTGATTGCTTTGGTAGCCATCATCGGAGTGCTCACCATTAGTTTTTCCAGTGTGGTTTATCCTCAAACAAGTGATACAACTGCCAAACAGACCTTGGCTGGCCAGACCGGCACTTTGACGGCTGCACCTGAAAAAACCGCGACTTGGCACCAGGTTTTAAAGGAAAAATTCATTGAAGGTGGGGCCGGATTCATGTCGTTTATCCTGTTAACGTTTGTTCTCGGTCTCGCTATTGTTGCGGAAAGGGTCATTTACCTGAATCTTTCGACAACCAACACCAAGAAATTAATGAATAAGGTTGAATCGGCCCTGGACGCTCATGGTATCGATGGCGCCAAGGAGGTTTGCAAGAATACCCGGGGGCCTGTGGCCAGTATATTCTATCAGGGCCTGGATAAATACGACGAGGGCATGGACATCGTGGAGAAATCCATCCTGGCTTATGGCGGCGTGGTATCAGGACGCTTAGAGAGGGGCCTGTCATGGATAGCCTTGTTCATCGCCGTGGCACCCATGCTCGGATTCCTCGGTACCGTCATCGGGATGGTCCAGGCCTTCGATAACATCGAAGCCGCCGGCGATATTTCACCGACCATCGTGGCCGGCGGGATCAAAGTTGCCCTGTTGACGACGGTGTTCGGTCTGATCGTCGCCATTATCCTGCAGATCTTCTATAACTATTGCCTGTCAAAGATCGACAGCCTCGTCAGCGACATGGAAGACAGCACCATCACGTTCATTGATATTCTGACCAAACACAACACTTCAAAAAAGTAAAATCCAATGGATAAAAATTTGATAAGGATCGTTAATATCGTAACGGCTATTTTCATCATCCTGGGTGTTCTCCTGACACTCCTGGTAGCGGCTTACGGTAAGGACTTCGGCACCAATGAGGCCTTAAAAGATAAACTCTTGAATCCTTTTTTTACTTTGACCTTTGTCATTTTAATTATTGCAGCCCTGGCCGCTATCCTGTTCCCATTGCTCATGATGCTGCGCAATCCGAGGAAATTACTTGGAGTGGCTGCTATCATTGTTGGATTTATTGTGCTGGCCCTGATAGCGTACGCTATTTCACGCAACCAGTTCGGTGCTGAGCAGCTCCAGAAACTCAAATCAACACCCGAAGTGTCACGCTATGTCGGTGCCGGACTTATTTTCACCTATTTCGTGGCAGGGTTCACCATTCTGGCTTTTGTGGTCAGCAATATTATTAACTTTTTCAGAAAATAAAGCAAAAAATATATGGCACGCAAATCAAGAAAAGCACCTGAAATCAATGCGAGCTCCATGGCCGATATCGCCTTTCTGCTCCTGAGCTTTTTTCTGGTGACGACAACCATGGACACTGACATCGGGATTTTCAGGCGTCTGCCGCCACCCCTCGATCCCACCCAGAAACCGCCCGAAATCAAGAAACGGAATATTTTCACTATCCTGATCAATAAAAACGACCGGTTGCTGATAAACGGCCAGGAAGGAGACATCGATCAACTGATGGACGAAGCCAAGGAATTCCTGTCGAATCCGGCCAATCTTCCCAATCTGCCGGAGAAAAGGGAAGAGTATATCCCTCTTTTGGGGAATTACCCCGTGTCGAAAGGGGTTATCTCACTGAAAAATGACAGGGGCACATCATATAACATGTACATCCAGGTTCAGAATGAGTTGGCCAGGGCCATCGACAAGCTCAGGGATGAGCTTTCCATGCAGAAATTCGGTATTCACTTCAACAACCTGAAAGACACATCCTATATCAATGCCATTCAGAAAGCCATCCCCGTCTCTATCTCCGAAGCCGAACCTGAAAATGTAGGAGGACAGTAACATGGCCAGATTCAAAAAAGAGGTTTCGAAAGAAACACCTAAGCCCAGCACGGCCTCATTGCCGGATATCATCTTTTTACTGCTGATTTTTTTCATGGTCAGCACTACCATGCGTGAAGTAACGCCTCTGGTGAAGATAAGGAAGCCTTATGCCACCGAGGTGCAGAAACTGGAGAAGAAATCGCTGGTGAGTTACATTTACATCGGCCAGCCCCTGAATGCCAAACTGGGTACCGAATCGCGTATCCAGTTGAACGACCGTTTCGCCACAGTGGGCGATATCCAGGACTTTGTCATCGCCGAACGCGAGAGGCGCACCGAGGCCGACCGTCCCCTGCTCACCACCTCACTTAAAGTGGATAAATTCACCAAGATGGGGATCGTAACCGATGTGAAACAGGAGCTGAGAAAAGCAAATGCCTTGAAGATCAATTATTCAACACTGAAGAAAACGAACCCGAGACAAATGTAAACGACGGTTCATGATATGAAACGGGAAGGGGAAACAACACAACGGATGTTTCCCCTTTTTTTTTGACGTCCGAGCCGGATTCATCTTCCCTGCAAGCCATTACCCCGATGAGTATAATACCTTTCATAACTGAAGATCAGGATTAATAATATAACCGTCAGCACCAGGCTGAACACGATGATGGGGAAATTGGTGGTGTTGCCGAATGACTCCACATCGGTTTTGATGACCCCTCGGTAAAACAGGAAAGACACCGCCACCGACAGGCCATTGTTGATAAAGTGTGTGATGATGGGGACCCAGAGGTTGCCGCTCCACAGGAACATGTATCCCAGGATGATACCCAGGATCATTCTGGGTAAAAAACCGAAGAACTGCAGGTGCATGGCGCTGAAAAGAAATGCCGAGACGATGACGGCTGCATGGCCGTTCCTGAACCAGTCGTGCAGCAGCCGCAGCAGGACACCCCTGAACAGCAGCTCCTCACCCACGGCGGCCAGCAGTCCTATCATAACCATATTGATGACAAAGCCTTTGACGGTGGTGTCCGACAGGAAAGCGTCGGTGAGGCGGTCGGCCTGATCCTCGGAGGTTTTCATCCAGCGTTCCAGTCCCGACAGGAAATGAGGTAAATGCAATGATTCATTAATCTGCAGGGTGAAATTCAGAAAGGGCAGGATGACGAGGATAGCCGACAGGGCCAGGAAAAGTGTGACTATGTGCGGCTTACGGTCTACCCTCAGATAGGAGGGGACTTCCCGGCTGAGAAGATAGGCATAGATGACCGGAGGGAAGATAAAGACCCCAAATTGACTCAGGATCTGAAAATAACGCTGAAGGTCGAGGTTTTCCATCAGCGTCTTGCCCGACAGGTCTGAGAGTGCATCGAAGACACCAGACCCGAAGAGTGCTCCCGCAACTGCCATCCCGGCGATAAGGGTCAGCAACAGTGAGCCCAGGATGATCAGCAACAGAAAGATGAGCCTGAGGTAGTTGGGAAAAGGACGTAAAAAGGGTTCTCTCGGCATGGGTGCTTTTTGGTGCGACAAAAGTAATATTTTTGTGCATAGCTTACGACCGCTGACACCCTGTCATGATGCGCATCGGACCCATCACATTCGAACACATCCCTTTGGTGCTGGCACCCATGGAGTCGGTCACCGATACGGCTTTCCGTGCCGTCTGCAAGGCTTACGGCGCCGACCTGATGTTCACCGAGTTCATCGCCTCCGAGGGCCTCATCCGCCACGCCGGTAAAAGCTTTGCCAAGCTCAGGCTCACTGATGCCGAACGGCCTGTCGGCATACAGATTTTCGGCCATTCCATCGAGACCATGGTGGTGGCAGCAGCCATAGCCGAAGAGGCTTACCCCGACCTGATCGACCTGAACTTCGGATGCCCCGTCAGGAAGGTCGTGAGCAAGGGTGGAGGCGCCGCCCTGCTGCGCGATATCCCCCGGATGCTGAAGATGACACAGGCGGTGGTCAGGGCGTCACACCTGCCCGTGACCGTCAAAACACGCCTGGGATGGGATGAAAACAGCAAAAATATCGTCACCGTGGCGGAACAGTTGCAGGATACCGGCATCAGCGCCCTGACGATACATGCCCGCACCGCCGTGCAGAAATACCGTGGCCGCGCCGACTGGACCCTCATCGGAGAGGTGAAAAACAACCCGGCGATGAAAATACCGGTGATCGGCAATGGTGACATCGACGGCCCGGTAAAAGCCGCTGAAGTGATCGCCAGATATGGTGTCGACGGCATCATGATAGGCCGCGCCGCCACCGGCAACCCCTGGCTGTTCAGACAGATCAGGCATTACCTCGACAGCGGCGACCTGTTACCACCGCCCGGTGTCGGCGAAAGGGCGGAGGTCTGCCGCCTGCATATCGCAAAAGCCATCGCAGCAAAAGGCGAGAGAAGAGCCGTCATGGAGATGAGAAAGTTCTATGGCAATTACTTCAAAGGGCTGCCCGATTTTAAGCAATACCGGATGAAGCTGATGCGGTGTGTGACCGTTGAAGAGGTCATGGCGGTGATGAGTGAGATAGAAGATGCTTACCGGTTTTGAGAGAATCGTTTTTTCTTTCACGAAGTGACACGAAGGAGACACGAAGTTTATTTATCTCATAATCCAAATGTTAAAAAATAAAAACCAGTTAAAATCTAACTGGTCAATTAGTGGGCCCACCTGGATTCGAACCAGGGACCTACTGATTATGAGTCAGTTGCTCTAACCGGCTGAGCTATAGGCCCCAATCAAATTGGAGAACAAATTTATAAAAAATGATAGTTGAATTCCCAATTATTTGAATTTTCAGGGTCACATTTTCATTTCTTTTTGATTAATAGAAAAGTTTAACTAAGTCATTTTATTATTTACTTTCTTTGCCTGCCAAGCAAAGAAAGTAACAAAGAAAATTCACCGCTTAATAAAAAATCACTAAAAATCAGGGTTTCAGCCTAAAATTCAGGAGCGAGGCATCCATCTCGTTCACCGTTTCCAGTGCTTACCTGAATTTCTTAACGGCTGAAACCCTGATTTTCTACACGCGATTTTTATAAGGCGGAACTTTGCAGATAGAAGTTGACATCAAAATTGATTCATTGAAAAAATAATCTTTACCCAATCTTTGGCCTGGGACTTCGGAGGCGGGGTACCCACACGGCGAAAATGGCGTGCCCGAAGGGTAAATGAAAATCTGTCCGAAGCCGACCGCAGGTCGGGTGAGTTATTTTCATTTAGCCATTGAGCCGATGTGGGTCGCCGAGAAGTCCAGCCTTGATTTTTCTTTTATTACTTTTCTTTGTATCAAGACAAAGAAAAGTAAAACATAAAGATGGTTTAAAAAGGTACGTCATATGGCCTTCGTGTCACTCCGTGTTACAAGGAATTTTTATCTGATGATTAAGTTAACAATGTGAGTATCCAATGAGATGGTTAATTAAGCGCACTAAATTTAGCCATGACGGTAAATAAGAATTCGAATCCAGGTGGGCCCACCGAAAAAAGGTTCTATCAAAACTGACTTTTTTAGTTAACCGCAGCCCCGATAACTATCGGGGCCAAAGGAAGCGCAGAGAACGCAGAGTATTGATAATTAATGTATTATACCTTAGGAATTTCCATAGTACTTCGATTCCTCCGTAGTTAAATAAAGTTATAATACAACCTATTTTACTATTGTTATAATGGAATAAATTTTCCTTCGTGCCACTTCGAGATTCCTTCGTGTCACTTTGTGTAATAAACAGGCGTTATATGTGATTTGATATGATTAAAGGAAAATGATTCCTTTCCCTCCACCGAGAGCCAACATTGATTCCCCCGCGGCCTTGCACCGGGAAAATTATCGCTTTTATTTGTTTAAGTGTCCTGACCCTTCTATTGCTCCTGTTTCTCGCTGCCCCCGTGATCGCCTATCATGACCCATTTGTCACCCTGTCTCATCAGGATATCCGTCCAGCGTCCAAAATCGGTTTTTTGCTTCCCTTCCTTTTCCCTGACCTCGTAATAGTAATAGTGAACAAAGGCAAAATCACCGTAAACTTTAATACCGAGAGGTTTGATGTTGTAAATAAGTGTCTTAGTGCCCTGGAGGGCAAACTGCAGCCACTTTTGGGTTTCCTCCTTGGTTGATGGCACCGGGTCCTCATTATCCCAGCCTAAATAATCATTATGAATATATGCCATGAATCCGGCAATGTCTCCTTTGGCCATCAGGTCCCAATAGTTATTGACATTTTGCCAGACCTCCTTCTGGACAGATGTCCATTCCTGTGCTTTCACAGAATAGGATCCGATACCTGCTACCAGGAAAATGGTCATGATAACTGCGAGTAAAATTCTCGTTTTCATAGTTCTTCCTCCTTAAAGTTTAAGTTAGTAGTCGAGATATATACTGGAATAAACGGTTACAGAGCCGACAGTTTATTCTTCACTTCATTTCTGACAAGTGCGTAACATGGATCGTTGAAATTATAATCTGAGATTTCCATGAAAAGGGCATTGGCTTTGTCGTTGTTGCCCGCCGCCTCATAGGCCAACGCCAGCCAGTACTTATTATAGATATCACTTAGCCGGGTTTTTTCAAAATGATTAATAGCGCTTTGATAATCTTTTTGTTTCATGGCAATATATCCCATGACAAATTCATATCCTGAAAGCTTGGTGGGATTCTTGACAGGTTCAAGTGTGGTTTTAATTTCATCGGCTTTAGTCTTGGCCACGTCATAATTTCCCTCCATAGCTGCAACAATGGCTTGCCCGTAAAGGTTAGCGGCTTCTCCTTCCATTGTGGCTTCAGGCGTTCCGGCTTCATTGTAAATTTGAGTGTACAAGGGACCGAGCACAGCCTCAATTTCTTTGAATTTTGTTATATCCCCATAATGAAATGCGATATTGGCGCAATCTTCCAACCATACCGATTTAGTGACGTTTATATTGCTTTGGGTTTCACCTGAAGCATCTATTTGAGCGATCTGATCCGTCAGGTATTGCAAGGCTGCCTGATAGTCGCCGCCGTATACATAAGTATAGGCAATGAATTCAACCGGCGACTGCTTTGACCGGTCATAATTTGCTCCCTCGGTATAGTCTTGCCTGGCTTCCTCCAGATTCCCAAGGAAGGTATTGGCATGGCCTTTTTTATAATAGGGTTCCGAAGCACCGGTATCCAGCTCAATGGCTTTTGAATAAGCCTCCCTCGCTTTTACAAGGTCATTCTGAGCCCGGTAACAATCGCCCAGAGTGACCTCCGCACCTGCACTGGAAGGAGCTAACTTAACGACTTCCAAAGCATTCTCCTCCGCTTTTTTAAAATCCTTCGGATCGCTGAAAAGATATGAGTTTGACAACGCCAAATATCCGGTTACCCATTTGGAATTAATTTGTACCGCCTTCTGAAAACATTCTCTGGCTTTGGTTTCATCATTCCCGGTCATATATGTGTACCCAAGATCGAGCTGGGTTCTTGCGGCATCAGGATACATGTCTGCCAATTGTTGTGTGATCTCAAGACGTTTGTTCCAGTCACTGTTCAAATAGGTGGCATAGTAGTCATAATACAGTTTCTCCCACCCGCTTTTGCCTTCCAGGTTGGCTTTTGCCTGATCCAGGTCCTTTACAAATTCATCGGGCGATAATGACGTTTCGGCTCTGAAGATGTAAGCAATGGCCATTTTCGGATCCTGCTCGATGGCTTTACTGAAGAACGTTCTTGCTTTTTGACCTTCATTGAGATCAAACAAGGCCAATCCTTGCTGAAAAGATGCCAGGGCTTCTTTTGACGACGTGGTGGCAGGGATTTCGGTGATGCGCTCTTTTTTGGTCCCTTTACAGTTGACCAAAAGTAATATGAACGCAAATCCCAGAAAAAATAGATAGATGCTTGGATTTTTCATAGCAGTAAAATTTAATGGTTAATGAATGAGATTTATTAAGGCACCATCCAAATAATATCTGAATAGCTTTATCACCAGGAATGAGTTGTTTTATTTGCCGGGTTTATAAGGAGGAATGTTAAAAACCGATCTTGAATATTAAAATCTCAATTCCAGGCATAAAGATAGTCCAAAAATGGCTAATTTACAAGCAATTAGTAAAATTTTTAACGGTATTTATTGAAGCTGTTTTATACCGGGGTTTTCGGTATGATGATCATAGTGTTGGAAGATACATAATCGGTTCACTTTATATTGTATCTCATCCATTCAGGGCATATCATCTCCTTCGGCCAACGGCTCGTCAAGGCGCTGAACGGAGAACCCCGATTGCTCCGGAAAGTCACGGTAATCTGTCTGTGGCCAGTAATAATCATTCAGTACCCGGCTGAAAATGCCTGTCGCGCAGCCGTTATCGGATACGGAGCGGCTGGCCACAGGCCCCGGGCTTTCGAGAACGGCCGGATAGCCCTGTCGTGATGCCATGAACCATTGCCTCATTAACGGACAGGTTGCCATGAATCACCCGATCGACATGTTACTGTCCCACTTGATGTGTGACGGCCGGGCACCATGGTTGACGCCTTCGATGAACTGATCCACGCACTGTTTCAGGTCTTCATGGTAACCGCCTTCCAGCACGGCGAAGACATTCCTGAAATTGCGCCGGAGACGGTATCCGCATTCGTAATATGCCTTGAGGGTGTAATTAAGGCTGAGCAGCCGGTCCTTGTAATACCCGTCAAATCCGGCCGACACACCGACATGGTCGGGCTGGAAACTCTTGGCTTTTTTTATGACCAGCTCTACGGCATCCAGAAATTCCTTGTCACCGCTGCCCGCAACTAAGGGTATATTGACGGTGTAACCCTCTCCTTCGTCCCGGCCTGTCTCGTCAGGGAAGCCGCTGAAAGGGTACGACCGGTACTGGTGTATGGAGCAGTACAGCACCCTGTCGGAATCATAGAAGATGTCCTGGGTACCGTTGCCGTGATGCCCGTCGATGTCAAGGATAAGAACTTTTTTACCCTCATTCACCAGCTTACGCGTGGCGATAGCCATGTTGTTGAACAGGCAGAAGCCCGCCGCTCTCTCACGGCCGGCATGGTGCCCCGGAGGACGCACCACGGCGAAGTCATTGCTTTCGGAAGCCGCAATGGTCAACCCCGCCGCGATGCAGGCGGCTTCATAACTGCCTTTGGTCATCAGTATCTCGGCGATCATCTCCTCACGACGGCTGGCATCCCTGATCCATCCGATGTAATCCTCACTGTGAACAAGGGTAAGATAGACCTCACCATTGGCTTCGACATCCTCGCATTGATCCCTGAAATCTTCCAACCTGTAAGCACCCTCATAATCACTCTCGATGTTATGAAACAGGCATTTATGGTTAAACAGGATTTTCATTCATGCTTCGATTAAAAACCGGCACTCGGTGTATTTAAAAAGGAGCATAAAATTATGATTAATAAAATAGGAAAACAATTCCCTGGAAAAAATGATAGGATGATCTGTCAAATCTATCATTGCGCAAATGGAAAGATAATAAATTCTTTTTATCATAAAATTTGCTTTTCACTTGATATTATCTTAATATTGGGCTAAATTTCAAACAGATGCATCTACTATATATAGAGCTAAAGCTTTAAATCCTTTTTATTTCCTGGAATTGACCTCGTGTTGATTGACTTATTAGTTCTCTAAACTTGAAGGGATGAGTGCTATGGTTTTAATCATCAAAAGGGAGAGGAAATATCTGATTTACAGGTATGTATTGGTTATTCTGCTGTTTGTCGGTAATTCATTATCTTTTCAGGGATTATCGCAATCCATTAATATGGAATACGAGAAGTTTCAGGCAGGTGATGTAGATAATCACTTTTCCTGGATTGACCTGTCACCTGATAATCAGACCCTGGTCATCAGCAGCACACAGAGTTTTCCGGTGTACCTGTTCGACTGGAAGAGTCGCATGATCACCAACCGGTTAGATGCCGGTAACTGGTATGCAGGTTCCCGCATCCACTATTCCATCAGCGGTCGCTACCTTCTTCTGGAACAATTGTATTATCTCGATTTTGCACCCAATAAGGACAGGGAAGTCAATTTTGAGATCGTGGATGCAAAAACAGGCAGGAAGGTCAAGTCATTCGAAAATTATCATGATGTCGTCATCTCACCCGATGATAAATACGCTATTTCCCTGAGTAGCGATCAGGTCTCCTTTTGGAACCTTGAAACAGGCAGGAAAGAAGGAAACTTCGATGTTCCTGACGCCACCAATGCGTTGGCCGTTAGCCCTGACGGCCTGTACCTGGCCGTTTCGCACAGGACAAGAGCCGACGAATTGAAACAAGATCCCCGTTACAAAAACAATAAAAAGAACCTCGATATCCTTGAAAAATACAAACAGCAGGTTTCGCTATATGATGCCCAAACCTTTCAAAAACTTTACACGGTTGATGAGTTTTACGACATCATATACCGTCTTACTTTTTCAGGAGACTCCAAATACCTTTTCTGTCATAGTGTTCCGAACACAAAACTGCAAAAAGGATCCAATCCCAAGGAGGGTTATGTGTCGGTTATCGATGTCATCAATAAGGAACCCCTCAGAATTATCTTTCCCACTACTTCCTTTTACTTTGAACCTGACTTCAAGATGAGCCATGATATGACACGTTTTGCCCTGACTTCGATGGGTAAATTTCCTGAAGTGAGGGTTTATGATTTTGAAACAGGCAGGATGCTGTATAGGTTTGAACTGGCTTTTCGGATCCTGGACAAAGATAAGGGCGATAAATTACCTTTGGATGGCAGGGCTTCATTTGTCTTTCTGCCTGATGACCGATCAATGATGATAACTTTTGGAAACCGGTTGCTTTTGTGGCAAATGTAAAAATAAACCGTATTATGATGAGAATACCCCTATGCCTTGCTTTTGTTCTTGTGACTGTCTGGACATCAGCCCAAGAAACAGACATGATAGAAAATAAGAATGAGGTCATTGAGAGGGCTAAGGCGGAGCTGGAAAAAGCCATGGCTCCCGGTGGTGATTTATTTCTTTTCGGACAGGAGATAGGTCTGCGGGGTTCCTATACCATCGACCTGACTATACGCGGAAAAGGTGAAGTGGCTACCGTCTTCGTTGTCAATGGTGACAGTAATGACATTCACAATCAAAACCGGCTTAAGGATCATCTGAAGAGTTTTAGATTTCCTTTCAGGATGCCGAAAGACAGATCGTTCAAATTTCAGTATATCTTTAATTTCAACCCAAACACAAACAATTAATAATTAAAACCATGAAAAAACAACTGCTTACGTTACTCACAGGCACAACTCTTTTGGTCGCTTACGCCCAGGAAGACATGCCTGTGGTGTGGGAACAAAAAATGGGTCACAGGATAGAATACAACGGTACCGGCACGGAAGACAGGGGTTACAGTTATGCAGCCTCAAGCAAGGAGATTACAGTTTTCGACAACAAGACAGGACAGACAAAATGGACCGCTTCATTTAAGGATATTGCCCCGAAATTGTCCAAGGTCGATGAAATCATCCCCTTGTGGGAATCGAATATTATTTTCCTTTTCGACCGTAAAATGGGCAAGGATCAGATGGCATGCGTGGATATGGAGACAGGTAAAGCATTGTGGACGACCGATAAGTACCAAAATGTCAGCGAAGATAATATGGTATATATACCCGAAGATGATGCATTTGCCATATCATTGAAGAATTCGCTGGTATACATCAAGGCAAAAACAGGTGAAGAGAAATGGTCGACAACTAAATTCAAAGGAGTGGTGGGGAAGTACGTATACATGCCTGACGGTTATATGGTCGCCGTGAATTTTGTGCCGGGTTCCCTTGGAGCTTTATTTACATTTTTTAAAAATCAGATTGCCAAGTTCAACATGAGCAACGGTGATATTGTGTGGGAAAATACTTATATCGGCAGGGCGGAGAGAAAAGTGCTGACCAGGGACTTCATATATGATCTGGATGTTCATGACGGTAAAGTGTTTCTCCTTCTGAACGGGATACAGGTGTATGATTATAACACCGGGGCAAATCTTTACTCCGCAGCTTTCGATTTCACTCCCGATGTCATCAGTAAACCTATCACTGCAAAAAAATTCGGTGTTTATGGCGTCGTGGCCAACCCTTATATCGACGGTCAGGATTTGTATGTACTTGATATGGCCAATAAGCATAGCCAGTATGTGAAAAAATACGATGTGAATTCAGGTAAACTGATCTGGTCTTCTCCGGAGATCAGGGAGGCCAAAGCCATTCCCCATATGATCGTCGAAGGCGACAAAGTCATCCTTCAGATAGGTGGTGCCGTGGAGTGCCAGGCCATGTACATCAAGACATACGAAGTGAACGATGTAAAATATACTTACACTGTATACAAGATCTACTACCGTAATGTCAAACCATGTGGTGTACAGGCCTTCAATACGAACGACGGTTCCTTAGCCTGGGATTCAGAGAGATTCAAAAAAGGTATCACTAACGGTATGACAATTAATAATCAATATATTATTTGCAGTGGCACCGCATTATATAAACTGGACCTGAACAATGGAAATGAATTATATGAAGTGCCGGTGAACAAGGCAGGTGTCGGCAATGCCACATTGATCCTGCCTTATCAGGACATGGTCGTTATGGTCGGTGAAAAAGGCATCGCAACATATAAGGCCGAAGACGGGGCCTTTGTCTGCAGCGGTAAATACAAGGATTCCGAAGTAAATGATATGTATGATAATATCCTTATTATGACCACCGAGGGCGATGATATTGCTGCTTTTGATCTCAACACATGCCAGTACAAACAATTCAATGCCAGAAAGGGAGCTGTGTCGGATTTAAGCACTGACGGTAAATTCGTGTATGTATATGAGAATAAAGTCGTCAGTAAATTAAAAACCCAATAGCAATCAAATAAAAATCGCCGTACCAGAATCGACTCAGGTTGCTTAATTTACCCTGAATTAAATCCTGGCACGGCTGTTTCAGGATGTGTTTAAATTGTATTTTTGTTTTACCGAACTAATACTGGTAAACATGAAAAAACACAATTTATTACTCATTCTCCTTTTGTTCTCATTCCAAAGTTATTCCCAGTTGATATCCGAGACGGCGCACAGGAAGATCACCAGCGGTTTTGACCTGTTCACCGATATCTGGATAAACAAACCCGAAGGCATTAAAATCTCCGCCATTAACCGCGGGATTAATTTTTTCATGCTGTACAATATCCCTCTGGGCAAGAGCAACCTGACCTTTTCGCCGGGTGCGGGCCTGAGCTGTCACAACATATACAGTGATGCCTTCGTCGTGGTCGACACGCTGAACGTCTCGAACCTGATCCCCTTTGACTCTTTGTATCCCGGATTAAGCTATAAAAAGAACAAGTTGACGGCGACCTATCTCGACATCCCGTTGGAATTCATCTACACAGCTCATAGCGGGTTGAGGCTGGCATTAGGATTCAAGGTGGGTTTTCTGCTCCAGACCCATACCAAATACAAGGGCGATGATTACCTGAACAACACCAAAACCGGGCTGAAGACAAAAGTCCTTAAGCTTCGTAATATCGATCAGTATCATTACGGGGTCCTGGCCAGGATAGGGTGGCGATGGATCAACGTATATGGTTATTATTCGTTTTCGAGCTTGTTCACGTCGGGTTTTGGCCCCCAGATGTACCCTGTCTCGGTCGGTATTTCGGTGGTTCCGTATTACCCGTCGTCTAAAAAAGGATCCAAATAGTCAGGCTGTCAGGGCGCTTCTCAGATCAGTTCTTTCCTCAACCGTGCCACGGGGATGTTCATTTGTTCACGGTATTTCGCCACCGTCCGGCGTGCAATATTATAACCCTTGTCGATCAATATGTGGGTGAGTTCATCATCGGTCAGTGGTTTTTCCTTGCTTTCACCGGCGATGCAATTCGACAGGATCTTCTTTATCCCGCGTGTGGAGACCTCTTCGCCGCTCTGTGTCTGCAACGACTCCGAGAAAAAGCTCTTGAGCAGGAAAGTGCCGAAGGGCGTCTGTACATATTTGCTGTTGGCCACCCGTGAGATGGTTGAGATATCGAGTTTGACGATCTCCGCAATATCCTTCAGGATCATGGGCCGCAGCTTGGTCTCATCGCCCGTGAGGAAATAATCTTTCTGGTACTCCATGATGGCTTTCATGGTGACATACAGGGTGTTCTGCCTTTGCTTGATGGCATCGATGAACCATTTGGCCGAATCGATCTTCTGTTTGATGAACAGGAACGCTTCCTTGTCGCTGTGGTTGTGTTTCTTGCTGTGGGCATAAGTCTCGAGCATCTCGAGGTATGTGCGGTTCAAACGGAGCTCGGGGACATTCCTGGAGTTGAGCGTCAGCTCCAGATCCCCGTCCTTGTTCATGATGGTAAAATCGGGGATGATGTAATAGCTGTTCCTGGTGGTGTCGCTGAGTGAGTTGCCGGGTTTGGGATTGAGTTTAAGTATCTCATCCATGGCCCGTTTCAGCTCTTCTTCGGTCATCCTGCCTTTATGGATGATCTTATCATAATGTTTCTTGATGAATTCATTGAAATAGCGTTCGATGATCAGTATGGCATGATCGAGGGCGCCGGATTCAGGGTGTTCCTCCCGTATCCTTTTAAGCTGAAGAAGAAGACATTCCTGCAGGTTTCTGGCGCCGACGCCCGGGGGATCGAAACCCTGTATGACCGTCAGCACCTCCTGTATCTCCTCGATGGTGGCCGTGATGTTCTGCGAAAAAGCCAGGTCGTCGGCCATGGCCGTCAGGTTACGCTGCAGGTACCCCGAGTCATCTAAGTTGCCGATGATGATCAGGGCGATGCTTCTTTGCTTTTCGGTGAGCTCCCTCAAACCCAGCTGTGAGATGAGGTTGTCCTGGAAGGTGATCGCGGAGACGAAGGGTATCTCCCTTCTTTCATCGTCGGGGCTGGTGTTGTTTTCCTGCAGGCGGTAAGCCGGAATCTCATCGTCATCAATGTAATCGGCCAGGCTGAACTCTTCGCTCTCACGGTCATACTCGTCATACTCATCCTCGCCGTCGGTCGGCTCAACGGAATCGGCAGGTTGTTCATTCTCCGGCTGCTCCGACTCCACTTCGGTCACCGAAGACTCATCCAGCGCCGGATTCTCCTCGATCTCCTGTTTGATCCTTTGCTCCAGCGCAACAGACGGTATCTGCAACAGCTTCATCAGCAGGATCTGCTGTGGCGACAGCTTTTGTAAAAGCTTCTGTTGTAATTTCTGTTGAAGCATCGCATGAACCTAATTGTCTGATGACAAATATATTAATTTTTTTTAATTAAAAACACTTCTTTCAAGATAATACCCGCTTATTTTTTAACCCACCCGTGGATATCTTAAAAGTCGGCGCTTTTGGGCGTCCTCGGGAAGGGGATGACATCCCTGATGTTTCCCATGCCCGTGACGAACTGCATAAAACGCTCAAAGCCCAGTCCAAAACCGCTGTGCGGCACGGTGCCGTATTTTCGTGTTTCGAGGTACCACCACAGGTTCTGCTGCGACAATCCCAATTCTTTTATCCTCGTTGCCAGCTTTTCATATATCTCCTCGCGCTGCGATCCGCCGATGATCTCACCCACCTGGGGGAACAGGACATCCAGGGCACGCACCGTACGGCCGTCATCGTTCTGCTTCATGTAAAAAGCCTTGATATCCTTCGGATAATCGGTCACCATCACCGGTTTTTTAAAGTGCTTTTCAACGAGGTACCGTTCGTGCTCCGATTGAATATCCGATCCCCAGTCCTGAATGATAAACGCAAATTTTTGCTTTTTGTTCGGGGGTGAATCCTTCAATATATCGATGGCTTCGGTGTATGTGATCCTTTCAAATTTATTCTCCAGCACAAATTTTAATTTTTCTATCAGGCCCATGGAGGAGCGTTCTTCCTGTTTTTTCATTTTTTCTTCATCCTGAAGGCGTTTCTCCAGGTACTGCAAGTCATCGTAATTGTTATCCAATGCATATTTGACAAGATATTTCAGCATGTCTTCGGCCAGGTCCATGTTATCGTTATTATCGGCGAAGGCCACCTCGGGTTCGATCATCCAGAATTCGGCCAGGTGGCGTGAGGTGTTGGAATTTTCGGCCCTGAAGGTAGGTCCGAAGGTATAAACCTTGGTCATGGCCAGGGCGGCGAGTTCGGCTTCAAGCTGTCCGGAGACGGTGAGGTTGGTTTCACGTCCGAAAAAATCGGCGCTGTAATCAACCGATCCGTCTTCTTTTCGTGGCGGACGGTTCAGGTCAAGGATGGTGACCCGGAAAAGCTCGCCGGCGCCTTCGGCATCCGAGGCCGAGATGATGGGGGTGTGGATATTGTAAAATCCGTTGTCATTGAAAAATTTATGTATAGCGAAGATCATGCTGTGCCGCACACGGGTGATGCAACCGAAGGTGTTGGTGCGGAAACGCAGGTGGGCGATGTCGCGCAGGAACTCCAGCGAGTGTTTCTTGGGCTGCAGCGGGTAAGCCTCCGCATCGGCAACGCCCAGAATGTCGACGGCGGTGGCGTTGAGCTCGATATGCTGGCCGCTGCCGACCGATTTTACCAGAATACCGTCAACCGACAGGGCGGCACCCGTATTGATGGGCGCCAGCGTCTCTTCCTTTATCTTGTCCGCGTCGGCCACGATCTGCAGATTATGGAGGGTGGAGCCGTCGTTAAGCGTGATGAAGGCGACATTTTTACTGATGCGCTTGGTCCTGACCCACCCTTTGACATTGATGGCCCGGCCATAATCGTGAGATGCCAGCAAATCCCTGATCGATTGTTTTTTCAATAATTCCATTTATATAGGCTTTTCCGGATAACAAAAATAAGGAGATTTTTCACAATCCCATTGACTTGGGAAGGGAAGATAACCTCAGCCCATATTTTATTGAACCACTTTTAATGTTAGTTTTTACTATTTTAATGATAAACCCAGTCGGATCCATCACAATCATCCCGCTGAGCAACCGGTAGGATTGAAAAATCAGTAACTTGCAAGAGCTAAAAGCCGGATTATTTCGTTTATTGTTTTAATCCTCAAAATCATATTCTATGAAATCTTATTTACGCATTGTTTCAACCATTGTTCTTTTAAACGTAGGCTTTAGCTTATCCCTGCAGGCTGCCTCCGGTGATAAGGACAAGAAAGCCCCATCCGATACGGTGAAGTCGTCGTTGTTCAACGGCTTGAAATTCCGTTCCATCGGTCCGGCATTGACGTCGGGACGCACCGCCGACTTTGCCGTCAATCCCAAAAACACGAAAGAGTATTATGTCGCCGTGGCTTCGGGTCATATCTGGAAGACCGTCAATGACGGGATTACCTTTGAGCCTGTCTTCGATAACTATGGTGCTTACTCCATCGGATGCCTGGCTATGGATCCTGATAATCCGAATGTTGTTTGGGCCGGGACAGGAGAAAGAAATTCACAGCGTGCCCTGGGCTATGGCAACGGGGTATACAAGACCCTCGACGGCGGCAGGGGTTGGACCAACATGGGCTTGAAGGATTCACGCCAGATCGGTAAAATCGTGATTGACCCGAGGAACACCGATGTGGTGTTTGTGGCGGCCGAAGGCTCCGTGTGGGGCCCCGGCGGCGACAGGGGTCTCTATAAGACCACCGACGGCGGCAAAAGCTGGGACAAAGTGCTGGAGATAAGCGAAAACACAGGCGTGTACGATGTGGTCATGGACCCACGAAACCCCGATGTGATGTATGCCACATCCTATCAGCGAAGACGTCATGTGTATACTAAAATTGACGGAGGCCCTGAATCGGCGATCTATAAAACCACCGACGCCGGTAAGACATGGCGCAAGCTCACCTCAGGCATACCCTCAGCCGACAAGGGCGCCATGGATCTTGCCATCTCACCTGTCAATCCCGACGTCATTTATGCCAACATCGAGAGTGCCGGCAATGACGGTGGTTTCTTCCGCTCACGCGACCGCGGCGAATCCTGGGAGAAGATGAACGATTACACCTCGGCAGGCCAGTATTTCACCCGCATCTTTTGCGATCCCAAAGATGTTGACAAAGTCATCATGGTCGATGTGGTGACAAAATACACCATGGACGGTGGCAAGACATGGCATCCCCTGGGTAATAATAAACGGCATGTGGATGACCATGCCGTTTGGATTGATCCGGCCGATACGGACCACTTTCTCATCGGCGGTGACGGCGGGGTGTATGATTCCTGGGATGGCGGCAAGAATTACCTCTTCAAGACCACCCTGCCGGTGACACAATTCTACCGCGTCAGCGTCGATGACACCAGGCCTTTTTACTGGGTCTATGGCGGCACGCAGGACAACAACAGTCTGGGAGGGCCTTCACGGAACCTCAACCACGACGGCGTGTCCAGCTTCGACTGGATAGTGACCGTCGGCGGCGACGGTTTCTGGCAGGCCAACGATCCAACTAACCCTGGAATCGTATACTCCGAGTACCAGTATGGAAACGTGTTCCGTTACGATAAGAAAAGCGGCGAGAGGCTGCTCATCAAACCGCAGCCTCCTCATGGTGAAGACACCTACCGCTGGAACTGGAACGCCCCTTTCATCCTCAGCCCCCATTCCGATACCAGGCTGTACATGGTGGCCAACAAAGTCTTCAGAAGCGATGACCGTGGCGACTCCTGGCAGGTGATCAGCCCCGATATCACGGCTCAGATCGACCGTAACACATGGCCCGTCATGGGTCGCTGGTGGGGCGTGGACGCCGTGGCCAAAGATGTCTCCACATCCCTCTATGGTACCGGCGTGGCCCTCACCGAATCACCGGTGAAGGAAGATATGATATACGTCGGCACCGACGACGGCGTGATACAGATGACGGAAGATGCCGGCATCACCTGGAGGAAAATGGATCAGTTCCCCGGCGTGCCCGCTAATACTTATGTCAGCGATATCTTCACCTCACGCTTTGACGAAAATGTGGTCTATGCTTCTTTCGATAATACCAAAAGAGACGATTTCATTCCCTATATCCTTAAAAGTGACGACAAAGGCAGGACATGGGTCTCTATAACCGGCAACCTGCCCCGGAACGGAGCCGTCCATTGCATTAACCAGGATTATATCGACCCCGATATCCTTTTCGTGGGTACAGAATTCGGTATCTTTTTCTCCACCGATGGCGGGAAGAGTTGGATACAGCCCAAAAGCGGCATCCCGACCATACAGGTGAGCGATATAGCCATACAACAGAGGGAAGGTGACCTGGTGGTGGCGACGTTCGGCAGAGGATTATATATCCTCGACAATTATGAACCCCTGCGTCATATCAAAGACTCGGTCACGGATAAGGAAGCCTACCTGTTCCCGGTCAGAGACGCCCTGATGTACATCCAGAAGTCAGGTTACTATGGGCAGGGATCGGCTTACTACCTCTCGAAAAATCCCGACTTTGGCGCCACCATCACCTATTACCTGAAAGAGGTGCCCAAAACGCTCAAGGAAGAGAGGTTGGAAGAAGAAAAAGAACTGGTGAAGGAAAACAAGCCCATCCCCATACCCACCATGGATGAGCTGAGAAAAGAGAACAATGAGGTCAGGCCTTATCTGGTCTTCACCATCAAAGATGACCAGGGTCATGAGATACGCAGGCAAACAGCCACGCCGTCGAAAGGTATCAACCGGGTGACCTGGAACCTGCGTTATGCCGGCACCAATCCCGTTGATGGGGAGAAGAAATTCGATCCTCTGGCCTCCGCCGGCATGGGCGTGATGGTGATGCCAGGCCGCTATTCGGTCACCCTGTCGCAGGTGGTGCGTCAGAAAGAGACCCTGCTGGCCGGACCTGTGGACTTCAACGCCGTGGTGCTGAACAACACGACGTTGCCTGCGCCCGACCGCGAGGAGCTGGTGGCCTTTGAGAAGAAAGTGGCCGACCTGTCACGGGCGGTGGAAGGAGCGGAGAAATACACCAATAACCTGATCGAGAAGGTGAATGCCATCAAGCAGGCCATCCTGAAAACACCCGCTCTGCCCGCTGAAATCATGGACAGAACAGACAGTGTGGCTGCACATCTCGATAACATCCGCTGGGCTTTTTATGGTCAGCAGCCCGTAGCGAGCCCCGAAGAGAACTGGCCGGCGCCGCCGTCAATAGAAGAACGGCTGAATACCATCATTGAAACGCACTGGCAGTCGACGTCAGCCGTCACCCAGACACAGCGTGATCTTTATGCCGGCATCGCAGCCGATTTCCCCGGTCTGCTGTCACAACTGAAGACCATCAGCGATGTGGACATCAAAGCCATCGAAACGGCCCTTGAAAAGGCCGGCGCACCCTGGACACCGGGGATATTGCCCGAGTGGAAATGAGATCCAGGATAATCACATGATCAGCTGCAGGTGTTATTTACCTTTGAGATAAAACCTGGTGATCGATTTAACGACATAATCCATTTCGTCCCCGTTGAGTGATGCATAGAAAGGCAGGCGGATGATGAGGCCGGCAAAACGGTCGGTGTTTTTCAGGATCCGCCCGTCATGCCTGGTTTTGTAATAGGGGCTGGAATGCAGGGGCAGATAGTGGAAAACAGCCTGAATGCCGTCGTTATTAAGATGTTTTAAAAGCTTCCGGCGTTCCCCGGGATCACGGGCGAGAATGAAAAACAGGCTGCCGTTATGGGTTGCGAAGCCGGGTATGGCGGGAATGGTGAAAAAGCCCTGGTCGGCCAGCGGTTTAAGACGTTCATAGTAACGGTTCCAGAGATCCTTGCGGATATCCTGGATATGTTTCATATCCTCGAGTTGTGCCAGCAGGAAAGCGGCCGTGATCTCGGAAGGAAGAAAGGACGATCCGACATCCTGCCATTCATATTTGGCCACATCACCACGTGAGAAAGCCACCCTGTCGGTGCCTTTCTCCCACAGGATCTCGCCTCGGGCGACGTATGCCGGGTCATTCAACGCCAGCAGGCCCCCTTCTCCGGCGATGATGTTTTTGGTCTCATGGAACGAGAAGGTGCCGAAGTGGCCGATACCACCGAGCGGCTTACCTTTGTAAAAGGAATCAAGGGAATGAGCGGCGTCTTCGATGACGAGGAGGTTGTACTTTTTGGCCAGAGCCATGATCACCTCCATGTCGCAGGCCACACCGGCATAATGCACCACGGCAATGGCTCGTGTCAGGGGCGTGATTAAGCCTTCTAAGGCATGCACGTCGATGTTGGGATAGTCGGGAGCGGTATCGGCGAAAACAATTCTGGCCCCTCTTAAGATGAAAGCATTGGCTGTTGAAACGAAAGTGAACGACGGCATGATGACCTCGTCACCGGGCCGTATATCCGCCAGCAAGGCAGCCATCTCCAGCGCATCGGTGCAGGAGGTCGTCAGCAGCACCTTGCCGAATCCCAGCCGGGTCTCAAATATCTCATGGCATTTCCGTGTGAACATGCCGTTGCCCGACAACCGGCCCGTGACGGCCATCTGGGTGATGTACTGCGCTTCACGCCCTGTGAAGTGCGGCTTGTTGAAAGGGATTTTCATCGTTGCTGTCATGGCGACCTGGTCATAGGGGTGACAAAATTAAGAATTATTCGCCACGCAGCATGAAATGCTCTATATTTGTCACGCTCAGGATGCCATGAAAGATTTGTCCGACATACCTTTTTTCTTTATCATCGGCCGGCCACGGTCAGGGACGACCCTGATCCAGTCCCTTTTCGACGCCCATCCCAACGTGCAAATGCCATGGGAATGCCAGCTCATTCTTAACCTCTATTCGAGGTATGGTAAGATAAGGGTGTGGACGGAAGAAAAGCTGATGGATTTTTATCATGACCTGTTCCGGCAATGGCAGTTTCATGTCTGGCCCATCGAAAAGGAGAAGCTGAGAAAAGAGCTCCTGGCCTGCAAGGGCCCCACACCCTACAGCACCGTCTGCAAAGTGGTGTATAACAATTATATCTCATTTTTCGATAAAAAAGAGATAATGGTTTTTGGCGACAAGAATCACGGTTACTCCATTTATACCAGGCGGTTGAAAAAGATTTTCCCGGAGGCTAAATTCATTTTCATCATCAGGGATTACAGGGACAACTTCTATTCGATAAAGAACGTCGATTTCGAGCTGCCTGTCGTTTCACTTGTCGTCTATAAATGGAAATATTTTTTCCTGAAGGTCACAGAGGACGCGCGTAATGATAGCGGCTCCTATTATTTCATCAGGTATGAGGATTTCGTGGCCGACCCGGTGGCCCAATTCAGGAAGCTGTGTGAATTTGTCGGGATTGACTATGTTCCCGAAGTATTTGATTTTTATAAAGTGGGCGAGGAGGTGAAAAAAAGGTACCCTGCCGATGTCATGGCGAAGCATCACGCCAGCCTGTTCAAGCCGGTAAGCGCGGTTAATGTCGGCAAATGGGAAAAGTATCTGAGCCCCAGGATGGTGAAGATAGCCGATCATGTTGCGGGAAAGGTTGCCGGACAGGCCGGATACAGCAGAAAATACGTGAAAGCAAGCCCGTGGATAAAACTTCAGGCCCTGCCCGGCATCTGTTACGCCAAAGGCCTGTACTTCCTGACCTACATCATTGATAAATTTCCTTACCGCTGGAGGGAAAGGATCCTCAACCGGGGACCGTTGTTACTGGCCAGAACCTTCGCCTGGGTATCACCCTCTGAAAAGAAACCTCAATAAAGTTCCGGACCATGGAACATCGGGGTGTTGAGATCCCGTTTTAACACCGTGGTGATCGAGTCGGACCCCTTGGGATTCAGGTGGTCGGGGTCGAAGAAATAGTCAGGGTGGCCAAAGTACAGATCGTGATAATCAAGGACACGCGTGACGTTGGGGTAACGCCGGATGATGCTGTCCACACGCTGATAGATCGTGTCTGCAGGGACAATCTTCAGGGCTTCATCCCAGAACTCCTTGGTCACCGGTATCCTGACCAGGATCACACGGATATGGTTGTCGAGGCAAAGTTGCAGGAGCCTTTCAAAATAGAGCACCATATCGGGATCAAAATAATCATCCTTCGAAAAATAAAGCTCCGCTTTTCTCCGGGCTTCTTTGGTTTTATCCTCATTCAGGGCGAAGTTCCTGAAATCGCGGTGGGGATGATAACCCCTGTAAAGCTCCATGTGCCCTATTTTGATGAGATAGAGCAAGGTGAGCTGTATCTCTTTGTAGTTGCCGGCATAGGAGCAGAACCTGCCGCCGAACCAGTTGACGAGAAGGTTGTTGTCATGCTTTATCCTGGCCAGCTCGCCATAATCCACATACTTCACCCAGTACGAGCTGTAATCGAAGCGGTTTGATATTTTTTTGCCGAAACACGACATGTCAATGAAAAGGATAAGGTTTTCAGGGATTTTATGTGTTGTCTGCATGACACGGCGGAGCTTATAATAGGTCTGGGCGTAATTCTCGGAGGGGGAACCGTAGTTGAACGAGTGTTCAAGGATACGGGTGTCGATACAGTCATGCGAGTTGCCCATAACCAGATACTTCAGCGTGTCTTCGTATTCCAGGAACTGCTTGTCGACGCTGTTGTTCAGAATATTGAAGAACGCCAGGTGACGGTAAGTCTGGTCAAGGATAAAATTCACCACCAGCAGCGAAGCTGCAAATAGGAATAACCGTATGGCGAACTTGCGTGACATGGCGTCTTAAAATTGGAAATATAGAAACTCCTTTGTCGTCATAATGCCGAACACAAGCACGTAACAGATAAAGCCGATGTATGCGGGCCACCGCACGAACACGGGTCTCCGCGACAGCCATTCCACCAGGTTACGTTTGTCGTGAATCTGTTCCACGACCAATAGCAGCACGATCTGCAGGATGGCAAAGGTGACCTCGTTATTGGCAAGGATGTCTTTGATTGCAATGGTGATGCCTGATAAATGGACGGCGTTGCCGAGCAGTGCGAAGCCGTCAGCCATCGACCCGGCCCTGAAAAAAACGATCGAGAAGCAGATCAGGAAGAAAGTCAGCAAAATGCTGCCCGGATGCACCAGCCACGGCAACCGGTCCAGCTTCAGAAAACGGGATATACGTTCCCGTGTTTTACCGGTGAGCCCCTCGGCGATCAGATATAAGCCTTGCAGGAAACCGAAGAAGAGAAAAGTCCAGTGCGCTCCGTGCCACAGACCTATCAGAAGAAAGGTGATCATCAGGTTGAGGTAGATCTTCCGGTCGACGATCCTGTTCTTATGTTTGGCTGACAGGGAGAAGAACAGGTAATCCCTGAACCAGGTGGTCAGCGAGATGTGCCAGCGGCGCCAAAAATCGGAGACCGACCGGGCGATGAACGGCCGGTTGAAGTTGATCATCAGGTCATATCCCAGGATCCGGGCCGAGCCCCTGGCGATGTCAGTATAGGCTGAAAAATCACAGTACAACTGAAAGGCGAAGAACACCGTCGCCAGGATGACAGGCAAACCCGACGGATGGGAGGGATTGTCGTAGACCGAGCTGACATAGATGCCCAGCCTGTCGGCGATGACCAGCTTCTTGAAGAAACCCCACGCCATGAGCCTGGCGCCGCTGACCAGCCGCTGCGGGCTGAAATCCCTGGGATCACGGTATTGCGGTAACATGTTACGCGAACGCTCGATGGGACCCATCAGCAACTGCGGGAAAAAGGAAACAAAGAGGGCAAACCTGCCCAGATGCTTCTCGGGGGCTGCGGTGCCCCTGTAAACATCGATGGAATAACCCAGGGCCTGGAAGGTGTAAAAGGATATACCTACCGGCAGCAATAACTTCAATTCAGGAATCTTCTCAGGAATATGTAATCCTCCGAGCACCATATTGATACTGCTGTCGAAGAAGTTCAGGTACTTGAACAGGGCCAGGATACCCAGATTGATGAACAGGCTGAGGATAAGGTATTTTTTTCGTGCTTTCCTGTCGGGCTGCCGGCCCATCATGATCGCGGTGAAGTACACCACCAGCGTGGTGGCCATGATCAGCAGCACGTACTCCGCTTTCCAGCACATATAAAAGAAATAGCTGGCCGCCAGCAATAGTAACCATCGCCACGACCGCGTAATGGCAAAATACAGCGCCACGACAACAGGGAAGAAGATGAGGTATGGAACGGAGTTGAAAAGCATTCGCAGCGTTTTGACACTGCAAAATAAAGAAAAATAGAGATGGCATCTCTTAAAGAGATGTTATCTCTTTAAGAGATGCCATCTCAGTTCCTCAGTTCACTCAATTAGTTTTTCTTCGATCCGGCCGGCATCTCCATAATGGTTTTTTTCAATGATTCTTCTATGGGTAAATAGTTAAAATTACCCCAAAAATCCTCATCAGGCTGCCCAACGATCTTTGACCAGTTTTCGTTTACACCAAGTTGTTTGTCGCCTTTATAAGAGGCTATCCGGTCAGATGATTGGGTGTAATCCATGACCACGAGCTCCTGATGATAAGTATATCGAAAATTTTTGTGAGGTAGCGTATGATTGTAGTCAATAATCCACTCGTTTATTTTAGACTGAAAATACCACCTGTCATTTTTTTTGCAATAATTAAACGTTCCTTTCATTTGCGGAACATTTCCTTTCCAGCCGGCTAGACCCATGATTGTATAAATGTTTCTACCATAATGTTTTTCGTACCAGTCATAGCCATTAGAACTATAAGTTACAACAATTTTTTTTATTGCGAAATCCAATGGATCAACATAAACCTCTCCTTTATGCAATAATCCCCTAGTACCCGGTTTCTGATTAAAAGATATCTTGTACATTGAGTTTCCATCCTGATCGATCATTTTTGTCATAAAGTAAGTATAATAACGAAACTCATCGGGGTCAAAAAATTGATCATGATTTAATTCGATAAAGTCGGTAAAGTAAGCCGATACAGGATATGCAAAATCCCTTGTCCCTGTCAATTCATTTAACAATACCGTATCCTCAATAACTCTTCCCTTTATCAAATATGGAATATCAGTAGACATTGCTTTCTTTTCATGGTCTCTTTTTGGATATAAACAATAACCTGATTTATAATCTTCAATCACTGCCTCTGCGAATTCAGCAAGCTTATCATTGACCAATTTGATGGTCCTGAGATAACATGTCAGAATAACCGGATTAACGCCGTAATTTTTCGGGATATTGGTATACGCTTTCTTTAATATGGCTTGCGGGGTGTATTCGATGATTTCAACTTCTTTCAATTGAATCATCTTGGGCAAGATTTTAAAGGTTGAGTCATGATGTATCAGATCGCTAATATTTACTCTTACATCATTGTAACCCAAATGGCTGATGATCAGTATCTCTTTTTCCAATTTATTTGGAAAAGTAAGAATAAACTGACCGTCGTTATTTGTGATCGTTCCTATTGTTGAGTTTTCGATTAGGATATTTACATAAGGTATGGGATTTAGGTTGGATTCGTCGATAATAGTTCCTTTTATGGTAGTATATGACTGAGCCGAGATAACCTTTGTAAAGTTGATCGCAATAATTAAAAAGATAATTAATTTTTTTATCATGAATTTTTTTTTCATAAAATAAAATGGAGTGATTTCAAAATGTAAAATCACTCCACAAATTTATTATTATATTATTATTCGCAATTCACCGAAGCAGAGGCTTCTTTAGCTTGATTCCATGCACATACTGGATCCCATGCCCAGTGATGAAATGGCAATGTGGAGGGGGGGAATAGGATTACAATATTGATCATGTGCTACACCACAACCATGAAAAAAACCCATAATATCTGCCCATGCTTTCTTCCAAAAACATTCATAATTAAGACCACCATTCTCCTCCAAATAAGATGTCCATGATGTTTGTTCATGTACAGCATTATACCAATACCGATAACTATACCTGCTTATAACACAAGCACCAAGTATTATCCCATCAAAATTGTGTTCATCAAGATAATCCTCCGCGGTTTTATTTTCATCAATAAAAGATACTTCATATTCAAGAATTAAGTCATCCATATCATCTGGGGTAATTAACTCATGATTATCATAACCTTGATATATTATATTACAAAGCGTATCGAGTCTGAGTTTAGTTTGCCAACCTATTAATCCGGCCTGATAACATATATATGGAGCATCTTTGCCAGCGTCCACTAAATCTGGAATAACAGATTGTAACATATCATACTCATTTTCAGAAGTATTCGTAGCATCGAAGTATTCATCTTGATAATTGCATGATAGACAATATAATTGCCAGGTGGTCAGGTTGGGAAAACCAGGAGCATTCGCAATATAATCCAATGCATTATTGTGAGAAATACCCATAAATTCCAAAGGATTAGAGTATCCAAACTTTAAATGATTTACTGATTGTTGACTTTTTACGGTTTCTTTTTGTATATCTTTATTACAAGAAATTATACTAAATATTAAACCGATTATAACCATTAGTATAGAAAATGATTTATTAAATATTTTTATAGAAGTTCTCATATACAGACCTAATTAGTGATGTTAAATTTCTCTAATATTTTACTTGGCAGAGATGAATCCATTTTTCATAATTTCTAAGGAAGTCCCCCTTCAGAATAACTTAATTGTGGTTAAATGAACAAATACTGATTTATACTTTAATTGGGATTGGGCTATTTATTAAATTATAAAATATATTTTGTGTAATACCTATAATATTTTAAATTACTAATTTATAGTATAAATAGCTATTATTCAATAGGCCTGACCGGTTATGACTGGTTACGATTAAATAAAACTGAATAAAATCGTTTATGACCCTTTAATCAAACGACAGAAATATTATCTTTATTCACACGTGCCAATTCACTCCAATAAAACTTTGCCTCCCTTCTATTCGTAACCAACTCTCCTTCTTTTCATTACTACTTGCATCTCGCAGTACGTAGTTCATAACATATAACTTGACATTTATCTATTGAATTAATAATATCTTCCCCGATAATCCCGAAATTTTTAATTTTGCGACAACCGCTTTATCAAAACTGTAGATTAATTTATATTTTAAAATCTTAATTTATTTAGAATGGAAAGCATCAGTTCCATTCCTTTCTTCTTTATCATCGGCCGTCCCCGCTCGGGTACTACCTTGTTGCGCGTGCTCCTCGATGCCCACCCCAACGTGGTCATCCCGCCCGAGTGCCAGATCATACTCAGATTACATAAGAAATACAGTAAAATCACCCGTTTTGATCAAAAGAGGCTGCAGGCTTTTTATGATGATCTCGTTGCCCTGCGTTACTTCGATATGTGGACCATCAACACGGAGACACTCAAGGAAAAGCTTCTTGCCATGGAAGGTGAGACCACATTCGACGACCTGGTACGTCTGGTCTATCTGAGTTACAAATCTTTCTTTAAAACAGGAGAGATCCAGCTGATAGGGGATAAGAATCCCGGTTATTCCCTCTATGTAAGACGATTATTTCGGATGTATCCCGGCTCCAAATTCATTCACATCATCCGGGACTACCGCGACAACTACCTGTCGCTTATCCATGCCCGTTTTGAGATTCCCAATGTGCCGCTGGTGGTGTACCGCTGGAAATTTGCAATCCGGCAAATAGATAAATTAAAGAAGAAACATCCCGGTTCTTTTCATACCGTCAGGTACGAAGATTTTGTCATGGAACCCGAACATCATATGCGGCAGGTTTGCGATTTCCTGGGCATCACTTATGATCCTTCCGTTTTTGATTATCTGGATATGAAGGATGAAATTTCAGAGACCTATTCCGATACAGTTGAATTAGTCAGGATACATAAAAACCTGTTGAAACCGATCACTACCGGCAGGACGGGTCTCTGGAAAAAGGAAATGAATGACCGTGATATACGTGTGGCCGATCTGGTTGTTAGAAAGTGTGCAGACCATTATGGTTACGAGAGAAAATATAAGCGTTTCAATACCGGTCTGTACCTGTGGATCATGCCCGTTCTCCTTTATGGTTCCCTGATGTACAGGATGATATTGCTGGGACAAAGCCTGCCGCCGTCGCTGAGCACTCTCTTAGCCCGCTTTCTCGGGCTGTTTAAGAAGTTCTATCTTTTCACTCATCAGCGTAAGATGAAACAGGCGAGGACTTGAGGATGTATTTCCTGCCCCCGGCCATCTCCTGAAAAGACTTGATCATGGCGGGATTCATTTTATCGATCATAAAAGCGGCCAAGCCGCTTTTGAAATCATCATGATCATACACGATGACGTGTTGCCGGTCTCTTGCATCCACCAGCAGGGAAGCCGCTTTCACGATTTTCCTGGCTTTCTTCTCGAAATCCTCCCTCGTCATGGTGTACCGCTGGTTGTAGACCTCTTCCTGGCCGGGCATCAACTCATATCCGAGGTGGGTGTTCAGTGTGATGGCCCGTGGATTATCCCTGAGGGTCCTGATATAGGACCGCGTGGCATTGAAGATAAAAAAATCGGTTTCAAGCAGGCACAACGAAGCCCATACCGGCACAAAGGTGTCGTAGTATTCTTCTTCCCAGATGAAGATGCCGCCGTCGGAGGTCACCTCCTTCCAGTCGACATTGCTTGAGTTGATCAGGCCGATCTTCCTGCCTTCATAATGGATGATGAAGTAAAAATTGTTGAAATTATTCACCGACCGGAACCATTCCTTCTGCATCTCAGGGGTGATGTGCTCACGATACTCCATGTACTGCCGTATCTGGGGGGAGTTCCTCCAGTGCCGGACCAGTTCGATATTCTCTTCCTTCAGACGAATCAGACGGATGCCATATTTTGAGAATTCCATGGTTAAATGATTTTTTTGATGGTATAAGGTGGTTTCTTGCTTTGAACGAGGTAGATACGGCTGAGGTACTCACCAATGATGCCCAGGCTGAAAATGATGAGGCCTGTCGAGAACATCATCGTTACAATCAGGGATGTATAGCCAAGAATGGGCGTGTTGAAGAATATCTTCTTGAAGATGAAGAAAAGGCCTATCAGGAAGGTGATGCTTGAGACGATCAGGCCGGTATAAACCATGATACGTAACGGCACGTTGGAATAATACAGGATGATGTTGGCAAACAGCCTGAAAAGGCGTAAGGAGGTATATCCGGAACGGTTATACTTCCGTTTTTCATGCCGCACATCAACGAAAGATATGTCGCGGGCGTACCACAGGAAGAGTTCATCCAGGAACATGAAACTCTGGTGGTGTCCTGTCACATTGTCGGCCAGTTGCTTAGTGAGAAGCCTGAATGAAGAACCTTTTCCCGGCCCTTTGACGAAAGCCTTGGAATAATGATTGAAGGAACGGCTGTAAAAACGGCGCACACGCGACTCCTTCCAGTCGGGAAACAAGCCGTAGATCAGGTCGGCGTGCGACGACTCAAATTCGCCTATCAGCTTGGGTATCTCTTCCGGCGGGTTCTGCAGGTCATCGTCCAGGGTGATGAGGTAACGGCCTTTGGCCTGCGTCAGACCGCAGAAGGTGGCGTTATGCTGCCCGTAATTCTTGGCCAGCTGGATGGCGACGATCTCGTCGGGATGCTCTTTCTTAAGCCCGGTCAGTTTGACCCAGCTCCGGTCTTTGCCGCCATCCTCCACAAAGACGACCTCAAAGGTTTTGCCTATGCGGCTGAAGGTGGCACTGATCCTGCCGTACAGTTCTTCCAGCATCCCCTCACTGTTAAATACAGGCACAACAATGGAATATTCGGGTGTGATCATGGGTTATATGGTTTAAGACCTCATCCCCTGCCCCTTCTCCTTGAGGAGAAGGGGCAGGGGATGAGGTGCATCAATGTACGGTCATCCTCCTCCCAGTATCAGATTCGTCATCGTGATCCATTTCGAAGCATCCGACAGGAAGAAAACGACGGTGTTGGCGACGTCTTCAGGCTCTCCGAGTCCGAGGGGCTGCTGTTGCTCTATTTTCCTAACGGCCTCCTCCGAGTAGTTCTCGGCCGTGCTGTCGAGCATCGGCGTCCTGACGAAGGCAGGGGAGAGGCTGTTGGAGCGTATGCCTTTTGGCGCCAGCTCGAGGGCCAGCACCTTGGCATAGGCCTCCAGCGCCGCCTTGGCGCTGATGTACATGGCGCCACCCACAAAGGGATAACGCGTCGAGATGGAAGAGATGAAAACAAGCGAACAGGCATGGTTCTGTAACTTCTTTCTTGCCAGCAGCTCGCTCGTCAGCAGCACGGATGCCTCGAAGCTGATCTTGAATGTTTTGACGATATCTTCTTCTTTAATGAAACGCGCCGGCGAGAGGTCGGAGATGCCGGTGCTGTAAACCACACCGTTCAGCCCGGGCAACACCCCGACCAATGCCGTTATTTGTTCCCGGTTAGTCAGGTCGGCTATGATATGCCTGTGGCCGTCACCCTCAAGCGACAATAAAGTCTCCCTTAACCTGCCTTCATCCCTTCCGGTGATGACAACCGTGCCCCCATGACGGCTGATGGTGACGGCACACTGCCGCCCCAGCCCGGACGAAGCTCCGGTAACGAGAATGGTCTTGCCTTGTAAACTGAATACATCCGGCATGGTTCAATTGTTCTATTGTTCTATTGTTCTATTGTTGTACTGTTATATTGTTATATTGTTGTATTGTTTACTGCCAAATCACCCCACCCCGGGGGAAGAGGTGACTGCCGACTGCCGACCTGCCGACCTCCTCAAACCACCGCCACCTCCGGCACCACCACAGCATCGGTCTCCAGCAGCACCGTGCCCCACGACAGTCCTATGCCAAACGCCGATAAGATCAGCTTCAGGGATTTTGTTGACAATTGTTCCCTCAGCTCCGAGACCATCGTCAAAGGCACTGAAGCGCCGCTCGTGTTGCCATATTTTTGAATGGAATAGGGGACTTTCTCCCTATTCACCTTTAGCATTTTACGCAATGTCTCGTTGATAAGCTTGTTGGCCTGGTGGAAGACAATATAATCGAAGTCATCGAGCTTCTTATCCGCGTACTCCAGCGTTTTTTTAATATTGGGCACCACTTCCCTCAGCGAGAAGTTAAAAACCTCTATGCCGTTCAGAGCTACCTGCACATTGTTGCGGTAAATTCCTTCGCCGTATTTTTTATAGTTGAAAGATTTCTTTGTGACCATGTTTCTGGTACCTCCGTCCCGTATGATGATGGCCTCATAACCCGAGCCGTCGGTCTGCAGGTTAAAGACCATGGGCACGGCCTCCGTATCCCTGACCAGGGCGGTGGCTGTTCCCGAATCGCCGAACAAAGGATAGCTGCTTTTATCCCTGTATGATGAGGTGACGTTGGAAAGATCTCCGATGAGCAGCAACGCCTTCTCCATCCCCGTGCTGTTCACCAGGCTGCTGATCACAGATAGCCCATATGGATAACCGGAGCAGCCCAGGTTTATGTCGAGCGCCATGCAGGTTTTCGGCAGACCTAACCTGTCCTGGAGTATGGGAGCCGAAGCAGGAACCATATAGTCGCCCGATTGGGTGACAAAGATCAGAGCCTCAATGTCATCCCTGTCCCATCCAAGCTCATCCAATAATTTTACGGTGGCGGTAAAGCAAAGATCGGAGGAGGTCACACCCTTTTCGGTTATGCGGCGTTTTTCCACGCCGATGGTTTTAATCAGAAGATTCCGTTCTTTTTTCGAGATCCAGGCGTAATCTGCGTTGGAGACCTCTTTATGAGGCACCGCAGCCGCCAGTCCGGCTATTTTGACATCCGGTATGGTGAATAAAGCCATTTTATTACCCTCATCATACAAATGTAACGCAATTTTCCTAACATAGGCAGGATTTTCTAATTTTGCAGACCGTTGGATAAAGCTGAACATCATGGCCCTTGACGCTTTTTTATCGGGAAAAATCCGTGAAGAGGACACCTATGAACATACTCTCACCGATATTTTGAAACTCAGGGCTCACGCGATGCCCGATAAAATGGCCTATACCTATCTCCTCGACGGCGAATCGAACGAGTTCATCATCACTTACCGGGATCTGGATAAAAAAGCTGCGACCATCGCCGCATCACTTTATAAACAAGGTATGAGAGGCGAGAGAGCGCTGATGCTGTATCCGCCTGGGCCGGAATTCATCTTTGCCCTTTTCGGCTGTTTCTATGCCGGAGTGATAGCCGTGCCGGCCTATCCGCCACGCAAGAACAGATCGTTATGGCGCATCAAGGCCATCGTCAACGACTCCAGGGCAAAGGTGGTCATGACCACCGCAGCCATCTTTGAGGCTGTACAAAGAAATTTTAGCGACGATGAGGATTTGAAGGGCATGAGGTGGTTCATCAGCGATGACACGACTCATAAATCCACTGAGATGACGGGCGGTGACGACATCATGCCTTCCATGCTGGCCTTACTGCAATACACCTCCGGTTCCACGGGCCATCCCAAAGGCGTGATGGTCACCCACCGCAACCTGATGCGCAACTCGGAGTTCCTGAGGCAATGCTTTAAACTCACCGGCGACAGCGTCTCCGTGTCATGGCTGCCCAGCTTCCATGACATGGGGCTGATCGAAGGAGTCCTGCAACCTCTGTATACCGGATTCCCTGGCATCCTCCTTCCGCCGGTGTCGTTTCTTCAGAGACCCATCCGGTGGCTGAACGCTTTCACCAAATACAAAGGCACGCACGGCGGAGCACCCAACTTCGCCTATGACTTTTGTGTGGATAAGACCACACCTGAGGAACGTAACCAGGTCGATCTCACCACCGTTCACACTCTTTATAACGGCGCCGAGCCGGTGAGGATGGAGACCCTGCGCCGGTTCACTGAAGCTTTCAGGCCTTTCGGTTTCCGTCCTGAGAATTTTTATCCTACCTATGGCATGGCTGAGGCCACCCTCATCATTTCGGGTGGCGATGCTGATAAGGAACCGGTCTGTCTGTCCCTGCTCAGGGAGGGCATTGAGAAAAACCGTGTCATCGTTGCCGGAAGGGATGATAAGAATGCTGTTGCGCAGGTCAGCGTAGGCCATCCCTGGATCGACACCCGGGCCGTCATTGTCGACCCCGACACGCGGGAGCGTGCCGCCGGCGGCACCATCGGCGAGATATGGCTCGCAGGCTCCAGCATAGCACAAGGTTATTGGAATCGTCCGTCGGAGACACAGGATACCTTTAAAGCTTTTATAGCCGGTAGCGGCGAGGGCCCTTTTCTCCGCACAGGCGACCTGGGATTCTTTAATAATTCCGAATTATTTATATCGGGCAGGCTGAAAGACCTCATTATCATCCAGGGAAGAAATTATTACCCGCAGGATCTGGAATACACCGTTGAGTCCTGTCATCCTGCCATCCGGCCAAACTGCTCGGCTGCATTTGCCGTTGATATGAATGATAAAGAGATCGTCGTGATCGTTGCAGAGGTAGGACGCACTTTCCTCAGGGATCTCAATTCGCAGGAAGTCTTCGACGCTATTCGCCAGGCCGTGGCGGAGGAATTTGAGCTTGAAGTGACCGCCATACAACTGCTCAGGACGGCATCCATACCCAAGACGTCCAGCGGCAAGATACAACGTAGCGCCTGCAGGAAAGGATTCCTGGATAAGACACCGGATGTCATTGCAGAATCCTTTCTCACCTCCTCCGAGGTCCGGCCA